>MDTG01056977.1_pt1 | contig 67317 bp, 70 predicted proteins | sample 811421 | NCBI WGS metagenome assembly MDTG01 (sample SAMN05326645, study PRJNA326480) | marine metagenome | isolation source: seawater | place: Pacific Ocean: South East | collected 2011
CAAATGTACTCACGATATACTTGCCAACTTGTATCTGGCGCCATCAATCGTGGATATACCTGATCCATTTTTTCAGCTGTATCACGGACATAAATATTTGCATTAAGCTTCCAGTTACTCTTGTAATGACCAAGATCTTGACCGCAATCACAAAAAGCATGGATCTCTCCATCACTATCTCTGATAGCTAGGTTTAGATGTGGGCCTAATGCCATAATAACTTTATGCTTATAGTCCAATTTTTCTTGAATTACTTCCATGTAAAGCTTGTAACGATCTGCATCTTTAGGCATGGAAATCATTTGGTGCACTGTATCCCAGGCTAAAGTGCCGTCGACCAGCTGCTGAACTTCTTGTTTTGTATATGTAGACATATTTATACCTTCTTTTGTCTAATTGATAATTGATCAAGTGCATCTGAGTCGATGCACTGTCTCAACATCTTAGTTAACGATCATTCCTCAGTCATAATGACGGGCTTACAGTCCGGCATCTCACTGATGTCCATAGTTTTATTAGAACCGTACGTTGGGATACCCAATGAAGACTCTAGCAAGTTATAATCTGCAGGCAGATCCCAGAATGTTTTAAATTCATTTAGGAATGGCTCTGACAGAGCAAAACTTGAAGCATACATCTGCTTAACTTGTGGAGAAGCTTTATTGTCAAGTATATTTTGACGTTCAGTTTTCATCCACTCTTTGACAGGAACGCTGCGCTTCATGCGATCTTTTCTGATTTGATCTTGAGCCGCAGTTGTCTTAGCTGAATCTACATGATAAGTCCCTTCATCATCTACAGTATAAACAACACCGTAAATTTTCTTAGCATATTCAGGAAGAACGTAGTTTTCGTTAAGATCTTCTTCGATACTCTGCTTGCCAGTGTGTAAACGATCCAAGGGATCACCAAATCCTGGGCCACCGCGCAGGTAGTTCAAGTACAGATCACCATTATCAAACATGGCTTCTGTAGTGATACATTGCTTATCACGTTTAACTTCAGCGTCAGGTCCAAGGAGATTTTCCCACACACGATCGTCTGGATTCAAATCTTCACCTAAAGGAATTTCCTTTCCAGCTTCAATCCTTCCACCAGGACCAACAAGTCCAGTGTTATGAGCTTCGAAACGGTAACCAGTTGCTGAAGGGTAACCACCCATCAAGCCCCAATCACTGTTCATATAACCATTACCCATGAAGAACATAGTCCAGTCACATGAACCATGAACCATACGTAATGTTTCAAAGCCGAGACCACCACGCCATTTACCGTAACCACCTGAGTTGGTTTTTTGAGTACGACCTAGGTATAAAAGAGGTTCTGCAAGTTCCCAGATCTCAATGTCACCCATATCGCCTTCAGGATTCCAAATCGCAGCTGCGTTGTTAAGGCCGTCTTTCATCGCACATGCACCAGTACCACAAGCTGCTGTTTCAAAACTGTTTACAGCATGGATTTCTCCGTCTTGGTTGATACCGCCACCTTGTAACCAGTTACAAGGGTTAGAGTTACCAGAATTAACTTCTTCTAGATAACCACGACCAAAGTACGTGCGGCTAATTCCTCTCCATAAAGAACTCCATGAAGAAACCAAGAAATGCCATGCATCAGCGTGAGCTGTACGACGGTCATCTGGGTTAGTCCAGGTACCTTTAGGTAGACGGAATTGAGTTGCATAACGACAACCATCATTAACACGCTCAGTAGGTACAAGGCTTTGAGTCATCATCACCCAGATACCTGATGTGAACGCAGTGGGGTTTGCATTATATGTATGCCAGCCCCAGCGACTACAACCTTCAAAGTCTAAACGCCAGCTAGCGTCTGATTTAACGGTAATAGCACAAGGTGCATGCATAATTGAATCTAGTTTTGCAAACGGTGAAGGTACTGCTACATCTGGATGCGTATAAGGTACATCAACAAATGCTACAGTTTTTACTATACCTGGAATACACATAGCTTTAATTCGGCTAGTGAGTCCACGGCGACCGTCTTCAATTACTTCCATTGCAAATACATCCCATGCATCAACACCTTCGTCAGCAATAGTTTCTTGAACCATTTCACGAATCATTGAAGTACCAGCAATACGAGTTTTCTCATCAAGAATCCAGTATTTAACTGTACGCACGTTACGTTGACTTTCATGTAACCAGTCACGTAGTGGAGTATCGTTTACACCTGTCTTACGACAAGTAATTTGTAGGCCGTCACCGAAACGCTGGATTTGACCGTTAGACATAGAACCTGGTCCTACAGCACCAGTATCAATTACGTGAGTTACACCACCAACCCATGCAACTAAATATCCTTCAAAGAACACAGGGATAATAGTTGCAATATCGCAAGGGTGTACGTTACCAGTTTGGCAATCGTTGTTAGTGAACATGTCACCTTCATTAATTCCAGGGTTAATTTCCCAGTTGTTTTGGATCATATATTTGATCGCAGCACCCATGGTACCAACGTGGATAATAATACCTGTAGAAGTAGCAATACAGTCACCAGCTACGTTATAAAGCGTAAAGCATAATTCGCCTTCTTGCTCAACGATTGGTGACGCTGCAATTTTCTTGGCAACTTCACGAGAGTTAACCAAACCTGCACGAACTTTAGAAAAAATTCGCTCGTATTTGATTGGATCGCTTTCTTTAAGAGTTAATGTTTTGATACCGTCATAGTGTCCGGTTTCTGACGCACGCGCCAAGATACCATTTCGGTTTTCATCTAGGGATAAACCATTTTTCAATAATTTCCCTAATTCTGCCCCTTTGAGGGTTTCTAATATAGTCATTTAAATTCTCCTGTTAATTTATTGACTAAGCGTCAACATAATTAAATGCGACTGTTAAATCTTCAGTCTCAATTAAGTGGAAGAGACGATGCTTATCTAAGAAAGTTGCGAAACCTTTTGGAACTACAAAAGTAGTCGCATCAGACTCAATAACTGCTGGACCATCAACCCTATTACCAGGCATTAGGCTTTCCATGTGATAGACACCAGCTTCAACCCATTTGCGTTGATCATAAAACTTACGTGTGCCAGTTTTAGATCCAGCTGCTGGAGTTTCACCTTGTTCTTTCTCATTTGGAATAGCAGGTTTACTTGTTTCCACAGAGCCTCTAAGAATTGCACCAGTGATACCAAAGCCAAGTTCAGGCGAACGAGCAGCATCAGCATATACTCGAGCATACTCTGCATCAAATGCTGCTACCAGTGCTGGCCAATCTTTCTTGCCTTTTAATGACGGTAATGGTGAATCAATTTCAAGATCATTTAACTGACCTAGGTATTGCATGCTATATCCTGGAGTAAAAGTGATATCTTTCTCAGAGAATCCATTAATTTCAAATTCTTCTAATACCTTCACTTTCAAAGTATCCCACGCTGTTTGAAGTTGATTTACAGAATCTTCTAAATCTTGATCTGTAGATTCTTCAGTTATACCAACGTTTACACTCATATCATAACGATATTCAAAGTCAGCTGATGCACAACCGAATGCTGAGAATCCAGCAGCCCAAGCAGGCACAATAGTTTCTTTGAAACCTAAGCCTTTAGTGTAGCCGTAAGCATGAACTGGGCCTGCGCCACCATATGAGAAACAAACGAAATCTCGAGGACTATATCCCTTACCAGAAATCATAGCTCGTAAATGTTGGCGAAGTGATAAATCTAGAAGTTCGATTACACCAGCTGCTGCATCTTCTAAAGATAAGCCCATAGGAGTAGCAATCTGCTCTTGTACACATTTTCTACCACGTTCTACATCTAATTGCAAAGCTCCACCTAAGAAGTTATCAGGATTTAAGTAGCCAAGAATAATATGGCAGTCAGTTACTGATACCGTATCAAGGCCACCTTCTGGCCAACAAGTGCCTACTCGGTAACCAGCACTGTCAGGACCCAATTTCAAGGAGTTCGAGTAAGGGTCGATACGTACGAAGCTACCTGCACCTGCACCAACACTATCCATCGCAACCATTGGTAAAGATAATACTAGGCGAGCCATTTCACTATCTTTATGGATAGAATAGTTACCACCGGTAATTAGTGCCATATCAAAACTGGTACCACCAATATCTGAACATGCTATATTATCGTAGCCTAACTGTTCACCTAAATATTTAGCACCGATAACACCACCAATCGGACCTGATACTAATGAACGAGCAAGTTCTTTTGCTTTCCAGCTGATAGTACCACCATGGGTAGCCATAACTCGTACATCAAATTTAGCACCTTGGGATTGCATAGTGTCACTGAGTGTACCAAGAATTTTTCTTGAAGGCTCAGCAGCATAAGCTTCTAAAATAGTAGTATTAGTACGGTGACTTTCTTTACGTGCTGGATAGTAATCAACAGAAGCGAAAACTGGAATTTCTTTTCCACTATCTTTAACTACCTTTTCAACAGCATCACGTACAGCATGCTCGTGATCAGGATTTAGGTAAGAGCTGAGCAAACTAATTGCAATTGCTTTTACTCCCTGTTCTACAAGCTCTTTGGCTGCTTGTGTTGCTTCTGCTACCCTTACAGGTATAACAACAGCACCTTTACAGTCAATTCGTTCGGTTACACCACGAGTATCATGAATATGTACTAATGATTCATCATATTTATGGCTATTCAAATGCAGACGATCTTCGAAGGCATATCCTAAGTAACATTGAATGGCTCTACCCATTCTATGAAAATCTTCGAATCCTTTACTAGTTATTAATCCCGTACGTAGTCCTTTACGTCCTACTACACGGTTAAGCATTGCAGTACCTGAAAATACACAAGTAACCATTTCTGGGTATGTATCTTCAACTGTACGTCCCCAGTTTGCTAGTGCATCAATACTGGATGTAAGTACTGCTTGAGCTTCGTCTGCGTCACTTTGTGCTTTACCGACAACAAAAGTGCCGTCTTTTCGCACAAAGAACGTATCTGTCATAGTTCCGCCTGCATCGATCCCTAGGACCTCGACGGGGTTATTTAAATCGTTCAAGTTTATATCCTCTATTTTTATGAGTTTCTAACTTCATATTTTTTGCTTTAAATATTTTTTTTCTGCGCCTCGTATCGATCTCTATCGATTTTTACAAATACTTAAATCACGCTAGAAATACAAAAAATACCCTCAGATACCACTTTTTTGTATTTACACTAAATGAAAAAATCTTATAATTTTCATAAAGTTATAAATCAAACCGACACAAAAATCCTGCTATTTAACACTAGTACTGCGTGTACTAGGGTCAAGCAGAATATTAATCGGACACAAATTAAACCATGAGAAATTAAATGTGTCCAACAAATTTGAATGTAAAAGTATTGATATAGAAGCTATTAAATGATAATGATAATCATTTAGTATATAGTTAGAATCTAAGTCATTAATTTTAATGTTTATTTTTTATAAAGTTTTTTTTATTTTTCAAAAAAAATTTTTTCTTCTCTTTCCCCCTCTTCAAGGGTAAAAAAAATATATTAATATAATGTATTTGTCATCCCAAGAACTACTTATCTAGGCACTTGTGTTATATTGCGCGAGTTCATAAATTTTCAATTACTCTTTGCAAGGAAGAAGTTTTGTCTCTACTAAAAAATCGTTTGAATTTACTTACCAAAGAAGATATTTCGAAAAATCTTTTGTATGTCACTAAGGGTATTGAGAAAGAGAGTTTGCGGGTGACTACATCAGGGGGTATATCCCAGAATTGTCACCCAAAAGCCCTAGGTGCTGCTCTAACCCATCCACAAATAACAACTGATTTTTCAGAAGCTCTTCTCGAGTTCATAACGCCCCCATCAACTGATGCAAAAGAAGTTATCGAGATCCTCAAAGATATCCACTGTTTTACATATAAAAATATCTCTGATGAAGTACTTTGGACAAGTAGTATGCCATGTCAACTAAATGGAAATAGCGGTATTCCTATCGGAGTCTATGGATCCTCGAATATTGGAAAAATGAAGCATGTATATAGGGTGGGGCTAGGCCATCGATACGGAGAGTTAATGCAAACTGTAGCGGGCATCCATTATAACTTTTCTGTATCAAGCGGTCTTATGGAAATTTTTAGAAAGGCCGAAAAGTCTAATTTATCCCTCAAAGATTTCAAGACAGAAAATTATTTTTCATTAATTAGAAATTTTAGACGATACTACTGGTTGCTTTTATACTTGTTTGGCTCTTCTCCTGCAGTTTGTAGAAGTTTTGCAAAAGACAGGAAGCATAGCCTTATAGAGTTCGATGATGGCGGGCACAGTCTATATCTACCTTATGCTACATCCCTAAGGATGAGTGATTTAGGCTATCAAAGTAAAAAACAAGAAGATCTAATTGTTTGCTATAATAGCTTGGATAGCTATATCAAGACCCTAAAAAATCAGCTATTTCAACCATTTGAAGATTATGAGTTTATCGGGTTGAAAGATTCCAAAAAAAATTATAAACAACTTAGTCCGAATATATTGCAAATTGAAAACGAATTTTATAGCCCTGTTCGACCTAAAAGATCTACTAAAACCGGGCAAGCGCCAATCATCGCTCTATCTGAAAAAGGGGTGGAATATATTGAGGTGCGCTGCATTGATCTTAACCCTTTTCTGCCACTGGGAATTGATCATGATCAGATAGACTTTATGGATATTTTTTTGCTGACATGCCTATTGTCAGAAAGCTCGCCCACTAACAAAGATGAGTACAAACGGGTACTAGATAATCAAAAAATAATGGTTAATGAGGGCAGGAAACCAAACCTTATGCTTCATGACATGAACGAAATGAGATCCTTCAAAAATTGGAGTAAGTCACTTTTTCAAGAAATGTATATTTTAGCAAATATCTTGGATCAGAAAAATCAAACAAGTAGATATAATAGGGTTTTAAAAAAATTTGAATTATTAATTGAGAACCCCCAACTAACACCCTCAGCAAAAATTTTAAAAGCTATGGAGGAAAATAAAAAAACTTTTTATCGAGTGGCGATGGATCTTTCACTCAATAGTCATAAATATTTTCAAAGCAGAGAATTTGAGTCAGAAAAAATAGAAAAATACAAAGAAATGGCGACTCAATCTCATAAAAATCAGTCAATGATTGAAGCGTCTGATTCATTTAACTTTAGCAATTTTCTTAAAAAATATTATGCGCAGTATGATTAAAGATTATAAGCTACTCACCTTTTTGGTATAGGTATGCGCTCGAACGCTCAGTTAAGTAGAGCTTAAATCTTCTATCGAGGTAGTATACTACCCTTCGCATATTTTGCTTCCCTATTAGTTGGTAAGCAGTATTTTCTGGTCTTTCGCACACATAAAAGTTGTCAACAAAATAGTCTGTTGTCACACCCCTAAATAGTTTATATGTTTTCCACAAATTGAAGATGTTCAGTTTCACTAGCTCCCCTTCGACCTTTAAACACCATTTCTGTTTACCAATTTTCTTATCCATACCTTTATAAATTAATTTTCCTTGTTTGAACTTTTTATCAATCGGTGCCATTGATCTAGTATTTTTATTATGCGCACCACCAAGTCCAGTAGGAGAACCACCGGGCATCAAGGTTGCATAAGAGGAGGATGGTGCTACAAAATTTGGAACCACAATAAATATTAGTGAAATAGCAAAACAAAAAATCTTGATCATCGATTCAAACCTTTTTATGTTGGTATACAAAATATTTTAAGTGTACCAGTAAAATACCCATTATAATTTAGCGGATGTTATTATATTCTACACAGACTGAGACCTTAATCCACTAGATTGATTATAAAATTTTTTGAAGTGTCTGAGTTGCATATTTCTTTCAAATGTAGGCGAAGTATGGGGAATCCTAGAAAAATAGATTTTTTAATTTTTATGGCTTGCATAGCTCTTCTTGGAGTTGGTTTTTATATGCAATACATCATGGAGTTAAAACCATGTTATCTTTGTATTACTCAAAGATTCTTTTTAGCACTTATTGGTTTATTCTCAATACTCGCCTTTGTTCATAACAGGGCTACTAGGATCTATGGATCAGTTGTGGCTCTTAGCGCAATTCTTGGTGCTTATTTTGCCTCAAAGCAATTATGGCTACAAAGTCTACCGCCTGACAAAGTTCCTGCATGTGGACCGTCTGTAGACTATTTGTTTAACGCATTTAACTTTAGTGAGGCTTTAAGAATGTTGCTCCAAGGAGATGGTAATTGTGCAGCGATTCAGTGGACATTTTTGGGTTTAAGTATCCCAGGTTGGACTCTTGTATACTTTTTAGGTGTTACTGCTTTATCAGTATTGAAAATTATTCGAGGTAATCATAAATGCTGAAAGGGATTTTTGTATTGCTAATGTTTCAGGGTATCGGTGAATACACTACTTATTTGACTAAAATGCCAATACCTTCTTCTGTCATTGGTATGTTGTTGTTATTTTTGACTCTTCTAATGAGAAATAATCCAATTCCTTCGTATATCGAGTCATCCTCAAATTTAGTTATACGTTTTCTATACTTATTCTTAATTCCTTCATGCGTGGGATGCTTATTCTTGATAAGAGAAAATTTTAGCATATGGCTATATTTATTAACTACCATTTTTATAACTACACTTTTAACGATATTTTTTGGAAGCCTCTTAATGAAGTATTTTGTTGTGAGGCATGAAAAAAAAATTAGAAAAAACATATGATTACAGAAATATCGAATATGATAAGTCTTTTTATTTTGACTGTTCTAGTTTTTGGTTTAACTCAGTGGCTTTCAAATATTACTCCTAGGGGTTCTTTTTTTCATGTCTTATTTCACCCCATGATGATGAGTGCATTTTTGATATATATTTTCTTAGTGATTATGAAAGTAGATTATCAATCTTATCGATTTGCAAACAAGCCTTTTTATTTTTTTTTGGATACAACGATTATCGCACTAGCAATACCCTTGTATGGGTTACTAAATTATTTTCAAGAAATATTTAAACCCTTGATATTAACTTTAATATTTGGTGCTTTTTTTGCCAGCTTAAGTTGTTTAGGACTTGCATTTGCTTTAGGTATAGAAGTGGATGTTCTGGCATCACTTGCTCCTAAATCTGTAACAACACCGATAGCGCTTAGGATCGCTGAAGCAATTGGGGGAGACCCAGACATGACTACGGGGATAGTAGTGGCAACCGGCATCATAGGTATAATCTTTGGGCCTCTTATATTTAAAATATTAAATATACAGGATGACCGCATTAGAGGGTATATCCTTGGTATCTCTGCACATGCCATAGGAACAGCGAAGGCATTTAAAATTAGCCAGAAGTGTGGTTCATTCGCGATACTCGGTCTTGGAACAACAGGTATTCTAACCGCGATTACTTTACCTTATTTTATAATGATTGCATTCAAATAATTGATCTTATTATATATTATTTGGTCGCAATAACTTGCTCCAATTCTACTTCGAAGATAAGAGTTGTCATTGGCTCAATTGTGGGCATAGATCCTTGCTCACCATATGCGATCTGAGGAGGCAAGTAGATCATCCACTTACTGCCTTCTTTCATGAGTTGTAGCGCTTCAGTCCAGCCTGGTATAACTTCAGCTAAGTTTATTTTGGCTGCTTTTGCACCATCATGCTGGGAAGAAGAGTCAAATTCACGCCCATCAATGTAAGTACCCTTGTAATGTACAAGAACATCACTGTCTGCTTTTGGCGATTTGCCTGTACCGGGAATTATAATTTTGTATTGAAGACCACTTTGAGTGGTGACAACACCAGGTTTTGTTTTATTTTTAGATAGAAACTCTGAGCCTTCATCATAATTTTTCAATGCTATAGCTTTTGCTTTTTCTTGGAAATCAGCAGCTTTCTTTTGTTGCTGCTCATAATAATTTTTTACAATTTTCTCTGCGTCTTTCTTTGATAATCTAGGGCGATTATTATTTATTGTGTCTTGCATCCCAAGAGCAAAAGCATCTATATCAATATCTGTTTGAGACTGAAAAAACTGCAGGCCCACATCACCACCAACTATATAACTGAACTTTTCAATGTCTGTTCTTAGTTTATTTTCAGTTTCTATACCATCAGTTGTAGTTTCTTTTTTTGAATCAAGAACCGTTGATTCTTTTTTTTCAGTGCAAGCAAATAAGCCTAAAGTTGCTATGAAAAATAAGACTAAATTAACAGATTTCATAAGATCATCCTTTTTTGTTTTATGATAACAGAGAAATTATAAAAAGCCGCATCATACTAATGTTTAAACTGAATCAAGTCATATTTTTGTAAGAAAATAACTTGTTACGTAATGACAAAATTGGTGCATCCAAGATAATTAGGTATTTATTGATATTAGTTACTGAACATTCTGAATTTTTTTCAGTTTTGATTTCAAGATCTTGTGAATTTGCCCATTCACATAAAATGCTTTGTTCGGCCCTCTCTGAGATAAGCTCTAGTTTCCGCAGAGAATCAACAATGCTTTCATGCTTTATGGTTAAAACTAATTGAGGTATAAATTTTCTAGCTCTCCTTAAAGACTGCACAACGTCAAGCTCCCACTGATAGACCGATTTAGATGCTAAGATAATATCTCTTGTTGAAAGCTTTATGCTCGAACAACCTAACCAACTACAGAACAAAAGGATATTCACATTGCCGCCATAAAAATTCTGGAGACTTAAACAGTACTCCTCAACGCCAGGTTTAGAATATTGTATTTTAGAATATAACCAAAAATCGTCTGAATTAATACTTATCATATGGCTTAAAGTTTATAGTTCGTTAATGCTTTATACGAGCATATACTGCCACTACTAGTTTTTCGATACCAGCCGCCGCCTCGCTTATTCTGTTCGCTAACATGTAGGCTGGGGTTGTTATTAAAATATTGTCCTCATCGATACATATTTCATCAACACCACATATTTTGTGGATAGCCCCAGTTTTCTCGATAGACTCCGCAGTCGATTTATCGTTACCAATAGTAAATACGGCACCTTTACCAAATAATATACCCACCATTGCTGGAGCAATACACATAGCACCTACTGGTTTCTTAGCTCTGTGCATTGCCTGAACAAAATATTTTAAATCTTCGTTTAGTAAGAGATTTGGCCCTTCAGTAGAAAAATTCGATAAATTTTTTGCAGCGCCAAAACCACCAGGAATTAGAACAGCATCAAAATCTTCTTCCCTAGCTTCAGCCAAATTTTTTATGTCGCCTCGAACTAATCTTGCCGACTCAACTAAGACATTTCTTGTATCGTTTTCATTAATATTTCCGTTTAAATGGTCAACTACATGCATTTGTTGTATATCAGGGGCAAAACATTGCACCTTCAAATCTAGTTTATCTAAGCATAATAGTGTAATCACTGCTTCGTATACTTCTGAGCCATCAAAAACTCCACAACCAGATAGAACAACGGCCACTTTTTTATTCACAATATACCTCCCATACGGTGATAATTTTTCAACTTAAACCTGATATCAGATACATACGATAACCTATGATATTCTGGTATACAAAAGATCCCGAACTTTATGCCCTAACCTTTTCCCTCTAAATTCGAACTTGGTAACTGGTCGAAAATCCGGTTTTTTAGAGTAATTTCCCTGACCAGCTAAGTTTTCATATCCAGCAGAATTCTCCATCACGTTCAACATCTGCTCTGCATAAGGCTCCCAATCAGTAGCTAAATGTAATAGGCCTCCTACCTCTAATTTAGATCTCATAAATTCAACAAATTCAGCTTGTATCAAGCGACGCTTATTGTGTTTTTTCTTATGCCATGGATCAGGAAAATATACTTGTATACGATGCAGGCTGCTATCAATGATGCAATCTTCTAGAACGTCTTTGGCGTCCGCCATATATACTTTAAGATTTTTTAACGCATGAACTCCAGCATTATTTATTAATCTTCCAACGCCCGGAGTGTGTACCTCAATACCTATAAAATCTTTATCTGGCTCAAGCTGGGTCATTTCAAATAAAGATTCTCCCATTCCAAATCCAATTTCTAGAACTTGAGGAGCACTCCGACCAAACTGTGAGATCGAATTAAACACGCCGTCATAAAGACTTAAGCCAAAGTTTATCCAATATCTTTTAAAAGCTAATTTTTGTCGATCTGTAATCCTACTAGTTCGCAACACATAACTCTTTACAGATTTTTTTTTAAATTCAGGCCTAGGATTTTCCAATTGTAGCGGCTCCATTTTCTTTAAGAAGTATCAATCAGGTAGCTGAGGTTTATTTTTCTTCGAAATAGTCACTAAACAATAGAATAATCCGATCCAACCAGCTAAAAATAAACTCCCGCCTATTGGAGTTATAGCGCCAAATAACTGAATCTCGGTGATAACTAATAAATAAAGGCTACCTGAAAAAATAACGCATCCCATTACGAAAAGCCACCCGACGATGCTCCATTGCATCCTAACGTTAGCGTCTAAGCGCTCTAATAGAATTACCGATAATAGAGCCAATACATGAAACATTTGATAGTGAACAGCAGTTTGCCAAATATTTAGCATTTCTGGTGAGGCGCTATTTTTTAGTGCATGAGCCCCAAAAGCGCCCAATGCAACAGCAAAAAAACCTAGTAAAGCTGTAATGCATCCTAATATATTCATTTCACGTTTATTTTATTAATTAACTTCTTGGGAGTATCAAAATTGCTTAAAAAAAAACCGCACAAAGTGCGGCTATTTGAGCTTACAGTTTATTGAAGCTCATGTTTCCATAGTCAGACGAACTTTTTTCATTGCATTTTTTTCAAGCTGCCTTATCCGTTCAGCAGAAACATTATACCTTGCAGCTAGCTCATGTAATGTATCTTTTTCATCTTTTAGCCAGCGACTTTTTATGATATCTCGACTACGATTATCTAATTTATCCAGTGCTTCAACCATAAGATTATGGCTATTATCCATCGTTTCTGCAGACTCAACCAATGTAGCTGGATCAGCTTCTTTATCCTCTAAATAAAGCACGGGTGCCTGATGGGCATCGTCCTCTTCATCTGAAGAAGAATCAAAGCACTCATCGTAATTTGAGAGACGTTTCTCCATTTCCATAACTTGGGAAATATCTACACCAAGATCTTCTGCTATTGCTTGGGCTTCCTTATTGGTAAGCCAAGATAGATTCTTTTTTGCGCCGCGTAAATTAAAAAACAGTTTTCGTTGAGCTTTTGTTGTAGCAACTTTAACTATACGCCAATTTCTTAAGACATATTCGTGTATCTCAGCTTTGATCCAATGTACTGCGAAAGAAACTAAACGAACGTTTTTTTCAGGATTGAAGCGCTTAACCGCTTTCATTAAACCTACGTTTCCTTCTTGAATGAGATCACCCAAGGGTAAGCCATAACCATTATAAGATCGGGCAATATAAACAACAAAACGAAGATGAGACATAACCAATCGTCTTGCGGCATCAAGATCTTCGTTATAATAAAGATCTTCGGCAAGGGAGCGCTCCTCTTCAACTGAAAGAAGTCCTACGGCATTGGCACCTTGAATATACGCAGCTATATTTGCTCCAGGAGCCATCCAATCTAAAGGTTGTAAATTTTTGCTCATGATGATTTCAAAAATCCAAAAATAAATTTTAAAGTAACTTTTGTTAAAAATTTAACGCTATAACATTAATATAGCATAACTAACTGTTTTAAATCAATAAAAATTATTTAGGCTCAATAGTTGATAGCTGTCTTGAAACTGCCAACAACGCACCAAGCAAGCCAAGACTTACACCTATAATTAAAAGTGGTACCAAACCGAAAAGACTTAAACCCTCTAGTTTAAAAGAGCTGTGATATAAAGTAGAAAGCTTACTTACAGGCACTGATAACCAATAGATAGTAATGGCACTAAAAATCCATGATAAAGTTCCACCTAAAATGCCATATAAAAATCCAGTATACAGAAATGGCCGGCGAACATAACCATCAGTGCCTCCTATGAGCTTGATAACTACAACTTCATTACTACGGCTATTTAAAGCCAACCCGACTGCGTTACTAATAATTAATAATGCCGCAAAAACCAAAATGACACCAAGAGTTAGTGATAGTCTTTCACCAACCAACAATATTGCTTGCAATCTCTTTAGCCAAATCATGTCAACTTGAACATTTTTTACGAGTCTCTCCCCTTTTAATTCAGTGACTAACTTTTTAACGGATTCTGAATTATTTTCGACATTGCTGCCTGGCTGAATAATGAGCACTGCTGGCAATGGATTTTCATCCAACATTTCTAGCACGTCACCGAGACCGTAATCTTTCTGGAATTCTTCAAGACCCTGTTGTCTAGATATATATTTGACAGCTAAAATTTCGCTATCTTGGCTTAACTTATCCCTAAAGTCTTTAATTTCTGTCTCTGTAGCTGAAAGCTTTAAAAATATAGTAATTCTGTTAGAACTATCTGTTATATCAGCTATTTTCTCAAGATTAATTACTGCAATATAAAATACAGAAGGTAGACTCAATGCTATTGCGACAACAAACGAGATACTTAAAAATTGGAAACGTTCTATAAATATTCTATGGACTGCACTTCGGCAAGCCACGTGATGACTGTAAAAATAACTTTGGATTCCAGCAACAAAAGTTTTTTTATGCAAATCATATCTAGATGACAAACTTAAGGGTGTTTTAGCCTCAACTTTTCGCCTACGATTCTGAATCATAAAAATTTATATCCTCCACTAAAAAACCTCCCTCTAGCTTCAATAAGCGTTGTTTCATAGAATAAACAAGCTCCAAGTCATGAGAGGCTATGAGTACTGTTGCACCGGCTTCACAAAATCTTTTAAAAACATTCATAATTTCTTCAGATAACTGGGGATCAAGATTTCCAGTAGGCTCATCAGCCAGTAATATTTTTGGCTTATGAACAATGGCCCTCGCTATTCCTAATCGCTGCTGTTCTCCTCCTGATAACAAAATTGGATTCATTTTTTCTTTACCTGATAGACCAACTTTATCAAGAGCAGCCCTGACTCTTCTCTCGATGTCACGTGGCCGCAAACCTGAGATTATTAGTGGTAATGCAACGTTATCGAATATGTTTCTATCAAAAAGCAACTGATGGTTTTGAAATACAACCCCTATATTTCGCCTATATATCGGAATTTGATTACGCTTAATACGGCTGAGGTTCTTTCCATCAATGAGCAACTGACCACTCGTTAGCCTTTCCATTAAAATGATCAGCTTAAGGAGGGTGCTCTTTCCAGCACCAGAGCGCCCAGTTAAAAAAGCCATTTCGCCTATCCCTAGTTCGAAACTCAAGTTTGTTAAGGCCTGATTTCCAGAGGGATATCGTTTACTGACTTTATCAAAAAAAATCATACGTCAGGAATTCCGGTTGCTGCCATCTAGCAGGGCTTGTACGTAAAAGTCAATATCGAATGGTTGTAAGTCATCAAGATTTTCTCCCAAACCAACAAAACGAACGGGTACTCCGAATTTTTTCACTAACGAAAAAATAATTCCTCCTTTTGCTGTCCCGTCGAACTTAGTAATAACTAAGCCAGTTACAGTAACAGCGTTATTAAATTCTTTCATTTGATTTATAGCATTTTGTCCGGTCCCAGCATCTATGACGAGTAAAACTTCGTGAGGAGCCGAGCTATCGATTTTTGTAATTACACGTTTAATTTTTTTTAGCTCTTCCATCAAGTGATCTTTTGTGTGCAATCTTCCTGCTGTATCAGCAATTAGTATATCAATATCATTTGATCGTGCAGATTCAATAGCATCATATATTACAGATGCACTATCAGCTCCTGTTCCTTGCGAAATTACAGATGCGTTATTAATTTTTCCCCAGTCTCTGAGTTGCTCAACTGCAGCTGCTCTGAACGTATCCCCAGCTGCTAACATAATAGTTTTATTTTTTTTATTATAGTGACTGGCAATTTTTCCAATAGTTGTAGTTTTACCCACTCCGTTAACACCAACAACGAGTATTATAAATGGTGATTTTTTGTGGTCTATCTCTAAATTTTCCTGAGAGCCCGCAAGTTTTTTTATTAAAATCTTTTGCAGGCTTTCAAATAATATACTTTTATTAACTGACTTAGATCTCTTAAAACGGTCTGAGAGCTCGTCAATTATTTCCTCTGTCGTTTCTATGCCAACATCTGCTAATATAAGTTTATCTTCAAGATTTTCTAATAAACAATCATCGATCTTTTGTTCAGTTAAAAAGAAGTCATTAATTTTGAGTCCCGTTTTTGAAAGAGCGTTACGAAATTTATTCCTGATACTATTTTTTTCGATATTTAAATCGCTAGACTTCTCTGTGTTTCTATCTATGACTTCTGATGCTGAACCAACATTTTGAATCTCATTGTTACTTTCTTCTAATTCATTTTTAGAGCCAGACATAGTTTTTTCAGAGCGTGAAAAAAATCCCATAAAAGTCTTTTTTTTGGCGGGCTTCATATTAATATCTTTGTCCTCTGGACAATTTTTTTTTGTATCTGATCCCAATATTATTCTCCCCCTACGAAATATAACAATGTATGCTACCACTTTAAAATGAGAAAAACGCTTTGAAAAACTCAAATAATTTTACATTTTCAAAAAATAAATTAAGTAATCAAGTTCGCATTATCGGAGGAGAGCTCCGGGGACAAAAAATAATCTTTTCAGATACCATCGGCTTAAGGCCCACTGGAAGTCGAATCAAAGAGACTCTTTTCAATTGGATAAACCAAGATGTTAAAAATTCAAACTGCCTAGATCTCTTCGCTGGCTCAGGATCTTTAGGAATTGAATCTGCCTCGCGTGGAGCGAAAAATATTACAATGATAGAGAAAGATCATTCTGCATATATAGCTTTGAAAAAAAGTTGTTCGCGACTCAATCTCAAAAGTACGACTATTATCAAAGCAGATGCAATTACATGGCTAAATGAAAATAATATAAAGGAGCCTTTTGACATAATTTTTTTGGATCCTCCTTTTATGTCTAATTTAATTCCAATGTGTTGCGAAATTCTAGAAAGAGGTGGGTTGCTCTCAAAACCTTCCTATATTTACATTGAAGCTACAAGGCATCAAACAACAGCAACAGTTCCTAAAAACTGGGTGCTGCTCAGAGATAACCTAGCTGGACAGGTTGCCTATAAGCTTTATCTTAGAAATTGAGCACCTGAACTAATTCATATACTATGGAAAAAACTAGAGAGCCAAAAAATTGAAAACAATAGTGTATCCCGGAACATTTGATCCCATAACTAATGGTCATATTGATCTTGTGGGGCGAGCAAGTAGTCTTTTTGATCATGTAGTGGTAGCAGTTGCGAGTAGTAAAAGGAAGGACCCACTCTTTGACATGGAGGAGAGGATCGAATTAGCTCGTGAAGCTTTAACGAATTTTAATAATGTAAAAGTTATTGGTTTTGACTATCTCTTAGTAAATTTTGTTAAAGACCAAAATGCTGACGCAATTCTTCGTGGCCTGCGTGCAGTATCTGACTTTGAATATGAATTTCAACTGGCCAATATGAATCGTGCCCTTTCTCCTAACATTGAAAGTATATTTCTTACTCCTTCAGAGAAACTATCTTATATTTCATCCTCATTAGTCAAAGAAATTGGATCACTCGGTGGCGATATTAATGGCTTTGTGCCCCCTTGTGTGAGGGATTCACTTAAAATGAAGTTCGCATTGCTATAGTTAATTAATATTTCTGGCAAGCTGAACAATATACAGATGATCTTTGCCCTAACTTTATTTCCTTAAGAGGTTTTTTGCATTTCAAGCAAGGCTTGCCTCCTCGACCATATACATAAAGTTCCTGCCTAAAATAACCAGACTTACCCTCATTACCAGAGAAATCCTGTAATGTCGTACCACCTTGTTTAATTGCTTTTGTGAGGACATTGATCACATTGGAGGCTAAATTATCATAGGAACTAAGAGAGATACGTCCTGCTGCTCTTTTTGGATTTATGCCACTTAAAAATAGGACCTCATTTGCGTAAATATTACCCACGCCTACTAAATTTTTATTGTCCATCAAGAATTGTTTTATAGTCACAGTCCTACCGCGTGACAAAGAGTACAAATGCGCAGCGCTAAATTCAGGTGAAAATGGTTCTGGACCTAAATTTTTTAGCAACTTATGTCTCTCTGGGATTCCGTCGACCCATAAAATAGAACCAAATCTTCTGGGGTCTGAGAATCGCAATATGATCTTGCCATCAAAATATATATCCACGTGGTCATGTTTCTCGGGGCTGGCGCCATTTGGTAAAACTTTGAGATTTCCAGACATCCCTAAGTGAATCATCATATGTCCATGGGAAAACTTAAAGAGCATATACTTTGAACGCTGTCTGGCACTTTCGAGTTTTCGACCACTTAATTTTTTGGATAAATCTCTAGGAACAGGCCACCGCAAATTAGGATTTCTGATGGTTATATGCGATATCTTTTTTCCTAAGATATGAGGAAGGACTCCCTGCAAAGTAACAACTACCTCTGGTAATTCAGGCATATGCACCTCATATAGAATCTGATGAGATTATCTATCTTAAAAAAACAAAACCCCGATTTCTCGAGGTTTGTAGACTTCATATAATTTAGTATTACCAAATTACTTTTATTTAATTTTTGATTCTTTATATGGTACATGTTTCCTGACCACTGGATCATATTTTTTAAATTCAAGTTTATCAGGTTGAGTTCTTTTATTCTTATCAGTGGTGTAGTAATGACCTGTGCCAGCACTTGAAACTAACTTGATTTTATCTCGTCCTTTAGCCATATTATTTCTCCTTAGACACTTTCACCGCGCTTACGAATATCCTCAAGAACTCTCTTGATACCTAATTTATCAACTATACGAATTCCTTTTGCTGAGAGACGAAGTTTAATGAAGCGCTTCTCTTCTTCGACCCAAAATCTATGCGAATGAAGGTTAGGCTCAAATCGACGACGTGTTCTATTTTTCGCGTGAGAAACGTTATTTCCTGACATTGGTCGCTTACCAGTGACTTGACATACTTTGGACATTGCATTTGCCTCTGATGCTCGAATCGTCAACCTTGACGACTATTCATTAGTTATAAAATTGAAAGAATTTATGAATTTTTTACTCAAAATTAACAAAGGAAGTTTTATACCAGAACCTCTTAATTGAATCAACATATATTCTCGTTGTTTGTTTGTATTTAAAAAACAAAATCTTTATTTTTGTAATGATATAATAAAAGTTGACTAAGGATTAAAGATCATGACGTTAACTAATAGAACTCATAGTTAGAACTCATAATAATATTTTTAAGGTATTAAAAATGCACTCCTTGATTAATAAACGTGTCTTGCTTGGTGTTACAGGCGGTATAGCGGCATATAAAAGTGGTGAGATTATTAGACGCCTCAAAGATCTAGGCGCCTCTGTTAAAGTCGTGATGACTCATTCAGCTCATGACTTCATAACTCCCTTGACACTGCAAGCTTTGTCGGAAAATCCTGTACATACAAAACTGTTAGATCCAAAAGCTGAGGCCGCTATGGGCCATATTGAGCTTGCGAAATGGGCTGATGTGATACTAGTAGCACCTACATCCGCGAATTTCTTAGCTAAAATTGCAAATGGCCAAGCTGACGATCTACTATCAACTGTTTGCTTGGCTAGTCGCTCACCGATTGCTATTGCTCCTGCTATGAATCAAGCAATGTGGAAAAATAAAAGTACTCAAAGTAACCTTTTGTGCCTGAAAAAGCGGGGAGTAAGAGTATTTGGCCCAGATGATGGCTCCCAAGCATGTGGTGATTTAGGCCCAGGAAGGATGATTGAACCAACAAATATTGCATTACTCACTGCTAAAATTTTTGAAACCGGGTCCCTTAATGGGGTGAAGGTAGTGATTACTGCCGGTCCAACAAGAGAAGATCTTGATCCAGTTCGCTATATAAGTAATAACAGTTCTGGAAAAATGGGTTATGCTCTTGCAGAAGCCGCTGTTGAGGCTGGCGCAGAAACAATATTAATAAGTGGACCTACCAATCTAGATCCACCAGAAAGGACTAGAATTATTCATGTTAAAAGTGCTAGGGAAATGTATGAAGCCTCAATGAAAGAAGTTTCTTGCTGTCAAATCTTTATTGCCTGTGCTGCTGTAGCAGATTATCGTCCAAAACATATATCTGACAGGAAAATAAAAAAATATAACGAATTGGTAGATATAAGTTTTATTAAAAATCCAGATATAGTGAGTGATATTGGAGGTCTCAGCAATAAGCCTTTCACAGTTGGTTTTGCAGCCGAAACCCCAGAAAAAACTGAATGTTTAGAAAAAATTGCTCGTGAAAAATTAAAAAGAAAAAAACTTGATTTAATAATAGCTAATGATGTGTCAAAACGATCTGTTGGTTTCGATAGTGACTATAACGAAGTTTTATTAATTGATGGTGACGGTTCAGTATTTTATCCAAGATTAAGAAAAACTGAATTATCAAGACAGCTTATTTCAAAAATATCACAAAAGATTAAAATGAAAAATAAACAGTTATAATAGTTATGTACACATGAAATAATATAAAACATTAAGCTCAACTAGGATTGAAAATGTCATTATCAATAGAAGCAGCTAAAAATATCACTAAGGTTCTCTCAGAATCATTGCCTTATATTCAAAAATTCACAGGAAAAACCGTTGTGATCAAGTTTGGTGGCAATGCAATGATAGACGAGAAATTGAAGACTGGTTTTGCTAGAGACGTAGTCATGATGAAACTAGTTGGTATTAATCCAGTAATAGTTCATGGTGGCGGACCACAGATTGGAGATTTATTATCTGATCTTGGCATTGAGTCACATTTTGTTAATGGTATGCGAGTAACTGACAGTAAAACTATGGATATTGTTGAGATGGTTTTAGGAGGAGCAGTAAATAAAGAGATCGTCCATCTCATAAATCAAGCTGGAGGTAAAGCTGTCGGGGTTACGGGGAAAGACGGGCAACTAATTAAAGCTAAGAAATTAAAGTTATCGGGAAGTACCTCAAAGAAAAAAACGCCTGAACTTCAAGCGCCAGAAATTTTAGATATAGGTCAGGTAGGGGAAGTCGTTAGCATAAATACTGATGTCATAGAAATGCTGACATCTAGTGATTTTATACCGGTAATAGCACCGATTGGTACAGACGATGAGGGTAACTCATACAATATAAATGCTGACTTAGTAGCTGGAAAAATTGCTGAGGTTTTGAGAGCTGAAAAATTAATGCTTCTCACTAATGTTTCGGGTTTACAAGATAAAGATGGCAAGGTTTTAACAGGCTTGTCAGTTAAGCAAGTGGATGATTTAATTGCTGATCAAACTATTTTTGGAGGCATGCTTCCCAAAATTAATTGTGCTCTGAGTGCTGTAAAATGTGGAACGAAAAGTGCTCACATCATAGATGGCCGAATAAATCATGCAGCCTTATTAGAAATTTTCACCGACCAGGGTGTTGGTACAAAAATTACTGGGCAAAAGGTAGGTAACAGTCTGTAAATGGCTTCTAGTAAAAATTCAAAGAAACAACAAATACTGCAGTCCCTGGCTTTGATGTTAGAAAAGACTCCTGGCGGAAAAATAACAACTGCAAAACTAGCAGAACAAATAGGTGTGTCGGAAGCAGCTCTTTATAGGCATTTTCCCAGTAAAACAAAAATGTATGAGGGTTTAATTGATTTCATAGAGGGTACTATATTCAGCCGTATACGACTTATTTTGGAAGAAGAATCAAATGTATCTGATCGTTGCTATAAAATACTTACTCTAATGTTAACTTTTTCTGAGCGAAATCCAGGAATCACTAAGCTGTTAACTGGGGACGCATTAACAGGCGAAGCGGTGAAGCTTCAAGTGCGAATTAAACAATTATTCGATCGTATAGAAACACAATTAAAACAGGTATTGCGTGAAGCTGAAATTAACAATGGTATCCGAACTGTATTTACAGCAGCTGTAACAGCAAATATGCTGCTGGCACTTGCAGAAGGTAGGATGTCGCAATTTGTACGCAGTAACTTCAAGCTCCCACCAACCAAAAATTGGGAAGATCAATGGTCACTAGCAGTAATAGGTATTTTTAGGTAAGAACATTTATCCGCCTGTATTTTAAAAAATTTTTAAATAACATTGTTAAGTATTTAGTTATATCTAAAAATATATAGCGTAGAATAAACTAAAAATTCGTCCTTACCGTATATCTATGGAGAAAATTAGATCTAAATGCCAGATGAAATCCCACAAAATTCTGTAGGTCTTGTAGTCCCAGAAACAATTGAATTTGAGGAGCCACTTGAGTTAGCTTGCGGCAGAACCTTAGAGAATTATCAGTTAGTAATAGAAACTTACGGCCAACTCAATGCTGACGGAAGTAATGCTGTCCTCGTATGCCATGCACTAAGTGGTCATCATCACGCTGCAGGATATCACTCACCAACTGACTGGAAACCGGGGTGGTGGGATAATTATATAGGCCCTGGGAAATCTATTGATACTAATCATTTTTTTGTTGTTTGTCCCAATAACTTAGGAGGATGCCACGGCAGTACTGGGCCCAACTCGTTAAATCCGGAAACAGGAAAAATTTGGGGCCTAAGCTTCCCACCCTTAAGAGCTCGGGACTGGGTTAAAAGTCAAGCTAAACTAGCTGATAAAATTAATGTAAAAAAATGGGCGGCTGTAATTGGTGGTAGCTTAGGTGGGATGCAGGCTATGCGCTGGGCCCTTGAGTTTCCAAATAGAATCGATCATGCGATAGTTATAGCTTCTGCCATGAGGTTAACTGCACAAAATATTGCGTTCAATGAAATGGCCAGAAATGCCATTAAATCAGATCCTGATTTTCAAGATGGTAATTTTATAGAAATGAACACCCAGCCACGTAATGGGTTAGCTCTTGCAAGAATGATTGGTCATGTAACATATTTATCTGATGAGCAAATGGGAAATAAATTTGGGAGGTCAATTAGTGCTGGTTCTTTTCAACAAGGGCAATATAATCCAGTAGAATTCGAAGTTGAGAGTTACTTACGCCATCAAGGAGATACATTTTCTAGTAGCTTTGATGCAAATAGCTACTTATTAATGACAAGGGTATTAGACTACTTTGATTTAGCAAGAGAGTACGATAATGATCCAGTGAAAGCATTTAGTACAGCTGAATGTGATTTTTTAATCATTTCTTTTTTGTCTGACTGGCGTTTCTCATCAGCACGTTCAGAAGAAATCGTGAGTGCTCTAATAGACGCAAAAAAAAATGTTTCGTATGCTGCTATTGAATCTAATATGGGTCACGATGCATTTTTACTTAAGAATGAAAATTATGAAAAAACTCTCACTGCATATATGAATCGTATACTTGCTGAAAATAGTGCTAGGGACCAAAGTGTTGTTGTGCCAGGAAAAACTTCATGAACCGACGAACTGATTTAGAGATTATAAAAAAATGGATAATGCCAAGGAGTAGAATTTTAGATCTGGCTTGTGGGGATGGCTTACTACTTAAAGAACTCAAGCTAGAAAAACAAGCTGAAGGCTATGGTTTAGAAATTGATCCAGAGAAAATTACTGAAGCAATATCTAATAATGTCAATGTTATCGCAACCAATCTTGATATCGGTTTGTCTCAGTTTTCTGATAAAAGTTTTGATACTGTAATAATGACTGAAGCCCTGCAAGCAATGAAAAATCCAGATCTTGTATTAGATGAAATGCTTAGAGTAGGTAAAAGTTGTATTGTAACTTTTCCGAATTTTGGTTATTGGCGTGCCAGAATATCTCTAGCTTTTTATGGTCGAATGCCCGTAACAAAAAAGTTAAGTTACCAATGGTATAACACACCCAATATACATTTCTGTACAGTCACAGATTTCGAGACTCTTTGTGAGAAAAAAAATATACGTATTGAAACTAGAGAATTTGCTGCGGAAAAATTAGCCGACAAAATTTTTAAAGAGATTTTACCCAATTTATTTTCCGACACAGCAATTTATCTATTAACTAAATGAATACAATGTCGACTTTTTTGAGCGCTTGGACTAATGATTAATTTAAAAAAAATTATTTTATTTTATTTTCTAGCTTTTTTTTCTCTTCCCTCATTAGCGGAAAAAAAACCATACATTGATTTTGGTGAGTACAGGGTTTTCTTTAGTGCTTTCAATAGTAGTTTCATCCTTCCAAAAATAGCTGGAATATATGGTATAGCTCGGGGCAAAGACAAAGGACTAGTTACTGTTGGAGTAACTTTAAATGGAAAAATTGGAGGGGAAGAGGTTGATATTAATGGCAATATATCAAATATGCTTGCGCAAAAACAAAAATTGAACTTTGTTGAAATTAAGGATCAGGACGCAATTTACTATATAGCGCCATTTGAATATTACAACGAAGATATTTTAAAGTTCACAATTAACGTAAAGCCAAATAAAGGTGGGGAAAATTTTCCAATCTCATTTCAAAAAAAATTTTATTATGAAAAATAATAAAATTTACAGTAACATCTCTAATAGTAATAATAAATTATATGATAAAAATTTATGAAAGCTGTAATTGCGACTAGTAATAAAGGTAAACTGCGAGAGTTTAAGCGTCTGTTTAGTAATCTTGCTATCAAAATTCAGCCACAATCTGAGTTTAATGTGCCTGACGCCATAGAAAACGGTTTAAGCTTCGTCGAGAATGCACTCATCAAGGCTAGGCATGCTTCAAGGCTGACAAATCTCCCCTCTATTGCGGATGATTCAGGTTTAGAAGTTGACTTTTTAAACGGGGCCCCTGGAATTTATTCTTCACGTTTTGCTGGAGATGATTCAACAGACCAAGAAAATATATCAAAATTGCTATCACTCTTAAAAGGTGTTCCTCTCTCTGAAAGAAAAGCACGTTATCAATGTATAATAGTAAAAATAGAATACCCAAATGACCCTACCCCAATTATTGCCCAAGGTAGTTGGGAAGGATTAATTGCATTAAAATCACAAGGCTCTCAAGGTTTTGGCTATGATCCTATTTTTTATATACCAGAACTGGGATGTACATCTGCCGAACTAGAGAATGATTTAAAAAATAAGATTAGTCACCGAAGTCAAGCAATGGCAGAATTAGTAAAAAAATTATCTTTAATCTCATATAACGGTTTGGGCAGTTAGTAGCATTAATTTACCAAACCCTGCACTTAGAGGAATATCATGGAAAAAACAGCCACACTTCTTGTTAGCTGCCCTGATAGGAAAGGTATTATTGAAGCAGTTACTAGTTTTTTATTAGCTCATAATGCAAATATTTTGCATGCTAATCAACATTTGGATACAGAAAGTAATCTCTTTTTAATGAGGCTGGAGTGGGATGTGTCAGATTTTTCACTTTGTGAAAATGAATTTCTTGAAGATTTTAAGAAAATTGCTAAAAAATATGATATGGATTGGCGGCTAAAGTCTAATCAAATAAAAAATAAAGTAGCTATAATGGTCTCGCAATATGATCATTGTTTGGCTGATTTACTACATAAGCATAAAAATGGTGATTTAGATTGCCAAATCGTTGCTGTCTTGAGCAACCATGTGGACGCAGAAGAGCTGGTTAATTTTTATGAGGTTCCTTTTTATTTTATTAAAGTTACAAAGGAAAATAAAATAGAAGCCGAACAGCAGCAAAATAAGATATTAAGCGGTCTTGATGTAGACCTAATAATTTTAGCTAGGTATATGCAAATATTGTCGCCTAACTTTATTAAAAGATATCCCGAGAAGATCATTAACATACATCATTCATTTTTACCTGCATTTGTAGGTGCGAAACCATACCACAGAGCTCACGAACGGGGAGTAAAATTAATTGGTGCTACAAGCCATTATGTCACTGAGGAGCTTGATGGAGGGCCGATTATAGAGCAAGATATAGTTCGTGTTTCTCATCATGATCAGATTACAGATTTAACTAGGAAAGGTAGAGATTTAGAACGAGTTGTTCTCTCCAGAGCTATAAGAAGACATATTGAAAATAGAATTTTAATTTATGCGAATAAAACAGTTGTCTTTAAATAAACACTCGATATCTTAAAAGTGCTCATATGCGTTCTTCAGAGTTACAACTTCCTCCACTTTCGTTATATGTACATATTCCATGGTGTATAAAAAAATGCCCTTATTGCGACTTTAATTCGCATACTTCGAAAACAGAGATACCAGAAAAAGAATATTTAATTTCACTAATAGATGATTTGAATAAATCATTGAATTTTGTTCAAAGTAGAAAACTTTCATCTATTTTCTTTGGGGGCGGAACTCCTAGTTTGTTCTCCGCAAGGGCAATAGGGGAAATTATCAGTGCAGCAGATAGCCAAATAGGTTTTGATAAAAATATAGAGATTACTCTAGAGGTTAACCCTGGAACTTTTGAGCAAAAAAAGTTTTCAGATTATAAAATAAACGGAATAAATCGTTTATCCATCGGCATACAAAGTTTTGATGATAATAAGTTATTAGATCTTGGAAGAATACATTCCTCGGAGCAAGCAATTAGTGCTGTAGAAAAAGCAAAACTGGTTGGCTTTGATAACATCAACCTTGACTTAATGTATGGTTTACCAAAACAAGCGCCTACTCAAGCGATGAATGACCTAAAATTGGCTATTGAGTTGGCGCCAAAACACATTTCATGGTACCAGCTTACTATTGAACCAAATACCGAATTTTTTAATAAGCCTCCATTGTTAGCAAATGACGTACAAATCGAACTAATGCAAGACGAAGGGAAAAAATTGCTAGCAAACGCTGGTTATGAACAATATGAAATATCTGCTTATTGTAAAGTAAATAAAAAATCTTTACATAATATGAACTACTGGAAGTTTGGTGACTATATTGGTATTGGAGCAGGGGCTCATGGCAAAGTAACTTTAGCTGAGGAAAAAAGGATTGTTCGGACACAAAAAACTAGATCTCCAAAAGACTATCTCGATAGTGAAAAATCATATACTTCTAGCTTCAAAGAAATTGATCATAAAGATTTACCCTTGGAGTTTATGATGAATATACTAAGAATAAATCGAGGTGTCCCAAGGGAAGTGTTTAAAAACAGAACTGGTCTATCATACGCAATAATAGAACCATCGCTTGTAAAGCTAAAAAGACGGCTGTTAATAGAAGATTTAGATGAAGTAATTTGTTCTACTCATAAAGGTAGATTATTTCTTAATTCCGTACTTGAGTATTTTTAAAAACCCAAAAAGTGAGCAATTAAATAGTAAAATTTTTTGCTTAACCAATCGAGTACTGAGACTAGACTTAACTAATTTAAGTTATTCTAAACATCATGTACGCAGTAATGTGGACCTTTTACATCAGTAATATTTAACAAATAAAAAATTGTTGTTTGTCTGGCACCCAAAGCAAATGCTATCATTACAATATTAAACACAACTTATTTATACTAATAATGGAGATACCCTATATGAGCGAAGATATCGTTCACGTCACTGATTTAAGCTTTGAAGATGATGTTGTTAATTCTAAAATTCCTGTTTTGCTTGATTTTTGGGCTGCATGGTGCGGGCCTTGTAAAATGATTGCACCCATGCTGGATGAAATATCCAAGGATTTCAGTGGTCGTATCAAAATATGTAAAATGGATATAGACGAGAACCAGAGTACTCCTAATAAATTTAATGTGAGAGGAATTCCGACTCTAATAATATTTAAAGATGGTAATGTAGAGGCAACTAAAGTCGGTGCGCTATCTAAAGCTCAGTTAATTGAATTCATAGATGCAAATTTGTAATAAAATTTGTCTTTCTTTGAATTTAATCTGTTGCGATTTGCTGTTAGGAAGCCTATAATTATAACTTCAATTTGGTTATCCTAAAATCAACAAAATACAATTTTAGCCCTTTACCCAGCCACATTAGTTTTCTGGCTACAATCTCATTCAAACTAAATAACCTTATATCTATGAATCTAACTGAACTTAAAACTAAACCCATTGATGAGCTCATAAGAATTGCTTCGGAAAATGGCCTTGATAATTTAGCTCGCTCAAGAAAGCAGGATGTTATTTTTAGCATACTGAAACGTCACGCAAAAAGTGGTGAAGATATCTATGGCGAGGGTGTTTTAGAAATTCTACCTGATGGCTTTGGTTTTTTAAGATCCTCAGACGCTTCATATTTAGCGGGACCGGATGATATATATGTATCACCAAGTCAAATTAGACGCTTTAATCTCAGAACGGGGGATTCTATTGCCGGAAAGATTAGGCCCCCAAAAGAAGGTGAACGCTATTTCGCGATGCTCAAACTTGATAAAATTAATTTTGACAAACCCGAAGATGCCCGGAATAAGATTTTATTTGAAAATTTGACACCTCTTTTCCCAGATGAAAGTTTAGTACTAGAGGCAGGTAATGGTTCTACGGAGGATCTTACTGGTCGAATAATAGATCTAATTTCGCCAGTGGGTAAAGGGCAACGTGGTCTCATTGTTGCACCTCCAAAGGTGGGCAAGACTATAATGATGCAACACACTGCACAGGCTATTATTCGAAATAATCCTGAATGTCATATAATTGTCTTACTAATTGATGAGAGACCAGAGGAAGTAACCGAAATGCAAAGAACAGTCCGAGGCGAAGTTGTTGCATCAACTTTCGATGAGCCGCCCTCGCGTCATGTGCAAGTTGCTGAAATGGTAATAGAAAAGGCAAAAAGATTAGTTGAACACAAAAAAGATGTAGTGATACTACTAGACTCTATTACACGTCTTGCTAGAGCCTATAACACTGTCCAGCCGTCCTCAGGTAAAGTGCTTACTGGAGGTGTAGATGCTCATGCACTTGAAAGACCTAAACGCTTCTTTGGCGCAGCTAGGAATATAGAGCAAGGCGGTAGCCTGACGATTGTTGCAACTGCCCTAGTTGAAACTGGGTCAAAAATGGATGAGGTTATATATGAAGAATTTAAAGGCACTGGAAATCTTGAGCTCCATTTAGATCGCAAAGTCTCAGAAAAAAGAGTTTATCCTGCAATAAATATTAGAAGGTCAGGTACGCGTCGTGAGGATCTACTTATGTCTGAAGAAGACTTACAGAAAGTCTGGATTCTCAGAAAATTACTTCACAGTATGGAAGATTCTGACGCAATTGAATTTTTAATTGATAAGCTGAAGGGTTCAGCTACTAATAACGAATTTTTCCTATCTATGAAGAAGAAAAAATGAGCTAGAATTTATTATTAGCTCCTCCAAATATCATGGAGATAACCGAGAAACCTTCCACTCTTTACTGGTTAGGACATACTTGAATCTGTCATGAAGGCGATTTTTTCCACCCTGCCAAAATTCTATCTCTCTAGGCGCTATCCTATAGCCCCCCCAAAAGTCGGGAACTGGTATATCACTGTCAGCATATTTCTTGTCAAGATTGTAAAATTCGTCCTCAAGAATCTTTCGAGAGGGTATGACTTTACTTTGCATAGAGGTCCATGCGCCAATCTGACTTTTCCTGGGCCGCTTTTTAAAATAAGCTGCGGACTCTTTTTTTGGAATTAATTCTGCCTTTCCACCTATGATGACCTGACGATCAAGATCGAACCAAGGAAACAACAAACTTACGTTTGAGTTATTTTTAATATCTAGGGCCTTTCGACTTCCGAGGTTGGTATAAAATATAAATCCATTCTTATCAAAATTTTTTAATAAAACTGTTCGTTGCCATGACTGACCGTCTGCGTTAACAGTCGCCAAAGACATCGCGCTTGGGTCAGAAAGATTTGCTTTGAGGGCATCGTTCATCCAATTAGAAAATTGGTCTATCGGACATTTTTTTAGCGACTCTCTGGTAAGAAAGTCATATTGGTATTCCCGGCGAGTGTCTTCAAGGGACATCTATGTTCTCCAAAGCATACTTAGTTGTCAGTCACTAGAATTATCCATACCTATAACAGCCTAACGCTCAAAATTCCTTCTACACTAGAAATTTTTTCCAAGAGCTCCTGGCTTGGCTGGGACTCAACATCTATAATATTATATGCTATTTCATTTCTGCTCTTGTTAACCATATCTATCACGTTAAGGCTGCAGTTTGCTAAGAGGGTTAAGACATTACCTAAAACTTTTGGAACGTTATTATTACAAAAGGTAATCCTATAACCACCATGTCTTGGCATTTTTGTTTTAGGAAAGTTTACTGAGTTAGAGATATTACCCTCTTCAAGGTACTCCATTAATTGATTTGCTGCCATGACAGCACAATTCTCCTCGGCCTCGCTAGTACTTGCTCCAATATGTGGCATTAATAATACATCCTTTCGTCCTAGTATGTCTGGTGTTGGAAAGTCTGTTACATATTTACTAATTTTTTTATTGTCTAAGGCTAGCTTAACAGCAGCTGAGTCAACAACCTCCTCACGAGCAAAATTGAGCAAAATGGCAGAGTTTTTCATAAATGTTAATGCTTCGCTATTAATTAAATGTCTAGTTGCATCTAGTGCTGGAACATGCATTGTGATGAAATCGGCTTGTGATAATAAATTTTGTAGGCTATCCATTTTCTCAACTTTATGAGACAAACGCCAAGCAGCCTCAACTGACATTGCTGGATCGAAACCAATAACATTCATACCTAATTCAAGCCCCATATTTGCTACCATAGATCCTATAGCTCCAAGACCAACTACACCTAATGTTTTTCCTGAAATTTCCGAACCTGCAAATTGACTTTTTTGCTTTTCAAGTAATTTGGACATCTCGGCAGGATCTTTAATTTCAGTTAAGCCTTGGACATAATTCATGCCACCGAAAATGTCTCTAGAGGAAATTAAAAGTGCAGAAGCAATAAGCTCTTTCACTGCATTGGCATTTGCGCCTGGGGTATTGAACACAACGACACCCCTTTGGGTAAATTTATCAATAGGAATATTATTTACTCCTGCACCAGCCCTAGCAACTGCTTTCAATGTAGATGGTATTTTCTCGTCATGGAGTTTATGACTTCTGAGTATAAATGCATCTGGATCGGAAATATTCTCAGATAGATCGTACCTTTCAGACTTAAAGCGACTTAGTCCCTTAGACGAAATCTTATTATAAGTGCGTACTTTATACATATTTTTTCTCTATATATTATTTTAGGTATCTTTATGATACTTCATCATATGCCCATTTGACCCAAGGCATCAATGCTTCAAGATCTGACGACTCTACTGTTGCTCCACCCCAGATCCTCAGACCTGCTGGCGCGTCACGATAAGAGCCTATATCAAAAGCTACACCTTCTTTTTCCAATAACTTAACCATTAGTTTTACTTTATCGGCCTTTAAATCCAAGCTCAGACAAATACTAGTGTTTGAAATGGTATCAGGGTCAATAGCTAAAAAGTTTATCCAATTATTATTTTTAACAAATCTTTTAATAACTTCAAGATTATTTTCTGATTTTGATATTGCTTTCTCGACCCCTCCAATCGACTTAACCCAGTCAATTGCATCAAGATAGTCTGCTACACAAAGCATAGATGGTGTATTTATAGTCTCGCCTCTAAATATACCTTCGATAAGCTTACCATTTTTTGTCAATCTAAAAATCTTAGGCATAGGCCACGGTGGAATATAACTCTCAAGTCGTTTAACGGCTCGGGGGCTTAATATAATGACCCCATGAGCGCCCTCACCTCCTAGAACTTTTTGCCAACTAAAGGTTATAACATCTAACTTTTCCCATGGCATATTCATAGCAAAAACAGCAGACGTTGCATCACAAATAGTCAGACCCGCTCTATCCGATGCAATCCATTTAGCGTCTGGTACTTTAACTCCAGATGTGGTGCCATTCCATGTAAAAACTATATCATTTTCAGACTTTGCTTTAGTGAGATCAGGCAAATGACCATAATCGGCACTTATTGATTGTGCGTTTTCAATTTTTAATTGTTTCAGGATATCAGTTACCCAGCCTTTCCCAAAGGATTCCCATGAGAAAACATCAACATTTCTTTGCCCAAGAAGCGACCACATAGCCATCTCAAAGGCACCAGTGTCTGAAGCTGGAACTATGCCTACCAAATAGTCTTTGGGTAACCCTAATACTTCTGACGTTTCGTGGCAAGCACGTCCTAAAGCTTCCTTTCCGACTTTGGCACGATGTGAACGTCCTAAAGTATTGAGATTTAAATTACCTACATCATAACCAGGCCTTTTGCTACAGGGACCCGAGGAAAAATTGGGATTGATAGGTTTTATAGAAGGTTTCATAATTTTTGCCTGGATAAATTCAGCATTAAAAATTCACAGATATTTACAAAAAAAAATAAATTTAGTCCACTACATATTTTTGAATAAAAAAGTAAGCGTAACTATATCACCAGACTTTTCTAATTGAAAAACTACTGAAGTAGGGCTCTCTCTTTCTCTATAAGGAAGGTAGCAACTTTTAGCATATCGGTCTGACTGCCGGCACTTCTTCCTGAAATTCTATATTTACCATTGATCACTATTTCTGGTGTGCCTCTTAATCTATATTTTTGCTGTTTTTTTTCTGCTATATCCACAGCCATTTCTATAGTTCCAGAATTAAAGATCTTAAAAAATTTCTCTTGCTCTACACCATGATAAATGAAGAGGTCTGCAATTTCTTCTTCACTTTTCAATTTTTTATTTTTAAGATTCATGGCATCAAATATTTCGCTGTGAAGTTTATCGAAGATCATCAACGCCTGCGCGGTATAGTATGCTTTTGCGTGTAATCGCATTTCTTTTTGCCAGACCGCTGGTACTCCAACAAAATATACATCACTTAATTGACTTTTTTGCCATGATTCAAGCTTTTCTTTAAAAGTATAGCAGTGACTACATCCGTACCAAAATAAATCAACAACTTCAATTTTCGTAGCATCTTTAGTAAGAACTGGTTTTGATAAAGTTTCGTAGTGCACACCGGACTGATATGTTTCTGCTGTTATCGAAAAAACCGGAACGATTACTAAAATTCCAATTAATATAAAATCAGTAAAGCCTCGTGCCATTGATAAATTCCTTTATGTATAAAATTTTTTTTTAAAGTAACTAAAAATAATGTAAAAAGTTTGGGAAATTTCAGTTAATTAAAGATCACTGTTTCAATCCAGCGATAAAGTTAGCTACTGCATCTATTTCTATATCACTCATATGCTCAGCAACACCCCTCATAATTTTTGAATCCCCATCATTATTTCTAGCTCCTTCATTCTCAGGATCATAGGCACCTGTTCGCCATGCGCGCAATTGTTTTGCTGTATATTGAGCATATTGTCCTCCTAGCATAGGATAACCTGCAGGGCTATTACCTCGACCAGACGGAGAGTGGCAACCAGTACATGCAGGCACGCCAGTTTCTATATTTCCACCCCTATAGATAGCTTCACCAAGCTCTAGATTTTCGTCATTAGCACCCGACATCTGCATACTTTCAGATGCATAGTAAGCAGCCATATCTGATAAATCTTGTTCAGAAAAGGAATCAAGTATTCCAGTCATCGATGCTATTTTTCGTCTGCCATATTTTACGTCTTTAAGCTGTTTTGTGAGGTAATTCTCACCTTGTCCGGCTAGTTTTGGAAAAGAGGGTACTAAACTATTTCCGTCTCCTCCATGACAACCGGCACACATTGCTGTTTTTGATTTACCGGCTACTGCGTCTCCAAAGGCAAATACTGATGAAGAAAACCAAAAAAAGCAAAAAATTACGATAAAATTTAGGGTCGTTCTTTTCATTATACTAGTCCGTTATCCATGTTTTAATATTATATATAAATTAGTACTGTCTTGGTAAAAATTCAGGCATTATATACTAAGTTTTTTTTGATCCGAATAGAGAAGTGCACTACACCATAGGTTAAATATGTTTGATGCTATTTTATTTAATAAAACTACCTTTTTGACAAGTGCTCCTTCTGTTAGAGAATCACCAGCCGATGAAGGAAAGGAAGTAGCCTTTGCCGGACGTTCCAATGCTGGCAAATCAAGCGTCATAAACGCTTTAACCGGTAATAATAAACTTGCAAGAACTAGTAAAACTCCAGGTCGCACACAGTTATTGAATTTTTTTTTTCTAACAGAAAACCGTCGATTAGTTGACCTTCCAGGTTATGGGTTTGCTAAAGTACCAGTAGCTGTAAAAAGTAACTGGAATCGTAACCTTGCAGGCTATCTTCAAGAAAGAAAATCTCTAGTTGGTGTAATTATACTAATGGATATTCGGCATCCACTACAAAAATACGATTTACAGATTATATGCTGGGCATCTAAATCTAAGATGCCAATTCATTTGCTACTAACAAAATCAGATAAATTAAGAAGGGGGGCTATAAACAATACATTGCTACGGGTAGAAAAAGAACTAAAAAAAGAAAACTTGTTCAGCAATTTGAGCTTGCAAGCTTTTTCATCAGTAAAAAAATCTGGTCTCAGTGAACTTAAACAGAAACTAAAAATATGGTTAAACTAATTATTATTGACTATAAAAAAACCCAATCATCGGCGGTGATTGGGTTTAGGTGTTACGCTAAGAGAGAGAAGTCTTTGTTAGGAAAAAAACAAAATCTTTATTGCGTATTTAATTAGACGCGTCTGAGTGAGAAAGTTCCCTAAAAAAATAAAAAAATTATTAATGAGCTTCGTCCCAGTTTTTTCCAGACCCAAAATCGACGACTAAGGGTACATTAAGCCTTACAATCCCTGACATACGCTCAACTAATCCCTCTCTAATAATATCTTCTTCATCTTCTAGAACTTCTAATACAAGCTCATCATGAACTTGCATTATTATTTTTGATTTTAATTTTTTATTGGATATCCATTTATCGATATCAATCATTGCTAATTTAATTATATCTGCTGCTGTACCCTGCATGGGGGCGTTGATAGCTGTTCTTTCTGCTGCCTGTCGTCTCATTCCATTACTAGAGTTTATTTCAGGTAAATAAAGTCGGCGGCCGAATAAAGTTTCTACATAGCCTTTTTCAGATGCACTCTTTCGAGTGTTATTCATATAACACTTAACATCAGGATACCGACTAAAATACTTATCTATATATTCCTGAGCTTTATGTCTGCCAATATTTAGCTGTCGCCCTAAACCGAATGACGACATACCATATATTAATCCAAAATTGATTGCTTTTGCGCTCCTTCGCTGATCTCTTGAAACTCGACACAAATCTACACCAAATACCTCTGCCGCAGTTGCTTTATGAACATCCAAACCCTTTAAAAAAGCGTTTGTCAATCCCTGGTCAGATGATAAATGAGCCATTATTCGGAGCTCTATTTGTGAATAGTCAGCGGCTATTATCTTATTACCCTCTGGGGCTATAAATGCTTGTCTGATTCTTCTTCCTTCAGCTGTCCGGATCGGTATATTTTGTAAATTAGGGTCTGATGAAGAGAGCCTACCAGTTGCAGTTATCGCCTGATGATATGACGTATGAACCCTACCGGTGATTGGGCTGATCATCTGTGGGAGCTTATCTGTATAGGTAGATTTTAATTTTGATAAGGTACGATGCTCTAACAATATTTTAGGCAAAGGATAATCTATTGCTAGTTCAGTCAAAACCTCTTCTTTAGTAGATGGAGCTCCCTTCGCAGTTTTCTTTATAACTGGGATTTTAAGCTTTTCAAACAAAATCTCCCCCAGTTGCTTTGGGGAGGCTAAATTGAATTTTTCCCCAGCTAACTCATAAGCCTCATCCTCTATTTTTACTAACTTCTTAGACAGCTCTCTGGTGTGCTCATAAAGTAATTTATCATCTATTAGTGCTCCATTTCTCTCAATAGAGGACAGCACTGGTAATAATGGAATTTCGATATCATTAAATACTTTTAACAAATCTGCTTGCTTTTTTAATAGGGGATATATCCTTTGATGGAGTCTGAAAGTTATATCAGCGTCTTCAGCCGCATAAGGAGCTGCAACATCTATAGGAATTTGGTTAAAAGTAAGCTGTCCGACCCCTTTCCCAGCAACGTCCTCGAAGCTTGTAGTTTTTACGTTTAGATACTTCAAAGCCAGTGTATCCATATCATGTCTACTGCCAATAGAATTGAATACATATGATTCAAGCATAGTGTCAAACTTGATTCCTGATAAAAAAATTCCATAATTTTTTAGAACGTTTGTATCATATTTGAGATTTTGGCCTAATTTGAATATTAAAGGGTCTTCAAGAATCGGTTTTAATTTTTTTAAAGTTTTCTCGCAGTTCAATTGAACCGGTGCGTCAAGATAATCATGTCCTAATGGTATGTACACTGCTTTATAAGGCTCAGTAGCAAAAGATAAACCAACAATTTTAGCTTCTATATAATTTAAACTTGTTGTTTCAGCATCGAATGAAAAATATTTAACCGATTTAAGTTTTTCCAACAATTCCTCTAACTCAATATCTTTATATATAATACGATAGTCAATATTTATAAGATCTGAGCTTAGTTTTATATCCGAAATATGTGCGTTTATTGATAGCTCATTAATCCATGTTTTTAATTCAAGTTTTTTAAACCAATAAAGTAGCTCTTGATCATTTTTTTTTCTGTTAACAAAGCTACTTAGAGTTCGGCTAAGCTCAACATCTGTTTTAATTGTTGCTAACTTATAAGACAAATCTGCTAAATCTTTATGCTCCATCATTTTTTCTGATATTTTTTTTGAACCACGAAATTCTAATGTGGAAATTCTATCGATGTCACTATATATAGCATCAAGCCCACCAATTCCTTGCAATAGTGCTAATGCTGTTTTTTCGCCGACACCAGGTACTCCAGGAATATTGTCTGATTTATCACCGACAAGTGCTAAGTAATCAACAATTAACTCTGGTGGTATCCCAAACTTGTCAACGACGCCCTGTCGATCCATAAATGAATTTGTCATTGTATTAATTAAGCTTATATATGGGCTAACTAACTGAGCCATATCTTTATCGCCAGTAGAGATTATTACAAATCTCTTTTCTGCTGCTGCTCTTAATGCTAGCGTTCCTATGACATCGTCTGCTTCTACTCCTTTTTCAATAAGGATTGGCAGACCCATTGCTTCTATAATTTTATGAATTGGTTCTATTTGTGATCTTAAATCATCAGGCATGGGAGGTCTTTGTGACTTATAATCTGTATAAAGATCATCTCTAAAAGTTTTACCTTTTGCGTCGAAAACCAGAACAACTGGGCTATCCGGATAATCCTTAATCATTCTCCGTATCATTGCTATGACCCCCTTAACGGCACCTGTCGGTTGACCAGAGGTGGTTGTAAGTGGAGGCAAAGCATGGAATGCTCTATAAAGGTAGGACGAACCATCTACCAAAATTAGCGGCGTATCATTAACCATATATGTCTATTATACTCTTGAATAAGTTTTTACTTTAGACACTCTACGACTGTTTCTGAAAATTTACCAAGAAATTCTATATAACTATTTTTTTTCAAAGGAATATCATGCCCCATTAAGTCCAATTTTCTAGAGCTTATATCAAACTTTTCAGCTAACTGGTTTGCTGATTTACTGCTATGCTGTGGATCTGTAAAAATACATGAGGTTTTATCGCTCAACCTATTGAGTTTACCCTTATGTTTAGCACTCGAGGATATATCGTCTGTTAAATCAATTACACCTAATTGATTAAGGCCGTAATGATCAACAAAGTGTCGATATCCATCATGCGCCACCAAAAATCCTTTTTTCTCAACTTCTTTCAGCCTATCACCAATAAGTTTGTCTAGAGATTTCATAGATGATTTAAAGTTATTTGTATTTTTATCAAAGGTTATTTTATTTTCAGGATATATTTTTCCAAGAGAATTATTAATTACTGTGACAATTTTGATAGCGTTTCTCGGACTTAACCATATATGAGGATCTCTATAGTCATGGACATCCTCAGAAATTATCAGCTCACCTTTATGCTCTTCGTGATGATGATGGTGATGGTGATGCTTACTAAAAGACGAAGGCCAATGTAAACCACTTACACCCATAAGTTTAATTGCATTTAGCGAACCATGGTTATTTACCGCTTTAGATATACCGCTCTCGAGTGTAGGGCCCACCCAAAAAAATACATCAGATTCTTTTATTAGCTTAATATCAGAAAATCTAAGCTGATAATCATGCGGTGAAACACTGCCAGGTAGTAATATCTGTACTGGAATCTCATCACCTACAACAGATTTTACTAACATAGCCACCGGTCTTATAGAAGTTGATACTTTAGTGGTTTGTAACGCAAATGAAGGGCTCGATATAAATAAAAATAATGCTAATATGTGGTATTTGAGCATTTTTTAATTCCTCTTAAATTGTCAAAATGTTGTATTATATGAGATGGTTTGTATCTGATTATATTCATCAGTTAAAAATTAGTAGGTGCACAGATATTTTTTATTTACTAAATTTAAAAAATGATGCTACATTATAACATAACTAAATTTGGTAAAATCCATGCTAACATATTCGCGTCTTGCATATAAAGATCATGATCACGACCAGTGTATTGTAACTGCTGTAAAGAGAGCTGAGACGCTGTGCGAAAAAAGAAAAGTTCGGTTTACCCCATTAAGAGAGTACGTTTTTAAAGTCATCTGGTCTAGCCATCAACCTATTGGCGCTTACGATATTGTTGATAATTTAGCTTTGAATGTTAATACAGGGAAGCGGATCAAAGCTCCCTCAGTATATCGAGCTCTAGAATTTCTTACAAAAATTCAACTAGTTCATCGTATAAGCACATTAAATGCATACATAGGTAGATCGTTCCCTGAAAAAATATATGATAATTTTTTTCTTATCTGTCGTATTTGTCATGTAACAGCTGAGTGCAGTACCGACAAAATTAATAATATTATTGAGCATACAGCTGAACGAACAGGGTTTAAAGTTGAACAACAAGTAGTCGAAATAATTGGTTTGTGCCCCGATTGTAAGCTGAAAAATAAATCATGAATGCACCGCTAATTAAACTTGATAACATTAGTAAATATCATAATACTAAGGAAACGCTCTCCTCGGTAAATCTAACAATAAATCCAGGTCAAATCATCACACTCATTGGTCCAAATGGAGCTGGGAAAACAACACTTGTTAAGGTTCTACTTAATCTAGTAGAAATCGATAAAGGTAAAGTTTTTCGTTCACCCAACTTGCGAATTGGCTATATGCCCCAAAAACTTCATATCGACTCAACCCTACCAATTACTCTAGGCAGATTTTTAAAGTTAACCGAAAAAAATCTTGAAATATGTAATGATATTCTAGAAGAAATTAATATTACTCATCTAATGAAGTGCCCGCTATCCTCATTATCAGGGGGTGAAATGCAAAGAGCTTTATTAGCTCGTGCAATTTTAGGTAAACCAAACTTTTTAGTCCTTGATGAGCCTGTGCAAGGTGTCGATGTTGCCGGTCAAGAAGCACTCTACAAACTTATAGATGATCTTCATAAAAAGTTAAACTGTGCAATATTAATGGTTTCTCATGACCTACATCTAGTCATGTCCTCAACGAATGAGGTTTTATGTTTGAATAATCACGTATGCTGCCATGGTCGGCCTGATCAGGTTAGCAAAAACCCAGCATTTAAAAAACTTTTTGGTGAAAACACTAATACTTTCAGTACATACACGCATCGACACAATCATCAACACGGGTTACATGGAACAGTAGAACCAAATAGCTCATCTGAGCTAAATAAAAATGGATGCAGCCATGATTGACGTTCTTTTGTACGCAATACTTGCAGGTATAGGTGTTGCGTTGATAACTGGTCCTCTTGGTACATTTATCGTTTGGCGTCGTATGGCATACTTCGGTGATACACTGGCGCATACATCGCTATTAGGTATAGCATTGGGTTTAATTTTTTCGTTAAATCCAACAGTGTCTGTTATCTTAACTTGTCTCGCATTCGCATTAGTATTAGTTGGATTTGAGCAAAAGAAGGACCTTGCTTCTGATACCTTACTTGGAATACTATCACACACATCTTTAGCATGCGGGCTAGTTGTAATGACTTTTATGCCGGATGTAAAGGTAGACTTGATGAGTCTTTTATTTGGAGATCTCTTAACCGTCAATTTTAGTGATGTAACTACGATATATATTATTTCTAGTTTTACATTACTATTGTTGGTGAAAATATGGAACCCACTACTAGCAATAACTATTGATGAGGATTTAGGTAGAACTGAAGGTGTAAAATTTAAATCAGTTCAAATTATATTCATGCTTATTATTGCGCTAGTAATTGCTGTTGCTATGAAAGTGGTTGGAGTGCTTTTGATAACCTCACTACTTATCATTCCGGCAGCAACAGCGAGAAATTACTCACAAACACCTGAGCAAATGGCTATTTTTGCAAGTCTAATAGGCTCTTTTGCCGTTTTACTGGGTCTATCAGCATCGTGGTTTATTGACACGCCTGCTGGGCCATCAATAGTTTTATGTGCAGGATTGCTTTTTTTATTTTCACTCACTAAGAAAAAAAAAATAAAGCTACTGGTGCTTCTCAAAAGCTAACATGATCGAGTTCAAAGAGACTCTCATTTTTTCTGGATCAAATGGTGGCCTAAAAAAACCATGATAATGCCCATAAGGATTGATGATCACAATATTACCGCTATGATCTATTGTGTAGTTTTCATCATCCAAAGTGACCCTTGAATATGGGACATTTAGCTGAACTCCAAGGCTCATCAATACATATTTGCTACCCGAAGCTCCAATGAAATCTTTGTTGAAATAAGCTACATACTGGGAAAGTTTTTCAGGTGTGTCTCTGTCTGGATCCAAGGATATTAGTGCAATCTGCACTTTATTTTGATCTATTGCGGACAATGAGCTATAAAAAGTTGCTGCTGTAGCCATCGTTGTGGGGCATATATCTGGACAATGTGTGAAACCAAAAAATAACAGCGTCCACCTATCTTGTAGGTTTTTAATAGAAAAAGGCTGGGCATTCTGATCTATCAATTCGAAACCACTAAATTTTCTAGGCGTATCAAGTATGATTGCACCATTGTCCATTAACTCTTGGTGGGTGAGTATATGATCAGTATTAATTTTATTAACAAAAGCGAGCATAACTAAAGATATAAACACTAAGACCCCTAAAAGAGTATTACGAATTCCTTTTTTACCAAGTTTTTCACTCATAATTAAACCTTGCATTCGCTGGCGGAGCTCTAGTTGATAACCAGGCGGGTGCCTTAAATAAAATAATGGTCCACTAACATAATCACAAATAACGCCATTAAGTAAACTATAGAATACTTAAATGTATCCATACCTGCGTTTGGCTTGCGCCCAACCATCATCATAATTGCCCAGTATAAAAAACCTGCTCCTAAAGTCAAAGCACCCAAGAAATATAACCAACCACTCATACCTGCTGCAAAAGGGAGCAAAGTAACAAGTATCATCAATACGGTATATAAGAGAATACTTATCTTTGTATATTTTTCGCCGTGTGTAACTGGCAACATGGGGATTTCAGCCTTTGCGTATTCATCCTTACGATGAACAGCAAGGGCCCAGAAATGAGGGGGTGTCCAAGCAAAAATTATCAAAACCAAAAGTAGTGCATGACCGTGTATCTCTCCAGTTACAGCAGTCCAGCCTAGCAATGGAGGAACTGCCCCTGCTAATCCACCAATGACAATGTTCTGTGGTGTTGCTCGTTTTAAGTATGAGGTATATAGGACAGCATAACCAAATAAAGAGGCTAGTGTTAGCCATGCAGTTAAAGCGTTAATATAAACCAACAAAATTGTCATGCCCAGCAAACCTAAGACCGCGGAAAAAAATATTGCTTGGTAAGGGCTTACTCTTCCCTTTGCAACAGGGCGATTAAGTGTCCTCGACATCTTGAGATCAATTTTTCGGTCTACAACATGATTTATAACTGCTGCTGCACCAGCACATAAAGCTATACCGATGTTGCCTAAAATAAGTATATGAAAAGGCACCATACCAGGCACTGATAAAAACATACCAATGATCGAAGTTAAAATCATTAGTGCAACTACTTTCGGCTTAGTCAGTTCCAAATAATCTTCGAGATTTGCCTTTTTTTGATCAGATACTGCTATTTTTGTCACCTTTACACCTTAATTAAAATTATCGCTTTGAATGAAGGTCATTTTGACTATAAGGCCTGCGAACACCAATAATAATGACACGCTTCCTATAATATGAACGATTGTTAAAAACACTGGGGCTTCTAAATGGCCTGCATACGCTAAAAAAATTATACGGATAAACAAAATCCACATAAAGATTATGGCTACTTTATTTAATTCATAAAAAGGGGTCCTTAATAAAAATATAGACAAACCTAGTGCATAAACCGTTGCAATTAATACTCCTAACCTATGAACCACACTTATTGCTATACGTGCTGGGCTATCTAAAACTTCTAAACCTAGTGGTGCATTTAAATTGAACCCTTGCTTTAAATCCATAACCGACCACCACGAATTTTGGCATAACGGAAACTCTTTACAAGCGAATGAGGCAAACCTTACACTCGTCCATCCCCCTAATGCAGTTTCTATCATACTTATTATAATCGCTAAAATGACCCATGGCTTAATTTTATTAAATCTATAAATGTTTTTTTTTGAAACTATCCAACAGTCTGCGTGAATTCTTATTAAATATACCCATAATAATACAGATACGATCACGCCTAATTCGAAGTGTAAAAATGCTATTTTTGGGGAGATAAAAATATCGGAAAACCATATATCGATGAAAGCATGTAAGAACATTATAAGCAATATGATATGCGGTAGTAGATATGAAATATTATTTTTCTTGTGTAGGACTAACGATTTAAGAGCTAATATTGTAACTGTCAAAATTAATAAGAAATAAGAAATTTTGTTTATAACCTCTGGCCAACCAACCACTGTTATGTAGTAAATGACAGAGCTTATTAAACTTTCTCCCGTAACATAAAAATTCCCATTACAATTTAACCACCCGAGGCAATCAAAACTAGTATCCTCGAAGCGGGTGTATACCCTAAGAGCTAAATTTATAACAGAAAATAATACTGCTGATATAGCCGTTAAGCAGAGACTTTTACTAGATACGTTTACACCTAAATTTAACAAAATATTTTTAAATTTTTTTCCTTAAATTTTATTCTACAACCAATAGATGAGATTAAAATTATTGAGCGGAATACTTCATTAAATGCTCAATATCTTCTATTATTTCTGTTCCTTTATGCGACAGGTCGTATGACATCATGATTAAACCCTTTTGATCAACGAGATACGCTCGGTTGGTTTTAAAACTTCCCTCATAAAATGGTGTATCCGTTTTTGAAAGCATAGCTTCGAATTCTGTTTCATTTCCATATATTAGCTTTAAAAAAGGATGATTTAACTTCAAAAAATCCATCGCTTCAGTTGATAAATTTTGATCCAAGGAAATATACAAACGCTCAAATCTTCGACTATATTTGCCTAAACTAATATGTACCTGACGGGTCAAATAAAGTAGTTTTCGGCACTGGTCCTGACACTCTCGATCGCCGGCTATCACTAATCTCCACTTTGGTTTTTGGTCAGAAAAATCCCAGGGTTCACTCTCCGAATTTTTTAAATTTAAATCTCTTATCGATATAGGGGGGACAACAAAATTTCCATGATTGGTTGTGCCTAACTTAGCCAATAAATTATTTCTTTGATCCTCATTTTTGGGATAAATCAAAAAACCCAGAGCGATAACACCTCCCAGCATTGTTATCATAAACCATACCTGCCATTGTGCTCTCGTATTATTATTTTCCACCAAATCTACTCCATCTAAATTTAATATTAACGGCGACTAGAGCTAATAAGTTGCCCTAAATTTGAATTGGCAAAAATTGCCAAAATTATCAAAGCTATGGTTAGTGCTGTCCACTGAAAAGCGTAACCTGTATGCTTTCCTGGTTGCACATTCACAACGGGCCATCCTGTAGTAAGTGCACCTGGTTCTGATTCGTTTAATCTAAGACTAAACTTATAAAAATTAATTCCTAATTTTTCTGAAATAAGTTCGGGGTCGAGACTTTGTATAACTATGCGGTCTTTCCCTTTAGTCCAAGGATCGTCACCAAGCATAATCTGCTTTCCAGGGGAACGATAAAGGTAACCGTTTATTTTTATTTTTCCAGATATTAATGGTAACTCAGGTAGTATTCTCCGGTCTAAACCAGCAGCAACCCATCCACGATTTACCAAAATCCATTGTCTGTTATTCGTTTGAAACAAGCTGATCACGTCATAACCAGGCCTACTATTTCGGACACGGTTATCCAATAATAGTGTTGATTGATTATCATATTTTCCATTTAATTCTACTCTTACATAATCTGGATAGTTTAATGCATCGCCCTCCATGGTATAAATATCGTTTATCTCAGAGAAAAGGATTGGGTCTGCATTAGCGCGATCTTTGTGTATGCTGAGTAAATTATTTTTTTGATCTGCTCTATCTAATTGCCAAAATGCTAAACTTACAGTTACAGGCAAAAAAAATAAGACAAATATGATTATTTTCCAATTTAATTGCCATTGAAAACGAATTTTGGTTTCTTTTGTCACTGATTATCCTTTTAATTTTTTAAAATAATCACATATTTTTTATTTGATTTACCCATTTTAATATTTAAACGCTACAATACAATGGTACATGGTTTTCACCTGCAAAAAAGGAATATTTATGCTCATAAAAGTTATCATAGTTATTTTATTCATAGGTATTTTAGTGAGCCTCAGCAGTGCTTTAGTTTTCCTTATGAAAGACGTTGGAAACCCTAAAAGGAGGACGCTTTACGCTCTGGGAATTCGGGTTTCGCTTGCAGTTTTGTTGCTTTTGACAATTACTTGGGGGGTTTATTCTGGTCAGCTAGGCAGCAAAGCACCATGGGACAAAAAGTTACACCCTGAACGTCTTATTCCAAAAGCTACAAATTCTTAATGTTTCAAAGATTTTTTTATTTAGTCGCCTCAAACTGCTATTAAAATTCGTTATGCGAGAATATATACAAATAAAAATAATCCAACCCACACCACATCAACAAAGTGCCAATACCAAGAGGCTGCCTCAAAACCAAACTGATCTTTATCATTAAAGTGACCTTTAAGCCCTCTCAAGAATTGAACCAGCAGCATAATTGTACCAAACGTCACATGAGCACCGTGGAAACCTGTCATCATAAAGAAAATCGTACCATATATTCCAGACTCAAGGGTCAAACCCATATGCACGTATGCCTCAATATACTCCTCTGCCTGAAGCACCAAAAAGATCATACCAAGTGCAACTGTAATCCCTAACCATAGATTGAACTTTTTACGATCATTATTTTTGAGCCCTGTATGAGCAATATGAACGGTTACGCTAGAACTTAAGAGAATTACTGTGTTCCAGAGTGGTAACCAGTGTAATAATTTACTCCAACCGGGAAAGCTCATATTTTGTTCTGGTCCCGTAAATTGCGCGGAGTCACCGTTTGCTGCTTGATCAGGTGTTACCATTAATGGCCAAGTTGGCTCGAACCCTGACCATAACAAGTCATTCGATGTAGTTGCTGAAGTTTCACCACCCAACCAAGGTAAGACTAACGCGCGAATGTACCACAAAGACCCAAAAAATACGGCAAAAAACATAACTTCCGAAAATATAAACCAGCTCATGCCCCACACATAAGATCGTTTGAGCTGATCACTATTCATGCCGGCCATATTTTCATTTATTACTATACTAAACCACTTATATAAGGTTGCAGAGATTACAAATGCACCTGCCCAGAATACCAAAGAGCTTTGTCCTTGGACCCATGAACCAGCACCTAATGCTATCAAGCCCAGTCCTATAGCTGCAAATAATGGTAACTTGCTTGATTCTGGTACGTAATATTCGCCTTCAGCTGACATTATTTGTTCCCCCCCCCTTTTTTTTCGCTCGACTTAAGTAGCAATCAATTCAGTTGTGCAACTGGCAAGTCTGCATTATTAGTAGTCTTAGTTATATCAAAAAGTGTGTATGACAGTGTTATAGTATTGACTGATTTCGGAATGTCTTTATCAACAATAAATACTAACGGCATATCAATTTCATCCCAAGCATCAAGTGGTTGCTCGTTAAAGCAAAAACATTCAGTTTTATGGAAATACTTGGTGGCATTAAATGGTGTAAGATTTGGCACAGCTTGAGCAACCATATCTTTTGATGTTCTATTCTTTGCATAGAAGGCAACTTCTTTTGCCTCCCCTGGATGAACAATAACCTCGGTTACTTTGGGAGAAAAATCCCATGGCATCGATCCATTATTGACTGTTAGAAACTGTACTTTAACTGTCCTTGAGGTATCGATTGTTATATCCTCAGATTCATAGCGACCTGCTGTTTTACCTCCAATGCCAGTTAAATCACATAGAGCATAATATAATGGTGGCATTATAAAAACGGCAAACAAAAACATCCCGACTGCTCCAATTGAGAGCTTAAGCAAAGTTTCTTTCATAGAGCTTTTCGGGACGTTTTTTTTCATTATTTAACCGCAGGAGGTGTCGTGAAGGTATGGTACGGAGCTGGTGTTGGAACTGTCCATTCTAATCCTTCAGCACCTTCCCAGGTCTTTGGTTCACTGACTGGCTTTCCAGAACGAATAGTACTTACAACGTTATAAAGAAACAATATTTGAGCAGTGCCATACGTAAAGGCACCTATACTAGATATCATATTCCAGTCAGAAAATTGTAACGCATAATCGGAATAACGACGTGGCATTCCGGCAAGCCCTATGAAGTGCTGCGGAAAGAAGGTCACATTGAATCCAATAAACCCTATCCAAAACTGTACTTTACCCATTGTTTCGTTATACATCTTTCCAGTCCATTTTGGTAACCAATAATAAACTGCTGCAGTACTTGAAAAAATTGCTCCTGCTACCATCACGTAGTGAAAGTGAGCAACAACAAAATATGTATCGTGATATTGAATATCTGCTGGAGCGACGGCTAGCATAATTCCTGTAAAACCACCTATAGTGAATAAAATTACAAAAGCTACTGCGTAAAGCATTGGTGTTTCAAAAGTCAAGGATCCACGAAACATAGTAGAAATCCAATTAAAAACTTTAGCAGCAGTAGGTACAGCGATTAACATTGTTGCGTACATGAAGTAAAGCTCGCCACCGATAGGCATCCCTACTAAAAACATATGATGCGCCCAAACAATGAAAGATAAGAAAGCAATTGAAGCCGTCGCATAGACCATAGAACTATAACCAAACAGAGGCTTTCGACTGAATGCAGGTATTATATGGGATATTACGCCGAATGCCGGAAGAATAATGATATAAACCTCTGGGTGCCCAAAAAACCAGAATACATGCTGAAATAATACTGGATCACCACCGCCTGCAGCATTGAAGAAACTAGTACCAAAATTTATATCCATTAGCATCATGGTTACTGCACCAGCCAAAACTGGCATTACTGCAATTAACAAGAATGCAGTAATTAACCATGTCCAAACAAACATTGGCATTTTCATCAGTGTCATACCAGGAGCCCGCATATTTAAGACTGTAGCTATTATATTAATGGAACCCATAATAGAAGAGGCGCCCATGAGATGAACACCAAAGATAAAGTAGTTTACTGTAGGTGGGGCGTAGGTTGTTGACAAGGGGGCATAGAAGGTCCAGCCAAAATTAGGGGCTCCACCCTCCATAAATAAAGTGGCTGTCAACAAAGTGAACGCCATTGGTAAGATCCAAAAACTTAAATTATTCATGCGCGGTAAAGCCATATCTGGTGCACCGATTTGCATTGGTATCATCCAATTAGCGAGACCAACAAATGCTGGCATAATTGCGCCAAAAACCATAACCAAACCGTGCATGGTCGTCATCTGATTAAAGAATTCTGGCTTGATAATTTGCATACCTGGCTGAAATAGTTCAGCACGAATAACCATAGCAAAAAAACCACCCATCAAAAACATAGCAAAACTGAACCACAAATAAAGTGTTCCTATATCTTTATGGTTAGTTGTAAAAAACCATCTACCAATACCTTTAGCAGGACCATGTGCCATTACCAAATTCTCCTTATTTACCTTTTTTCCAATTATAGACGTCAATAGGTTGTGTTATATCTCCGACATTATTACCCCAAGCATTTCGTTCATATGTAATTATTGCCGCCTGGTCTAATTCCGATAACTGATCTCCGAAAGCTTGCATCGCAGTGCCAGCTTGACCATTAACAATTATATCTATATGCGCTTCCACGGGTCCAACTGCGATCCCTTGACCAACTAAAGAGGGAAAGACTCCTGGTATACCCTTACCATTAACTTGATGGCAACCAGCACAACTGCGATTATATGCGACTTCTCCAATTTCCATTAGCTCATCCATTGTGAATGTTTTGTTTGTTAGCTCCCGTATAGCTGCTTGCTCAGCTTTCTTATCTACTAACCATGTCTTATATTCTTCTTTTTCTAAAACATTCACCACGATTGGCATAAATGCATGGCCTTTACCGCAAAGCTCAGTACACTGCCCTCTATAAACTCCTGGCTCTAAAACATTAGCCCATGTTTCATTTATGAAGCCAGGCAAAGCATCTCGTTTTACTCCAAAATCTGGAACCCACCAAGAGTGTATTACATCTTGGCCTGTAATCAAGAAACGTACTTTTGTATTAGCTGGCAACACGAGCGGTTCAGAAACTTCTTCATGATAATATTGGCCTTTGGGAGCTGTATTATAAATTTCTGATTCTGGAGTAGTTAACTCACTGAGGAACTTTACGTCTTCTCCTAGATATTCATACTGCCATTTCCATTGTAAACCGGTGACCTTAATATCCATCTCTGCTTCTGAAGTATCATATATATCCAGAATAGAGGTTGTGGCTGGGATACATAAAAGAACAAGTATGACTGCTGGTATTGCTGTCCATACTATTTCGGCAGTTGTATTTTCATGAAAGTTTGCAGCGACCGCACCACGTGATTTTCGATGTGCGTACATTACATAAAACATTACTGCAAAAACAAGTATACCTGTGATGGTAACTATCCAAAAAACTAACATATGGATGTCATATATCGAATTGCTTACAGAGGTCACACCTCTAGGCATATTTGTAGCCCAATTACCTGCTTCTTCTGCTAGAGCACTTACCGAAGTAGCAAGTGTAATAACTGGGGCGAATAAAAACGTGAAAAGCATTTTTGCTCTTCTTAACATTACCCTATCTCCAAAAAGTTGTTGTTTAGATTTAAAGCTTTTTAGTGTACAAAATAGTTGAAATTTATTATCACTATAAAACTACAAAGCACTATAATACCAAACTTTAACCATTTACCTCTAGTATTTATGGTCAATCTTATTGTGAAATTGATAAAAAAATACAATATTCAGTATAAATACTCTTTATATAAAATTTTAAGTCATAAATAGAAATGATAATGATAACTACTCGCATTTGGCTTTATTTGGATTGATTAAGTAAAAAACTATTAGTGTATATTTTTAGGATCAATTAACTTTACTATCTGGGTCTCAGCTAATTTTTTTTCTCTACTCATATTGACTCTGGTTTCTAGTTCTTTTGGGTTACTTTGTAATAGCATCTTGTCATTAAAGCCACATTCAATGCACTCTCTGAAATCTTGTCCATTTTCATTATAAATTATCAATTTATCCATTGCGCTACACTTTGGACAAATTGCTCCAGCAATAAAACGTTTTTTTGCTTTGAATTTAAACATTTCAAAATCTCATGTAATTAATATTACTGTCACGTATTATTAATTTATATTTTAACAAATGTTGGGGGGGTTTCACATATTATCAGCAAAAAAACTTGAGCCTTTTTTGTGTCAAGTTATTATAAACTAAACTTCATGCAACCTTGGTGAGAAAATGGCAAAAAATATTAGGGCTCATAAAAAAATAACTCCCGAGCTTGGAAAAGGAGTATATGTTGACCACGCAGCTACTGTAATTGGAAATGTGGTACTTGGTGATGACGTTTCTGTTTGGCCAGGAGCTGTAATTCGTGGGGATATGCACGAGATAAAAATCGGTTGCCGCTCAAATATCCAAGATAATGCAGTCTTGCATATCACTCATCCAAGTCCTTTTAATCCGAACGGGTGGCCACTAATTATTGGAGAAGACGTAATTGTAGGGCATGGTGCAATATTGCATGGCTGCAAGCTGGGTAACAAAATTTTAGTTGGAAATGGAGCTATTATTAATGACGGGGCAGTTGTGCAAGATGAGGTATTGATTGGTGCTGGGACGATAGTTCCTCCTGGAAAAGTTTTAACAAGTGGAAATCTCTATATTGGAAGTCCAGCTCGAGTACTAAGAAAAACGACAAAGGAAGAAAAAGATTTCTTTACCTATTCACCTGCAAATTACGTAAGTCTAAAAAATGAATATCTCAAGAACAACTAATAACTACGGAATTAATTTAACTATTTAAGCATTGATATTACTTTTGTTGTGTCTGGTCTAATGCCTCTCCATATATAAAAAGATTCAGCAGCCTGTTCAACTAACATACCAAGGCCGTCAGAAATCTCTAGGGCTCCATTTTTTTTTGCCCATTCTAGAAATGCAGAATGCTCAGTGCCATAGGCCATGTCATAACAAACTGCATTTTTTTTAAATAGCCCGTTTGGAAGGGACAGAATTTTATTTGTAAGAGTTGCACTTGTACCGTTTATAACTACATCAAATTTCTGACCGCTTAACATTTCAAAATCACAACCGACTATATGACCCATTTCAGCAAAATTCTCGGAGAGTGCTTCTGCTTTTTTAATGGTGCGGTTAGCGATAACCAAATGCTGAGGTAAAAGCTCTAGAATTGGCTGCAATATACCTCTAACTGCACCCCCAGCTCCAAGTATCAGGACTTTTTTTCCATTAATTTCCCAGCCAAGATTATTAATTATATCATGGCTAATACCAATACCGTCCGTGGTATCGCCCACAATTTTTCCATCATTACGTAAACTAAGAGTGTTTACTGCGCCAGCAATTTTGGCACGGCGAGTAATCTTTTCTGAAAAATTATATGCGTCAAGCTTAAAAGGTACGGTAATATTTAAACCTTTACCACCAGATTTGAAAAACTCGCTCGCTGCTCTATCAAAAAACCCAATGTTGATCTTTTGTTTCTTATAAATGATATTTTCACCAGTAGACTTTGCAAAAGCAGCATGAATATCTGGAGACTTAGAGTGTTCAATTGGATTTCCAAAAACAGCATAATTATCAAACATAAGCTATGAACCTTTTTTTTGGGATCTAAAAAATATATTATTAAGATGAGTTTTCTCAAAATTAAAGCTTATATCCAATCTTTGGGTCGTAAGTACTCATTATAAAGTTCTGCTTCTGGCGAATTTTCGATAGGCTTCCAATCATAGCTCCACTCTGCAGTTGGTGGTAATGACATAAGTATAGACTCAACTCTACCTCCAGTTTGAAGACCAAATAATGTACCTCTATCATAAACTAAATTAAATTCGACGTATCGGCCTCTTCTGTAAAGCTGGAATTTTCTCTCTCTATCACCCCATAGAGTTGATTTTCTTCTCTTTACAATTGGTAAGTAAGCGCTCAAAAAACTATTTCCTATAGAAGACATGAGGTCAAAACTTTTTTTAAACCCATGTTCATTCAAATCATCAAAAAAAAGGCCGCCTATGCCCCTGGGTTCATCACGATGCTTTAAATAGAAGTACTCATCGCAGCGTTTTTTTAAATTTGGATATACATCTTCGCCGAAGGGCAGGCAAGCCTCTCTTGCAGTTTTATGCCAATGTTGGCAATCAGAAATATTTGCATAATATGGAGTGAGATCATAACCACCACCAAACCACCATACAGGGTCCTCTTTGGGCTTTTCGGCAACAAAGAAACGTACATTTAAATGCGAGGTTGGTACATAGGGGTTTATAGGATGCATAACGACTGAAATACCCATAGCCTCAAATGACCTACCCTCTAATTCTGGTCTCACCTCTGTCGCTGAAGAAGGTAACTCCGTTCCAATAATATGTGAGAAATTAACACCACCTTTTTCGAATACATTGCCCTCTTTAATAATTCGGCTTGATCCTCCACCACCCTCAGCTCTAATCCAGTTATCTTCATGAAATACAGAATTACCGTCTTCCGCCTCAATAGAGGCACAAATTTTATTTTGTAAACTTAAAAAATATTTTTTTACATAAGCTTTTTCTTTCATACCATTAATACCAGCTTTCATGCTTAAAAATTATGTAACTGTTTTAATTAAGAAAATATAAACATACTAACCTTGACGCAAAATCTTTCCAGTTTTTAAATGCTTGATTGGGGTTGGATTTAATAACTCACCTAGTGACCCAGGTATGATATATTCAATCTGCTTGTCAAAATAAGTAGATATTTGTGAAATATTTTTTGCTGGAGGCAAGCCATGAGGATTTGCTGATGTGGATACCAACGGTCCACCAAAGATCTCACATAATTTTGATGCAGTAGGATGATTAGTAACGCGTAGTGCTAAAGTTTTATTTTCCCCAGTGATCCAACTGGGTGCCGAATTATTATTAGGAACTAACCATGTTTGTGGTCCTGGCCAACTTTTTTTCAGCTGAATTATCTCTCTTGGTAATAAGCCAGTTAGAAACGGTTGCAGCTGCTCAATATCTTTAGCTATTAAAATCAGACCCATCTCTTTTTTTCTTCGCTTCATAGATAATACCCGTTTCACCGCTGCCTCGGAAAATGGATCGCATCCAAGGCCCCAAACAGCCTCTGTAGGGTAAGCAATTACTCCATCGCGATGAAGTATTTCAAGTAATTTTTTAGTATCAAAAGAAATGGGGTTAGATCTCATAATCAATGATCATTTAGCTTTTTTTGCAAACAAGCATCTTTCTCAATGATACTTTTGGCATTTTGTTCACGCTCGTCTAAAAGTGCTTTATGCAAATTAGTATCCGAGGTTGCGATGATCTGTATTGCAAGATACGCAGCATTTTTGGCTCCGGCCTTGCCAATTGCAACAGTCGCAACTGGTATACCTCCTGGCATCTGAACTGTAGAAAGCAATGCATCTAAGCCATCCATAGAAGCGTTAATTGGAACACCAATTACAGGTCGCAGAGTAATTGCTGAAACTGCACCCGCCAAATGTGCAGCCATGCCTGCAGCACAAATGAAAGCTGCGCAACCTCTGTAATCACAATCTTTAACAAAGTTATGTGTGGCCTCAGGTGTTCGGTGAGCAGAAGTAATTTTTACCTCAAAGGGCACTTTAAATTTCTTTAAAACATCAATGGATGACTCCATTACTGGTAAATCAGAATCTGACCCCATAAGTATTGCGACAAATGGTTTACTCATTGTGTATAATTCCTCATTAAATTATAAAAGTATATGTTAGCAGTGGTTAACACCAAATGGCTAGAAGCGCGTTGAAAATATCATGTCTTTATTAAATATTCTTAAGTTTCCTGACTCACGTCTTCGAACAGTAGCTCAACCTGTTGAAAATATAACGAGGGCTACTAAGAAATTAATTAACGATATGCTCGAAACTATGTATGCAGCAAAAGGAATAGGATTAGCCGCCACACAAGTTGATGTTCATCAGCGTATTATAGTTATTGATTTAAATAAAAATGACAAGGAACCAATCGTTCTAATTAACCCGATTATTAAAATACTAGGTAATTCAATATGTCCAACTGAAGAGGGCTGTCTATCTGTACCAGAATTTACTGAAGTTATTCACCGGCCTGATCATATTCATGTAAGCGCACTCAATAAAGATGGCGAGTCCTTTGAGCTTGAAGCAGACGGATTGCTTGCTGTATGCGTCCAACATGAAATTGATCATCTTAATGGCAAGTTGTTCGTAGATTATCTATCATCTTTAAAAAGAGAACGGCTTAAGAAAAAAGTAGAAAAAAAACTTCGCTATGATGTCCTGTGAGTATAATAATTTAACCGGATAGTTAGGAGGGTTTGTTAAATTGCGTATAGTATTCGCTGGTACTCCTGAGTTTGCCGCTAAACACTTAGACGCGATTATTTCTGATGATTCTGGTCATAAAGTAATTGCTGTTTATACCCAACCGGATCGGCCAGCGGGCCGCGGCAAAAAATTGACTGCTAGTTCAGTTAAAATACTGGCGCAAAAAGCTAACATACCATTATACCAACCAATAAGCTTAAACAGTAGTGAAGAACAAGGCGCTCTATCAAGCCTAAACGCTGATTTGATGGTAGTGGTTGCTTATGGATTAATTCTCCCTGTAGAGATCCTAAAAATTCCAAAGTATGGCTGTATAAATGTTCACGCGTCACTTTTACCACGCTGGCGTGGAGCGGCCCCAATACAAAGAGCTATAGAGGCTGGGGATAGCGAGAGCGGAATCACTATAATGCAGATGGATAGCGGATTAGATACTGGAGACATTTTAGGCACTGTAAATTGTGAAATCGAATTTGATGAAACCGCGGGTACTCTAGAGCAAAAAATGTCTAAAATAGGGCCGTCTAAATTAATTGATACATTGTCGATAATAGAAAAACAGACCTTATTCAAAACTAAACAAGACCATTCTCAAAGCACATATGCAGAAAAAATTGGTAAAGAGGAACTACAGATTGATTGGTCAATGCCCGCTGAAATATTGCAGAGAAAAATTCTGGCATTTATTCCTTACCAGACTACACATACTTATCTCAATGGAGTGCGTATTAAAATTTGGAATTCAACAATAGGTATCAATTGTAAAAATATTTTACCTGGTACAATAATCAATACTAGTAATGAGGGTATCTTAGTGAGCGCAGGGATGGGTTGTATTTTATTAACTGAATTACAATTGCCAGGTGGAACCCGCCTCAAGATATCAGAACTTCTTCGATCAAAATCTAATATTTTTTCCACTGGAAATATTTTTGGATTCGAAGGGTAGCTATAAATGGATGCCAGGATTGCTACTATAAATATAATCACTGGCATACTTAAAAATTCTGGTTCACTTAGTAAACTGCTTCCATATTATATTTCCAAAGTTCATCGACTTGATCAGCCGTTAGTAAGAGAGTTGAGTTATGGAACCCTTCGTTATTACCCAAAATTTCAACTATATATTAATTTTTTGCTAAAAAAGCCACTTAAAGAAAAAGATAAAGATATTGAAGCAGTACTAGTATGTGCAATCTACCAAATCACAGAAACCCGGGTACCAACTCATGCTGCAGTGCACGAGTCTGTTGAAGCGTGTAAAGTACTGAAAAAATCTTGGGCATCTAGTCTAGTGAACGCGGTTTTACGTCGATTTATGCGGGAAAAAATATCAATAGATGCAGAATTAGCAGGTAGTGAAATCTTTGAATCATCTCATCCTATGTGGCTAATCAGTGCGCTGAAAACGGCCTGGCCAAACCAAGTAGGCTCTATAGTTGAAGCAAACAATTCAAAACCGCCGATGACCCTCAGGGTCAATGAAAATTTAAGTGATCAGGACAAATACATAAACCTACTGAATAAGAAAAATATAGGAGCATCACCAACGAAAATTAGCTTAACTGGAGTTACACTAAAAAAACCATTAGAGGTTTCCAGTCTTCCTAATTTCTCGAAAGGTGCTGTCAGTGTTCAAGATGAAGCTGCGCAGTTAAGTGTGGGCCTTCTCAAATTGGGACCTAAGCAAAAAATTCTGGATGCTTGCTGCGCACCAGGAGGAAAAACTGGTCATATTTTAGAATATATCCAAAAAAATTGTCAGGAAAATAGTTATGTAACGTGCATAGATATCTCAAAGAAACGCTTGGATCGTGTTCAAGAAAATATCGACCGATTAGGACTAAAGGCAAAGCTTATTGTTTGTGACGTACTTAAGACTGAAAACTGGTGGGATGATATATTATTCGATCGAATATTGTTAGATGCTCCTTGTTCAGCTACAGGAGTTATTAGACGTAATCCTGATATTAAGCTTCTACGAAAACCAGTGGATATTGATACACTCTCTATTTTGCAGTTAGAGCTACTGGATACTTTATGGAAAACTCTGAAAAAAGACGGTCTTTTATTATATGCAACATGTTCCACATTGCCTCAAGAAAATGATATGGTAATTTCCGAATTTCTAGACTGTAGATCTGATGCGGTAACCGAAAAAATCGATCTCCGATTTGGTATACAAACTATACATGGTAAGCAGTTGCTTCCTTCAGTAGATGGACATGACGGTTTTTATTACGCTCGACTACGAAAACTCTAGAACTAATATAAAAAATAGTTAAAGATTAGTATAAGTAATATACATTAACCTGAAATCTTCGATGTGAGTTATACGAAATCATGAAATATGACAAATAAAATATCCCCATTATGGCGTACTAAAGGCTATCCATTATGAAAATAATAATTGTTGGTGCCGGTCGAGTTGGGACTACCTTAGCCCAACACCTATCAGCGGAATCAAACGATATTTCTGTTATAGATTGGAACGAAAAAAAATTAGTAAAACTTCAAGAACGTATTGATATTAGGGTAGTTTGCGGTATGGGGTCACACCCTAATATTTTAATAAAAGCTGGCATAGAAGACGCAAATATGTTGGTAGCTGTCACAAAAAGTGATGAGCTTAATATCGTTACCTGCCAAGTAGCGCATTCTTTATTTCGAACTGAAACTAAAATAGCACGTGTTAGAAGTGCTAGCTACACAGAAAAAAATTATCGCGATAAACTATTTAATGAAAAAAATTTTCCAGTAGATTTTATTATATCTCCTGAAAAAGTTGTAACTGATTATATTTGTCGTCTCATCAAAAGACCGGGCGCACTACAAGTTGTAGATTATGCTCATGGTTTAGCTCAATTAGTCGCTGTAAAGGTTGCTCAAGGCGGTCCTCTTATAGGTAAAGAGTTGAAAGTGTTGCGTGAACATATGCCCAAAGCAGATGCTAGGGTAGCGGCTATCTTTCGAAGAGATCGGCCTATTATTCCTGAAGGTAATACTCTTATCGAGGAGGACGACGAAGTTTTTTTTATTGCTGCCAAAAAAAATATAAGGAAAGTAATGGAGGAACTTGGGCGTCTCGATAATCCATATCGACGAATAATCATTGCTGGTGGAGGAAATATTGGTTATCAAGTAGCAAGATCTCTTGAAGAAAAACTTAACTTAAAAATTATCGAATACTCAGAGAAAAGATGTGAGTTTATATCAGAACATCTAAACAATACTTTAGTGCTTCATGGTTCAGCTACTGATCAAGATATATTAGTGCAAGAAAATATAAATAAAACAGACGTATTTATGGCCCTAACTAACGATGATGAAGTTAATATTATGTCTTCTTTACTCGCCAAAAGACTTGGAGTTAGGACTGTTATGACTCTCATTAATAATCCAGTTTATGCTAATTTAATTCAAGGTGGTGAAATTGATATCGCTATTTCACCACAGCAAGCCACAACTAGCACACTTCTAGCGCATGTCAGAAGAGGAGACACTGTAAGTGCGAATTCGTTGAGAAGAGGTGCAGCTGAAGCTATGGAAATTATAGTACATGGTGACCAAAAGTCGTCAAAAGTTGTCAACAGAACTATAAGCGAGATAAAAGCACCTAAAGGAGTTACTATAGCAGCTATCGTCAGGGACGAAGAAGTTATAATTGCTCATCATGACATTGTGATAAGGACTAATGACCATGTGGTTATCTTTGTAGTGGATAAAGAGAAAACTCGTGAAGTTGAACGACTTTTCTCTGTTGGTTTAAATTTCTTCTGATTAATTAGTTTTAAAATTGTATTTAAAGAAAAATCTGTATTTATTTTAGCTAAATAAGATAATTAAGAAAATTATGAATTTTCCAATGATTTCAAAAGTACTAGGTTTGCTGATGATGATATTCAGTATAGCCCTACTGCCTCCAATTTTAGTTTCCTATTTATACAATGAAAATACGCATCAAGTCTTTTTGTTATCTTTTTTCGTCATTTTAACTTTGGGTCTCGTTATGTGGCTACCATTTAATGGCAAAAAAACTGAACTTCGTGCTCGTGATGGTCTTTTAATAACTGTAATGTTTTGGTTAGAATTAGGTATTGTTGGTGCTTTTCCATTTTATCTGTCAGATTCTGTTAACCTCTCTACTACCGATGCAATTTTTGAATCAATATCAGGTCTGACCACGACAGGAGCTACAGTAATATCAGGTCTGGATGCGCTGCCGAAATCTATACTTTATTATAGACAACAACTCCAATGGTTGGGTGGAATAGGTATTGTAGTGATAGCTATTGCGGTTATGCCTATGCTGGGTGTTGGTATTATTCAGCTATATCGAGCTGAAGCAAAAAGCGACAACAAGCTAACGCCACGAATACAAGATACCGCAAAAGTTTTATTTATTATCTATATATCACTAACCATATCTTGCCTCTTAGCATACTGGATGGCGGGTATGACTTTTTTTGATGCAATTTCACATAGTTTTTCTACAGTGGCTATTGGTGGATTTTCCACTCATGACGCCAGTATGGGATTTTTTAATGAAACTCCAGCTGTTATGACTATTTGTATTATTTTTATGATTCTCTCTGGGCTTAGTTTTGGATTACATTACTATGCATGGATAAGAAAATCAGTCGGCCATTACTTACATAATGAGGAAGCGAAACTTTATTTATCCTCCCTTATAATAGGCTCAGTTTTGGTAATAATTTATCTATATTTTCATAATATTTATGGCCAAAGCGAGAGTATATATCATGGTATTTTTCAGTTTGTATCCATAATGACAACAACGGGATTTGTGACAAAAGATTTTTCTAATTGGCCAAGTTTCCTGCCCTTTTTTCTATTGTTTTTTTCATTTTTTGGAGCTTGCACTGGGTCAACTGGAGGAGGGCTGAAAGTAGGCAGGCTATTAATTATCTCAAAGCAGATATTTTGCCATTCTCGGAGATATATTCATCCCCATGGAGTCTTTCGAGTAAAAATTAAAAACAAAAATGTTCCCAGCTCAGTCACTGAAGGAGTTTGGGCTTTTTTTGGTGTATATCTCGCAATATTTTATTTTATGGTCCTGTTATTAATGGCTTCTGGAATAGATTACGTGAGTGCTTGGTCTGCCGCTGCAGCTTCTATAAATAATCTTGGCCCTGGTCTTGGAATAGTTGCAGAAAATTATAACGACATCAGCATCTTTGCAAAGTGGGTATTGTGTTTTGGAATGATCCTAGGACGTTTAGAAATATTTGCATGTTTAATATTGTTGACCCCTATGTATTGGAAAAAATAAATGTGTTCTTTTTCTGCTTAACTTCAGTCTCTGAGTTCACGTGCTTTAAAGTATGCTTGTTCTGAAATTTTGTGGTATTTTTTTATCTGGTCCTTGAATTTATCCTGAGATTCGTAGATCTTTTTAAACGTAGAGTCCTCTTGTACCATTTTGCTTAAAACTTCATTTGTAATAATTTTCAGTTCAGATAAAACCACATTTGGAAGTCTTCTTAACTGAACATTATGAGTATTTACTAATACATCGAGAGCTTTTTGGTTTCTCGCTGTATATTCGTCGAGCATATCTTGATTTATTGCACGCGAAGCGACCTGAATAATGACTTGTAAATCTTTAGGAAGGCCATCATAAGATTGCTTATTGACTATTAGTTCCAAGGTAGGACCTGGCTCTTGCCAACCGGGGTAATAATAATATTTAGCCACTTGATGAAAACCAAGTGCGAGATCATTGTATGGGCCTACCCACTCAGTGGCATCAATTACGCCAGTTTGCATTGCAGTGTATAGCTCGCCTCCGGGAATATTGACTGTCTCAACGCCTAGATGACTGATGACTTCTCCACCTATCCCAGGGATTCTCATTTTTAATCCATCCAAATCACCTAGACTATTAATTTCTCGATTAAACCAACCTGCCATTTGTACTCCAGTGTTCCCTGCTGCAAGTGGCACTAAATTAAACGGCTCATATAGCTCTGTCCATAACTCAATTCCTCCCCCGTAATGTAACCAACTATTCATCTCTTGAGCATTTAAACCAAATGGAACTGTGGTGAACAGCGCTGCTGCTTGTGTTTTACCTTTCCAGTAGTAAGCTGAACCATGGCCCATTTCAGCAGTTCCCTGGGAAACAGCATCGAAAACTTCTAGTGCTGGAACTAGCTGCCCAGCTCCATAAACTCTCACTAAAAGACGTCCATCACTCATTTCTTCTACTATTTTTGAAAAATTTTCTGCTGCCAGCCCCAATCCAGGTAGATTTTTCGGCCACGTAGTTACCATTTTCCACTTATAAATTTTTTTCTGAATGTCATTATCCAGTTGATTAGAAGATTCTTTGTTCTCAGAATTTTCACATCCAGTTAATAGGCCTATGGAAAATGAAATTACTGTTACTATTTTAAAAAAATATTTAATGTACATTTTTTATCACTTCGTATAGTTAAAGTTCGGTGTCAATTTTTTTATAAAATTTTGAGCTTTGCATAGGACTGAACTAACCATTTACTGCCGACATTAGAAAAATTAACTTGTACTCTTGCATTAGGCCCATTGCCTTCAAAATTTAAAATGACACCCTCGCCAAAGACTTTATGAGCCACCCTTTGACCTAGCCTCAAACCCGTGTCTGTGACCTTGTCACTATACTGGCTTAGAGAATTTTTTGCATAACTTGTAGGGCTTGCTATTTGACCACCTAACCTGATCTCCTCTATATGTTTAGTAGGGATGTCCCGTACAAAACGAGAAACACTATTATAGCTCTCAGTACCGTATTGTTGGCGAGATTCGGCAAATGTTAGATATAGTTTTTTCATAGCCCGAGTTATCCCTACATAGGCGAGTCGTCGTTCCTCCTCTAGCCTCACTGAATCTTCTACTGACATTTTATGTGGGAAAAGATTTTCTTCCATTCCTGCTAAGAAAACAACTGGGAACTCCAAGCCTTTTGATGAATGAAGCGTCATGAGTTGAACCGCGTCCTCGTTTTCACCTGCTTGCTTATCTCCTGCATCAAGGGCTGCTTGATCCAAAAATTGCGGCAACAAAGGTTGCTCCATATTATCTGGCTCATAAGCTCGACATGCAAGAACCAGCTCCTCTAAATTTTCAATACGAGATTGACCTCTATCGCCTTTCTCTCGACGGTATAGATCAATAAGACCAGACTCAGCAATAACTTTATCTACTTGATCTGGGAGATTGAAGTCGAAAATATTCTTATTCAATTTATCTACTAAATCAACGAATATATGAAGCGCACTTAAAGCTCTTCCTTTCAAATATTCGTCGTTAATTGCTACCTGCACTGCACTCCACATTGATGAGTTCTGACGCCGAGCAAGTCCTCTCAGAAGTTCAATTGTTTTGTCTCCTATACCACGTGCAGGTGTATTCACTACTCGCTCAAATGCTGCATCATCATGACGATTAATGATGAGTCGCAAATATGCTAATGCATTCTTGACCTCCTGTCTCTCATAAAACTTTTGGCCTCCGTAAATTCTATACGGAATTTGTGCACGCAATAACGCGTCCTCAAGTACCCTGGATTGGGCGTTGGAGCGATATAAAACAGATACCTCAGCCCGCATACCACCATTTTTAACCCAATCATTAATAGTTCCAGATATAAAACGAGCTTCGTCATGTTCATTAAATGAGGCATAAAGTGCGATCGGTTCTCCCTCAACCTCTTCTGTCCAAAGATTCTTCCCAAGTCGGCCAGTATTTTGTGAAATTACTGCATTAGCTGCAGATAGAATATTTTTAGTGGATCTATAATTCTGCTCAAGTCGCACTGTAGCAGTCTCTGGATAGTCACGATTAAAATTTAAAATATTTTCAACTTTCGCTCCACGCCAACCATAAATAGATTGGTCATCGTCTCCAACTGCGGTAATTCTGACGCTATCACCAGCAAGTAATCTCAACCAAGCATACTGAATAGCGTTTGTGTCCTGAAACTCATCAACCAAAATTTGGCCAAAGCGATTCTGGTAATGGCTAAGTAAAGCTGGATTTTTTAACCAAAGTTCGTATGCACGTAAAAGTAATTCTCCAAAATCCACCATACCTGATCTGACACATGTATCCTCATAAGCTACATAGATTTGGGTCATTATTCTCTGGTAAGGATCGTCTGCAGATTTCAGATTGTTTGATCTAAGCCCATCATCTTTTTGTTTATTTATGAAGCCCTGGGCTTGTTTGTATGGCCATTTACTATCGTCAATCCCAAGTAAGCGATATATACGCTTGATTGTTCTGAGCTGATCTTCACTATCTAAGATTTGGAAATTTTCTGGCAAACCTGCATCTTTCCAATGTAGCTTTAACAGCCTATGAGCTAATCCATGGAAGGTTCCAACCCACATGCTCGAGATAGGAGTTCCAAGCATATTTTCTATACGCCCTTTCATTTCCTTAGCTGCTTTATTTGTAAAGGTAACACCTAAAATGCTTTGTATCGAAATATTTTCTACTTGAACCAACCAAGCTATTCGATGAACGAGAACACGGGTCTTCCCACTACCTGCACCAGCCAACACCAACAGGTGCTTGTCAGTGCTCGATACTGCTTCTCTCTGAGCAGAATTTAAGGGATTAAGTATAGGTGTTACATCCATATGTTTTAATTTTAACAGATCCATAATCGAATAGGTTGATATTAAATAGTAAAAAATAATATTTAGCTTTTAACAACCTCAATTACATTTTCTTGTAATTTATTTACAATGGGTTTATTTAATAGGGGTTTGCTTATGAAGCCAGCAGAATTGACGAATGCTATCAGCGAAAATATTTCTCTAATGAGAAAATCTGAGCGAAAAGTCGCTAAATTTATTTTAGATCATTCAACTGAAGTTATTCATATGAGAATCGTCGATTTGGCAGAAGCTGCAAAAGTTAGTGAGCCAACAGTTGTAAGATTCTGTAGAGCAATAAATTTCACAGGTTTCCAGGGATTCAAGTTAGCCCTTGCTCAACAACTTGCGTCAAGCCCCAGTCAAGGAAAGATCGCTGTAACAGAAGCTGACTCCGTTTCTGAATATACTTTTAAAGTTTTTGACTCAACTGTCGATACCCTTCTAAAAGCCAGAGATTCAATAGATCTTCAGGCACTTAACTTGGCAGTAGAAGCTCTGTGTTTTGCAAAAAGAGTTGAATTTTTCGGCTTTGGAGCCTCATCAGCAGTTGCTTTTGATGCACAACATAAATTTTTTAGATTACAGATCTCAACTGCCGCGTATGCTGATCCACATCTTCAAAACATGTCTGCCACATCAATGGGACCAGGGGACGTTGTAGTAGCTATATCTCAATCTGGAAGAACGACTACACTAATAAATGCTATTGAAAAAGTAAAAGAAAGAGGTGCTATTGTAATAACTATTTCTCCCTCAGAAACACCGATTGCAGCGGCTGCCACAATACCTATTTGTATAGATGCAAAAGAAGATATTGAAATTTATACACCTTTATCTTCACGCATAGCTCATTTAGTCGTTATTGATGTTCTCACTATTGGGGTTGCGAAGCACAAAGGAGGTGATTTGCAAGAGCACTTACTTGATCTTCAAATTGGACTTGAAAGCCTAAGAGAATCAAGTAGTAATTAAATTTTAGCTCGATGTATTTTGAGATAATCATACGCTGCCTGTATCTCCTGAGATCTCTCTGTAGCCACCTTAATCATATCCTCTGGTAAACCTTGGCCCATCAGTTTATCTGGGTGGTTTTGACTCATTAATTTGCGATAAGTTTTTTTCATCTCCTGATCTGTGCATCCACTATTTAGGCCAAGTGCTTTATACGCTTCAGTCACACTCGACTCGCTAGTAGGGACATTTTCGGAGAAACGACTCTGGTTGAGAATCATTTCAACAAAATTTTTAAATTCAGACTGACTGTAACCAAGACGTATTGCAATTTTTTCTAAAAACTTTTCTTCAGATATATCTAAATTATTGTCAGCCAATGCCATAACAATTAAATACATAAGAAGCGCTTGCTTTAACTGTGAGGTTTGCCCACATGCATCTAAAAAAGTATCTAATATTTTATTAATTTCCTCATTAGAGGCATCGGCCCCTCTTTTAAATTGCTGTATCGCAACCTGCCGGTGTGATTCAGTCATTCCGATTTTACTTATAAATTGCTCGGTATGATTAATTTCATCTTTTGAAATATGGCCGTCAGCTTTAGCTAATTTTCCCATTAAAACAAATGTTGTCTCTAAAAAGACCTTTTGTCGACGTGCATTGCTAAGAGGATTCACACCACCAATTCCGTAAATTCTTGCTCTGTCGATACTACTACCAATAAAATAGCCTATAAAAGCACCAAATAGACCCAACATCTGAAAACCGATCAGTGCAAAAATAAATTTATACATAATAATCTGCTCTTACATTGTGCTTTATTTATAATGATTCATCATATCAGTTGAAAGATTCGCTAGAAAGGGGGCTTAACTTATTATGGCAAATATTGAAAATAATTTATTTGTAATCTTTGGGAATCAATTATTTGACCCCGAAATACTAAAAAAATATGACTGTAACTCTGTCTATATGGCTGAGGACTTTGGTTTATGTACATATGAAAAACATCATAAGCTCAAAATTTACCTGTTTCTTTGTGCTATGAGAGAGTATAAGGACGAACTTGAGCGTAGTAATATAAAAATATATTATTCGAAATTAGATCAGCGAAAAAAAAATACTACTTACATAACCTCATTAAAAGAATTCCTTTTGCAAAATCAGATAAAAACGTTAAATTTTTTTGAGATAGAGGATAAACCGCTAGAAACCATAATTATTGAAGAGTTCGATAAGGAAGAAATAGCTTATAAAATTCACCGCTCACCAATGTTTATGTTTTCAAGACAAGAATTTCGGGAGTTTGCTAAAGATAAGAAAAAATTCAGAATGTCATCATTTTATCAGCTTGGTAGAAAAAAATTCGATGTACTATTGGACGGAAATGAAAAACCTATTGGTGGTAAGTGGTCATTTGATGAGGAAAATCGAAAGAAAATTCCATCAAATACAATAATACCCGAGATACCAAAAGTTTCTAGGAGCGATCATCATGAAGCAGTGGTTTCTGCTGTAGAAAAAAACTTCGGGGCTCATCCAGGTTTAATGAAAAATTTTTGGTTCCCCGTAACTAGAGTATCTGCAGTTCAACAACTCGATACATTTTTGAATCAAAAGCTAGATAATTTTGGTATCTACGAGGACGCTATGCTCGAAGGGAAGAATTTTTTATTCCACAGCTGTCTGAGTGCTGCGATGAATATTGGTCTTTTGTTGCCCTCCGATGTAATTAATAAAATACTCATATTTGCAAAACAAAACTCAACACCAATAAATTCAGTAGAGGGGCTAATTAGACAAATATTGGGTTGGAGGGAATTTATTAGGGGTGTCTACCAAGAAAAGGGTGATTACCAAAAAAATCAAAATTATTGGTCTCACGAGAAAAGCTTGTCCAATAGTTGGTATGATGGATCAACTGGTTTGACACCACTTGACGACTGTATTGGGAGTGCTCTTAGTGATGGCTATAGCCATCATATTCCGAGGTTAATGGTAATTAGTAATTTAATGAACCTCTGCGAAATAGCTCCTAAAAATATTTATAAATGGTTTATGGAAATGTATATAGATTCATCAGATTGGGTCATGACTCCAAATGTTTTTGGAATGGCAACATTTGCCGATGGTGGCCTCATGTCAACAAAGCCATATACTTGCGGCTCCAATTACATATTAAAGATGAGTAACTATAAAAAAGGGCCTTGGTGTGATGTAGTAGATGGTCTTTATTGGCGGTTCATGGAAAAAAATAGGAAATTTTATGAGTCAAATCCTAGGCTCTCTGTACTAGTTAGATCTCTAGATAGAATGGATATTGACCGGAAAACTTTGATCTTTGAAAAAGCAGAGCAATTTATCAAAGAAAATACCGAAAAAAACTAAAGGTTCGTTATTTATATTTAAGATTCAACGAATGCTCTTTCAATAACATAATGGCCAAGCTTAATGTTCCGTGCCTCGGTAAAATCTTTTGATTTAAGAATTGCCACTAAATCTTTAATCATGCTTGGGCTTCCACAAATCATAAAACGATCGTCATTTACATTAGGATAAGGTTGGTTTAAGTCTAAGAATAATTTCCCACTGGTCATTAGTTCAGTCAAACGCCCATTATTTTTGTAGGGCTCACGAGTTACTGTAGGGTAGTAAATTAATTTTTCACGGACTATTTCGCCTAAATATTCATCATTTGGCAATACATTTTCAATATAATCAGCATAAGCTAACTCTGATACTTCACGAACGCCGTGGGTAAGTATCACACGGTCGAACTGATCGTAAATCTCAGGATCTTTTATGATACTCATAAAAGGTGCAAGACCAGTTCCAGTACTCAACAGATAAAGATATTTTCCAGGAATCATATTATCCGGAATCAAGGTACCATGTGAGCGTTTACCAACTAAAACTTCGTCACCTACCACAAGATTCTGTAGCTTCGAGGTGAGCGCTCCATCAGGTACCTTAATACTAAAAAACTCAAGTTCGTTTTCATAATTAGCACTAGCGAAACTATAGGCCCTTAAAAGTGGGCGCCCTTCTGATGGTAATCCGATCATTGTGAAGTGACCGTTTTTGAAACGAAAACTTTGATCACGAGTAGTTCGAAAACTGAACAAAGTGTCATTCCAATGATGCACATGTGTTACTTTCTCTGTCATGATCTCGGTCATATTTGCCTCTGATTGAAGAATTAAAGATATTCCTAAAGAAATTATTTTATTAATTTAAGTTGAAAATTTTTTTACTTCTTAGTTTGTATAAGTTTATATTTATTATTTTATCTTATTTGGATGTAAAGAATAAACAAACTCTCAATTATATTGGTAAGAAGTCTGAATTATAGGTTTTTATGCTTACTAGAATTTTTTTTTACAAATGACCAGCCAATATAAGCTAACGTGGTCAAAATAAATATACTTAAGCTTGCAGTAGGGTATACCTGCTGGACCAGTAAACCTAGAGCTAGTAAACAAAAAGCACAGACTAAAATGATAAGTAAAGTCTTTTTTGACGAATAGCCGGTGTCTAAAAGTAGATGATGGAAATGCTGTCTGTCTGCAGTTAGATGCGACCCTCCAGAGCAAATGCGGTGC
>MDTG01055833.1_pt1 | contig 67221 bp, 52 predicted proteins | sample 811421 | NCBI WGS metagenome assembly MDTG01 (sample SAMN05326645, study PRJNA326480) | marine metagenome | isolation source: seawater | place: Pacific Ocean: South East | collected 2011
CGCGTGTTTGCTGGCACCAGGTCCTGGGGCGTGATTGCCACGCCAACATAGTTAATGCATGAAAGGATTGCCTCTTCAATTTCTGCGTCGTGTTTTGAGTCATTTTCATTGACCACTTTTTCCAAGACGGTACGATAGTCTGCGCCAAGTCGCTGTCGAAGTTTTTCTGACAATGCTTTTGTCAAATGCAAGCCATTGAGGGACGACTGGCAGCGCAAACGAGGATCCTTTGACTGCTGATGCACCTTATCAATGACTGTGAACAAAATTTCATGTTCTTTAACATTAAGACACTCCTTGCCTTCGTTTCCAGCCGCAGGGTTCGAGTTGCTGAACAATGGGTCCGAATGCCTTTTTTGTCTTTCCAGTTGCATATGGTCCAATTGTACATTAAAGTCGTACGCTGTGCTCCGTGCAATTGGGTTTGTTACTTTTGATGCACTCTTAAGTTGTCCTCCGGTGTTTGCCATGAGTTTGCTGTCAAATTGCTGGACCATTGGTTTTATACTACTATTTACTTGATTGAAGCTTTTTTGCACATGGTTGATTGGGGTGACAACGTAGCATTGTCCGTAATGTTATCCAAAATAGAAAAAGAAACATGCACTGTTCTAAAGCCGTCCGGACTTGACAGAATCCGTGCATCTGTTGGCGTGTTGAATGATCTGCGCGGCGGAAAAGCAATTTCATTACAACAACTTCGCAACAGTGGAGTGCACCCTAGCACAATGGCATCCAATGGTGTACGTATAGCACATTTACTCAAACAGTATGGGTTTGATGCATTAATTGATTATGGCTTTAGTTGGCAAGATATGCGAGACATGGGTTTAACTGCAAAACAGGCATGTTGCATGAATGCATCTCAGCTACGAAAAATTGGTGTGAATGCATGCCAATTGGCTGAAGTACGGCCTAGTATACAATGCATAGCTAGCATGCGTATGTGTCCCATTGAACTCAAACAATTTGGATTTGATTCAAATTTATTGTACGCGCTGGGACTTCGTGCAAATAACATGCTACAATTCGGATACACTATAACAGACTGGAAAAATACCATAGGTGTGGAAAATTGGAAAGAATTGGGATTTGTGGACTACAGTGAGTGCGAGCGTATGGGTTGGTCAAGAGTGGATATGCATTGCTGTGGTATATTGGACGACGACGGTGTAGTACAACTTCAGGTCACATCGTCAAAAAAAAACAGCCGCATCGGACAAGCTCTCGAGTTTTAAACATTCGGTATGAACTCCATGCCAGTAATCTGCCCTGCGGATAGTGAGTGCATGCGAAATTGTCCTCTGTTCATCGGTGCATCAATTGCAACAGCGCCATCTCTAAAAAGAGATTGTAACGCCTCTGGTTTGACCTCAGCACATACGGATGGCAATGTGTAGTCATTTGGCGTGAATGATGCGCGCAACGATAGGTTGTGATTATCTAAGACATCGTTCAGATCATGCGCTTGGCGTGCGTTCATGTTTGTGGGATGTGCATGGTGAGATCCCAGGTGATCCTTGGTTTCTATGACATGAAGATGCGGAGCATATAAATTTTGCACATCCGTGTGAATTGTTGATTTTGCGTTTCTGTTTAGTGTTGGGTTGGGCACAACTCTCAGACTAATGGAGCCTGTTGTTCCAACATTAGCATGACACGGACACTTGTTACTCGAGTCGGAAAACTTGGACATTATAACATACCACATTAGGAGCTTTATATACTTTGCATTAGCTGTGCAAACGTGCGCTTTTTGCATCTTGAGCCGTGCAAGAATTGGGCTGCACATGTAGAATTTGCAGTGGATTTTGACTCCGATCCGTGCTGTTGTAGTATATCAAATGCACCCGTTCCAATTTTCGGCATTAATCCCATTGTTAAGCGGCTAGATACAGTTGATAGCCTGTCCGTTTGACGTTTACGAGCCGCGTCTGCCACCACGTTTATAGCACTTTCAAAAGATGCGTTCGAGATCACATCAGACGGTGAATGGTCTTTCAGTGCGGTTCTATCAATACCTCGTAATTTCCCTGTGTGTGTCATGTAATCCGTCAGCAAAAGAATGTGTCGGCAGTCGATGCCCCCAAGTTTTGATGTCAATTCCTGTGTCAGAACAGCCCGTGCCGCCTCAATACCGAGCATAGATGCAACTGTGTTTACATCAGATGTGTACACGTCTGTGTTGATTAGTTCAAAAGGAGCACATGATACAACGCCATTGCAGTGCATGGATGCATCCTTTAACGCCCATTTTGAACCTATTACCATCGACGTGTCGACACACGCGCCAATGCACAATATCCTGGTGCATTCGCCGTCTTCGTCCACCAAATACGTACCATGCTGAATTTTGTTGTATATGCTCGATGCTAGCTGCCAGGGGGAAATGCCTAATGCCGCTAGCGCATCTTTATCAATGGGTAGCACAGCCAGTGGTGCCCCGTTTTTTCCCTCTTGATTATGAAGTGCCATTTGAAAGCGCTGGCGGTCACTAAATGTGTGATATTGCTCGTTTACAGCATCTAGAAGCACGTCCTTCAGGCAAACGCGCACGTGTACATATGGACGCTGTAACCCGAAAACGCGGTGAGTAGCAGAAGTGCCGATGCTTAATAGCCTCTCGACAGCAGCAATGCCATGGTCTTGTGCAATACCAGCAGAATGAAACGTGTCTAGCGTCATCTGCGTGAGAGGATGCCCAATGCACTGTGCGCACACGATACCAACAGGTTCTCCCGGGTCAACAAAACACGAGGCTCCAATTGGCTTGCAACGTTCATGGTTTCGTATCAGTTTTGTAGCATCATATCCATCTCCACCATATCGAAACTGTATTACGCGCCCATTTGAGCGTACCGTATCGTCATACTCCACGCGTACGTTTTCCAACAATTTGACAAGCTTTCGCATAATGTATCCGCACTTTGCAGTCTTGATGGCCGTCTCGATCATGCCTTCGCGGGCAGCTGTTGCATGATGCCAAAACTCTGTTGGATCCAGCCCCTTGACGAACGAGCTACTCACAAACGAACTAGATGCGGGTGCAAACCGCGGCGCAAGCGATGCAACGCCTCGCACGGTTTGGTAGCCAACGCAGCTGAATAATTGCACAAGGTTTACAACGGACCCCTTACTTTTTGCATCGGCTGACATTATTTTGAGTCTGTTTTCAGGGGGTAGTAAATTGACAATAACGTCCGCGGTTTTAGACAAAGCCATTCGACCGGATGTGACAGGGGGCACGGTGTGCGAAAAATCGTCCAATCCTACGCTAAAACCACGGGCCTCCATATGATGAAATGCAGAAAGTTGCTGCTCATGTAGATGTTTGCATGTCTGAACGGGGCCTTTCTGGCAAATTATATCCTGTAGCTGCTTTTTATGCTTCGATGAACATAGGCCGTATTTCAAATACATAGAAAGTGTAAAATCCTGTACAGCTCGTATCTGCACATTGTTATAAGCTGCACCAATCATGTTGTTTTCAACACCCATCAACAGGCGTGCGTCCAACGAACATTGCTTGTCAACTTTGTGCAAATTCATTTCGTCGCCGTCAAAGTCTGCATTATAAGGGGGCGTCACAGTCGGTGATATACTCAATGTATGCGTGGAATGGCGTATACGAGCTACGTGCGCCATCATTGAACCACGATGCAGCGATGGTTGCCGGTTTAAAATACAAGTGTCTCCGTCTGATATTCCAAGTTCATTCGCGATGCAAGATGGAACTCCAACCTCCCATGGTGCTAACAGAGGATCAGCAGTTATCACCGCCCTTCCCGCAAAATTTACCCTCCAGCCCATTATGTTTTGCCTAAATCTCCCCTGCTTACCGCGAATCCGATTCAGCAACCCCGTACTGCCCGTGTCCTCTGTGGATTTCATGTAGCGATGTATTGCGCCATAGAGCGCCTGGCACGACCGGGACGTCGGATTTCTACGATATCGATTGCAATATACGAGCACACCAGCTAGCATACTTGTAAGAGGAGCATCATGCTCATTGTTTGCCTGTCGTAAACGAACAGGGGGGACCGGTAATGCGGTGATGAACATATCTAGTGCATTTTGCCCTGGACATACGTCATTCCATTGCTTGTGATCCAATTTATCCCACGCGCTTGATTGCCAATCTGAAACTGCTAATGGAAGTGAACCACACTCACATTGTTTTCGGCCTGGAGGAATACGCTGGCCACAAGACGAACACGTTCGCCTGGCAATGCATTGCAGCAAAGACAAATGCATTGGATGAGGACAACGGAGTGGTAACTCAATATGCCCATAATGGCCCTTGCACTGAAATGGATGCAGACCACAAGACGCACAAGGACCCTGACTTGTTCCTAGCTTGGGGCTCATCAATTCCGAGCGAGTTTTTACTTGCAGCACCGACTGCGACCGCACTTGATCTGCGGTCATTAAGCGGAAATGTACGGACTTCGCACGCATTGTCATGTTTTGTTGTTCATATGCCGCGTGCAGTACTTGTTGCAATATTAAGGCATGAATACATTCAAATTCAAATTTAAAAGCCTACTTATAATAATTCATTCTGTTCATATCTCGTAGCAATGCCTAGTGTTAGGGAGCGCTTCATCGACTCCTTGTGGTGCACACCGGTCCCTAAGTCCATCATTGTGTTAGCGGCGTGCATTGTGGATACACTTGAATTGCAAAACTGCGCCAAAAGTTGCGCGGTCAGTTTGTTTATAGCTTGGAAGGTGCATGGTGATGGCTTTGAATATTCGGCAAAACGTTTTATTGCTGAAGTTATACCATTTATCCGTCATTGCGAAATGACAGAGGGAGATATTTTTCAGAAGGAATTGTTGCTGATGCAAAAACTCAACTGGACTGTGCCACTTCCCACGTTTTGGGATATGTTACCACAAGTCTCGCCCGTGTTTGTGCAATTTATAGACCAAGCAGTATTGCATGTATTGCAAACACAGACGCCATTGAAAAATGCAGGTTGTCTGGCATGGGCGACGGTTTACTATGCTTGCTACCTTTCAGCTTATCAATTGGATTGTCGGATGTTAACGATAAACGTGTCAACAACACCGGATGCTGTCAGATCGTGTCTTCAGGATCTATTTAAGAAACGTCGGATTCGATGCACTGTATGAGTACATTAGACATGACGGATACACCTTCGAAGGATATTACAAGTCCTGATTTTGCGGGTGCTATTTTAAGTCCCATTGATGCGCGAGGTACTCCAAGTCTTGATTCGCCTAATGACGTCGTTAGCCTGACCAATGCTGACCCTAACTTTGAGTTGAAAGTGCTTTATCAATACATTATTTACGAGTTGTACACGAGTGCAATTCCATCGGTTCGATGTTTGGAAATACGTAATGCAGTAAAACAAGTATTCCAACCACAAAATTATGAAAGCAATGGAGAACAGTGGCAAAATATTAACAAATTTGATCAACTTATTTGCAACATTTTTAAAGGCATTGATGAATCGACTAAACTTCCTGAGGCGTTGCAAATCCAAGCCCAAGTGTGTGCATCACGTGCTCTGGTTAAGTTTCTTCGTGCTAAAACATTCTCACAAGGTAAAACACGACGAAACTACAAGCTCGTGTCCGATTTGCTAAAATATACCGTGTTGGATGCCGACTTTTGGATTTGTGCGGTATTGGACGCAATGAATGCCGTCGATAAACAAACCACATTAGGAAATGTGTTATTTCGCTTGTACGCCCGTAGTGATAAAGCACAAATACTCCGTATGTATGACATCATAAGCATTGCAATGCAACGCGAAAAAGAAAACTTTCGGACAATCTGCAATCAGTTAGAAAAGTCGTTGAAGATGTTTGGATTTCAATATTATCAACCACAAATTGGAGAAAAAGTAGTTGATGTAGAGAAGTCTGCCGAAAAGACCTTTGAGGATGAATTCAATACGTGTCTTGATGATATTAAACAATTTGAAGCAAGTCAAGGAAGTGCACCCCGCGAAGGAACAACCGTCAAGATTCAAAGCTCACTTGACGAACCGGTAACACCCGACGAAGGCACAACCGTCCCGAACAGCGCCGATTTTGCAAAAACACAACGCCTGCTTGCAGTAGAAGAAAAGGAAACTATAGGTCAAGTCTGTCAAGCCTGGCAACTTCAATTACAGGAAGAAATAGAGAAGCAAAAACAACATTTGAATGAAACATATGCGGACGCCTATACGCTGATTCGAAAGACCAAAACTGAAACGACTGCAAAAATACCGCAGCAACAAAATATAACATCGATGTATGAGTTTGCGTATTTTGCAGTTTACGGTGTGCGATTGCTGGAGGAACGAGCCGTGGAAGAGCGATATGTTCAATCAACATTCAACCCTCTCAGTTATAGCGGTGCTGCAAAAAGTTACAAGATGAACTGGGGAACCCGTTTTCGAACTGATTTTAACGCAAAGGCAATACTAGAAGATTGTCAAAACCAACATCAATTATTTCCGCAATATGGCTTTCTAATTTTAGAACCACAGGTTAATGAGACGTTGCGCAACTTAGAGGACGATGGTCAAAACACAAAGTTTCAAATGCAGTTTTCCGAGCAATTTGTTTTTGACGATGACATTTCTCCTGACGACACGAGTGTGAAAAAAGCTAAAAAAATAGCTGAGTTTCTATTGAGATGGGTGAATTTAACAGCTGTGTTAGCAATGACGCGCATGTGGCGCGACATTCTTGACCAGAACCCGGGAGACCCGGGAGAAAAAACACTAGAGGTTGATTGGAAACAATTGAACGACGCATTTAACGATTCCGTTGAACCGGTAGAACGATACGCATCACGCGTGGAAATTGATTTTTGGGAACTTGCGAAACTCTACCGTTATAGCGCATATGCCAGAAGCGGTCGTCATAATGGCAAAAAGATCCCCACCGATACATCCGAGGAGTTTATAAAACTAATTGTGAGAGAGGGTGAATTGCCGTACAATGCTAACGCCAGTAACGAGCGTAGGTCGTGGCTAACATCTGAACAGTTGTGGGAAGCAATAAATCACCTGATCGATCATCCATTGAACGATGAAAGTTTTAAATCACAGTTCATATCGTTCATGATGTCCAGGTCTTCGGACTTGTCTGTTACCCCATCATCCATAGAAACATCACAATCCGGTTCGGAGTCCAATCAGACGTCCGATTTGATCCCATCGTCAGCGTTGACCTCTCCAACAGCTTTGGATGTATCCGAAGAACGACAGGATTGGTTTGGCAGCAATCTGGCATCGCCAACCACGCCCGAATCAAAAGTGTCTGCTTCCGGCCCAATGAAAACTACAACCACGTTGGAACTCGGTGAAAACACTACGTTGTCGGACGAAGATTGGTCTGATTAGTAAAAAAACCTTGTTTTTATTCAGTATGTACTCTTGCGGTGTTTGCAGTCCATTTTTCATTAATTGCCCTATGCATTTGTTGTGTGGTCAATTGGAGTGTTATATCACAACGCCGCATCCAAGAAGTTGTACACCTGTCACACAAGTTTAAAACGGTGTCCGATGCACATTTAATTTTAGCCGGTGTACGGCATGTTTCGTAACAGTGCTCACAGGCCGTAATTCCGTTGTTTTTGTGCTTATATTGGCAATGTATGCACGTAAACGTGTTGTTGGAAAATCGCGTATTCCTCACCACGGTGAGGCAACCACACGTCGGGCAAAGGGCATACATCATGTTGTAGAATTGTAATATTTTGCCTTCAATGTTAAAGCGTATTAATTTGCTTTGCTTGCACATATTTGAGCAATGATATTTCCAATGCGTCAACTTTTCGTTGTTGGTTGACGAGGTTGGGCGAGTTCCGCTGGTATTTTTTTCCACTTTCCTGGCACAATAGAGTTGCCACGTTTCGTCATCGAGCATTACTTTACTGTTTCCACACGCCCACGCATTTTTGCTAGCAGTGTTGTTGTCCACTACAAATGCCCGTATTTGTTTACAGCTGCAGCAGATATACACATCTGTCATGCATTTTCGTCCTTGTATGGTGTTTTTCTGCATCTGTACAATGTGAGCAGGCAGTGCGTATGTCCTGACTGACAAGTGTATCGACCATGCTTGTACGAATTCGTGTGTAATGTATTGTTGCATAGAAGTAAGTTGATTGAATACATGCCGTGCGTTGGCCCGTCCTTTGCATTTCCAACCTGTTTCGTTGTATGCCATTTGAATGATCTGTATAATGGGCTCTGGGACGTGCAATGCTCTAGCGCACTGTAAAGCGGGCACGCCCTGCGCTTTTCGCAGGCGTTCGTACATTTCCTGTCTAATAAATGGCGTTGGTGTGGATCCCTTCTTGACCGGCATGTTGCGTATAATGGCCATGAATTCGGTAATAACATTGTACCACGATGGCGGGACGGGTTCACATTTCATGCCACGCAGTGTTGATATTGTCAATCTGACATTTGCAAAAATGTCGTCGTTTTCGCAATTGTTCATTGCTTTGCGTACCATGTCGGCATGTGACACAACACAATCGTAAAATTCTCGCCATGGGTAGGTTGACTCCAAAACGGCTTCCAAGCTCGGAACCATATTGACCGCAAACGAAATATATTCTTTGATAGCGATAAAAACAATGTGCTGATTGCCTGCACGTATCCACGCCGCTAGTTCGTGTTGTTTTATCGGTCTCCACGTGAAGTATTTGAATAGTATTCTCTCAATACGTGGCAATGGCTTGACTTTGGCGTGTGTATATCCCCCAAGTAAGGTACATCGTAGCAGCATCCGTATACACGTGTATACGTCTCTGTGTGTTTCGACATAAGATGACAGAATTTCCGAAAAATTGCGTATAGAGCAGCGCATTGGCCAGGCTTTGCTGAACACATGAACCAGCGGGTCTACGTTTCTAAATGGTATTCTGTACGTATTGAACGAACACAGTATGATTTTGCGGGTGTAGTTGACCAACTGCATGCACGGGGGTATGTCTGATTCCAATACCGGATTGCATTCAAGCTCCCTTTTGATATCCTCATCTGTTGCAGACGACATGTCATCGATAGCCATCATAACTGGCAAAAACGGTAGGTGCGAATCTGAGCGAGCAATGTTGGTCATTAATTTCCGCAAATGGACATCCGTGTCCGACGGGGGCCACGGTTGCCAGCCACATTGTTTGACATCGTTATCGTCCGCGGGTGCAAGTGTGCGTTTGTGTTGCGTATTTACTCTAAATGGGCGGCACTGCGCGTCAGTTGTTATCGCAGTGTCGCCCTCCGCGCTAAAAAAGCACTGTTGCCCACGTTGTCACAATCTCCACCTTTTTGTATGCCGTCTTGAGTAAACCCGCGGACTCCATTGATGGTACATTGTTTGTACGCCGATCTCACTTGCAAAACAACGGGCAAACTCAGTCCAGTATACTTGCCCTCGCTTACAATGCAATCCTCTACGCAATATTCTCCGTCAACGCCTATAATGTTGTAATACGGCGAAATCACCACGTTCTTGCAAATGGGTTCGCGGCGCGATTCGTTCAGAAAAAACATCCGTGCAATTTCGAACCGCCGGCACATAATACAAAGCGTTCGCGGGTCGTTTGGCGCTGGTATTGGCGCGTTCGGTAGAATAAACTCCCGGAGCACAAACCCGGTGGATCCCATTATACGTAGCCCCTGACATTCGGAGTTGTTAACGCATTGGCGCTCCGAACCAATCGGCTCGCGCAAAAATGCCTCTTCATATGCACGTGGACAACACACAATTTCTGGTGCGGTTGTATTTCCATTGTCGTGATTGGCGGTGTATTGCGCGATCATGTCGTCCATTTGTTTGTAGCAGTATGGCTGCGGGTTTACAGTAGCGCTGCGATCCGTTTCCGGGACTGAAGGTAGGCCTGTGGATGTGTACAACTCGTCAATGTCGTCATTGGTCAATTCTGATGAACTAGTTGTTCTTTGTCGTTTGCGCTTGCCCTTTGTGGATGTCGACATAATAGCGATAACCACGCTAGAATTTAATAACACTGTTTTGGAATTGTTTTCGATTTCGTAAATTAAATTTTACGACATTGTTGGCAGCTGAACGAAGACCTGGTAACGATTGAGTATCAGGATCGTTTAATGACGCAGTATTGTCCTGATTGTCCTGATTGTCATCTTGGTCGAGCGATAAAAAATAAAACAACACGATACGGGATACATCGCCAATCACCTCGAAAAAATACGCATACTGTGCTTCTGGTAAAAAATCCGTGCATCCCCATCGAACACACGATTGCACACTGCGTATGTTTTGCACATTTGTGCTAACAAACGCATTGGCACAGTTTATGGCCACTGACGAACGGCACCAGCTTTCTGCATTGAACCATGGTAACTGCCCGCCCGAATTTTCGCACGGGTTAGTAATGGATGTACCAAGCATTGGCCCAAGCGATGCTGCAAACGATTCTTCTCCCTTTTCGTCTCTTTGCACGCAATCAGAGCATGCGTCGTTCCACATTGCTAAAGACGCGACTAACACAACAGTACATATTAAGCACATGAAAGTGCTAAACGCACGCTCCGCGTGGCCAAGGTACTGCTTTTTGCCACTGTCCGGTAGGTTTTGGCTGTCGTAAGGTACGCTGAATGCAATGGCTATTAAAAAGGAACAATATCGCACAATGTCACATACAATGGCGCCATCCATCATAGGCGTTTCAAATACCGGATCACACGTGTAATATTGTGAAAATGACATGATCACTAAATTTATAATAGTGCCTGTAGATATAGCATTCAAGAAAGCGAGCAAAACAGGTTTGTCGTGCATTCGTGTCATACATACATTTAAGGGTTTATATACCATTTCATCTCTTGCGGCGTTTTCTTGATCGCACTTCCAAGTTTTTTTCTTTGACAGTTGGTGTTTCTGCGGTTGTTTGTTCGGTAACGACTGTGTCCGCATCCATTTCAGTATCTACGATCATCTTTTCTGCCCTGTCTTCGGTCTGTGTTTTAGCAGTGGTGTCGTCAACAAGCATATCAGAACCTTTAAATTCGACATCCGGATTTGTATCATGTAACATATTTTCAGCATTATCCGTTTTTTGTTGGTTACGTATTGGCGGCATTGTGTTAGTTCTGGTCACCACTTGTGGTTTTGATTTTGTTGGCAAGATGTCTAGTATTGCGGGTTTCAAAATGTTTTTTTTCACGGCGTGTTGCAATTGCTTATAACAGATGTTGTCATTTGGGCTGCTTGCCAAAAATTGCAGTGTTGCTAGCAGATGCTGATCCGCCACAAGAAGCCCAGTGTTGTTGCTTGAACACACGCCTGTGTGGTGCAGAACATCGCCGTTAAGAAATGCCTGTATACTGCGTTGAATTACACCAATGCCGTTTTTTTTCATGTATTGTTTGGCAGTTTTACACTCGTAGCCCCATGGCTTTATCAGTGTTACATTGGCATTTTCAGAACCAAATAGCGTTTGGCACATATGTTTATTCAAATCTGCAGCGGTTGCTTGGTTGTACATTCTCCCCTGGAGTTCCGTTATTTATAGGTGATGTCCGTTATAGACCACTACAATGCGGTAGCAAGCTCTCCTCCTCCTATACACTATTTGCAAAATATGAGAAAAGTGCATAACGCCGTAAAATGGAAATGTTTTCAGCAGGCAATTTCTATTGGCACGTGTCGCGTGCCGTACCGTGTATTTGACATTGCGTGCGGCCGCGGCGGAGATTACGTGAAACATGCTTCTGCGGGCGTATGCTGTACATATTTTGGCGTTGACGTAGCTGACCATGCTCTAAATGAGTTGGAGCGTCGAGCTGTAGAGTGCAAACCTATACCTTCTGTGCACCTCAAATGCGGTGACGCAGCAGACATCACGTGGAGAGACATGGACTGTGACGTATGTACGTTGAATTTTGCAATTCACTATTTTTTTGATAGCGAGCAGCACGTGGATGCCCTGCTGCGTGTTATAAGCAACAGTTTGCGCCCTAGAGGCATTTTTTGTGGCACATATTTTGATTTTGCATACCTGGAGACATGTCCGTACGCATCCAACAATGGCCGCTGGCCAAGCGAGGATGCATTGAGACAAAACGCATTTGGGCACATGTATTATTACAAAATGGGCAAATGCGTTGATGCGCCCGAGTACGTGGTGCATTTTCCTACGCTGTGTAAAATGGCGTGCAAATATGGTCTTTATTTATGTATGGATAGGTCATTTACATGTTACATGCAATCTCATAGAATTCATTTGGGGAACGCGCAACCGGGACAGCGCATTTTTATGTTTAGAAAAATTTCGATTTAGGCATTCAGCGAACCATATTCCATGGTAAACTCGACACTGATGGGATGGAGGGCGTCCCTGTCTACAGCAGCGTGCATTTCAGGCCGTGCCGCAAAGTAAAATTCCATGTCCTGTACGTTAGAAAAGGGAATTTGTTGAAGCACGCTGCTGTTGAGTTCGTTAATCACTTTGTTCACAACATCAGAACTGACCTTCACCCATCGCTCTTCGCGTAACTTTTCCGTAGGGATATTAATTCCAAGCTGTTCCCAATTTTTTTCAATAATGTTCAGCACAACATGATCTTTGCCAACATAGTAGTAATCCTCACCGGGAAACGGAATAATACCTTGCCACAGATCCTTCATGCTAGTCAAATGTCCGTATTTGGCCACAAGACCCTCATCCATGAGCGACGTTGGCTGATAATGCGTGTTTTGGTTGCGGTTGTATTCGTTTGGCATGATATTGAGTATCGGCACAAAGCCGTCAGGTACACTATCTTTTTCGCCGGGAGTGCTGAGCCATCCACCAGTGTTGTCTACACCGCACTCACTGTAATGCGGCTTGGAGTCTTCGCGTGTATTAAACACGTTTGTAGAAACTGTAAGATCAATGGGAAGAGCCGATGAGATGGCATTTGTGCCAATTTCACGCACAATGACGTTACCCTGGGGCAGCAGCGTGGGATGCACAATGGATTTCAAAGGAACAACAAACCCGTTGGCAAGATCATCACTTGTCACAGCATGTTGCACGACAAACCTAAGCCGGTTGCGCTTTGTGGATGTTGGCGTATTTTCCAAGGCGTTGTCTGGCGCTTCCGCAACATCGGCGCTTTCAGTGGGCAACTCGGAGACAGATGCATCGGTAACGTTAGAAGAAACAAGACTCATGTCAATTTACACCTCGTTGTATAAATAGTCCTTTTTGTTACTATTAAAGCACATGAAGATGAGTAGATAGGCTATGGCTGTCGATATCCCGTCGTTTGCGCGCGGGTCGACGTGGCCCATTACCATAACCATCGCTGCCATAATGCGCACAAGAGGATACGACGCAGCGCTATTAATTGTCATCGGAGCTGGATTATTCGTTTATTCAATTTCTTGTTTGTGGGATCAATTACGTGGTGACATGAATGTGCAAACCGCATTGACAGTCCTTGGCCCGGTCAGTTTGGCTGTGTGGTTTGGCATACTTGCAGGTGCTGTGTACGACCAACACAATAATCTGCCATGGTATCAGGCATATTACAACCACCGAGGTCCGCTACTATACTCTGTTGAGGGTATACTCATTTATATATTTGTGTACAATTTGTGGTCGTTTTGCCATACGTGCAAAATTGTCAAAGCACTAACGCACAATATACCGCAATCGTTTATGTTGGTGGCAAACGGACCATATGTATTTTTTGTGCCCAATTTGATTTCTCGTAGGCGATTTGCATTGCGCGATATTGTTTACGCACGAAGATGCACTGTTGTCAACGCAGTGGCGGCGCTGTGTGCGGGTCTCGCAGTATACTATGCAGATGTGGTCATTAAGTTTGTCATGGAAAATGACGACATAGACATGTTACATACAACGTACTACAGCAGTTGGAACAAGACCAAGTGTAACCTGAACGATGACAGTGTTACGTCCGTGGACGAAGCACTTTACAGCGAGGTTAAATTTGTCAAACAATGTGCCGTCATGGTATGGTCAAGAAATCGAACCAATTTATTGGTATGGATGCAAACTAGTATTGTATTTTCTTTGTTGGTGAATATACCATATAATGCCAGGAAAATACATTCTTCACATCGCGCATGGTACGTTCTCACCATGGTGGCCAGTAACATTGCATTCGCACTTGCAGTCATTACAACTTTAGATATGCTCACTGCATGGTACGACATTACAACAACCGGTGCCATACTGTTTTCCATGTACGGCGGCACACGGTTAATTGCAAACATACTTCTTCATATGCATACATGTGTTGATGAATACGACGAAAATGGCAGCGTGCGAGGGTATGCTGATGATGTGAAACTCAAACTGTAATTTCATGTGCGCCAACAAAAATTAAGGTTGCCCCGCCTGCTAGTAGTGATATTAGTTGTACGATTAAAATGGACGTTATTGATTCCATATGCCCACCATTGTATTTCTGCATGCAAAATGAAATGCACTTTGTAAACCACAATGTCATAAACAAACTTCCAAGTGTAAGGCATAACACGCCCGTCGCCTTTGCGGGCAAATTTAAATTCCCAGACATTTCAACAATATATATCACGCGGTGTTAAATACTTTAACGGCCGGAACAAGTATATAAAGATAGTAGACACAAGTTGAATGGAGAAAGGCAATTCGACAATTGGAAATGAATCTGCAGAAGGCGAAGGTGGTACTGAACCTCCTGCGGAACAAGTGTTAGATGATATTTCTAGCCGCACTGCGCAATTGGAACAGACTGTTGGTCGTCATGAAGCCGCTGCGTCTTGGGTTGAAAAACAACAACAGAAAGAAGACAACCAGCGGCTTGCTGAGCAACAAATGGAAGAGGCCAGCGAACAAATGGCGCTTAAAATGGATCAAAAACGGCAGCAATTGCTTTCAAAGTTAGAACACGAAAAACGTATTGTCTACGATTTTATCCAAACCAGTTATATGCAGTGGGTTATTATATTGTCTTCAGCAATTTTGATGTACCCTTGGGTGTATGAAATTCTCAGTGCATCTATATGTAAACACGGTGGTACTATCAATTTGTGGACGCTGCGATGCAATTGCCCTGCAGTGTATAACGACAATGCTGATTGCTCTACGTGTCAGGTTAATCCCGCACGGGGCCAATGTGGGTACAACGCAGTTGCTCGGTTCGGGTATGGCGCAATATGCAACGATAAATGGACGGGTGTCATGTGCAATGATTGTAATGCACAATGTATTAATCCAGTAAACGGGATATGCAGCAACTGCACAGGGGATTGCAATTACGCTCAAAGTTGGTACGAAAATTCACAAACCGGTAGATGTACAGTAACATGCAGGGCCGACGCAAGGTGCAGTGGGCACGGGAGATGTACAGAGCCATACGGATCGTGCATATGTGACGAAGGCTATTCCACGTCCGCGGCGGTATCAGGGCAGTCAGGTGCCGAATGTAATGTGGAATGCCCTGACAAATGTGTCCGAAACGGTGTTAAACGAGGCGATTGTATAAATGGCGAATGCAAGTGCATGCCTGGTTTTGCAGGCATTGGCTGCCAGCTCATGTGTCCCATCGGATCAAATGGCATCTTTTGCAGTGGGCACGGCTCATGCAATGACAAAGGGCTGTGCGAATGCAACAAGCAAGGCGACATGCCACTCTATGTTGGTGACGAGTGTCAATTTGCATGTCCTTTTGAGCGAGGCGTGGTTTGCAACGATAAAAACGCCAAATGTATAGAGCACGGTGGGATGGCGCAATGCGAATGTAAAGCTGGCAACACGGTGTCGCGTCAACCGCATGTTTGCAATTGCAACTGCCACGAGCGTGGCCTGTGCGGAAAAAATGGCTGTGTGTGTCACTCGGGGTTTGATACAGCCACGGATTGTACAACCTGTTTGCCATTTTACATGTCCAAGCAATCCAATTGCAGCCAGTACTGCAACCCAGACATTACATGCATGGGCAGGGGATCATGCAGGAAAGCGCAGAATGGCGATATAATCTGTGCAGGCGATGGGTGTAAAAACTTTGACCGTCGCGTTACTGATCACATACAATCCTTATTTCCTGTACCTCTTTTGGTCGTTCCTGGTACAAGTGGAAGTATCGAGGTCAACGACACGGTCGGAAAATCGCAGTTTTTCATGCAAGCCAGCGAAATTGGCACGGATGCAGAAACAAATTACAGCATTACACCCGGGAAAATTGATTTTGCAACCACGGCCGAATTTAAATTAGTGACGCCTACGTATGAAAAATTAAATCCCATTGTGTTAGAATCGTACGTTGCTCGCACTCTTCCGGATGGTGCTTGTCCTTCGACGGACGATGATGATTTTCGCACGTCGTGCTCTGAGTGTGAAGGGTGCGCTGGGATTGTACATTCCAAAGATAAAACGGTCTATCTTGCGTGTGCAAAAAAGGGGTCACGTTTATCTGCGCCATGTGGCAATGGCGCCACAGAATTGTACAAAATATACTACGATTTGACCCCGGCCGACGTGTATTTACGGCACAACACTGCAACACTCAGAAGCAAAATTCAATACAGAATTATGGTACAGAAATCCACACCCAAAGGCTGCACAGAATGTTTGCCAAATTATTACCCAAGCCTTGAGTATGCCAACGCACACAACATGACAGCATGTAGCGTTTTTTGCGACGCTAAAAAGTGTGCGCATTTTGGAACTTGCAATGACGAAGGGAAGTGTGTGTGCAACACAACGTTCTCTTACACAATGCCGCTGACAGGTAAGACCGTGAAAGGTACACATTTGAACGCTTCTGAAAACTGCGGAAAGTGTGACGAAAAGTGGTATCCTGCGCCGTCTGAATTGGCTCACGCAAGGCATTTTCACAACAAGACGATCATGCCATGCACGGTGTTTTGCGACCACAGCCAAATCAATAATTCAACTTGTCCGCCTCATGATGAACAAGTGCGTGGTCTAGAGGCAATGAAAGGGGGCTGTAATTATTGTTCCAACAATGGATATTGCACCAGCATTGGTCTGTGCGACTGCTCCTCCAACGCTACACGGCTTCCCACGGGGTTCTTGCCACCGCACTGCGACACTTCGTGCAACAAAAAACAAGACACGGTGTGCAACGGTCACGGAAAATGTGAGTTATTGTTTAGTGGAGATGGCAATTGCTTGTGCGACGATGGGTGGTTTGGTGAAGGTTGCCAATTTGGTGCAACTCGCGAAGATCAACAGTTCTGGTACAAGGCTGCAAACGGCACTGTATTTTCAAAACAATGCAACGGCGGGATTGCAAAACTGACGTCGCATTACAAAATTACATTGAGTGGGCGGCATACGTATGAGCTGTCGAACCAAACATGTACAACCGCAGTCGCACAACAACAAGGACAAAAGCCCGAACAAACTAAGTCAGGGTTTCATTGCTGTTTTGGAAACAATTACAACCATCTTTCGGTTGATCAAAAAAATAAAATGTTCACAGAATGGGGCTGTGCTGACGCCATGAATCAAAGCGGTGTCTTTTGTGACACGGCCGCCATCAACAACATTAACGAGGGCATAATGTCTTATAACGGCACGTGCAAGTCGATTGTGTGCGACTGCGACACTGTTCCAGGCACTGCAGGAGAGCAGATTTCCGGACCAGGATGTCAGCTTTCTGATTGCGGCGTCTCTACGTTTCGGACTTTCATAGGAGCGGAGACACAAACGCATAGCAGCGTTTGCGGAAGATACCCACCAGATGGTGCAACAGACAGTTGTATTCGCGGAGAGTGCCTGCCTATTCACCCTGAAAGAAGCGGAATGAGTCGTAAGACTCCCGCCGTGTCGAATGACAAGTTCACTACGGGATATTGCGGGTGTAACGCATCACCAGATCGAGAGACCACATATTGTGCAAAATCAACAGACACGCCCGATTGGGTATATAATTGTTGCGGCCGTGCAAAAGGAGAATCGTTTTCCGGACGAGGATGCGGCAAATATTGTGTTTGTCAAAGCGCAATTTCTGGTACATGTGCAGTCAACACCGCAACCGCTTCCGGTATCACCGGCACAACGTGTTTTTGCCGACAAAACAAAGAAGGCACAAATCTATTTTGTGGCGATACGTGCTCGGTGCAGTGCGGTGGAACAATTGCCAAAAACATCTCCACCATTACAAAACAAGAAGTCATTACACGCGGAGTTGTGCTAAACAGTGCGCATCCGTATTGTTCAATAATCGAAACGTCACGGGCCACTAGCGATCCCGATCTGCAAACGGACGCTCCTGGAGCTTCTTCCCCAACTCCGACGCCAGCAAACCACATTCTGCCTCAAGATCCCAGGTGCTTTTCAAATGTGTTTCCATGCAATGGGAATGGCGAGTGCGCGAACCCCAGTACTGGAACCTGCTTTTCCAACGATGGTAAATGCAGATGCTACGGTGCTTCCGTGCCCATTGGTGGGTCAACGTCGGTCATAGCAGACAGCGTGTTCGATGACAACCCTTTGTTGTTTACGGGTGAAAACTGCATGTTTAGGTGCCCTCAAACGGACACGCAATCAAAGCCAGACGTCTTCCAGTATTTCAAAGACAACAAGCACCTTTTGGAAGTGGCTGAAATCGGTGACGGTGTTGAAGGCTCGCAGGAACGAACCAATGCTCTGAAGCAGTATTACGCATTGTACAAGCAGCAAATATGTAATGGTCATGGCTATTGTGCGGAAAGCGATAGTATTAAGCCACAGTGCCAGTGCTATGGTGATTATGGGGGCGATAGCTGCGAGGAAAAATGTAGCATTGCCAAAATTGACGTACAAACAGCAGACATACCTATACAGTATTCCCAAGCAGAAATTTTGGAGATTGCTGATAGGTTTCGACTGCAGCCATGTGGCGCACGAAAAATTTGCAAGAAGCAAGACAATGGCGGTGTTGCTTGCGCAACTGCGGACGATGCTGTTCTTTGGCAACAAAATACAGAGTCTGAAATTAGTAAGTGGAGTCATGGCAAAGCAAAAACTGAAGCAGACTGGCTACCCCTTTACACACAGCTGCTAAATGATCGGTTTGCTCTGGGTGAAGACCGAGCAAACGATATTTTACACCAATTCCCCATGGTTTTTGCGTCACACATAGCAGGCCAATTTAATGCAGTTATTGAAGAGTGTTACAGCAATTACGCCAGTGAATATTACGCGGAGCAAAGCAATGGAGATAAATGGGCGGGTTATTTTACGGGCGAATCTGGAAGTTTGATTACAAATGGTTTGGAAGCTCACAGTGAGTTTCTTCCGGTGCCCGTGCGTTGGCAAATGAATCGCACATGTGACTCTTGGTGTCACCCAATGAGCTCGGACGTTTCACAGCCCGCTGAAAAGCCAAAAGACGTCAGTTCTTATGACGGAGTGCGATGTTGCAGGCGATGCGTTTCGGACTGGGACGCTATTGACTTGAATCCGTATGGAGGTTGCGCAGAATGTCCCAATTATGCCACCGGAAGGTCGTGCACGCAATGCAGCCGAGGTTTTGACCCAACAATTGTGCATTTCAACGATGTTGGCAGTGATGCCGGAAATTGCACTGCAGAACAAGAGTTTCATGAAGGAGCATGTGCCGTTTGCCAAGGATCCAACACAGTGTACCCCGAAGTTGCTCCCAACACCGGTGGAGAGGAGCTGAAATCGACGTTCCCCCATTGCCTCCCTTGCCTTGGTGCTTCTGGACGTTTCGATGTGTGCGGAGGACTTACACGAGGACAATGCATTGGAGCACCGGAAACATTTTCTTCCAGGCAAATTGGCGGAAGCACTATTGTCAAAGAAGGTGATTTGTTGGAACAAAATACATATAACTTTACGCAGTGCAAATGCAACGAGGATTGGAGCGGACCCACGTGTTCAGTGCCACTCACAGACATAGGGTGCAATTTGGGTTCACTTGCGACGAATGGAAAATATTGTACATGCCGAAAAGGCACATCGTATTTTTCCGGTCCATATTGCGATTCTCCCGCGCCAACACCGGTTGAAACAAGCAAACTCATACCTCCTTTTGCACAATATTTGGACGGAAAATGGGTTCTATGCAATGGCAGAGGACATTTATCTGACCTGACTGGCCAATGCGTATGCGATGATGATCATTATGACCCCGATACTATGTGTCTTGAACTCAAGCAAACGGAAAGCGATCAACGGCGCGCAGATGTATGCATGTGTGATCTACAAGGACGCGGGGTCCAACTACAGGCCGCCGAAACACAATGCATGAAAAATTTAAGGGGAATTATTCAGCTAATGCGGACAATTATTTTTAGAGATTGCAAACAAGCATTTTCGTTTATTGACACGTTATGAATGAAATGATGTCCACGTATGTATGCGGGATTTGCACCGCGCCATTGCTCAGAGGCGTCAGCAAGTGCCCTTTGTGCCACGCACGGGTGCTTCGCAAAACACGTACTGTAAAGGCCGCTGAGTATGTCGCAAGATAATCCACACAAACAACATTGTAGAGCATTGTAGCAAAATAACAAAACATGCTATTCTTAATTCTATACTTTCCATCCAAGTAATGACAAATTCAACAACCATCCATTGTATCCATCGTATGCAGGTCAAGCACAGCGCATGAACTGTCGCATACAATGCGTCTGCATCCATCACTCTTCTTTTGATTTGTGAACTAATAGTTTTATGCACTCGAATTGCTCAGGATCCATTTGCAATTGGACGACGCTCATGCGGGGACGGCCAATTATGATTCGGCCAACCCATCTAAGAAGCACGAATACAAGCAGCACAAGGCAGATAATGCCCACTGCGGATATCATTGTGATCTCCATTGGTCTCAAACGGAATGCGGACGATTGTCGTCATCGCCAATCACTTGCCATTCATCTCCAAAACCCAAATCTGCAGGGGGGGCAGACGCGCACGGAAAATTTTCACTAAGCTCGGCAGCCGCAGCAGCCGCAGCAATAGCCGCAGCCGCGGCCTTTTTTGCTGATAATTTTGCCGTATGGATTGGGCATATTACAGCATCTTGCAAACTATTTGAATTTGGCGGCTCCCAGGGCGGCAGAGAAGCTTCCGTCGAATTACTACGGGAACAATATCTAGCGCAAAATTGGGACATCCCCGTGCAAATTCGAAGCATCGCGGTATTTAAGACGATTCACGGTTGCAAGAATATGAAGTACATGATTGAGGAGCTAAGAAAAAAATATCCGGACAGAGTCCCCTGTATTGTGCGCTTTGACGGACACGTAATGAAATTTATGGTGCCGGAGGAGACAAATGGCTCGGCTTTCATAGTTTGCATGAGGGCACAACTTAAACGAAAAAAATACATTTCATTGACGGCTGATCGCGCCATATTTGTGTTTCACGATGGCAAACTGCTGCCGGGGACAGTGCCATTATCGGACCTGGACATTGACAAGACAAAACCACTCATGTTGGATGTACAACTTGAGAATGTATTTGGCTAATGAAATGATACTTCTACTTGTAAACCATTGGCTTCCGTTCGTGTGACCGTGCGGGCAACACCTTTTGCCATCGTTTTCCCCGCTTCTGTCGTCCTTTTTGCTGCCTGCGCCCCTGCCTTCACCCCTGCTTGAGCTATTCGACCCATAAGGTTCAAGCGTTCTTTTGCGGTATCCAAATTAGCTTTTGCGGCTTTGCTGGTGGCTTTGCTTGCGGCTTTGGCTGCTGCTGCTGCTTTTGCTCCTGCCTTGGCCGCTGATTTCCCGTGTCCATACAGTTTACTCCCCACATGCCTAGCTTGAGCCTTTAAATCATCTACGCTGTGCGCATTTGCTGCTTTAAGTGCGGCGTCTGCAGAACTTTTATTACCAGCTGCTTTAAAATGTTTGTGAGCTTGTTTATGTTGCACTGAAGCGAGTAAATGGCTGTCTGCCGCGAGTTTGTGGTTTCCTTCTTTGTGATGCTTGCTGGCATCAATACTGTGCACTTGTGCCATGTTATGATGTGCACGTCCATGATGCTCGTTTGCGAGCTGTGTATTACCTAAATGATAATGGTGATTCGCCGCTTTTGTGTGATGATGATGAGCTTGTGTCGCGTGGTGTTGTGCTTTTTCGTGATCTCCTAGTGCGTGATGATGGCTTGCTGCATGCGAGTGGTGATGTGCCGCATGTGCGTGATGGTGTGCTGCGAGGTGGTGATTACGATGTGTAGGGTGATGTTCTGCAGCCGCCGAGTGGTGTTTTGCATGCTCACTGTGGTGTTTTGCATGCTCACTGTGGTGTTTTGCATGCTCACTGTGGTGTTTTGCATGCTTACTGTGGTCATGTTGTCCAGTGTTTTGGTGATGCCCGCGGTGCGTGTGCGTAAGAGGCATAGTTATTCCCGATTGCGAAAGTATGCATTTATACTATAAATCTATATTATACATCAATGCATGCATCCTGTGTATAACATGTTTCAGTCTGCTGGATCACAGCGTTTCTGGCCTCGTCCTGGCCAACCAAATCGTTGGCAGTCACGGCCCGATCTAGCTACATATTCATACTTGGCTGCGCAGAGCGGTTGGCATTTGTCTTGTGCGTGTAGCAGTCGCCCTAGATAATTCCCTTCTAAATGCAGGGGATGTAAAACCACTTAGCTTCAAAGAATGTGCGGATTAAAATCTCAATGGCTTGAGAGGAACAATGTCCATTCCTTCAACGCCATGAGCGACCTCGCTGACGCGTTGAAGTCCTGTAATTAGGGTTTCCAGGGCATGTATATTGTCTGCAGGAATAAATACGACACTTGCCGCAGGTGTTGCAACGGGTGGATTATCTTCATGCATTGGCACAACATATACAGAATCTGTTACCCAACGAAAAGTAACACCACGTCTATTTTCGCCGTCTCCACGTTCTTGGTCTGCAAACGCAATGTCGTTTAAACGTACTCTACCATCGATCATATACTCACCGGCGTAAATACTGTCGTTTGAGTCGTCTTCCTGCATGGCGGCGGTATCTTGAGCAGTTTGGTAGTGTATGTTGACCCATAATTGACCTTCAAAAAGGTCAGAAAAACCAAGTTGCAAATTGACTAGCTCGTCGTTTCGTTCGTCATTTAGGATCTGACCCTCGCTATCCTGCGCCAGAACAGTACATCTCTCCGGTGTTTCTTCTTGCCGCAAATCGAATCCGAATAACTCCTCCGACTCCTCCGGCTCCTCCATTTTCAGTGCGCCTCTGGTGCCTTTAATAGGAATTGTAACTAAAAAAATCAAGCTAATGTAATTTGCAATCAGGCAATTTCATCAGCGTCTTCAAGGCCATATTGACGGCACATCCTGCGCACAAGCTCTTTAGCAGCGGCCTCATATTTTTGTTTGTGTCCTATAGCTGGTTTGGCATGCATAAGATCAATTATGGGTATTCCATGTATTTGAGAATCGGATCCGTACAGCACGTGTAATTTCGGCAGCTGTGGATACAGTCTCCTAAAATACATGTGATACGCTCCAGCTTCTCTGACCATGCGGCCATCGCACATAACATTGTTTCGCGAGCACAAATTGATCAACGGCGATGCCATAAACTCTATATACGACAGTGAGGGGGTGAATACAATTCTGTCAATGAGTGTCATAGCAAGGAACACAGCGCCCAGCACCACTACCCATGGTGCACCCGTAAGGTCCTGCTTGACGGTGCCATCGTGCTCGTATAAATAAATAGATGACACCGCAATGATTCCCATAGTTGCCAGCTCAGTTCCTACACCCACAAGAAGCCGTGCCAATTGTACTAGAGGCAAAGTTGTACTTTCCCATGAGGCTGAATCGTACCCTACGGATAAAAATATCACAAACGCAACGATGGATCCGGATGCTACCGTGATCACTGATGCAATATGGCACCAATTGCTATTTCCGAACGTGTCTCCGACAGCGGCTTTCAAAATTTCAAAATCGCTCTTGGTAGAAAAATAGTTTGCTCCAATGGACACCGACCATGTGCAGATGACCAATATGAATAAAAATCTCCACCAGCACCACAATGTTCTTCCGTTCAACATGTAGTTCAAAGCTTGTATGCGTGTATAAATACTTCAGCCTTTATTAAAATGAACGACGACGTCCTAGAAGAAAGTGAGAGAAGTTCAATACGTGGCACGTTGCTAGGCATTGCCAGTCGTATACATGTCGGAAGTCAGAATTTGACAGATGAAGCTATAGACCCATACATGAGGGAGTTTAGATTGTGGGTCAAGCCTAGAATGAGTTGTGAGGAGCTGCAGCAAGTGGTGTTTGTAAAGTTGGGCTTGAAGCCATCTCACATAGAAAGCCATTCGAAGTTGTATTTTCGCACTCCGCATTGTGCTTACAATTCTATTTGCGTCTGTCGCGACGACAACGGAGGTTGGGTTTTTTCCCCTGTGCTTACAACAGAGTAGCCCTTTCTTTTACGTATTATTCTGGTCTGTCGCGTTAATGCATGCTTAATCAGTGCAGCAGACACGAAAAATACAACAACAGTGGCCGCAATTAGCGGGTTCACGTTGTTTGCCATTTCCCCTGGGCACGGAAGATTGCGGTTGCATGGGTCATATCCATACGTGGCTGGACACGCTTTACCACCGTTTGCACTGTTGCGGTCTATAATAAACCTTTTCTGTCTTCGTCCGGTTTCACCGCATGTTGCACTGCACGCGCCTATGTACACTGACCTTGCTATGCAATCAACCGGACATGGGTTTGTCTGGCAATCTCTCCATTGAATCAACTGTGGACATCCTCGTCCATTGAATTGATTTTGTCTTGTGACTATTCTCACACGTTTTTGCTTGCCACCGCCGCACGTTCGCAGACATGGATTCCACGAGCTCCATTCGCTAACTAGGCACGAAATAGGGCACCGGGGGACAGAACACGCTCTTTTTTGCACAAGTGCCGTGCAAACTGACGATGTTGCTGGGTGTGAAAATATGAGTTGCCGTGTGCGTGATTGGACCACCACTTCCGTGTCGTTTGTCTTGCACGTCTTTTCGCAATTGCTATATTCGCCAAATGGTCCATACTGGCACATATCTCCGTACTTGACGTCAAACGTGATTGAATCCGATTCCTGCAAACGCCGCCTGGATGGCGCGCTATCAAATCGCACAAATGCCATGTATGCGTAGGGTCCCGTTGTGTTTACGTGAGACCATACAATGGACAACGCAAAATTGTTGTCGGATCGCGCTGTGCCTCTTTTTAATACCACGTTACACAGTGACACCTGACTGACAAGTGCACTGGATATGATGGTTGTGTTGTCGGTCACGTTTGTAATTGCATAAACCGTGCCCGTTGACACATTTACCTTCAGCATTGGCGCTGCGTTGCATTGTACATCGCAAGATACTTGCCCCTGCTTGTCGGTTGTCTTGTCACCTGTGCAATGCTTGCAGCTTGTTGCTCCGGCTGTGTCCTGGTATTGGCCTGTGCCGCACTTGCTACACAATTTCGATTCGACAACGTTTGTAAAATGCCCTGCAGGGCACAATGTACACTGTTGCGCCTCTGTGCTGTTCTGAAAGCTACCTGGGTCGCACACCTTACATGTGTCCAATCCTTGTTGGTCTTGATAGCGACCCGGCTGGCAGGGAATGCATCCCTTACCCACGCCAGGGCCGTATCGGCCTACAGTGCAAGGCTTGCACTCTGTCTTGTCGCCAAAGGTAGATTTGGGGCAATCTTCGCACCCGGGTTGGTCAAGCGATATCCACCTTTGCTCGTTTTTGCATTCTAAACACGCCGTGCGGTCCTGCGATGCTTCATGACCGCTGCTGCAATTTGTGCATGATGTTGCATTTCCAGTTGAAAAACTCACGCTGTTACAACGATTGCACCCAGTCCTACCCTTGCCAGATTGAAACTTTCCTGCGGGGCAAAAGGTGCACGCCTGACTTTTAGCATAAAATTGTCCCGCAGCGCACAAGTGACACGGGCCGCTGCTGCCCGCGCCAGGGGTGCTTCGACCGACGTCGCATGTTGTACACGCACTCTCACCCTTGGCTGCGGAATAGTGCCCTACGGGACAGTCCAAACACGTGCTACCCGCCGACTGTCCATATTTCCCGGCGGCACATGCAACACAACCGTCCTGTTGCGGTGTGGGTTGTTCGCCAACGCCACAGGAAAAACACTCGGTGTAGCCCGAGTCCGCCGAGTCCGAATTCACGCCAGCCGGCAACTGGCGAGTGTAAATTGCGTCAAAATGACTCGACCTAACCGAAGCGGAAACCACGCGGTTGGGAACATCGAAAATGTAAAAATGACTACTGTTCTCGTAGTAACCCATGCATGACAATTTTGTAGAGCACGCATGCCGTGCATCTGCCTCTGAAGTAAACGCACGCGGATTTTCAATTCGGAGCTGTAAAAATGGCCGGGCGACGTTTTCCACCTTGGTATACACGGGAGACGTGAATTTACCCGATGGACATGCTGTGCAATTTGCACTCGGCGATCCCGCGTTGCGAAATTGCCCCGGGGAACACAACATGCATGGCGTTGCTACATTGTTGACAATGCTGTTGAATTGCCCGTTCGGACAGGCCGTGCATTTCTGCAAACCGCCAGTTGCTGTGTACTTTCCAATAACACACGTCTCGCATGAAGTGCCATTCAGAAAACGACCGGGGCCACAAAATTCGCACCTTGTGTGATCGGTCGTTGGCTGTTCGCCCTTGTTCATATTTGGACACAGGCGACATGATGTTTGCCCCGTTCTGTTCTGGAATTGTAAAGGTGGGCACAGGTCGCACGCGTCGCTGCCCTCCGATCGAAAACGACCTGCAGGGCAGGAGATGCACGAGGTACGGTTGGGTACGGATGATGTTGTTGCACCCTGGCATTGTATATTGCAATTATCAGCGCCTGTTGCGGATGAAGCACTCTGAACGGGGCATGGCCAGCAGTGTCTCGTTTCCAGGAAAAAGCAACAAAATGCACTATCAGGGACACGATTGCTACAACTGTCGCTTCGACGAGGTCCTTTCACAAACGCGCATGAGGCGTCTTCGTGGTCGTCACAAAGACCATCATATCCAAGGAACTGGCACTGTGCTTCTGCTAGGTCAATATCCGGGCATGGCACGTAACCGCTTGCCGCATTGCCAACTAAAGAGGATGTAAAATACCTCCCGGCAGGGCACAAGTGGGTACAATTTGTACGATCATCATTGCTGTATCTGCCCCCGGGGCATGCTGTGCAGTGCGCTTGGGCGCTGTTGTTAGCACCCAGGACACTGGAAACAGTGCCATAGCTGCATCCATCGCCGTCGCAAGATGATGCACCAGCATTCCCTTGATATTTACCAGAGGGGCACAAGTCACATTTAGTTTGCGCAACACTAGAAGAATACGTCCCGCTGGGGCAGGCGATGCACATGGTTGCTTTGGGATGGTTGCCATATTTTCCCTTGGGACAATTTTGGCATGCGGCTTGCCCTGAGACCGCAAATGTACCGATCTTACACACATCACATTTTGATTTATCTTTGTTTGCGACGGTACCTGCCTCGCAATTCGTGCACGATGTACTGGCAGTTGTGTTAGAAAACTTTCCGACAGGACACGCAATACAGGAACTTGCTCCGTCGCCTGAATTATATTGACCCTTTGCACACGATGTACACTGGATAGTCCTCAAATCTGTGTCTAGCGATGAATACTTTCCCGCTGGGCATTTGTTACATCCCCCCTGCCCTTTTTGGCTCTGAAACTGTCCGTCAGGGCATCCTAAACACGTCACCGCGGCCGCCGGGCCCGGGTTGAATTGTCCCTCCGGACATTCAACACAAGCGCTTTGACTCGAAATATCTTGGTATTTGCCTGAAGGACAATTTTTGCATGTTTCACCCTTTGTGGAATATTCCCCTCTGGGGCAATCTTTACACATGTGGTTATCTGTGTCAGCATATTTGCCGTCTGGGCACTGTTCGCATGCAAGTTCCCCTTTGGCCTGTGTAGTTTGGCCTGTCGGGCATGATTTGCATGTTTTTTGACCAATCTGATCGGAATAATACCCTTTTGCGCAAGGTGTGCACTCCGTGCTTGCAGGGTTAGAATATTTCCCCTGGGCACATTCAATGCACTGTAAAGTACCACCAGAAGAATATTGCCCCCCAGGGCATTTGCAACATGCAGTACCAGGTTTGCCTTTGGTGATGTAGCACTTCATGACATTGCTGGCTAGATCTGCAGGGCAATTCTGTGTACAATATTGCCCTCCAGGGCAACTGTCGCACGCTTCGGTGATGTCCGATATCCCTTCCCGAGTATCGGACTTTGGCGCCGTTCCCTCCGGGCATACGATGCATGATTGTTGCCCAGCGAATGGTTGGAATGTTGCTGCGGGGCAATTCTTACATGTAAATCTGTGTGTGTTACTTTTATCTATGTAGGTCCCTGGCGAACATGCCTTGCAATTTGTGGACTGGCATTTTTCTTGTAGTCCACCAAGCGTGCACTCCCACTGCAGCTCGGTGGTTTCATCTTGTTGCACGTTTGCATTACCGCTTGCTCTGCATACCTGCATGCCCGTGTTGCCGTCAACACATTTCTTGCCGTCGAGCACAAATTTGGATGCATTACTTGAATTTTCGAAAGAAGCAAGTGCGCAATCCGACTTTGTCATGTCACAACTTTGCGTGCTGGCCTCGTCTGCCTTTTTAAGAACATAACATGCCTCATTACCCTTGATTGAACACGGCGTGCAGGTGGATTGGCCGGTTAATATTTGGTGCTTTCCTGCTTCGCAAAACATGCACTCGTTCGATTCCAACAATTGCTGAAATTTTCCCGTAGGACAATCTTTGCAATCAGATCGACCATCCTCGTCTTGATATTTGCCTGCTTCACAACTCTTGCACGTCGCAATTCCCGGGTGCGGTGTATACCTCCCCTTTTCGCAATTTTCACACTTTTCAGCACCGGCAGTGCTGTATTGTCCGCTTGGGCACGTGAAGCATCCGTACGGCAAATTCACGGTAATGTCTGTTGGGGTGTGTTGCTGAACGTGTGGCCAATGCACCGCTGTTCTTGCAAAAGGACTCGACCACGCAGCGCTCAGCAATCCTGCGCTCCGGTATAACTGTGGCATCAACAAATTATTTTGCAACGTGCTAAATTTGAACGTCGGCGCGTAATAAGCCTCATCCAAATATACCGGCACCACGGGTCCAGGTTGCCGTTGACCGTTATGTATGCTAAATCCATACATCAACAGGCCATTAAACCCAAAATAGCAGCCATCTGTTCCCACATTTGCGTTTTCCTCGCAATACACTAGCTGAGAAGCAATCCACAATCCTGGTATATTTTTGTGTTCGAATGCAGGTAATTCAATACGCTTTTTTAGACAATATCCATTTGTACCGCAATGTAAGCAATCGTTATCTGCATCGTACGACTCCAGTTTTTCTGGTGCAAGTTCTTCGCTGTCGCAGCTGCACTGGCCACTCGACCACGGGTGTTCGCAGCATTTCATTTGTGCGAGACTTTCAAGGCTAACGAGATTTCCCGGGGTACCACACGTCATTGCGTATGGTTTGTTTAGGTTGCATGCTCTATGGGGCTGCATGCATGTGTGGAAATCAAACTTAACAGTTACGCCCGTGTCAACGGATGTTTGCATCCATTGATCCATTAGCGCATCCGGAACGTAAATAGGATCCCTAAATTCGGTGGAAATATATGTCCTGCTATATGATATACCCAGCTCTGGTTTAAATTGGCTTGTGTACACCAAAGGTGTTTCATCGTGCGGCAATTTTGGATGTATTTTTGGGGCATTTGAACCGCAACGTGCCAACGACACAGCTTTCGGTTGGATTTGGTAAAAGTCAGGAAATATTGTGAACGTTGTCATGTCCTTGACACTGATAGTTTGATCATTCCAATTATAAGAGATGCCCAAAAATGCCGTCATTTGGCAACCCACGCTGTCGCACACGCACCCCAAGCACATGGCATTGCTATCACAAGCTTTTTTGCACCACGTTGGATTTGGAAAAGTGGGACCAAATGTTTGATGATTTGTGACAGGATTGCTAGTAAACTCATGGTAAGTGGGGTTTTCTGTAGACAAAAACGTCCGCCCGTAATAACATTCTCCTTCTGGCGCACTCATTGTCTTTGTAGCTAAGTAGCAGCTCTTGAACTTCAAATCTGCCTGGGATTCGTGAGACTTAGAGTAATACCCAAATGGACATCCCATAAACGCATAGCATGCCTGTTGTACGGCGTCAAAAGTAATATTTAGTATGGCTATGCCACTTATGGTGCACTTTGACAGCAGTTGTGTGTTTTTAATCCAGGCATGTTGACCGCCGGCGCAACTTTCCGCCGCAGTGGCATCGTTCCACAGCGTGCAAACCTCAGTGTCCGTAGGAAAATCTCCGTCATTAAGGACCTTTCTTGTGACGTACTGTCCAGCACTGCATTTTACGCATGCCTGGGTTGCCGTGACCCCATGCTGAACCTCTATATTTCCGTACTGTCCTGATGGACAGGTTACGCATGATCTGGCCCCATATATTTTATTGTGCTTGCCCATTTCGCATGTTTTGCACGCCGCTTGATCACTATTGTCGCTGAATTTTCCAGCTGGGCATGTTGTGCAAAGCGTTGCCCCATCGGTGCCAGAATACTTGCCCGCTGGGCAACTGAGACAGAAATGTGAGCTGTCCCCATAAACCATGGACTTTCTCACCGGACTTGTTACTTGTGTGTTATTGGGCCAGGAATTGTCCGATTCATAGGACGCGCCCCAGCCAAATTTCGTGACGTTTACGGGCTTGGGTTGGTATTTTCCTGCCGGGCATTTATCGCATCGGTCTTCACACCATGCATCGGGAACCACGTATTGGCGCCCTCTGGTGGCACTACTCAGACGATCCGGCGACACGCCCTCGGCTGCTACGCTCTGCAGGCCCTGTTCGCCCCCTGATGTGTGAAATTGTAACGGTGCCTTTCGACGGTAGTTTTCAAGAAACCATCCCGGCCGCAACACAAAAAATGTACCGGCAGGACACTGCGTTTTTGGTGTTACCGCCAGGCTGCACGTCGTCATGGTCGTCGTCATGTCGATGCCCAACCTAACGCCGTCGCCAACTTCTCTTGACTTATCTATGACATAGGACGTAATGCCGTCCTGTACAGTTCTCGGCGAAATTACTGATTTCCCCCAGCATGTCATTTTGGCATCCATCACTATTGCCTTACATTCTGCCGAATTTAAGCATTTCTGAATACAATCGTTTACACTGGCGACCGTATTTCCTGTCCACATCTCATTTTGGTCCGGTGAAATATTTATGTTCGCGTACTGGCGCAAAACAATGTCCGCCGCACTCTTTAAGATGTGTCCGTAGTCTGGAAAATCGCCACGCTGCGCGTTGGGTATATCCGCGTTATGGTAAAGTTCTACACTGGGTGCATACAATTGCGCGCCTCGAATGGCACCAGTCTCTTGATCTTGCGTGTATGGCGCTTCGGCTTGCGACAGCACGGTTGGTGAAACGTTATCTATTTTTGCTTTCATTCCACAGCTGGTGACAGCATCCATGCCATCGTCATTCGGATTTTGTCCAACATAGGTGGACAGCATCCACGGCCACTGATTGTTATCTTTATATCGATTTCCCGTCATGGCTTGGGGCAAAGATTCGCACCGCTGAAAAATGCTCAGTGCGGTTGATTTTGTATGTGCATTGAAAAAATAGCCTCTGGCCATGGGTGTTTTTTTATGCTGTGTACACTTGGATGTTTTACTGTCTGTAGTGTCATGTGAAGAGCCTTGGAATTCATAACCGGCGTATGGACAGTTACTGGATGGGGGACCATAAGGCGTCACAAACGGAACACTGTGGTAAATAAAATCTCCCTTACTCCCCGATGAATTAGCGTAATTCCACATTTGGTGCGACGCCCGCGCAACCACTGCGGCACCTTCGCGCATAATACCAGGACGTTGTTGTGTCCACTGTCGAATGTCCTCATCAACTTTGCCGGTGAAATCTGACAAGTGTATTGTCCAGGTCTGAGGAGAAGTACCATCATCAAAGTTAAAGTTCGGAAAATCATACGCAAAGGACACATTTTGAAACCACTGCTTTGAGGCCAGGCTGTCTTTCGCCAAAACCATATGCACCTCGCCTGGGCCTTGGCTTAAAACTGGAACAGGGCAAATCTGGTTTGATTTTGATTTTGAGTGGCAATCCTCATTGCGTTCTTTCCAATATTGTTGCGGGCTTTTGCCAAGGCCTTTTTGACCTTTGAACTGAGACACTGTGTCTAATAGAAAAGTTTCTCCTGCGTCTGTCTGTCTCCACGCATATTGCGCTTTTTTTTGAAACCCGTTCGCGGCAACCTCATCATATTGATTGCCCGGCCTCAACATGCAATGTACAGTACAGGGTAATGTTTGAGACGGGCCTCCCGAATCAACTGTACATGTTCTCCAAAAATAAGCGTCTGATGTACCCGGCGCTTCAAATAAATTAGCAGTTTTGCTGCTCTCGCTATTGCCATATGGCCACCGATTAACTGGTTGTAATGTGCAGTAATATCCGCCAATTGATCTCATCAACATTGGGGCAAATGTTTTGCAGATTCTGAAGTTGTCAAGTATGACATGGAACAACCCGCCTTTAGTGCTAGGGAACCACGTTGTGGCAGTCGCTTGTTTGTAACCGTATCCCGTCGTTACAGCATAAGTACTCTGTTCTGAATTTGGACAAATACGCTTTCTCCACTCGTCGCAGCTACTTGTGTGTTTGTTGGTGCCCGTGCTCTTTTCACACGTGGCCGTGCCCAGTGCGTCGCCAAGTGAGCAGATATTTTTCGTTAGCCATTCGTCGTTAATAACATGTTCGTTCATCCACAACCCGGGGATTTGAGCTTCCCACATAATTTGCTGCCCCGTGTATGCTGACATGCACTCTACATCATCAAAACCTTTTCCGCCTTCTCTGGTCAAATTAAATGTATTTGAACATAGAGTGGGTTGCAAGCACACCTGAGTTTTGTGATCATCATCGTTGAATTGGTTCCATTGGAACATCCATGCAGCAAGATTACTTTTCGTGGTGTTGTCGTTAAACCTGTTCTTAAAGTCTTTGTCCGTCACCTCCTTCCATGGCGTTGCCTTATTAAAGGTCATTGTTTCCACTTCATTTGGTGATTCAACATGAGCGTGTTGAATGTCAGAATCATAGCCAAATGCATGCAATGTGCCTATTTCTGATTTTACATATGTTGCTTGCCAGATACCAAAATCTGGATCAACTTGAGAGACCGTTTTACCTTGCAGCTGCTCAAGCTTTATGTTATTAACGTGTTGTCTCGAAAATTCTTTACTAGGTGGTAAAGTGTAGTTCGGTTGGTGCAGATTAGCAGGATTTCGGACCGAAGACCAGAATGTGCTTAAAGGTGACGCGTAATCTGGACCGTCCGCGTTATCCAAAATGTTGTACGTCACGGGCAACGGCGGTGGTTCGGCATTTTCCAGCTCTTCGGCGGCGCGTTTTCCATTGAATGATGGGCCAAATGAGCCCACGGTAAGTAGTAACCCGGGTTCCAACTCCTCGGATGGCGTGGCCGGTTTAAACGCTCCTGGTGTCAACTTGGAATCCCTGCAGTCGCCACAGGTGCCACTGTAAGGGTCGTAAATTTGTGTCGGGTCGCACACGCATTTGACATTGGTTGCATTTACGTACGGCCATATGTTATTGTCGGTGTGAAGTTCCAGAATTGGGCATGAATCTGTCTTAGTTTTCCCATCGCAATCTATATACGTGGGGCATTGTGTGCAGGGCGTTGGTTTGTAATCCAACCACGTGGTCCCGCTTGGTGGTGCTAGAGTAACGCTTTTTGCGGCGCAGGCTACACAGCGATAGGTGTCTGTGTCTGGAACTAATTCGCTATATTTTCCAGGCGTACATTTTACACACGCATTTGCATTTTGGGGGTCATAAGTAAAATTACCATCTATCCCGTCTCTCAATGGTGCAGAAAAATCAAATGTGCTTGGGTTTTTCAAATGTGCCATACCGTACCCAAAAATGTCACAAGGCTGGCAGCCGGCAAAAACCTGATCGGGTCGTTCAATAGGCCACGAGCGGTCCGGGTATGTGAACTCTGCAAAAAAAGACGCAGTTACATCGTTTGGCGATTGCCTTGGATATTCTTTAGGCAAGAACACTGCATCCTTGCGCTTTTCTGGAGGTGGAAAATGGTTAATCAAAAATCGACCTGGAGGGCATTCTGGGCATGTTGAGCTGGGTTTCAGCTGATCTGGCCACGGATATATATCATTGACAAGTGCATCCATATAACCCGCATATTTTGATTTTTCTCTACAGGTGTGCGTTCTAATGGGATGTTTGAAGGCATAGTACAGCGAATTTGAACGCACAACTTGCATGTTCGCAGCGTATGTTAGGGAGTGTACGCCGTCTTGCTTGAATGCCCCGAACAGCCACGTCACCGGCCGCGAATACAGCATGTCCGGTATTTTATATGTATTGTCACCATTTTTGGGTATGCCGCGCGTGGTATCGCCAACACCGTACGTTAAATTGTACAATTCAGTTTGATCTGCGCTCTGTTGAAATTCGCGCGCAACGATACCACAGTCTTTATACAAGCCCGGTGACCCGGACCATCTGCCACACATGTACCAATTGCGCATTTCTAAGGACGCAAACGGTAATTGGTCATTGCCGGCCAGCCCATCTATTGTAGGTAAATCGGTTCTGGGGCCACTCCACGCTTCAGGTATGTCCTGAGTGTTCGGCAGAAAATGAATTTGGTCTTTGCCATATTTGAATATTTTGTTGAATTCGTCATGATCAGCCTCTTGTTGATTTTTGCCGTTCAGCGCATAGTTCAATTTGTTTGTCAACGCGGGGGATATTAAATTTGTACACATCAAATCAGGATCATTGTCATCCCATGGGTATTGCGTTTCGGTGTACTTGTCATCGGATGGGCCGTCATTGACTCCAATAGTGCGATGACCCCAATAATTCCCGTCTTGGCAATCCTCGCAAACCTTTGATCCTTTTTTTGTTGACGTAACGCAATATAAGCACGACGTGTGTCCTGGATTCGGCTGGTATGTTCCTGCAGGACATTCAACACACTTTGTCATGCCGGATGCGGGTGCGTATTTGCCCGGCGGGCAATATTTGCATCCGATGCTATACGTGGGTGCAGTTAGGCCAGCTGCAGTTATGGCGGTTTTGTTCAAGCTCCCCTTTCCTTCTATAGCATCTTCATCTGTAGGGCACTTGTGAGTTCCGCATGTCTGAGCGTCTTCTAAAGACTGACCACAGCCTTGACAATTACATTTGCAAACCCCTTGTTGCATACTGCGTGATGCATAACAATACCATCCACAATCACTTCCTGTATCATCGCATTTTTGCAGCAAAAAGGGATGTTCTTTCGGACAGGTTACATCGGGTGGTCCGCTAAATTGACCCGCGGGGCAGGAGACGCATGCGCCGCCGTTATCGGTGTATGCATAATACGTTCCTATAGCACATGGTTGGCACTCGGTCTTCCTCGTGCAAAATGGTGCGCTTGGTTGCCCACAGCTCCCCACACTGTGCGTTGCAACACACTGTACTTGGTTGTCCTTAATGCAATAGAAACAGTTGCCTGCATTTGTTGTGTAGCCTTTAAGCGTTGAGTCATCGTCGCACGTTGCAATTGGTCCATTGCCTGTGCTAACCAGTGCTCCTTTTCCTGTGACAACCGGAACTGTACCGTACTCACAATTGCTGGTGACCGTTAGATAAGTCAGACCAAAAATTATCATCGTAAATGTGTAATCAGTGTAAATAGTATGATAGGTTTATTCATTTGAGTGCTGAGGTCGTGCAGCCGCAGCAATTTCACTCAAAATGGGAGATGCACAGTGTTAGTGATTCGTATATAATGTGGTACCCATTTCGGCGCGCACTTTACACATGCTATAACGAATATCACTAAAGAAATTATAATCCAGGCAAACGCATAGTTTGTGTACACAGCACTTTGGCATTTTGGCACGTTACATTTAACAGATCTATCTTTCGGGCACGCTGTCCCATCCTCGCTCGCGGGTTCTATAATTTTAAAAGTGTACTTCAAATAGCTATCGGTTCCGCAGCTCGCATTACATGCTTCTGTATTTTGCACATATATGCAATCAGTGGGGCATGGCTTTTTATTGACAGTACGCGTGTCTTTTAATTGCGGTGTAGCGCAATTCAAAGGCTCCGAGGTGATTTCGCGCTCTCGTGTTTGCTGCGCAACGCCACAAGTATTTGACAAAGATCCCCAATCGCTCCATTGCGACGTTTCGCAGAACGAAGATGTACACGCCGGCTTGCTGCAATCCTCTGCAACGACCTGTCGGCGGCACCCTGCTTTTTTTGAAACATCTGTGGCATCGCGAGTGCGGGTTCGGGTGCTGTTGCCGCATGTTGCTGAACAAGTGCCCCATGAGGACCACTCTTGCACGTACGAGCAGGTAGGGTGAACACTTAACGTGTAGTGTGTAGAGGGTGGACCCGTGACTGCCAAATAAAACATGCCATGGGTTTCGTAATCCCACCGCCCTTGTTGATCATGATACACGCTGTTTGCACATTCGTCAGTTACTCTCAATGCGGTGACATCATCTCTCTTGGATACCACTGTGATGTCTACGTTCGGACCAACATCGGCAACGGCATTCAATTGTAGCATGTTTGTCACGATGCCATTTTTCTCTGAAAATGGGTTAAACGCGGTGTTTTCAACGGTGCTATGCAAAGTTTGTGTTACATCAAATTGTTTCGCAGCTGGACATTTGATACTGCAGTCTGGCGCTTTGGTGGATCCTTCTTTCGCTGTTGTGCGTCCAATTGCACATTTGATACACGTGCCAGTGCTGCTATATTGACCGCGTGGGCATAGTTTGCAAATATTATTCACAGGGCCAGCTCCGGGGTTGCATGGGGGTTCGCTGGAATCTGCTGCTGTCAAAGCTGTTGTCAGATTGGTTTCTGCAAGACTTCTTCCAGCGTAAATACAAGACAAATGAAATACACATATTGTTACCAACACTACCACTCGGTGCATACGATGAGTGTCCTTGCCTGTTTATAGGCGATCCAATCTAACTCTTACAAGTTGGAATGCAAATTCAAATTTGAATTTCACGTTTACTTTATGTTGCACGTGGATCACAAACACCCATGGCTGTTCATACCAAGGAGCCCGCGGGCGACCATGTTTGCATCGTATACCATGGGCTAACCTTGTATTGGACTCCAAACTCATGGTACATGCCGCACAAAAATGTGCCAGGTTCATTACATTGGATGGCATGCAAATTGTATGACCAATACCCTTCGTCTGCGAATATCTCTATTGTGCAAATGGGAAAGCGTACGGTACTTAAGCACACCTAAACACCTGTGATTGTTTTTTATGTCTGAGGGCATTGTCAAAAGAAATGCAAACGTGGTCCTGGGACTGTGCTCAGCTTTATGTGGTATCGCTTTTGCCGGATGGAGTCATACCACATTGTATGCACATTCGCACTGGCTTGATTTTTTAAGCATAGCAATTTATTTGTTAACAATGGCAGTGATGCAAATTTCTTCTGCGTTCCACAACATGGGAGTACTTCTCAAAATGCCTTTAGCGTTTTTATTGCAGACATGCATGCAAGTTTCAAGTCGTGAAAAGCGTCAGAAGCCAATGACATTTGAGATTGCTAGCAACTGGCATGGTACAAGCGCAGTGTTGCAATTATTGGCGCTGACAGGTTTTGTATCTTCTTGTTATGGGTTTGACCATGTACATGGTAGATTAACGTCGGGCCTTGTGATTGGGTTGACGGTGTCTGCAGCCATTCTATACTCTTTACGTAATGATTATGAATACGAAAGGAAACAGACGCGTGTTCGTGTCGCTGAATCGGACCGAAAATTGGAAAAAAGCGGCAATGTCATTGTACAACCCGGCAACGAAAATCCTCAAGATCCCGCTCTGCTGCCGCCTGACACTGCCGTTAGCGTTTCCGATACCGAAACTGCTCCAAATCCAGAACTGCTTCGCTTTTAGGCCTGCATCTAATTGAATAAAACCTTGCTTTTTGTTTACAAATTCTATCTTGTAACCACTCGGGCAGTTTGGCCCAATGGTCATCATCTTCCGCCCAAATGTCACGCCACCGTTCTTTGTTGCATTTTCCACGGCTTAACATGTCATGTAGTTCTTCCGTGCGTTTTTTCCGATAATGCTGTGTTTTATCGCCATGGCAGTTGCAGCAACAGGCAATCAGGTTTTCTTCGGAGTCATCTGTGCGATTTTCATTCATGTGATCCACCTGAGCCGAATCTGTCATCGTGTTTTGGCAGTAGCCACACAGTCCAAACTGGCGCATGCACACCATGTCTTTGGATTTCCTGGTGAGTCTACGTGTCATTGTTCAAAAGTACGGTAATATTCTTCGTCAACCATTTTTTCATTGTAATTTATATGCAATTTATGCATAGCCTTCTTAAAGTCTATTAGCGACACTTTTGGTAGATAAATGTACATAGACCTGTCAGGGGGGAAAATGCTACCAACGTCGTCCATTTCTGGTGAAACGTAACGAGGATATTTCAAATATGGGTAATGTCCACCATATTTTCGAATGTGTGCTAACATCCATAGCCTAGTGTACTCTTCCAGGCTACGTTGCCGCACTGGAAATTGGAGAGATGAAGGTAAAGGTGGTGGAGGCCGCGATGGTGTTAACTTGGGCTGCGGTGGTGGTGGCGTGGGCTCTGGCGAGGGCTGTGGCGCGGGCTGTGGTAATAATTGCGCTGGCGGCGGTGGTGGCGTGAGACCCGGTTTTGGTGGCGGAGGCCGCGTTGGTGTCGGCTGGCGCAGCGGGGATGTTGGCGCTGGCGGCGTTGGTGCACTGGGATTAACTCCATGCACGTACAGTTGCCATGGCGATCCTGTGAGGGTAGGGGGCTGAACAATTGGCCCAGCTGGTACCTGCCTAGCTGGTGTCTGCTCGTCAAGGTACTTTCTCCAAGCTTTGGCTACTTCGTCGGGCGACAACGGCGAAGGCTTTTTTCCGTACGGTTGCATCGAGTCAAACATTGTAGCTACATCGTCAATTGATACTTTAGGGTTTGCTTGCACAAATTCACGAAAAAAAACATCCCTTTTTAACAAACCAGTTGTTTTACCCACGCGCAAAGCGTTGTATTTTATGACGTCATGATTAAACCGCAGATTGTTTTGTTGACTCATAAACATGTTGCCAAGTTCAATTTTTGGCATATTGCATTGCGACAATTTCCATGCATTGTATTCTAATTGTTCTGAATTGTTTGTTGGTAAAATAGGACATTGTGCACACCATTCAACCGCAGGGCCACCATGTAATTGTGTATAGTCCTCCCATACATAGCTCTGTTGCGTGATTGCCTTGTTGGCAAGGTCCCACAAACACACATCTTTCAGTTTTGGGGCGTTTGATATTTGTGTAGAGTTATGTTGAATAATATTGCTGGTGTGCTTCATTGATTTACGTTCATCCTCATCCTCGTCTGCCATGCACACAGTGATGTCAAGTTTATTTATACATGGCACATACCGCTTCTCCGCGACATCTCAAATGGTTTGTTCCAATGAAACCAATACCACAAAAGCGTCACCGACATACTCGGTGTGGAACCAGGACGTATGACCCATGTGCTAAAGACAAACAACACTTTCGGAAACAGTGTTATGACTTGTGCCCAGTAACTCAGTTAGAGCATGGTGCTATGAGCATGGAACTAACATTCATGTTTGCACGTCCGAAGTCGCATTTGACCAAAAAGGGTACGCTGAGAAAAGGGGTCAATGAAAGGCACATCACAACACCAGATACGGACAATTTAGCAAAATTTGTCATGGACAGTCTGAATGGCACGTATTACAAGGATGATGCTCAGATTGTGACATTGGTCGTGCAGAAAATGTACAGTGTTCCTGGTCAGGCTGCTGGAGTTGTGATTCAGCTGGACACTTTACCGGTATTGTGAGTTCGTCCTCATCATTTCGCAATTTACGAAAGCATTCTTGCATTGATTTGCATGGAATACCTGTGGCAATTTCTTTTCGGCAATAAATGTACGGACACCAAATCCGCCAAGGAGCAAACCGCGACATCGATACTTAATGATGCGGAAAGTAGTGTGCAATATTTGAATTCAAATAGTGTGATGCGGAAAGTACCTCAGGTAAGTTTGAATTTAAATTCAAATTTAACAGTGTGCTGTTTCGTCAAAATACCAAGAAAACATGAATGAGCATCAATCGATTGCATTCCATGCACTGTGCTGTGAATACGATACCGTCATATCTAGACGCTGTGTAATATTGCGTGATGCATTGTCAAAGTGCAAAGAAGGCGAACATCATGAGGCATATCGCATCACCTACCACCACAGAGCCAGCATACAGCCTCGCGATTCCATAACAGATGCTGCATTGGCGGCTTTTTCTCAAGACTTTCATTTATTGAAAAAATTATTGGAAAATCACGGCTATTACACTGCGGTGTGGGACTTGCAAAACAAAATGCAGGATTGTTTGTCATAATTCAGCACAATGAGTGGTTCACGGTTTGACGCCCTCTATTTGAGCGATAGCGGCAGTGATGATGATGTCAAAACTTGTGTAATCAAACACAAAAAACACGTGCATTGGCCATCTTCCGTGGTCACTTGCATCCATATCATTCCGGCATTAAATGGGACGGCTAATCTGCCGAATTCTCTGCCATTCAATGTAAAATGAACGGGCAATGGTGCTATCGTCAATGCGTACCATCGCTTCTAAGTTCCGTGTACTGTGCACAGTGTAATTGAAACTTCCTATTAAAACAAACTGTGGTTGATTTTCGGTATCTAGACCCACGATAAATTTGCAGTGCATCAATGGCCTGAATCGCCCCCTGGCGGTCCCCACAATACGAGCTTCGCGCAATTTCCGTAGCTTTGCGGCATTGCGGCGATGTACAGGGTCAGATGTGACAATCACTTTGGACGGTGTTTTGTACATTGCGCGCAGCAGTTTTTCATTTGTAATCCACGCAACGCATGCAACGACAGAGGAAGCATCTTGAATTGCCTGCAGCACAGCGTTTTCGCAATCCTCAAAATGTGTCGTAATTTTCCCATTGCACGCGTGCGTGCTGCACTTCACATGTTGAACTCGTTCATTCAGGTTTGAAGATGTCGAATGTGATGTTCGTGGCATTATCGGATTGTATACGACTGCTTTTGATGAACGCACCGACTGCTCGCGATATCTGAGCAAACTGCGATGCGTCAATGGCATGCGCCATTCCACGTATGGGCACAAAGGAGCAGTCGTTGCGCGCGTCGCTGAGTTTTCGACCTTGGCAAAATGGAACAAACGTATCTTCAGTGCCATGCACGACCAAGGTGCGTATGTGTTTTGGAAGTTCCTGAATGTGTTTCAGGTTATCCAATCGTCTTGGTACAAGCCACTGCGTTCCGTACGGCGCCAGGTCACACACGGACGTGAACGGGCTGATGAGAGCCACGTTGGATACTGCGTGGCTCGATCCTTGTTGACTTGTCAATGCACCCAGTGCAATTCCCGTACCAATGCTCCTTGCCACAATGGAAATGTCGCGTATGCCTTTTTGTCGTAATTCGTCGATAACGGAATGAACATGAGCATACATTGCGCGGTCTGCTTCGTCGCCAACACCCCTTGCTTTTTTGTGATAATCACCATACCCGGGGTACTCCGGCACGATGACATTTGCTGCACACGCGTTCGACAGTGTGCTAACAATGTCCGCGTCGAATATAGATGCCAGCGTCATCATATTACCGTGAAGGTACACGACGTAGCGCTTGCTGTCGTTCAAAGGGTGATATATGCATTGTATACCGCCAATATTGAACGTTTGTCTGTGGCATGGGGTATCTGGCGAAGGGTACACGGACTGGTCAATTATTGTGTTGAGTACAAAGCTCATCCTGTTTGATGCCATTGCTTTAGTAGGTATAAAAGATGCGCGACATGTATCGAAGCATGGGCTATGCATGGGCCATTGTTATACAAGTCTTGTTTCTGTCGTTGCTTATGATACCAGGTGTGCGCGGCGTACAATCGTGGTATTTAGTCATCAGCCAGGTACCGGTGTGGTACCTTGTGTTTAACGGCAAAAAGGACCAAGAAAAAATGAAAATGGCCATCAAAGTAGCCGCCTGGATTTGTGCAGCCACTGTGGTCCTGTCGTTCGTGCAGTGGGAACAATGTGGTACGGCAGTGGATTGTTCAACAGGTGCCATATCGGCGGCAGTGTCTTTAGCGGTCGTTGTTGGGCTTTTGTTGAGTAATGTGCACGTCTACGATATGATGAGCTAGAGTGGAAAGCCAAACATGTCGTGCAGTCGCGAACTTGGATTCAACATTTTGCAACGATTACGGTAGATAACAATGAACAGTACAACGACAATGGCCACAACGTGGTGCGTTAACAGCGACTCAGACAAGTCATCCACCGACGCGGTTTTGCCGACAGATGCGGATGTGATGGGCGTCGAGCGAACCATGCGTATTAATGAGACCAAGCCTGCTGTTGCATGCAGGTGCATACATTAACCGTTCCTGCTCTTGTTGCCATGTGGGGAATTGTCACGTGTGTGCTGTGCCAAGTATACACAAACGATATTGCCTGGGCAGCAATAGTTGTGCTTGTTGCAATTGTAGATATAATAGGCAGAAGCGACATTTACATCTACGTGCTTTTCCTGAAAATTGTGTCAGGGATGCTGCATACACGAATGGTACCTGATTTTGTTGCATATCCCTTGGATGTAATATACATGCTGATGGCAACGGGTATCATGTATAAAAAACGCTCTCGAAGATCCAGGCACATTGCCCTGATGTGCACTGCGATTTCGTGCATTGTTGTTTCAAAACACTCTAACATTGCTTCGCAACCCATCCACGTTGTGGCATGCCGACTTTTGTTGTATGTTGCGTGCGTTATCTATTCCATGGCTGAACAATGGGAAGCGGTTGCAAGATCGATGTGGATTCTACATGTGCAACAATGGGTCTTGCCAGTAGCGCTTGTGCAACTGTATATGTATGGTACACGCGTATCTAGGACCCATATAGCCCCCCCCGTCGAAAGAACAAAGCAAAGCAGCGTTGTGTGGACTGCACAGGGACCTATGGCGGTTTGAAAATGATAAATCATAGTTATTACATAAATCTAAAATCTACTGTACGGTCTACTGTAGCGCGAAGTGCGGTAGCGCGAGGTGTGGTAGCGCGAGGTGTGGTAGCGCGAAGTTCGATAGATTGGCCATCCACATTTCTACGTCCGTTTGCCACTTCGTTTCGCCACTGCGCCATATAGTATAAGAAACCCGCCGCACAAATTGTCCCTACAGCAATTCCAGCTATTTTACCTGCGGATAAGCCATCGGAGCCAGATGAACTCGGCGCTTTTGTTGTTGTCGACCCGTTGGTCGGCGGCATTGTTGTCGACCCGTTGGTCGGCGGCATTGTTGTCGAATGTCCCGATGGCGGCAGCGTAGTTGACGAGTTTGTACATTCGGTGACACAAGACCGTTCCGCAACTTCAAAATACTCACAGCCCGTCATCAGATCATTTCCAGAGGTTCTGTTTTTTGATTGCACGCCTTCTGTACATGGGCCTGTGCCAGTACACGTACCCCAGCTGGTCCAATGACTCATATTACATGCATCTTCTAGGAAGCCGCATGTCACATTGACTGGTGTGGAATTACATTTGTTTTCACCGCCACATGTTATAACTCCCATTATTTTGTCAATCATGTCATTTGTTGTTGTATTTGGTTCAGACTGTTTCAGGTCGATTAAAAGCGTATTCCATGCGCACATGCTTTTAACTTGAACTGTTGCGTTGCCGGGCGCATTCGCACATGAAGGGGGAACGGTATATGACTGAGGGATATTGTCATTAGTATTGTTTATATCTACCCCGACATTATCTATCGTGTCAGTCACTCCGTTGTTGTTAGAATAGAGCTTCGTGGATCCGTCTGTTATTTCAAAAACAACGGTTGAACTGTCTCCTGAAACATTCAAATTGAATGCTTCCGGAGTGCAATTGTTAACATGTAACTTGTTTTGTACCATCGAATAATTACTATACAGCCCAGGTGGTAATCGTAAGAATGGAACGACCGCGGCTTCGGGCAATGAGATAGGCGTTAGAGGAAGAGATCTCTGCAACGACAAGGTAACGCCTGTGCAGGAGACAGCCCAGTCATCACCTTTAGTGGGTGATTCGGAATCGCATTCACTGGCATCAGCAATCCGGAATGGAAGCTGCACTTCGAATGCGTTTGATGCATTGTTCCAATTTATAAGTTCTCCAAACCTCTCGGGGCATTCGCCGCACAATGCGATTTGATTTGTATGAAAAGCACTACACACGTCGAACGACGGTTGCGGTTCTGTTATAGTCCGATTTCTACTACGTGTACCAACGCAGTTACTCACAGTCACCGGCATTTCCATTTCGCAAGATTCCCAGCTGCTCCACTCGCTCACGCTGCATTGTGCGAGCAAATTTTCGCATGTCTGGTTTGTCATGTGACGATTACAGTGATCTGTTCCCGTCAAACACGGAAAATGTTTAAGGTGACTCATCTGCGCAGAGTCGTACAGGCACGTCGGCACAACTTCAACTGATGTGTTGTGCGCGGCGTTGTCGCACTCTGAAGGCACCGCGTAAATATGTGGTATGATAAAGTTGTTCGGTGCGGGCGCGACTTCAATAAACCCATTTACATTCGTAATTTCAATACGAGCAACGCTGTTGGTTCCTGTCACATGTACGGTCGGGTCAATGCCACAATGAGTTATTGTTAAATTATCTTTGAACTGTTGCAGCGTGGTATATTCTGCATCAGTGTCAGGCAGCTTGAAAGACACGCCGCCCGTAAAAAAACCCGTTGGCGGATTAGAATTAGGACCCAAATCATGAGTAGAATTTTTGGATACAATTGCTACAACCTTGTTGCACTCGCTCATGGTGTGGTCACAATCATTTATACCTACAGTATGAGAAATACTGAATGGCAATGGAATATCAAAACTAATATTAGTGTAATACTGCGTAGTATTTACGTTGGACGAATTGGCGAATATATCACTAAACGTCTTCGCATAAACAGTGTTTACAAATGCGAGGATGATCAAATTTGTTCGCATTTCATTTAATGATACACGTGTCTTAAATACTAAGTGTATTGATATAATTATAAAAGCACTCGGTGTCCTTGATGACAATCATGGCATGTACTCTATCGACTAGGCACATGTGCGAAACAACGTGCGGTTATTATGAAATGGAGAACGAGGAATATGCATGGGTATTGGTGCTCATATTTATTATTTTGCTATTTTGCTCATTATCAAGTTGTTATACGTGGGGGTACGATTGGTACTATCCAGATTATTGTAGATGCCGGTGCAATTCATGCGATCGCCGCCAAAACTTTGTGCTTCAAAGTGCATGACCGTCACCTATGAGCGGTTTCGCGTGCGGGAATGTACTTTAGATGTTCTGGAGATTTTCCATTAGTGCCCCACCATGTGCTTCTGGCACCCGGCGCGGTAGTGCTTCTATTGAAATTTGCTGTTGGCTGTGACCACGTGGGTATTTCAGGCTTGTATGCTCCTACGGGCATGTCGTAAATGTGTGTCTTCCTTAAGTACATACACACGGCTAACCAGTTCGATTTGACTGTCCCGGTGCGCCGTCTGAAAAATCGGATTTTGGTCGCTGCATTGTCCACCCCAGCAAATGCTCTTCGCGTGACCAAGGGTCTTTTGGTGACTGATTGACGTCACTTCCGCTGATGCCGCAGAACGTGGCCATTTGTCTCGAGTATCCGCCCCATGTAATCACGCCTCTGTCAAATGCATACGAGAGCTCTTGTACACCAACGCGCGGCATGCGCTCAAATCTAACCATTGATTTTTTGTCTTTAGCAGCATCGGCAATGGATGGCGCTCGACGACGCTTGCGCTGCAAAACCTTGGCCACGGTGGCGGTGTCCATGCTGTAAATATTGTACATGAACGTTAAAGCATCTCCTATGCATTGTTGCCATTTGTGGACCGTTCGCGTGAAAGTACAGTGAAGCATCCCAGCGTCGTGCCGCACAGTGATGTCATGCATACAAAATGAACGGGGCACGCCCATGATAACGAATACCTCTTGCTCCATAAATCTCAAACGATCGACCAGAGACTCTGGGCTTTCCGCCTGCGGTGATCGTGACATGCGGCATCCGAGAGGCAACGGTAAGACGGAATCCATGGCCTTGCTCCGTAGGTTTTCACCGTCTCCGGCGCTTCCGCTCGCTGCCGTGGTTTCAAACATATCTTTAAACATGGCCTGTTGTTGAGATAGCTCTTGCAGTGCATTTTTGTTGCGCACAAACGTGTTTAAAGAATTGCGTTCTAAGGAAGAAGCATCCGCATAGTAGTCGTATTGTACCTCTTCAGCAGGCTTCGACGAGTCTTCGTGTGTTTCTGTGATGATTGTTGGACGGCATCGAGATCTGTCGGCGTCCACCATGCATTGCAGTTGATCAAGTACAGTGTAAATCTTGAGCCGTAGGGGTACCATCAAAGAATTCAGATTTCCCTCGTGGTCGGGGCCCATGCCAAAAAGATCCAGCACAAACACGTCCCGAAGAGGTTTTGAATGATCGCCATCTTCCATTCGCGTAGGATACACTCGGAATACACGGCGAAATTTGCTGTCAACGTGAACGGTAACACTACAGAGATCCCACGGCACTACTGACGGCAGTTCTCCACTACGAACTCGCACAATTGCGATGCCGACTGCCATGGCACTGTCCATAATGTCGCGCCCAATAGAGGCCCATTCGGACTGATCTAAAGCAAACGATCGGTTTTCGTTCTCGACTATGAACGGTCGCTCGAATATGTACTGAGCTAACAAATCACGACAAATCCTAACGGTAGGGTACGTTTTGAATATGCGCCACAGTGCCGCACCGCGTTTTTGTGACACTTCGTTCTCGTTATCCTGCATTCACAAAAACACTCGCTGTGCTTATAGTCATGGGAGCAAATTGCATGTATATATAACTGACAGATATTACCGAACACATGGACACCGCGAAACGTCTTGTGGTGAGAAAACATAGGGGACCTTCCATGCTTCTGAAAAAAAATCTACTCAAGCAGGAGACAACAGACCTGCACGCTGAAAACAAAAGCATGCTCAACGGCCAGAAACTCGAAAAACTTGAGTTACTGGCCCCTGTAAAACCAACTCAATCCAAACAACTATCTGATTCCTTGCACGATGCGTCACTGCCGAAAGTTGAGGAACAGGCAGCGGTCAGCAATGTTGCACTCGCGCTGAACGACCTGGAAATCACAAAGAATTCAGATGAAGATTTCAGTTGGGTTACGGATCCAGATATGCGAGAATTATATCAATTCCAAAGGGACATGTGTAACTCTTCACCAGATGTGCAATGAAGTAACTGCAGCATTACGTATTTTTACACCTTTATTGCATGGGGGCATGCCGCGGCAACAACACAACCGCCTTGCTGCCACGCCTGATTGCGCTTAATCGCCCATTGCCGCAAATTACGTGTTCATTTGCATCTGTGACACTTGTTAGTAACGTGTGCATGTTGACCGTTAGGTTTCCGCATGTTAGTAGATCATTGAATAAATGCAATCTTTGTCCTTGAACTACATCGCGCGTATGAATCCAGTTGCATTGCCCACGCGCTGTAACAATGACAACCATGTTGTTGCAAATAGCTGCAACACCTACATTATTGGCAACGACGCTTGTCACATAACCTCGGACAATGCATTTCACATGCGTATTGCGAATATTCTCGCTGTACAGACCGGTCATTGTGCCGTAAAAGTATTTGACATCGTTTTGCGCTGCACATAAAGCAGGGCCAATTGCAACACCATCTATCACGCACGGGGTGTACAGACGCGTACAATGTGTTGTTTCGCGTAACGTTCCTGGCATTTCACATACACATCTCCACACTATTCCAAAATCAGTAACTACAATAATTGAATGTCTCGAACCCTTTGAAATACACGCAATGCTGGAGCACGGTACGGTGATGGTCGTGCGATTTCCCGTTGGCGTGCCTATTTCCACAGCATTGCCAATGGATACTGCAAATGTGTCTTCATCCAGCATTGCTATATGGGGCTTGTAAGTTGTTGCAGGTGCGTGATATGCACATGGAATCCACGTGAACATTCCGTTGGACTTCCTCATGCACACGGATTGCCTGGATACGCATATTACCACGTCGTCCGTACTGGTCATTGCCATAATGTCATTGTATACCGCGATAACATGACCGTAGCCTTTCCCTAGCTGATACATGTACCATAGTCGGTATATGCCACTATAGGGACCATTCGGCCATCGATTTTGAGCAATTGTCGTCCACACTTTTGAATTTTTATTCAATATGCGTCGAAAACGTCTATCGGAACAACTCAAGCGAAAAAGGTCCGTTTGCGTTAAAAAGCCAAAACACACGGAAAGGATATCGTCACACGCACGCGATATGCCCATGCGTGTGTTTGCCGCATGCCACGCCGATCCGGATTTGTGGATGGCATGTATAGATGGCACCGAAAGTGGAATACCTTGGCAAATACGTGTTGACCTGGTGTTTCTGCTGTGGCTAAAATATGACACTAGCGACACCGATGTAGCCGAGGAAGCTGCCAATCGAGTCATGCAAAACCCATCTCGCCATTCGATAAGAACATGGCGCATACGACACAAAAAAGGACAGATGGAAGTCTATGCACCAACCCGCAGGCACATTGTTTCCACATGGCTGGTCGAGTTCGCCCGCTTCAATCGCATTCAAAGTTCGCTAACTGATGTTGGCGACCGTGCATCACGAGGGTTGTGAAGCTCGTTCACAATCTGTGAAGGCGTGAATGGCGGTGCTTGTACATATCCTGGCGCAAAACTTTCGTAACGTTCCTGTATGTCATCGGCATGCGCCCGGCGACGTCGTACATAATTACATGTATTTCCCATATTTGTGTTACCAATTGATCAATTTTAGACCTTGTTCAAATAAACTGCGTTTATGCCATGGTCATTTGAATTACATCTCTGACCGACAATGCAGCATTGTGTGCCTTTTGTATGTCAACACACACTTTGTGAGCATTTGCATGACGTTTGTCGTCTCTACGTCGCACAGCCTCAAGTTGCCCATCTTCAACAAATTTAAATTCCCATAGTTCACCTTGAGGTGGCACCTTGCCTTTAACTTTTGCAGAAAACGCATAGTCGCGAGCCATCAGTTTGTCATCTTCGGCCACGCGCAGATCTACGGTATGTTCTGATTTCCATTTCCACATGCAAGGCCCGTCTAGTATACCTTTAGATAAGTCATGGACAATGACCCCATCGACGCTCTTACTTGTGCACCTTGTCAAAATATGATCTGCGTTATGTGGTGAATAAAACTTTTTCAACACCAATTTGAATGGCAGGCAGGTTGGCATGGCAATGCTTTTTAACAGATCAATTCGTTTTGCAAATGGCATATGTCGTAGCACCAAACCTGGCTTGTCTAATATGTCGAAAACAATAAACCGCCCGTCGTCCATTAGCTCACCGTCAATAATCATACTTCCACTGGGCTGGTCGATGCATGGTATATACCAACCACGTCCGAGTCGGTCCAACATCCAACACAATGGAATGCCATCGACGTTTTTAAACACAAGCACGGAGCGTACGCCGTCGTACTTCAGCGACAGTGCCGTTTTCATTTGTCTCCTGGTGGGTAGGCCTGCCAGACTGATCGGTTGCATTCCTTTCATCACACTTTTTGCATATCGTTGTATTTCAACTCCTACGGTGGTACCGTGACGGATTGCACGCACGTACGTGTCACCTGGTGTTGCACTGCAGTTATTCAATCCCGCATCCACTAGGAATCCAATGCAGGCCACGCATCGGGTCATTGGAATACGCAATCCACACAATTCTCTGTCTTTCACCAGTTCGCTGACATCACCCGCAAATTCAATCTCAATTTCTCCACTTTCGCAGGTGGATGTCCAGTCGACGACCCACTGACCAACGTTGTACGACCAGCGCTCTCTGTCCCTTGTTGACCAGTCTTCCAGCTCGTGCTCCGGTGGTGCGGCGGCATCTGTTTCGACACTGACGCATAGTTTTACGCGCAATGATCCAGCAATGTGCACGCGTTTAAAATCCACCGCGCGCTTTTGCTGCCACGCGTCGCCAACTCGCCGCAGATCACTGAAGTCGCTATACAGCACGCTGTCGCGAGTATATGCGTCGGGAGAGCCCGATGCTTTTTTCCAGTGTGCATGTGCAATATGAAAATGCCGTAGAGGTACACGGAATCGAAATTCCAGCTCAACAGGGGGGTGCTTTGGAAGGCCTCGAAGGACGTCAGTCACGTATTTATGCATTATTTAAAGCTTGTGGCATATGTTGTATGCCAGGTAACGCTTTGCTCGATTACGTCGACACTCTTGCATTTTTCACCTGGCGCATCCTTAGCGCGGTTGCTATTGTCATCGCCGTATGCATGCTACAGTCGTTCATATTGGATTCGTACAACGACTGCAAACCTGGTCGGGCGCGAAAGAAGGAACGCGTGCAGTTCCATCTACTTATGGTGCGGGTCAAAGCAATAGGATTTTTCACGACGGCAGTTGTCGTCGTCGGTGTTGCCAGCTTTGTCTTAGACGATGAATGGGTTCGTCAAATCGTGTCAGCTGCTGTTGTCGGCATCGGATTTTCACTACGAGGATTTATCGATGACATGATATGGGGGTTTGTGAGGCGTTGCGATCCTGAAATATCTGCGCCAATTGTTGTCGAATTGCCTGTACAAGGCGACAACGGTGTCGTGGCTAAATGTCTATGCCTGGGCAGTGTTGACAACATGTCGCTAACCAATTTTGAATTCCGACCGTCTAAGAATCCAGATCTGCGCTACGTTATGCCATGGAGCGCGTTGCGCAGCTATCAGTATTCGAACTGATGACTTTGAAAACGGAGCTGACGTCCGATGGAAAGCACGTGATGCTTCGTGGGCGGGTGAAGCCGCAAATACAAGAATGGTTGGTCCCATACAGGCTGCGACACATGACGTATAAAGTCCCTATAGATGTATTTTGTACTCCTGGATGGAGGTTGAAGCACGAGGCAGAAGTCCTTCCCGAACGTTTATTGGAATTGGCACGGCGTGACCCGTCTCCAACATACGCGTCAAACGACATCATGGAAGGACTATACCCATTTCAACAAGAATCCGTGCGTCACATTATTGGCACGTTGAAGGGAAGAGCTTTGCTGGCGGACGATATGGGCCTCGGAAAAACAATACAGGCAATCGCGCTGATGAAACATTACGGTCCTCCGTATCTTGTCATCTGCCCTGCGTTTTTGAAAAGCAATTGGGTCACTTGTGCGCACGAACGCGGGCTGGGGCCTGTAACCGTGGTGTCATACGACAGTCTTAGAAAAAACAACATGAGTCACACTGAATGGAACACAATCGTGGTAGACGAAGCACACTACATCAAGCAGAAAGACGCACTTCGGACACAGGCGGCGTTGCCGCTCATAATGAATACTAAATACGCGATACTATGCACAGGAACCCCATGCCCCAGCAGATGCGAAGAACTGTTTACATTAATGCATGCATTGAGGCCCAGTATTGTAAGCAGCTTTCGTTGGTTTGCAATGAGATACTGCAATGCAAGACGCACTCGTTTTTGCGCATTCGACACAACCGGCAAAAGTCGTCAGGACGAACTAAAATGGCTGCTCAACCGTGCATTCATGGTGCGCCGGCGCAAGGCGGACGTGCTTGATCAATTGCCACCAAAGCACCAGTCACGCGTCTGGGTACAATGTACACAGAGATGGCGTATACGAATTTCTGAAATGCAGGAAAAGTTCGAAGATGCAATTGGCGAGGGCAAAATGAACACGGCAAAATGTATTGTATCGGAAATGTTCAGGGCGACATGCCAGGCAAAGCTGGTTCCCGCCGTTGAATATGCAGTTGCCACGATACAAAAGTGCAATTCTTGCTGCATCGTGTTTGCTCATCACGCAGCCATGCTCGACGCGCTTGAAGCCGCCACAAAGGACCTGAAAACCGTCCGCATTGACGGAAAAACTCCAATGCACAAGAGGGAATTGGCGGTGAAAGAGATACAAGCGGGAAACGTACGGGCCGCGCTGCTCTCAATGGGCGCTGCAGGCGTTGGTCTCACAATGACATGTGCAAATCGCGTGCTTTTTGCAGAACTGCCCTGGACGCCTGCCACGTTACGACAATGCGAGGATAGGGTGCACAGACTGGGTCAGACAAATAGCTGTTTCATTACGTACATCATGGCCGACGACACACTGGACCAGCACATATGGGATAGCATACAGGGTAAAGAAACATTTATTAATAAACTCATGTAAGCATATCAGCGCGTGACACTTAGTTATGTGACCAGGCACGTCATTCGCGTACGTAAATGCGACTACAAATCCCTGCGCATATCAGCACTATTTGTGTCAGGATTTATGTCAGTTGCCCTGCGTCGCTCCCGGGTATTGGGCGGGAACAGGAGCCGCTACTGGAATGCTACCCACAGGCCGCGTCTCGGACAAGGCGTGCGCCGGTTCTACACCTTGGCGTATTCCATAATTACTCAAATCATGCTCCGTCAATTCTTTTGGCATGCTCCCTGGAGTCTCCTCCTCAGCCTCTGCCAACTCGTGCAACAATAATTTACCGATAGTGTCATGGTGCCTGTTGATTGCATGTTCATGGTTACTTAGTTGTTCTTGAACCCCAACGCTGTTTTGTACGTCGGCATTGGGTAACAAAGCTGAAAGCGCGACCGTCTGTTGTATTGGAACTTCGCGTTGACGAGCCGCGTAATTTGCAAAACCACTTTGCATGCCTTCCGTCAGTGCTTGCGGAGACGTGCGTTTGAGAGCTTGATACAGTTGCTCGAGATCCTGCCCATCACATTGTATAACAAGGACCGCGCCACTGGTATTCATGCATACCACACAAGTTGTTTTATATACTCATAAACTATTGAACGCGGACATGTTCAAATGACGACGAGCCACTTCTTGTGCAACATCAACTGCCGCATGATCTTCCGCCGCACTCTCCATTTCTTGCTGGTGCTTGTAAGCCTTCCAACAGCAGGCAGCCTGCGCTGCGGCCTCCGGTGAATTCGTTCGATGGCGCCAACGCGACGAAGGTGCAACCGCATGCACAAAAACGTCCACGCTGTTCAGTTCCATACGATCCCACGATGGAACACCTGAACATTCTGCAGTAAACATATGCGTGTCGGCTTTGCCGACAAACGGAGGCGCAGTACCTGGCCTGTACGCAGCAGCAACAATGCACGGCTCGGAAAGATCATCCAAGTACAAGTTTTCCCACGAGACGGGTACTAAACATACCTTGCTCATGACGTCATTCAAATCTAGTTTCATCAGAGCCGCCCAGGCGGAGCGGATTGCAACGAGATCAATCTCGAATGCGTAGATGCGACGACACACGGGGAGCATCTTGGCATAATAGCGTGCATCGCCGTGACCAAGGTCCACAAAAGCCCCGTCTGTTGAGATCACAGCCGCCCTGGGTACCGTCCAACCACCCATCCAAGGCACGCCTCGTTGCACAGGCGGCTCCATCCTAGCGTGAATATCAAGTGCGTCCGTGCCACGGTCCGCTGCGTGTTCCATGTCGGTAACATTATCATACACAGCCATGTAATAATACGCCAGGCCATACGACGTGAACTTGAGGCACAGAGCGCGGAACTCCATCCAAGTCGCGCGAGTGAGAGGCTCCGGGAGATTGTGACGCTCGTTTTTGAACCACGTCTCGCGTGCACCCGTGGCAAAATCTTCGCCAAATATAGCCTCTAATCCGTCCAACAAACGCTGGAGCTCCGACGGGTACGCCGATGGGTTCATCGTGACTCGCACGGGCAACACCGTGTGTACGTCAATAAACGGCCTGACATGCGACAACACAGGTAGGGTGCAATTCCACGGATCGTAACCATACATCGCTGCTAGAACGGAAGCCTCGCTAATTCCCACAACGCGAGACAGTGTATTGACAGGAGAACCCGAAAAAACAGCCGACCCGTGCTCAACACACCACACGGAGGGCGGGGCGGACACCGAGATGCGACGTCGCGTTTTTGCGCTCAAAAGTGCCGTAAACACATGCTCATGCATGGCCGTTACTTCTGATTGCACGGCCGGCGGGCCAGTCTTGAACGGAAACTCGACCATGGGGTGATTTCCATGTATCCAGCGCAACACGAGAACGTCGATATCGTGCGTCACAAGCTTGGACCGTGCCGCAATTCTCTGGAGGCACTGAAGTGTGGAACAATATCCATGATGATCATATACGCACAGTTGCATCAAACACATGGCAGGCCCTGGCGTGATCAAAGCATGCGGTACCATGCACGTGCGGTCGGCTGGATGGCGCGTCTGAAATCGCTCTGCAAACCCAGGGGTCGCATTCGGTAAAACACGCGTCAGCCTTCCATTTGGGAGGTAGCGGGAGGCAAATGGCAGGTGCCCCGTCACCATTGCGTGACCATAGATGCACAATGCTCCACGGAGAGTGTCGATTTTTTGCGATTCGCGCTTGCTAATGCCAGGAATTGGTGGTATATTGCAACGACGAACCATGTCGGGAAGTGACGTGGCACCTGTCACTTTATCGCACATAAGCCATCGACCTGCCCGGCGGTGCGCCTTTGTGATCTCTGTCGACAATAGAATGGTGTGTGGATGCATCAGTGTTATCTCGCAACTGTCACGATTCGAGAGAGGCCAATCCGATACTTCAAAAAACCAAGTGCCATGGCGCTGCACAATGCCATGGCATGCCATGATGCCGCCCTGGCGTGCGAAGTCAATGGTTGCGCCGCCCTGACCTCCACATTTCGTATGCAATTCACCCACCAGCCCACTAGGCTCGCCTGCTGCTGTACATCCCCATGTACCAGAGCACGTGTTGCATGTCGCAATGCCCCCTTGTAACGTGTATAATGGCTCAGGCAGTGCAGGCTGGGGTATCGACAACGCAGCACCATATCGAACATCCTCAAAAAAACTCGTCATGCCGTTGCCCAGACTAAAAAACTGTTTTTGCTCGTCCGCGTCCAGTGTATCGATCGCTTCGTTTAGTATATCTCGCATAGACATAGAAGGCACTGCTTTGTCAACCTTAGGAATATCCAAATGAGCGTGTTGTGGGGTGGTCACAATGCAGATGTTTTCCGATGGTATGTATGAAAATGTCGTGTTCCGTGCGGAATCCTTGGCCTCTTGGTGTTCCACGTGGGTCGAGAATGCATGCATATGCGCTTCCGATGCCGTACATTTATGCCACCGCACCATTGCAGCGACAAAGCTGTCAGTGACGAACTCGACTGCTCCAATGGGCGTATCGGGCCCAGCATCATGATGCATGGCATTCGACAGTGCCAATTTTGCGCACATGCACCGAACTTCATTATCAAACAATTGTTCCGGTCGCACGTCACGTGTGGGAACGGAAATGTCACTCGCAACGCATAGTTTGACAAACAAGCCACATTCGGGAGAATGCCACGCATCGTCATCGTCCATTTTGGGTAAGCACACGTTCTTCAGTACGCATTCATAAACGAGCTGTGCGGGTGGTAGTCCAGGCAGGTAGCGTACGATGTCGGCCATAGTATGCAGTGATAACTTGACCTGCTGGCCCACAACTGCTCGAGTCCATCTCCTGGTCGGAGGGTCGCTCAACACTTTGTTCCATGCGTCGTTCATATTTTTTCGATCTTTGAAAATGTACCACCTCCTTCATTCATTTGAATTTGAATTTGAAAATCAGAGCGTTTCTCCGCGTCCGTTTTGGTAGCTCCTAGTACGCTTTGCATCATACGGCGATATGTTTTTTTACGGGATGTCACAGATGTATTCTTTACTTTGGGCATTACTGCTGTCTACAGCGTTTTCTACCGTTGCGTTTAGGTATAGTACATGACAATTCACGTTCAGTAAAGTCATACATCCACGACATGCCACTATTGGCGAGCGCATAGTGAGATATGCGTTTTAGTCCCGATATGTATATCTTGTATTCCGCCGTGTGCTCCTCAATGTCTACCCCAGGGATAATACCATCGGCCGACGATTGCATGCCCTGCAAAACAGTGTCTTTGATCGATTTTTTGTCGTTTTCGTTAACATCATCCATGTTAATGTCCAGTGATTCGGCTTTTACTATTGGCACAAAAGATGGCTTTTCCGAGTCACGAACAAAGCGTACGCACAGCTTGTTTGATCTAAAATCAATCACAATCCCATGAATATAATAGCAATCCCAATTTGTCTTATTGTACATTGCGTCAAATTGCACAGCTGGTATAGTACCGGACATTGAAAATTCCAGAATGACACCATCCATTCCAGTTATAGGCACTGCAGTATACCGCGTATGACTCGCATTGCAAAGACGCTGGACGTCCAGAGCTAATTCCATATGCGATGGCATTATACACCAGATGCCCGGCGCACGACGTGGGGTGCCTTAATGTGACTTAGTGACGTGTACAGCGGAGGGTGCGATGGGAAACGCGCATGCGCTAGTGCCGTGGCGCTGCGCAGTAGAGTAACACACCCGACGTCCATATCTGTCGTATTTACCGAGTTCAGGAAAAACACAGCAGCACCCGCTTTTTTAGGATCGGCGGAGGCACAGTCCATGATCGCAAGGCCAACTTGCTGGTCAAAATTGCAACTGACGGCCTTTGGAATGCACGTCACCTCAGCGTCCTTTTTCAGAGTTACCAGCACGTCGTATTCGCTGCCAGACGGCAATGTAATGCGCAGAGTTCTTGTCGATTGGCTTATTGTGAAGTCGATTGAATCTCCCTTATTGATGCCCACAAGGGTCTTAAAGCGCGGACAGTGCGAAAAACCAGGCGGTAGATCAACGTCAACAAATACACTAGAGGGGGTGGTGCGCTGTGCAGTGCCGAGAAGCCACTGAAGCCATTCGTCAACCATTTTGAGCTGTTTTGTCGAGTCCATGAGAGGAGATACAACCCACAATGTCCCAAGACCGTCATTGCGCACGTCACCAAGGTCAAATTGACCACGGTCCGACAGCATACAAGCGCCGAACCCAGACGATACAGTGGTATGTACACCAACAAACCGAGGCAAATCGTCACGCTGGATCGATATATAACAATTTGATTCGCGCAGTGTAATTATGCGGTCTCGGAGCGACAATGCAAACGCCGTAGCGCTGTCCCACTCCAATGAGTTCGGGGCTTCTATCCAAATTAAAACTGCCTTAAGGTCGCCCTTGTCTAGTGTTTCGGCGTATTCAATGGCAATTTCCAAGCGTTGTGTCCACGAAAATGATGTCGGTGCGCCTTGGCAATGTATGGTGGTACCAAGCGATCCGTGAACATTATGGCGAACGGTTCCATCGGCACACAGGCATTTTACCGCAACATCCATGGATACATGAGACCACTTGAACGAATGTATGTTTGCATTGACAATTATGCATCGATCGTCGTCTGTCAAGTCTTGGACACAGTCTAGTTTCCCGGTGAGATGCAGATACTCGGTTTCCTGTGTGCATTCGTCCTTGCCACTGATGCGCAAGATGGCGGCGCTGTCGTTGGACGCGACAATCTCTACGTTAGATGTCATTCGAAGGAGGGTAGTGGTTTTCGGCGTGAGCAATAATTCTGGCAATTTGTTCTTCACTTTGGATTTGAATTTGAAAAACATTTTGTAGCTGTTCCATAGGATCGTCGCTTTTTACCGATATTCTATAGAATTCTTCCAGCATAGCAGCTGCAAGACACAGCATTTGCGCAGAGCCTTTCAGAATGTAGTCCAAACACACGCACCAATGCCGCTTGTCGGAAAATACCTGTCCCCACATCGTGAACATCCAGCGCAATGTAATCGCGAATTCTAGCCACTGGCGGTCTATATTGGGAACGTGTTTTTCCATACCGTACATAACCCAATCGGGAAGGGTTGACCTTCTGAAACGCAAGTGCGGACTTGTTGGGCCATATACGTTCACCATGTCACACATGCGCACAAATGCCCAAAATACATGACTTTCTTCCTGAAATACCTGCATTGTCGCCCATAATAGATACAAATTACCCTGGGTGTAGCCAAATGTTGGGTGGCATCGGGCATAACGCACGATCGTTCTGTACACATTGCTTTCGTTCATTTCGTAACCCAGGTTGCGCATACGGCTCATGTCGATATTAAGCGTGTGCTTCTGCAGTTCCCATGCCTCTGAATGCACAAATGCATCGGTGACACTTGGTAGCTGGGTAGGGCAACCATCCAGCTTTAAATATTCCCACCACAGACGCCGCCTTAAAACTTGCATTATGCTGTATTAATGCACCTATATGCGCCTGCTCGCACGTAACCTCATGTTGGCTATGCGCTCACTTCGGCGCGTAGGCCGCCGCGGAGGCGCCTGTCTAGCTTGCCTATGTCGTGCAATAGCTCTTGCCAGTCGTGTGTTTGCACGCGGTGCAAACTGCGACGCAGTCACCGGCGGAAAACTGAATTCCGATTCGGGTTCCGACTCTGATTCAATGGCCATAGATGTGACGTTGAGCGGGGGAAGCTCACGAACGCCACTTCTTGCTTGCAATCGCCGACTCGCGCGCGTTGGCATTACGCGCGCTTCAATCGCTTGTTTTACAGCGTGCTCGTGCTTACAATTGGCAGCCATGAATCTTCGATACTTTTTATCTTCACACCCGTTGTCATAGGTAATCCGATTTCCACAGTGGGGTCCCATGTCTGTCATGTACACGTGATAACTGAGCGACGCTGGAAACCGTTGCGATGGCACGATATATCCGCCCTCCACTGGCAGTATGCGGCGTGGACCATTTACAATACGCCAGCCTCGTTCTTGGCGAGTGCTGCCATATTTTCTACCATATCTTGTGGTCATACACATAATATACACACGTATTTATACATATTGCGTGACCAATGAATGTGCGATGATGAACTCAGCGAGTGGCATCTTATAACAGATATGTCAACAACAAACAAAACATCAGTGAGTCTTGAAGATTTGCACGCTCCAAAATGTAATGACAAAAAAACGAGCAAAGACTGCATGAATTCATCCAAGTGGGCAGTCGTGTTAGGTATGACAACGCTTGCTGCAGCAGGTGTGTTGGTGCACAGTGTCGCCAAAAAACGATGAAATTATTTGAACGCGTACAGTGTGCGGCCATTGCGTTTAAGTGCATATACTACATCCATGGCCGTTACTGTCTTGCGACGAGCGTGTTCAGCATATGTGCTTGCGCATCGAATCTGATCGGAAAGGAATACGCGCAACACACCGCGTATTTCTTCGTATATAATACCATTGATGCGTTTTACACCACCTCGTCGAGCTAGGCGACGGATAGCTGGCTTTGTGATGCCTGCTAGTCCATCGCGCAGCACTTTGCGATGCCGCAAGGCACCGTGCTTGCCTAGGCCTACGCCCATGCATCCTTTTCCACCGTAACCCATCGTAATCAGGTCGATAAATGACAGTGCCTCAATATTCTCAAACTCAAATTTGAATTCAAACAATATTACAATGAACCAACGCACAAAACCGCGCAACAATGTCTTTCGATTACAAAATAGAGTTTGAAATGCACTCTGCACTGCTTAACCAACTCGATTTGCACCCTGCAAAATGGAACATCATGCCGGGCACAAGCTGTCTGGTCACAACCACACGTATTCTTGCGGGCTGGCTTCTACATATTGCAATACACCCAGATGATATTTTGGAAAACGATAGAAAGATTGTAATTTCATTGGTTGAATCTCTTCACATGGACGATTTAATGACTATCGCACATATAGTTAGCGGTGTAACGCATGACTGGGTTGACGAGGTACCATGCAAGCGTGTATTACTATACTTACAAGACATTGCTCACAATAAACTGTAACTTATGCAGATAAATAAGAGTTGCTCCACTGTATGTCCGCCTTGCTTACAAACAAATCAGAACGTTTGATTCGTTTGTTCAACGGGTAGAACTTTGACATGCGAAGAAGCAAGTCTGGATGTCGGCTTAAAATGACTGTGAGTCCATCACTAGCCTCACAAGCGTTTATTTTTTTCTCGCCACATGCCATTAACGTGGCAGAGAATTGTTGCCATGTGCCCTGTTCTTGTTCTAAGCGGTGTCGAATCTCGACCAGCAATTGCATGGATACTTCTTCTTCAGACATGATTTGTAAAAATGAAATTCAAATTATGTACTTTTTCACGTTGGACATCATTCAAATTCCCCCTGCTTGATGCTTCCCTGCACGTTCGCACGTGCCGTGTCTGTATTATATGGCCGTCAACGCATCAGTTCACATTATTTTACTAAACAAAAATGAAGCAACACGTGACTCCTATATGCGCCAGAATCTGCCGTGGTGTTCCATGTATCCTAGTTGCAGAAGGCCAATGTTCAATTTTGCGCGAGATTTTGTGCATTTGCACACAAACGTGATTGGCCATTGGGACGCAACCGGTGGGGATAGGTCATATATGTCACTGTGTTCACTCGGAATTAACCATTGAATGAGATTTTTACCGCTGCATACGATACCATGCGCACCGTTCATGTCCACCACAATGTCGCCCAGGCTTAATTTTTGCCCGGTCTTGAACATATTTGCAGCGTGCTGTTGTGACAGAAAATCGTTTTTGCTGCCGATGTAGGTGTATCTGTCCTTTAGCGGCGCTGCCAGGCGAGGCAAACTGTTAAACTCGATCCCAGGTAAACGAGTATTTAGTGTGCGTATAACATAGAGACCAGGTATAGCCTTGACAGGGCGAAGAATTTGCACAAATTCGCGCAAGTCTGCAGTCAACCAAATATCGCCAACATACGGCACACGCGGGCACAGCTCAGGTTCGCAATCCATTATAATTTGTGAGCTGTTCGATTTTAAATTCAAAATGGTATATTCTAAGTGTTAGGTTGAAATCAAATGTCATCGCCAATAAAATCATCCAAGTATTTAACTGTACAGTGAGTGAACGACCATGAACGCATTATTTTTTTTATTTTTCCCCCTGACATCAGCGCAAACAGCTGATAATGGTGCAGATTACGCAGTTGGTGTATTGCCCTACACACATACTGGAATATTGATACCAAATACGACAGACGAAAATGTCGGATATACATGCCCCTCTTATCCCTCGCAAAATTTGGGTTTGCCTTGCAACTACACAATTTTTCATTTCAATTTCACCGAATTGTCAGCAGATGCAATTGTAATACACACTTGCGCAACAACTGCAGGGTCAGGGATAGAAACTGCAGGGTCAGGGTCAGGGATAGAAACTGCAGGGTCAGGGTCAGGGTCAGGGACAGTTGACACAAGGCTTCATTTGCTGTTTATGATGCAAGGCGGCATTGTAGACCCACGTCACGACTTCAGAATTGCGCATAACGATGATCATAATATACACGAGGACGAAGCCCATCCTTGTGCCGGTAAGAATCAATTGCAATCGACTATTACGTTCGAGTTGAATTATTTATCACTTGAAGAAATTAACAGACACTATGTATTATTGGACCAATATCAAGAACCCGGAACGCATAATGGGTACAATGGACATAATTATACAATCAGTATGAATTGGGTGGAACCAACACCTGTAACGATTCCCAGTAAGTTGAGCTACACAATGAACATTTCGACGACAAACACTGGGGAATTCCAATCATTCCAACAAGAGTGTGTTTCAGGCTTTATAATGCAATGTGACAATAATGCATGTACATGTACTGCGGCAAAGTGTTTTTGTGCAAATGGGTCCGACAGGCCATGCGTTGGCGTTGTGTCAGGTTTATTAACCGATGTGTCGGCAGAAATCCCCACCAACACAGTTCCATCGCTTGGTCAGGAGCTGTGCGATCGTTGCGACATCGACGAGGGCAGTTGTACACATGGTACCTGCGCAAACGACAACACACATGTTCAACATCACTGTTTTCATGATCATGCGTCCGATTCAATTACGGGCGTTGCTGCGTCCATGGTTAGCTTGTGCGTTGACAACAGTGAGTCGTCGTGCCAATGTCCTCCCGGCTCCGAAGGTGGTGGTACGTGGAATACACAAACGAACTTGTGGGGCAACAGCATCTCAGATTCCGGGTGTGTTGCGTGCGCAACCGGCAAATATTCGGACGGTTCAGGAGATGAAAACGGAATGACATGCACAGTTTGCCCTCAAGGAAAATATCAAGATCAAACTGGACAAATTTTGTGTGAATTACAAGCAACATGCGATACAGGTGAATACATTAGCCCGGATAGTGTGACATCGCGTCGGGCATGTAGTCCTTGTCCGGAAAACACGTATCAAGATCAGGTTGGGCACCAACAAACCGTTTGCGTTGATCAACCTACATGCAATGCAGGAGACCACATTGACGAGTATAGTGCACATGAAGCACAAACGTGTGAACCTTGCGGGGATGACTCGTATCAGAATCACACAGACCACAGGGAAACGGATTGCTATACGCAAACCGTTTGCGACCCAGGACAATTTATATCTGAAGACAGCAAAACAGTTGCACGAACTTGCTTTCCATGTCCAAGCAATACGTATAATCCGTCAACAGATCATAGAAACTTAATTTGCTTTGCTCAACCAACATGTTCGGCAGGAGAATACATTTCATCAGATTCGAGCACCGAACAGCGTGCATGCATTGCTTGTGCGCAAAATACATATCAAAACGAAACAAATCATCGGGAAACTACCTGTAAACCTCAAACAACGTGTGGTATTGGAGAATTCATTTCTGCAGACGCCAATGCAGAAGCGCGCACGTGCTCTGCCTGTGTGGACGATACATATCAAAACCAGACGGAACATCGCATCGAAACGTGCATCGAGCAGCCCACATGCGACCACGGAGAGTTTATTTCTGCGGACACCAACGAAGCATCTCGGACGTGCTCGCCCTGCGGCAACAATACGTACCAAGATCAAACGGAACATCGCATCGAAACGTGCATTGAGCAGCCCACGTGCGGCACAGGTCAGTTCATTTCTGCAGACACAAAACAGGCAGCACGGACGTGCTCGGACTGCGGAGCCAACACCTATCAAGATCAGACGGGACACCGTGTCGAAGCGTGCATTGCGCAGCCTACGTGCGACAAGGGAGAGTTTATTTCCGCTGACAGCAGTGAATCAGAGCAAACGTGCTCAGCTTGCGGGGCAAATACCTACCAAGACCAGACGGCACACCGCGTAGAAACGTGCATGACGCAAACAACATGCCATGAGGGACAGTTCATCTCAGCCGATACAAATCAAGCAGCTCGAACGTGCTCTGCCTGTGGTGCTGACACGTATCAGAATGAAACAGAACACCGTGTAGAAACGTGTATCACGCAGACGACGTGCGGCAAAGGACAATTTATTTCAGCCGACACCAATCTAGCAGCTAGAACATGCAGTGACTGTCCTGCTGGACAATACCAAGACGCCGAAGATCACAGGGAAACCAGCTGTGACGACCACATTACGTGTGTCGCTGGTAAATATATATCAGCAACTAGTGACGAGCAAGCAAGAACGTGCACGAGCTGTCCTCATGGTCAATACACAGATTCAAATGATCAGACAGCGTGCACTTTATGCGCAGAGGGGCAGTACCAGGAATCTGCGGGACAGCCAAATTGCACGGCTTGTCCTGTTGGAAAATACCAGGTATCTACGGGACAAAATGGGTGCACGGACTGTACGCCCGGACAGTATCAGGATCAAACCGCACAGACCAGCTGCAAGGGGTCCGCGTGCGCCACGGGCAAGTACTTTGACAAGGACGACGGCACGGTTGAGGACGTGTTCATCTCCCGCTACATTGAAGGGTCGTGCAACACCAAAGTCATTGAGCTGTTCAATCCGACATCTACTACAGTGGATCTAACGGGCAGCGAGCTGCAGTGGCACATGGATGGAAAGTTTTACGGCCATCAAACGGACCACTCAAGTACTCCGGCAATTGATGCGGTGGGGTACAACTTTGATTTGGATGGCAAGTCCATCCCGGCAGGTGGTACCTACGTGTTGTGCCGCGAGTGGCGGCAGAGCGACCCTGGCTCTTGCACTGGTGCGGTCAATGCCGATAAATTCCCATTGGGCACTAACGCGGAGCGGCTCAAAGCAAATGGTGGTCCGTGCGACATTGTTATAGGAGACACTTCCGGCGGATCGTCGGCTTGCGACCTAGATGCGGCGTGCACAGCCGATTATGCTTTTCAACACGTCTTGACACATGACGGTAACGACGCCATTGAGTTCCGCTTGAAAACCCGCCCGGCGTGCTGGAACGAGAGCGTGTGGGTTACGCCGACCTCGTGGGAGGGGACTGGTATAAAAGACCTCTACAGAGATCTGTTCTGGAATCTCCAATACAACGATACTTGCGGAGACCCAATTGACGTCGTGGGCATACCGGGAAGCAATCCCTCACTATCAGAAGCGGCAGCTGGTTTTAACTATGGATTCATGACCGCTGGTGATCGTGAAAGAAAGGGCGTTATGGTGGACGCCAATTCGGACGGATCGCTTGCAGTGCCAACGTTTCCCGATGTTCTGCAAACTATGTTCTTTTTTGACAACACACTCACGCGCAAATCTACAGTAACCAAGGGGTCGGCGACGTGGCAAAGGGACGAATGGGATGTCTACAACCACCCCATCATCAACGGCTTCACAACTTCAAGCGGCAATGCCTCCATAGATGGTCTCGGGACGCACTCGTCGGACGCGCCCGACATGTCCGTCATTGCTGCGGTGACGTGCAAGGACTGCTTGGCAGGTCAGTACGCAGCCAGCACGGGGCAGGCGTCGTGCGCGGGCACGGTATGCGCCGCTGGGACTTCGGGGCCGCTTGCGCAGAACAGCAGCAACTCCGCAACGTGCACAAATTGCGCAGGCGGTACATTTCAGGCAAGCACCGGACAGGCCAATTGTGACTCTTGCGGAGTCGGTACGTACTCTGCCGAGGGCGCCACGTCGTGCACGAACTGCGAAGCTGGGAAGTATCAGGACACGGCAGCGCAAGCTTCGTGCGAACCCTGTGCTGATGGACAGTACCAGGACACGGTCGCACAAACTTCGTGCGACTCCTGCGTTAAGGGTAAATATGGCGACAGCAACGAAGATAAGGATTCTGATGGCCACTGCAAAGATTGTGCTGATGGACAGTACCAGGATACGGCGGCGCAAACTTCGTGCAAGACCTGTCCCGGTGGACAATATGGCGACAGTAACGAAGATAAGAATTCTGATGGTCACTGTAAGAATTGCACTGCCGGAACATTTCAGGACACTGTCGGACAAACTTCATGCACAGACTGTCCCAATGGTAAATTCCAGACGGAAGCCCGCGCAAGCGCGTGCACCGCATGTGCTGTTGGTAAAATGGGTGACGATAAAGTAGGTACACACCTCAGTTCTCACTGTGATGGTTGTTCTACTGGAGAGTACCAGGACCAGACGGGTCAGACCAACTGCAAGGAATGCCCTGATGGGCAGTATCAAACCCAGACAGGACAAACGTCGTGCCCAGAGTGTCCCGGTGGAAAATACGGCGACACGTCAAGATCCAACGCCTTTGCTGATCACTGTAAAGAGTGTGGGGCAGGGCGGTATACGGGTCAGGACGCGGTTAGTGGCACCGAGGGCTCCACGCCCGCGCCGTGCGATGCGTGTGCCGCGGGGGAATATCAGAACCAGACAGGACAAACGTCGTGCGATCCCTGTGATGTGGGAACAAATCAGGCGAATACTGGTCAATCTTCCTGCGATGACTGCGGTGCTGGAAAATACCAGAATGTTACCGCACAGAGTACTTGTAAAGATTGCCCCGTCGGTACGTATCTAGACCAGTTAGGGCAGGCGGCACAGAGCGACTGCAAAAATTGTCCCGCGGGCCACTACCTGGACCAAGTGGGCCGAGGTGCAGTTTCTGACTGTAAAACATGCCCTGCGGGCCACTTCCAGACACAAACGGGCCAGACTGACTTGAGTAGTTGTACGCAGTGCCCCGAGGGCAAATACCAGCCACTGACCGGAGATAGTTACCTGGTGGCCGGTTGCGATGTGTGCGGTGTCCAATATCCATCTGGTTATCAGGACCAAAAAGGCCAAGTCAGTTGCAAGGATTGCCCCAGTGGCAAGTGGGCTGCGGTCGAAGCGCAAGGGTGTACCTCAATTAACACGGGTGCTACGGGTGCCACGGGTGCTACGGGTGCCACGGGTGCCACGGGTGCTACTGGAGCTACTGGAGACAAGGGAGCAAAGGGTGACACCGGCGCTACTGGTCAAGCCGGTGCTCCGGGCGCTGATGGCGCAACTGGTGCACAGGGATCCCCTGGTGTGAAAGGTGACACTGGAACCACAGGAGCAACTGGAGGTCAGGGGGACACGGGTGCCACTGGGGCGACCGGAGCAACTGGAGCCAAGGGGGACACTGGTGCTACAGGCGCAATTGGTGCCACTGGAGCCATTGGGGCCACTGGAGCCAAGGGGGACACCGGAGCAACTGGTGCCACTGGGGCCACCGGAGCCAAGGGGGACACTGGGGACACTGGTGCTACTGGAGCCAAGGGGGACACTGGGGCCACCGGAGCAACTGGTGCCACTGGGGCCACCGGAGCAATTGGGCCTGAGGGGGACACTGGAGCAACGGGTGCCACTGGGGCCACCGGAGCAACTGGTGCCACTGGGGCCACCGGAGCAACTGGGCCTGAGGGGGCCACCGGAGCAACGGGTGCCACTGGGGCCACCGGAGCAACTGGTGCCACTGGTGCTACCGGAGCAACTGGTGCCACTGGTGCTACCGGAGCCAAGGGGGACACTGGGGACACTGGTGCTACTGGAGCCAAGGGGGACACTGGGGACACTGGTGCTACTGGAGCCAAG
>MDTG01266219.1_pt1 | contig 67176 bp, 65 predicted proteins | sample 811421 | NCBI WGS metagenome assembly MDTG01 (sample SAMN05326645, study PRJNA326480) | marine metagenome | isolation source: seawater | place: Pacific Ocean: South East | collected 2011
CATAAAAAAGGCCTACAGGGTTCATTCTGTAAGCCTTTATATACCAGCCCTTGGATCGGTCAACCGATCTGAAAAATTCTTATCTGATCGGCATTATGCATAGGCACCTTTTTTGTTTTAAATTATCGGTGATTAATAGCGCGCTAAAAACTCAGCGCGGGTGCGGCCATCGTCTTTAAAAATGCCGCCAAGTGCTGTCGTCTGGGTTTTCGAATTCATGTCCATTACGCCCCGAGATTTAACGCAATAATGCACCGCTTCCATGGTAACCGCCACATCTTTGGTTTGCAGCAAGGTTTGCAATGCCAGCAAAATTTGCTGGGTAAGCCGCTCCTGCACTTGCGGGCGCTGGGCAAAAAACCGGACAATGCGGTTTATTTTAGATAAACCGATTATTTTGCCTTGCGGAATATAGGCGACAGTAGCGCTGCCATCGATCGTCACAAAGTGATGCTCGCATGTGCTGGTAAAGCTGATATCTTTTACCTTTACCATTTCCCGCACCTGCATTTTGTTTTCAATCAGGGCAATTTTTGGAAAGTTTTTATAATTGAGACCGCCAAACACCTCATCGACATACATTTTAGCAATACGATGCGGCGTTTCACTTAAACTGTCATCGGTTAAATCCAAACCAAGCGTACTGACCACTTCTGTCATTAACTGAGAGATTTTTTGATACTTTTCATCTCTGGACAGGCCATTGTCCAGCATTGGGGTCTCTAAACCCTGAGCTTCAAGCGCACTGCGCACTAATACGGCTTCATCTGACAACATACTTTACATCCAACTAAGCGTTATGTGATGCTTTTACGGCACAACAAAACCATTAGTTTAGTCATTAACTCAACTTTCTACGAAATACCCGAAAAATACCCAACTGTTGTGACGAAATTGACTATTACTGCACCCGGGCCAGTGACTCCAGCAGTTCGCGAGGCTCAACTTCCGGACCGTTTAACGACTCGTCCCAGTTAGTGCCAATTAATACACCATCGTCGTACATTTCTTTTAACCAGCCATCGCAAAATACATCCAGCGGAATGGCTTCTGGTTTATAACCTGCCCACTCATCTGAACAATGCGCCTGGGCGTCAGCTTTATTTGACCAAAATGGCATAACATCGGTTTCTTCAAACTCTACAGACTCTACGACCAGCAAATCTTCGCCGTCGGCCAGGGTCCAGACGATGCCATTGGTTTTGGCTTCTTCAACAAATTTTTGATAACTCGGATCGTGTTCAAACTCGGCCATAATATACCCGCATTTTGGTGGCTTATAATGGCTGCTATTAGAACAGATTTAGCGGGTAAAAAGCCATCATTATCGTTGTATCAGCCAGCGGCTTTCCCTGATGGCTTAAAATAACGTACAATTTGCGCCATCATCAATAACTGGTTGTAATAACTCTATGGCGCAATATATTTACTCAATGCATCGGGTGTCAAAAGTTGTCCCGCCGAAAAAAACCATCTTAAAAGATATCTCACTTTCGTTTTTCCCCGGCGCTAAAATTGGCGTGTTGGGCTTAAACGGTTCGGGTAAATCTACCCTGCTGCGAATTATGGCTGGAGTTGATACCGAATTTGAAGGTGAAGCCCGGCCACTGGCTGGTACTAAAATTGGCTATTTACCGCAAGAACCGGTGCTGGATACCAGTAAAACCGTGCGGGAAATTGTTGAAGAAGCCGTTGCCGATGTAAAAGAAGCGTTTGGCCGGCTGGATCAGGTTTATGCCGCGTACGCTGAAGAGAACGCTGACTTTGATGCACTTGCCCGCGAGCAAGGCGAATTGGAAGCACTTATTCAGGCTAAAGATGGTCATAACCTGGACAACACCCTGGAACGGGCTGCCGATGCGCTGCGTTTACCGCCATGGGACGCTAATATTGGCCATTTGTCAGGTGGCGAACGCCGTCGGGTGGCCATTTGCCGGCTGTTATTGGAACGGCCGGATATGCTGCTACTGGACGAGCCAACCAACCACCTGGATGCCGAGTCAGTCGCCTGGTTAGAACGCTTCTTACATGACTATCCGGGAACCGTGGTCGCGATTACCCACGACCGCTATTTCCTCGATAATGTCGCCGGCTGGATTTTAGAACTTGACCGCGGCTATGGTATTCCATGGGAAGGCAATTACTCCTCCTGGCTGGAGCAAAAAGATGCCCGCTTACAACAGGAAGAGAAAACTGAAAATGCCCGCCAGCGTTCCATTAAGCAAGAACTGGAGTGGGTACGCACTAACCCCAAAGGCCGTCATGCCAAAAGCAAGGCACGGATGGCTCGGTTTGAAGAGTTGCAAAGCCAGGACTTCCAGAAGCGTAACGAAACTAATGAGCTGTTTATTCCGCCAGGGCCGCGCCTCGGTGATAAGGTGCTGGAAGTTAACCACCTGCGAAAATCTTTCGCCGATCGCTTGCTGATAAACGACCTGAGTTTTAGTGTGCCAAAAGGTGCGATTGTCGGCATTATCGGCCCTAACGGCGCCGGTAAATCAACGTTATTTAAAATGATCACTGGCAGCGAAAAGCCTGATAGCGGCAATATTGAGATTGGTGATACCGTCCAGGTGGCCAGTGTTGATCAGTTTCGCGATAGCATGAACTAGAAAAACACGGTTTGGCAGGAAATTTCCAATGGCCAGGACATGCTGCAAATTGGCAGTTTCCAAATCCCCAGCCGTGCCTATGTCGGTCGCTTTAACTTTAAAGGCAACGACCAGCAGAAATTTATTGGCGAGATTTCCGGTGGTGAGCGCAACCGGGTGCATTTAGCTGCACTGTTAAAAGCGGGTGGCAATATGTTGCTGCTGGATGAACCGACCAACGATTTAGACGTGGAAACGTTGCGAGCACTGGAAAACGCTCTGCTGGACTTCCCAGGCTGTGCGATGGTGATTTCGCACGATCGCTGGTTCCTTGACCGCATAGCGACCCATATTCTCGACTACCGCGATGAGGGCCAGGTAAATTTCTTTGAAGGAAACTACTCCGACTACGAAGCGTGGCTTAAAGCCACTTATGGTGCCGCTGCGTTGGAGCCTCACCGGATAAAATATAAGAAAATTTAAACTTTCCCGTCTGACAAGGCCGCCTTCGCGGCCTTTTTTAATCGCCAGTTGACAAGCTTTACCGGCCCTGTTGTTATAACGTCACTTTATTGGCAATACCATAGAATGTTATGAGCACTAAAATTTATTTAACCCATTATGCAAAATTACTGGCAGTTGCCAGTGTAAGTTTGCTGCTTGCCTGCTCTGAGCCTGCGAAACCAGAAAACACCTCTGCCGGGGCCGATAAATCGCAGCAAATAAGCCCTGACACGGTCCGGTTTCAGCAAGACGTGCATTATAAACTGGTGGAAAATATTGACGCTGAAAATGCCAAGCCGCCTTTTCTTGTAGAGTATTTCTGGTTTGGTTGCCAGCATTGTCAGCAATTTGAACCTGTGCTGGAAGCTATTATGCTGCGTCGCCCTGAACTCAGCCTGGTACGCAAACATGCCGCTGCCGTACCACAGTGGCAAACCGACGCCCGAATATTTTACAGCCTGCAGCAAATGGGGCTAGAGCACCTGACGGCACCGTTATTTAAGCTTTATGAAGAAAAGCGTCAGCTTACCCCCTTAGATTTACAACAGTTTTTAACAACACATCAGGTTGATCAGAAAGCATTTTTTGATATAGCGGAAAACAGCGAACAGGTCGTAGAAAAAATGCGCCGCAGTGCGCGCGAGATGCAGGACAATACTATTCGCGGCGTGCCGGCGTTAGTAGTAAATGGTCGCTACTTAATCACCCCAAACGAGGATATCAATAGCCTGGATGCGTATCTGGCGCTGATTGACTACCTGCGGACAAAATAATAGCCGCCGGGCAGATATGACCCGGCAAGATTCTCGTCTAAAGAGTGAATCGCATTATGCTAATAATCATGTTGCAACAGTTAACGGCTGTGGTATTGTAACTGATAATTATTATCATTTATAAAGGTGAGGTTTTATGAAAACAGTTATCCGTATCTCCGCCACGTTATGTCTATGCACTTTTGCCTTTGGCAGCGTGGCGGACGAGCAGCGCCCGGATCACTTTAAAGGTCAGCAAGTCGGCACACTATCTGAAGCTGTGACGTTGTTTCGTGATGGTAATCAGAAATTGCAGCAATTGCTGCAAGGTGAACTCACTCCTGCAAAGATGGTAGAAATACATCAGTTAACTTATACCCTTGAAAATGCATTAGATAAAATTCACAGTGAAACGATGGAATTAAAAAATGTGCTGGAAGATGTTCACCTCGGTTCAGAGAGCATGGATTTTGGCAAAGTGAAACAACAAGCCAAGCACTATCTGGATACTGCCAATACCCTAAGCAAATAACCCGGATTTTTAAACGGTGTACTGATCCAGAGGAACCTGCCCGGTATACTGTTCTGAACATGACGTAATCCGGAGTGACTAATGACCTTTTGGCAAGGGGCGAGCTGGCTGTTGTGGTTGGGGTTGTTATTACGTTTTTTCCCACGTGACGTTATTAGCCGGCTGATAAATGACAGTGGCTATCAGCATTTGTGGTGTAGTTCCGCCATCATTGTCGCTTTACTGTGGCTGGCCCAAGCCGGGATTCAACCTGGCCTAGAGCTGCATCTGCTTGGGATCACCACTCTGGTACTATGCCATGGCTGGCGGATTGCCTGGCTGATTGGCAGTGTCGCTATTGTCATTCTGCTTGCAATAGGGAAAATATCCCTGGCTGATGCCGGCAATATGGCATTGTTGACGGTATTGCTTCCCGCCCTGTTCAGTTATTTAATTTTTGTGCTGTCTTATCAGTATTTGCCGCGCCACTTATTCATCTATATTTTTATTGCCGGGTTCGCCAACGCCGCCTTGACCATTACTTTTAAGATGTTACTTACCTCAGTCTGGGTATACTGGCAAAGCGACTACAGCTGGAACAGCATTTACCAGAATTATCTGCAACTGGCACTGCTTATCTGGTTCGCCGAAGCCTTGTTAAACGGCATGGCCATTACATTAATGAGCGTATACCGGCCCCACTGGCTCAGAACCTTTTATGACAATGAGTACCTGTCGCCAGACCGTTAATCACACACCGCTAAACAAGACTACACCACGCCCTGCTGGATCATGGCGTCGGCTACCCGACGAAACCCTGCAACGTTAGCGCCCAGAATAAAGTTTGTCGGCTGGTCAAGCTCGATAGCGGTGTCTCTGGTACGCTGATAAATACCCCGCATGATGTCCTTCAATTTCTGATCAACTTCATCGAAGGTCCAGCGCTGCATACTAGCATTCTGAGCCATTTCCAGCTGACTGGTTGCTACCCCGCCTGCATTCGCCGCTTTTCCGGGAGCGTAGGCAATTTTGGCTTTTAACAGCACGTCAGCCGCGTCGGAAGTACAGGGCATGTTGGCACCTTCGCACACGGCGATGCAGCCATTGTCAAGCAGAGCGCGGGCATCAGCTGCAGTTAACTCATTCTGGGTCGCACACGGGAAGGCAACTTGCCCCTGCAGACGCCACACGGCATGACCATCTTCAGGATAGTTGTCGCGACTAATGTATTTTGCATCTGACTGACGTTTTGCATAATCACTGAGCCTGCCGTTCTCAACCTCTTTTATCTGCTTCAAGCAACTAATATCAATTCCACTCTTCTGATAAATCGTGCCCTGAGAGTCAGTGCAGGACACCGGTTTGGCCCCCAGCGCCAGTAACTTTTCTATGGTATGAATGGCGACGTTGCCAGAGCCTGAAACCAGACATTCTTTACCTTCCAGGGTGTCTTTATTGCCTTCAAGCATATGTTCGGCGAAATAAACACAACCATAACCCGTCGCCTCCTTGCGCGCCAGAGAACCGCCCCAAAGCAGATCTTTGCCGGTAAACACACCATCAAAATTGTTGGTTAACTTTTTATACTGACCAAACATATAGCCAATTTCACGGGTTCCCACCCCAATGTCACCGGCCGGGACATCTGTTCTGGGGCCTATATGCCGATACAGCTCGTTAATAAATGCCTGGCAGAATCGCATTATCTCGCCGTTTGACTTACCCTTAGGGTCAAAATTGGCACCGCCTTTACCACCACCCAGTGGCAGACCGGTCAGTGCATTTTTTAATACTTGCTCAAACCCCAGAAACTTCATAATGCTGGCATTAACACTGGGATGGAAGCGGATCCCGCCTTTGTAAGGCCCAAGCGCAGAGTTAAATTCTACCCGGTATCCTTTATTAACCTGCACTTTGCCCTGGTCATCAACCCATGCTACCCGGAACATAATTTGTCGCTCCGGCTCTACCATGCGTTCGATAATGGCATGCTGACAAAAGCGGCTTTCTTCATCCAGTACCGGCCCCAATGAATCGAGGACTTCTTCAACGGCCTGATAAAACTCGGTTTGTGCCGGGCTGCTCTTCTGTAATTTAACAATAGTATTGTGGGTATAGGGCATATTTAAACCTTTGTTGTGTAAAGCAGTTCGCTGGTATAGCCTGTCAGCAATACTGCTAATTTCACTAATAGTGAACAAACTAACGCAATAAACACCTGTTATGGATCACTCTTTATATTTTAGGTTAGCTGGCTATAAAAATAGCATGCAACTGGCAGCTCTGGCTAACCGGCCGACATTTAGCGCGTCACAACCACCGATACTCTGCCTGCATGGCTGGTTGGATAATGCCGCCAGTTTCCGGCCTCTGGCCAGTGAACTTGCTTCACTACCTTTACTGGCGCTCGACTTTCCGGGCCATGGTCTGTCGGCTAACCGAAGCAATGACGCCCATTATTACTTTTTTGACTGGGTAGAAGATGTGGTTGCCCTCTGTCAGCAACAAGGCTGGCAACAGCTGACTGTGGTTGGCCATTCCATGGGGGGGATGGTGGCCACTGCGCTGGCTGCGGCTTTCCCGGAGCTGGTGGCCAGATTGGTACTGATAGATAGCCTGGGCTTTGTTACCGCTGAGCCTAACGATACCTGTGAGCAATTGCGTCAGGGTATTGTGTCGCGGTTAAAAGGGCCGCCAGCACGAAAACCCTATTACCAGAGCCTTACCGCTGCTGCAGAGGCACGGCTCCGGCAAAGTGATTTTAGCTTACAGGAAGCGTTGCTACTGGCTGAACGTGGCACGGTGACCAATCAACAGGGTGTTAGCTGGGACAATGACTATCGTTTACGTTATCGCTCGGTACATCGGTTGACTGACGCTCAGGCCAAGGCGCTTTGCCTGGAAGTTCAGGCGCCGGTACTGGCTATTTTAGCCAGTGATGGTCCTTTTAACAGTAAACTGGCAGAGCTACAAAGCTGGTATGAGCGCTTGACGGTAAAGCAAATAACCGGCGGCCATCATTGTCATATGACAGCCGCCAGCGAGGTTGCCAGGCTGATTAAAGCCTGGCTCTGATCACTGCAGAATGTAACTGACTGACAGACCAAAATTAGCACCGGCGGTAGCATAGCCCCGGCTGGTGTAATAATTTTTATCAGTCAGGTTCGCCAGCCTGGCCCTTATTGTTAGCGCTGGTGTCATAGCGTAACTCAGCCCCAGCCCCCACACCGTATGGGCCGGCGCATCAGGGAAAGCGTCGCCGGTAAACCAATCGGCGCCCTGGTAGGTCGCACTTTGATAGTCTGCCGTAATAAATGCAGACCAATTGTCAGCGATGTAACTGCCCCGCCAGTTAATGGTATTTTCAGGCCGGCGCTCCAATTTAAGGCCATTGCTACGATTCTCGGTATCCAGCCAGCTATAGCTGAAATTACTGGCCCATTGCTGCCAGGTTTGGAGCAAGCTGAATTCAATTCCACTGACCGTTGCCAACACCACGTTCTCAGCCAGCTCAACTCCCTGAATAAGGTTGGTAACCTCGCGATCAAACCAGGCAAGCTGCAGCGTTAAACTACGTGTCAGATAGTTAAGGGCAATTTCATCGGATATCGAGCGCTCAGGTTTAAGATCCGGGTTAGCAAACCCAGGAAAGTACAACTGATTAAACGACGGTACTTTAAAGGCAGTGCCACGACTGGCCCGCAATTGCCAACGGTCGGTTAATTGATACCCTGCAGCCAGTTGCCAGGTGGTCTGAGCACCATACTGATTAATCTCATCATAGCGTGCTACCGATTCCAGCTGTAGCCTGTTTAACTGATAATTAATGCCGGCGAATATTGCACGATTAGTTCTGCTGGTTTGCTCGTAAGCCGTAGCAGATTTTGCCACCTGCTCCTGATACCAGTTAACGCCGCCAACAAATTGCCAGCCTGCAGCCAGCTCTGACGCTGCCTGATAGCTGAACTCATCGCGCTCAGTGACAAATGGGCTGCGCGAAACAGGACCAAAAGTAGTATCGCTATCCAGATTACGGCTAAGCTGAGCCTGATGTTGCCAGCGACTTAGCCGCTGCTGCCAGCCAAGCAGATAGGCGCGGTTAAGGGTGTCAGTTTCATCTTCGCTGCCAAAACTGGTATCAAACTGATTAAAACCGGAATTCACGTCAGCCTGAGCTGTCCACAGCCCAAACGGTGAACGGTAGTCAGCAGCTACTTTCAGATACTGTTGCTGATAACCATCGCTGTCTGGATCCAATGCTGGCTGCGCATTAAAACCATCCGCCTGGCTGAAACCGGTACTCGCCCGCAGCGTTAGCCGCTCACGTTGCTGGCTAACGCTGATATCAGCGCCGCCCTGGCCATAACTACCAACCCGGCCATGTAATTCTAATGCGCTGCTACGTCGGGTGGTAATAGCAATAACCCCGGCTAGTGCATCAGAACCATACCAGGCTGCCCGCGGCCCGCGGATAACTTCAATGCGTTCAATCAACTCCAGCGGCACCATCGATAAGGCTTTATATCCTAAGGTCGCAGAGCCACTGCGCACCCCATCGACCAGCACCAGGGTATGACCGGTATTGCCGCCGCGCACGTAAATACTGCTGTTCTGACCACGGCCACCATCCCGGCTTAAGTTAATCCCGGGCAACTGCGCCAATAACTCGGGTAAATCATTGGTCTGACGCGCGACTATATCCTCCCGCTCCAGCACCGTAACGCTGGCCAGCACGTCTTGCTGCAACGTTGCCGCGCGATTAGCGTAGATACTGATACGCTCAATATCCCCATCAGGGTTATTATTTGCAACAGAAGTGTCGTTCAGGCTATCGGTAACAAGGGTACTGGCAGTAACCGGACAGCAGGATGCAACCAGCAAGGCTGCAAAAGCAGGTTTAAACATCAAAGCTCCTAGAATGTGCCCACCGCACATCTACGTTAGTTAGTGGACTTTTCAGGCCGGTCTCCGGGCTTACAACCTGCTTGCGCCAAAACTTTACCTTCCCATCAAATGACAGTGGTTTTTAAAGTTCTGATGGTTGTTTACCGTTGCGGGGGCAGCTCTGGCTTTAACCAGATTCCCGTTTAACTGCAGCGTGCTGCAGCACCTGAAAAAAAGCGGCCTTATTTAAGGCCGCGAGCAGTGTAACCGTGCACCAGAAAATGTCAATAGATGCCTGGATGTCTAAAATAACCAGTTAGGTTATTAGTCCCGAAAATTAGTGAACTGAAAAGCTTGTTCCAGCTCACTACCGCGCACCAACGCCATGGCTTCTTGCAAGTCATCGCGTTTTTTACCGGTAACTCTGACCTGATCTCCCTGAATAGCAGCCTGAACTTTAAGCTTATTATCTTTAATAAGCTTAACCAGCTTTTTTGCCATATCCTGCTCTATGCCTTGCAATAAGCTGACGGCCAAGCTATAGGTTTTACCAGAGTGCACCACGTCGCCTTCTTTAAAAGAGCGAACATCCAGCCCACGTTTTACCGCTTTTGCTAAAAAGATTTCCAGCATTTGTTGCAGCTGAAATTCCGCTTCAGCCTTCATGGTAATAACCTTTTCTTTCAGGATGAATTCTGCTTGCACCCCGCGAAAGTCAAAGCGGGTAGTCAATTCACGGTTTGCAGTTTCTACAGCATTCAGTACTTCTTGCTGGTCCACTTCCGATACGATATCAAATGAGGGCATTAAAATTCTCCTTAGCATAAGCCATTCTGTCTGCTGGTGATTATAACCAGAAAACTGCTACAATCCGAGCGCAGTTTCTGACAGAGGGCTCGCTGTGCCGCAGATTTTTTATCGCTGGATATGTGTATTATGTTTTGTGCTGGCTACCGCTGGTTTTCTGGCTGAGCTAAGTGGTCACCGGATAGCCGGAGGTTTCGCGCATGTAGACAAGGTCGCTCACTTCGGCATTTTTATCCTGTTAACTGCGTTACTCTGGAAAGGCTTTAAACTCACCGTCATTCCGGCTTTTTTGCTGCTGGGCATTTACGGCGGCGGCGTAGAGTTAGCGCAACACTATTTTCCCCGCCGCACCGGTGACTGGTTAGACTGGCTGGCCGATGTTGCGGGTATCGTTACTTTTTATCTGGCCCGGGCACTATGGCACCAATTTCGTCCCCGCAGTCAGCGCTAAGCTGGTGTATTGTTGGCCGTGGCGCCATTGGCCTGCTTGCGGGCGCGCGGCTGCAACAGGCGGGTTATACTGCTACCCTGTGGTTAAAACAACCTGATGCCATTCCACTGCAATTCACCGATCTAACGCAGCAATACCAGCAACAAATACTGCTGCCCCAGCCAAAGGATCAGGCTATTGCACGCCTGCTTGTGCCGGTAAAAGCCTATGATGTCCTCAACGCGGTAGCGCAGTTGCTGCCCTATCTTAGCCCCAATGCCCAGCTGGTAATAAGCCATAATGGCATGATACCTATTGCACCCTTGCTGGCCCGGTTACGCCCTGCGCAGGGGTTGTGGTTTTTATCAACCAGTCAGGCGGCCTATAAACCCGCAGCAGATCATGTTGTTCATAGTGGTGAGGGGCTAAGTTATCTGGCAAAACTGACGGCTTCTGATGGCAATGACAGTCAAGTCATCGCGGCAATGAACGCCGCGTTAGGACCCGTTACGGTAGTGCCGGATATTTATCCCATGCTATGGCAAAAGCTTGCGATAAACGTAGCAATTAACCCACTGACCGCACTAGAGAATTGTCAGAACGGTCAGTTAGCGCACCCGCGATATCAGTCTCAGATCAGCGCACTTACCACAGAGGTATGCCTGGTCGCCAACGCACTGGGTTATCCGATGGAACCTACTGCTACGGTGCAAAGGGTTTATCAGGTAATAACGGCAACGTCCGGCAACTTTTCATCAATGCAACAGGATATGCAAGCCGGCAGACAGACTGAGATTGCCGCTATTTGTGGTTACATTTGTCAGCAAGCAGCGCAGCTGCAACTGTCGGTGCCGGTCAATCAGCAGATGCTGGACCGGGTTCTGGCAAAAACAGCGACTAGCTGACCGGCCGGTAAACAGACACATTGCGATGGCCCTGCTCATGCAGCAACACCGCTTGCAACCTGCTCATCACGCCTTGAGCGCAGTAGCAATAATAATGGAGACCTGAGTCAAGGTTTACAAACTGACTGGCCAGTCTGAAAAAAGGCAGTTCGACAACAGGTATACCCAGATCATTAAGCGGTGCCAGCTCTGTTTCTTCCGGGCTGCGAATATCAAGTATAACCGCGTTGTCAGCCAGTTCACTAAGCTCGCACACCACGTGTGCCTCCTGCTCTGCCTGATAATCAATGGTACGGATATCCAGAATTTTTGCCGCCTTAACCATCTGATCCAGCAGCGTCATATCTACGCGGGCTTCATTTTGCTCAATGTCTGACTGCACAGCATTAACGGTGGGCTTGTTTGAAATAACACCGCAATACTCCGGTATGCTTTTTGACAACTCGTCCACCCCGATTTGACGGGCAATATCAATAATATCCTGTTTATCATGGTAAATAAGTGGTCGTAGCACTAAATCCGGAACCACTTTGTCAATAACCGCCAGATTGGCGATCGTCTGACTGGATACCTGACCGATACTTTCTCCGGTAACCAGCGCATTAATGCCCAAATCCCGCGCTACGGCGCTGGCGGCTCTTAACATCATCCGTTTTAAAATAACGCCCATAACACCGTTATCAACGTGCTCCAGAATGTTATTAACCACGGGCGCAAAATCAACACTGACAAACTTTACCCGATGCGACAAGCTGAACTTTTGCCATAAAAAATTCGCGACCTCCCGCACACCGGCTTCGTGGGCTGCTCCGCCCAGGTTAAAAAATAAGTAGTGGGTACGCAGGCCTTTTCGGATCATCAGGTAACTGGCTACGGCCGAATCGTAACCACCGGAGAGTAGCGATAGTACATCGGATTTAGAGGGCAGCGGAAACCCGCCCATACCGCGAAAACTTTCACTAAGCAGCAGCAACTTGTCCTGTTTAATTTCCAGCTTAATAGTAATATCAGGTTGTTTTAACTGGACTTTTGCCGACACCACCTGCTGATTTAGCCCGCCACCGATATAACGCTCTGCTTCAATAGAGCTAAAACTGTGCTTGCCCTGACGTCGCACCCGGACACAGAACGTTTTACCTGATAGCTGTGACTGATATACCGCCAACACCTGCAGAAAAATATCATGTAAATCAGTAAAGGATGCGGTACGCATCTCAGAGAACGTGACGATGCCCGGTATACACGTTAAGCGCTCAATCAGCTTAGTACGAATGCGTGGTGACGTATTAGGGCAACTGACGATCAGATGATCAAACAGGTTAGTCACGATAACGCCGGGATCTACCTGCGTCAGGATAGTTTTCAGATTGCGTTCAAGTAACTTCGTCTGGCGCTTACGCACCGACCTGCTTTTAATGGCAATTTCAGGGTGTAATTTAATAATGAATTCAAGCATAACATTCAAACATGGCGGTTACGGCGTTAAAAAGTGGCGCGGATTATAGCGTAAAGCCAGCAGAACACCTAGGGCGTGAAGACGATTGCTGGCTTTAATGTTTTCTCGTTACGGCAGAATGCCGCCAGGCTAATTAGCCTGCGGCTCAAAGCTGATGGGATCAGACTCTTTGGCCTTACCCTGCAAAATGGATATTTCTACCCGACGGTTGCGTCTGCGGTTTAACTCAGAGTCGTTTTCAACCAACGGTCGGGTGTCAGCATGCCCCATAACCACCACACGTTGCCGGTCAAACTCTGGCGCGCGGATCAGCTCGGTTGCCACTGATACCGCCCGCTTTGCAGAGAGTTCCCAGTTGTTGCTGTGCAGCTCGTCAGACACCTGAATATCATCTGTATGACCGCTAACCGTAATTTCACCAGGCACATCATTTAGCAAGGTGCCAATTTGCTGAATAATCGGCCTGAAACGAGGTTGTAAAAATGAAGAGCCAGAGGGGAACGAGCCATTCTCACGGATCCGGATAATAATTTGCTGGCCCAATGACTCCAGTTCAACGGCGCCGTCTACAATTTGCTGCTCCAGTTGTTCCGCCAGCTTTTTCACCATTTCATTGGTTTGTTGCTGCATTTCTTCCGCGGCTGCTTCTGCCGCCGCTTCAGCATCGGCCATTTCTTCAGCGTTTGCTGCCGACTGGCCGCCCGTCATATCATCACGTTGTTCCTGGCGCCCGCCAGCAGAATCTTCCTCACCCGCCTGAAACTCAATGACCTGCTGGGTAATTTCCATGGTTTGCTGTTGCAAGGTTTCAATCGGTGTCGGATCAGGTCTGCCGGGTCTGAACTCCATAGCAATGACACTGGTACCTTTGGGAATGTCCTCTACTTCAATCTTATTTTGCACCCCAAAAGCAAACTTCATCGAGCCGGCAATTTGTTTAAACTTCAACACATCCATTTCAGAGAATGCCAACAGCAGCACGAAGAAACACATTAACAAGGCCATTAAATCGGCGAAAGTTCCCATATATTGAGGTAGCCCAGGGGGTGGGCATTTACACTCCTGTTCTTCCTCGTTATTCATGCCGGCTCTCCGACAGCAACCTCGCGCTTACCCTGTGCCAGGTAATTGCGCAGTATACCTTCAATCACTTTCGGGTTCTGACCATCCTGAATACCCAGAATCGCATCGAGGATCAGCTGATTATTTTGCTTTTCCTGCTGATTACGGATGGCCAGCTTATCCGCCAGCGGAATAGCAATAACGTTGGCGATAAATGCACCATACAGCGTGGTTAACAATGCTACTGCCATGGCCGGACCGATAGCCTTAGGATCATCCATGTTCGACAGCATTGCCACCAGACCAATCAAGGTACCAATCATACCCATTGCCGGCGCAACGTCGCCCAGACTGCGGAATATCGCGATCGCTGTCTCATGGCGCTTCTCGGTCAGGCTGATATCTTTTAACAACGTTGCCCGGACCACATCGGCGTCATGGCCATCCACCAGCATGTTAACCCCTTTTTGCATAAAGGCGTTGGGTATTTCAGCTTCTTCCAAAGCTAAAAAGCCCCCCTTCCGCGCAGAGTCTCCTAACTGCACTGCTTTTTCGATCAGCTCTTCAGGTGCTTCTATTTTAAACATAAACGCTTTTGCAGCCGCCTTACCGGCACCTAAAAACTGGCCCATGGTAAATTTGGCAATAACCACAAAAATTGAGCCACCGACCACAATCAGTACTGACACCAAATCAGCGAACATAGCCGGGTCGCCACTACTACCGATAATCATCGCCATAACAACAAAACCAATAGCGCCAATCATCCCAACCAGGGTTGCTATATCCACTCTTTACTCCTCAACACACGCCCAAACGGCAATTTTGATTATTTTATATTAGCTTATAGTCGGTTATCGACAAAGCTTCGTAAATATTAAGTGCGCAATTACTTAAAAGACGCAATTTAGGCTTTCACTTATGGGTTATGATTGACCATAATAGCCTGCTAAGGTAACGTTGCGCACAGTTTTTTTGGGGATCGTCATGAGTAAAAAGAAAGCCGACCTGAGCCAGTTTGAGCAGGCGATGGCCGAACTTGAAGGTATAGTGCAGCAACTTGAGCAAGGCGACTTGTCACTTGATGCCTCACTAAGCCAGTTTGAACGCGGTATCAGCCTGGTTAAGCAAAGCCAGCAACAACTTCAAAGTGCGGAGCAGAAAGTCCAGTTGCTGTTGCAACAGCAACAGCAGGAGAGTCTGCAAGCGTTCACACCACCGCCTGGAGAGTAGCTTGGTACCTGATAGCCTGACATTGTATCAATATCGCATTGAGCAACAATTACAACTTACTATGGCTGCTCAACCTCAGATTGCCGGCCGCTTACACGATGCAATGCAGTACAGCCTGACTAATGGCGGCAAGCGGATCCGGCCTTATTTAGTGTATAGCTGTGGCAGCATGCTCGGCGTGTCACTGGATACACTGGACAGCGCAGCCTGTGCCATCGAATGCCTGCACAGTTATTCGCTCATTCACGATGACTTACCGGCAATGGATAACGATGATCTGCGTCGCGGCAAGCCAACGTGCCATAAAGCATTTGATGAAGCCACTGCTATTCTGGCTGGCGATGCGCTGCAGGCATTGGCCTTTGACATTCTCGCCAGTGCTGAGGGTGAGTTAAGCATCCAGCGCAGATTAAAGCGCGTCGCGCTGTTGGCAAAAGCCAGTGGCGTAGCAGGGATGTGTGCAGGACAGGCGATTGATTTGGCGCAAACCAATCAACACACCGGTTTAGCCACTTTGGAGCAAATGCACCGTTTGAAAACAGGTGCCTTAATAGAGTGTGCCGTACAACTGGCCTATTACAGCAGTGAACTGGATTGCCCTGCTACACTTGAGGCATTAACTGCTTTTGCCAGTGCGCTGGGTCTGGCGTTTCAGGTTCAGGACGATATCCTTGATATTGAGAGCGATACCTTAGTACTGGGTAAGCCACAGGGTTCTGATAGCAAAGCAAATAAGCTGACTTATCCGGCACTGTTAGGGCTGCAGGAAGCCAAGAATAAAGCGCATCATTTGTATCAGGAAGCATTGGCCGCACTGGCCAGACTGCCCTACAATACCGCTGAGTTGCAAGCCTTCGCGCATTACATTATTGCCCGCAAGTTTTAATAAAGGCATTGAAGATGGCATTAGATATGACCGATTTCCCGCTGTTAGCTAAAGCCGATGTGCCAGAGCAACTGCGTAAATTACCACAGGATAAGCTGCCGGCTCTGAGTGCTGAGTTGCGGCGTTTTTTGTTAAAAACCGTCAGCCAGAGCAGTGGCCATTTTGCCTCGGGCCTGGGTACGGTAGAGCTGACCGTTGCACTGCATTACGTATACAACACGCCTTTTGACCGGCTAATCTGGGATGTCGGTCATCAGGCCTACCCGCACAAAATTTTAACCGGTCGGCGTGATAAAATGCATAGTATTCGTCAGAAAGACGGCTTGCATCCTTTTCCCTGCCGCCAGGAAAGTGAATATGACACCCTGACCGTAGGCCATTCCAGCACGTCGATTAGCGCCGCATTAGGTATGGCCATTGCCGCCAGGCAGGCTAAGTCAAAACGCAAAATCGTAGCGGTAATTGGCGATGGCGCGATTACCGCAGGTATGGCGTTTGAAGCGCTTAACCATGCCGGTGAGGTTCGACCCGATATGCTGGTTATTCTGAATGACAATGAAATGTCGATTTCAGAAAATGTCGGTGCGTTAAACCAATATTTTGCCCGGATTTTATCTGGTAGCTTCTACACCAGCCTGCGTGAGGGTGGTAAAAAGATTTTACAGGGCGTGCCACCGCTGCATGAACTGGCCAGCCGGGCAGAGGAGCATTTTAAAGGCATGGTAACGCCGGGTACCTTTTTTGAAGAACTGGGCTTTAACTATATCGGCCCAATTGATGGCCATGACGTGATTACCCTGGCCGATACGATTCGCAATATGCGAAATCTGAAAGGCCCGCAGCTACTGCATATCGTCACCAAAAAAGGTAAGGGCTATGCTCCGGCTGAAGCCGATCCTATTGGCTACCATGCTGTCGCGAAATTTGATCCTGAAGCCAGTAGCCAACCGATAAAAAAACCCGGTAAGCCAACCTTTTCCAATATTTTTGGTAGCTGGCTCTGTGATATGGCAGCTCAGGACGAACGCTTGCAGGGCATTACTCCCGCCATGCGTGAAGGCTCTGATATGGTGCAGTTCTCTAAACGTTTTGCGACACGTTATTTTGATGTTGCCATTGCGGAACAACACGCAGTTACGCTGGCTGCAGGTATGGCGATTGAAGGATTAAAACCGGTCGTGGCCATCTACTCCAGTTTTCTGCAGCGCGGTTATGATCAGCTCATTCATGATGTAGCCCTGCAAAATCTTGATGTCTTGTTCGCAATTGATCGGGCCGGTATTGTCGGCGCTGATGGCCCTACTCATCAGGGCGCGTTTGATATCAGCTTTATACGCTGTATTCCTAACATGCTTTTGATGGTGCCTTCGGATGAAAATGAATGCCGTCAAATGCTTTATACCGGTTATCAGCACCCGGGGCCTGCTGCAGTGCGCTATCCACGCGGAATTGGTTCAGGCGTTGCAGCAGAGCAAAATATGCAGTTACTGGCGCACGGCAAAGCCCGTGTTGTCAGAGAGGGTGAAAAACTGGCCATTCTGGCGTTTGGACCATTACTGCAACAATGCCAAGCCATTGCTGCAGATCTGAATGCCACTCTGGTAGATATGCGCTTTATTAAACCGTTAGACGAAGCCCTGTTGCTGCAACTGGTTAGCCGTCACAGCCATTTTGTCACAGTAGAGGATAACGCGCTTATTGGTGGCGCAGGTTCTGCTGTTAACGATGTATTGTTGCGCCATGGCTGCAACGTGAGCGTGCTTAACCTTGGACTGCCTGATCAATTTGTAAAACATGGCAGTCAGCAGGAAATCTATGCCGAGCTGGGTTTAGACAGCGAGGGTATCAGCAGACAAATAAACGCGTTTTTATCAGCATAAAACCGGCATTAGCCAGGCATCTTAAAGTGCCTGGCTATCTCCCTGTTCAAACCACACCAGTCCCTCTGCGAGCAGTTTTTCAATTTGTGCTTCAATATGGGCAGAGTCTTCAAATTCGAATGCATCCAGTTGGCTATCAAATTCCAGGGTGGCTACGGCATTTTTGCCATGATGCTTAACATGGTAAAGCGCCAGTTCGGCCAGTTGCAGCGACACTTCCCAGTTAATTAACTGCCCACCCAGTAACGGCAGCGGATAGTGGGCATAACCGATAGAACAGGTTAGTCTGACAGTTTGACCGTCAGGTAAGTTAAATGCCGCTTTCGCAACTTGCTCGTTGAGCCGGTAACTAAACTGGCGAACCAAATCTGCCTGAATATCACGCAACACCAGTACAAACGCAGCGCCGCTGAAACGCACGACATAATCAGAGCCGCGTGTTTCCCGGATCAACAGGCCACTAACCTGCTGAATAAGGCTATCACCAGCACTGTTACCATACTGATCATTAATTTGTTTAAAGTTATCTAAATCAACATGCAATAGCGCCAGGCACTTACCCTGATCCTGCATTAATTCCCGGTTACGCTGGAAGTGTTCAATATCTTTTGGTAATTGTTCGAACATAAAGCGCCGGTTACGCAACCCCGTCAGGTTATCTTTATGGGTCAACTGCCCAAGTTGCTCATTCAGCTCATTTAACCGCACATTACTATTTTCTAACTCCTGGGTGCGCTGCCTGACCAATCGCTCCAGTTCCAATTGTTTGTGCAATGTATTTCGCCTGACCAGCCATAATACGCCATACAGACAACACAACAATAATAGCAACCACAATGAGCGATACAGCAGCGTTTCATCAAAACGCTCCGGCACGATCAATTCCAAACTGGTCTCGGAGGCAGATTGCCAGCTGTGGCCGGCCTGTCGTACCTGGAGCCGGAAAATGAAATCACCCGGAGGTAAGTTAGTATATACGGCCTCTCGACGCTGGCTTACTTCGTGCCAGTGGCTGTCAAAACCCTCCAGACGATAGCGAAATTGCAACGCGTCAGGTTTAATGTACTCCAACGCAGAATAATGCAACCTGACATTGCGCTCATCCATTTCCAGCACGAGCTGTTGCTGCCCCTGGGTCAGTTGATATTGCTGACTGGTGGTAACCTGTTTTATCTGCGGCTTTAACGGCTGCTATGACGTTTGCTTTAAATTTGCCTGTACTGCTATCAACCCTTTAAGCGTCGGAAACCAATACTCGTCCTGCCACTGCACTATTTTAGCGTGCCCCGCCCCATTACAGCAGCGATTTGGGCCACTGCCTAACTGCCGGTCAAAAGGAGTCAGCACCTCATCAATAATAAAAGGCTGATTACTACTCTCTGGCAATGTCGCCAGTGCCAGCCGGTATATACCTTTATGGCTGCTTACCCATACCTGTTGATCGACCTCATCATAACTGAAGCTAACCGCTGGGCCATGTGGCATGCCGTTGCCGGTGTGAAGCTGCAGCCATTGCTGCTCTGGCCGCCGGATAAAAATTCCATCATCAATGGTGCTGACCAGCAAGCTGCCATCGGGTAAATGCAGCAGTGCCAATATATAACTGTTGTACAGTGCGTTGCCTACGCCCAGCCGTTGAAGTTTGTCTTGCTGATACTGATATAACCCTCTTGTGGTACCGACAAATAATTGATCTGTTTTGTGCTGCAACGCGGTGATATTACGCGATTCAAATTGCTCATTTAACGGTGACAGAGTTAACTGTTTATCTGAGGAGTAGTAGAGTCCCCGCACGCCACCGAGCCATACCCCGCCGTCAACAGCAGGCTGTACCACTTTAATCGTATTGCCCTGCAAACTCGGGAAAGGGACACTGAGTTCCCGGGTTTTCAGATTATATTGCAGCAAACCACTATCTGCTCCAAACCAAAGCAATTGTGATTCGGGCCAGAAGAAATCGTGTATGGTTTGACTGCCCATAATCTCAGCACCAAGCAAGGTGGTAAATTCACCTGACTTATTCAGAGTTTGCAGCGCTGACTGACTGGCAATAATAAGCTCATCATCAGGTGTTAAGCCAACACTGCGTACTACCGGATCTGCCAGACCATCAACTAATCGTCTAACGTGCCCGGCAGCGGCGCGGGAAATTCCATCGCTGTAACTGGCCAGCCAGATATTTTGCTGTTTATCTTCAAATACGTCACTGAACCAGGGTGTAGTGCCAAGTTCAGCCGTAGTAACCGTTTGCCATTCTTGCCGATGTTGCCGGTAAAAAAGCTTGCGATAGGTTGAAATCCAGCTTCCTTGCTGACTGTCTTTGAACAGCCGGTAAACAGCGCTGTGCTCACCATCAGGTAGCTGACACTTAAGAATTTCGCCTTCTGGCGATAAATGATAAAAACCACTTTCGCTGGCCAGATGTAAACCCTGCTCGGTCACGGTCAAATCATAAACCGGTGTCTGGGCGAGCTCTAAAGGTAACGGGTAGGCGTGCCGCTGCTGGCTACCATCGGGGCTCAATTGATAAAGATGTTCGGCAGTGCTTACCCAGATACCTTCAGGCGCTTTTTCGAGCTGATGCACCTGACTGCGTACCGCTTCAATTCTGCTGATTTTACCTGCTTTAATTCGAAATAAATTATCTGCTGCCACCCAGACTTCATCATCGGCGATGCTGATAATAGCCGTGACCTCTGCCACAATCGGATAACGTTCAAATTTTAACGTTGTTGGATCAAGCCCCGACAGCCCGGCTTTGGTGCCAACCCAGATATAGCCGGTGTTGTCCATAAGTAAGCGGGTAATGGTATTACTGGCCAGATGCCGGGTGTTATCACTGGTAAAATGTTCAAACTGCAAGCCGTCGAAGCGGTTAAGGCCATACAAGGTCCCAAGCCAAAGATAACCCAATTCGTCCTGAGTCACGGCCCGCACAGAATTACTGGAGAGGCCGTCGTTACTGGTCCAGTGCCGGATATCAAAATCGTAAACTGATGGTACGCCTTGTTTATCCTGCTCTGACTGCATTGCTATGTTCGGCGTGTGATTTGTTGCGTTGTTGCCAGTAGAACCAGTTTGCTCAGCAAACGCGAGGTTAGCCACAGTGAGCAGCATTAATCCTGGTATTATCAGTTTATTCATTCCCTTGCCCCGCACTGTGGTCTTTTACCGCTAACTCAGCAGCTGATAATAAAAAAGCAATTGCAGTATCAGCCAGGCAGGCACAGCTGCCAGTATATCGTCCAGCATAATTCCCAGGCCACCGTGCACCCGCAGGTCAAACCAACCTATTGGCCACGGCTTTACAATATCAAATAGGCGGAATAATAAAAAACCAACCTATAAACTTTGCACACTCAGCGGTACCAATAGCATGGTTAGTGCAAAGCCGATAACTTCGTCCCAGACAATAGCGCCATGATCGTGTTCACCGACATCTTTTGCTGTTTTACCACAAATATAGATACCCAGTAGTGTCCCCAGCAGCAGAAATGCCAGATACCAAACGGTACCCAAAGCGGCGAACGCAATGATAAATGGAATGGCAACCAAAGTACCAAAGGTTCCCGGCGCGCGGGGCGCAAGACCTGCGCCAAACCCTAATGCCAGCAAATGCTGCCAGCGACCTAATTGAAATTTATTATTATTCATGGGAAATGGACAAACCCCTGATGCTGGTAATCAAATGGTTGCTCGCCGGCTTTTAATTCCAGTTTTCCGGCAACACCGGTAATCCGGCCTATACAACTGACAGGTACACCATAGGGCGAAAGTAATACATCCAGGCTGCCGCGTTTGCTCTCTGGTACCGTAAACAACAGTTCGTAATCTTCACCACCGGATAATGCCATGTTCAGTGCGGTAGCGTGATCGCAACTGTCTTTTAGTGCCTGAGACAGTGGAAGTTTATTCACGTCGATATAAGCACCTACAGCAGAGCGGCGTAATATATGGGGCAAATCACCACATAAGCCGTCAGAAAGATCCATTGCGCTACTGGCAATGTTTCGCAGTGCCTGGCCCAGCGCAACACGGGCGGAGGGAAAATGAAAACGTTGTAACAAATGCGCCTGATGTTTCTTACTTGCCTGAGCATGGCCCTGACACACTTTTAAACCCAGCGCCGCATCGCCCAGGGTACCCGTCACGTAAATGTAATCGCCCACTTTCGCACCACTGCGGGTAATCGCCCGGCCACGTGGTACCTGGCCCTTTGCTATCATGGTCAGGCTTAACGGACCACGCGTTGTGTCACCACCTATCAGACGACAATTATAATAATCAGCGGTTTCTGCCAAACCTGCCGCAAACTGGCGCAACCAGGCTTCATCAACTTTGGGTAGCGTCAATGCCAGAGATAACCAGGCTGGCTCAGCCCCCATTGCTGCTAAGTCACTGACGTTTACCGTGACCAGCTTGTGGCCAAGTGCCCTGGGATCAACATCCGGGAAAAAATGGGTGCCACTGACCATCGTATCGGTTGTGACAACCAGATCATAACCGTCGCGCATTTGCAGCACAGCGCCATCATCACCGACGCCCACCAACACGTCCTGACGCGCGATACCAGCGTCAGCAAAGAAGCTGGCAATAAGTTCGAATTCACCCATAGTAAGTAAAAAAGCCGACAAATGCCGGCTCTCCTTTAGTTGGTTCGCAGCACCCGAACCGCTTTATCAAGAATACCATTGACAAATTTATGGCTGTCATCTGCAGCAAAGGCTTTTGCCAGCTCAATGGCTTCATTAATAATCACTTTATAAGGCACGTCCAGCCGGTATTTCAGCTCGTACGCGGATACCCTTAACACCGCTTTTTCTACCAGATCGATATCTTCAAACGGTCGTTCCAGATAAGGCTTTAATGCTTCATCTAACTTGCTGTGATGCAAGACAACACCGCGTAAAATATCCTGGAAATAAGCAACATCCAGTTGTTTTACATTATTTTCCAGCAAAAGCTGCTGTTCAATGTCGGCTATCGGGTTATGGCTGACTTGCCAGCTGTATATCCCTTGTACCGCCAGTGAACGCGATTGACGACGCACATTTGGTTTCATAAAATTTCCTGTTACAGCTGGTCCAGCACGTTAACCATTTCCAGCGCTGACATAGCAGCCTCTGCGCCCTTGTTGCCCGCTTTGGTGCCGGCACGCTCTATCGCTTGCTCTATGCTATCAACGGTAAGTACGCCAAACGCAACCGGTAAATCGTGTTGCATGGCAACCTGGCCTATACCTTTGGTGCATTCGCCAGAGACGTACTCAAAATGCGGGGTACCGCCACGGATCACTGCACCAAGCGCAATAATGGCATCATATTTTTTGCTCGCTGCAACCCGCTGCAGCGCCAGTGGCATTTCAAAAGCGCCAGGGATCCGCACGACAGTAATATCCTGATCGTCGACGTTACCCACTCGCTTTAAAGTATCCACGGCGCCATCTAACAAGCTTTCAACGATAAAACCGTTAAACCGAGCCACGACTAACGCGAACTTTTTGCCCTTGGCCACATAGCCGGCTTCAATCACTTGCATGGTAAATCCTCTCGAATCTGGGGCTGCAAAAATCAGCCGCGTATAATATCACAAAATCTACAATTGCGGCATCGCTGTTATTCGGAGACGTAGTCGACGACTTCCAGTCCAAAACCAGATAAGGCATGATACTTTTTAGGCTGGCTTAACAACCGCATTTTTTTAACGCCCAGACTGGCCAGGATCTGTGAACCCACCCCAACATTACGTGACGTGCCCTTCCAGGGTACTGTTTTGGGTTGCTCGCCTTTATCTTCAGCTTCAAATGCCTGCACCATCCGCACCAACTCTGCCGTTGACTCATGCTTGCCAAGCAACACCAACACCCCGCCTTCGTCCGCAATCCGCTTCATTGCGGTATGTAGTGGAAAACTGCGATTCGCGGCACGATCAGCCAGCAGTAAATCCGAAAACGTATTGTGTAAATGCACCCGCACCAACGTCGCCTCATCCGGCTTAATATCACCTTTAACCAGAGCAAAATGCAGCTGATTGTCGATGGTATCCTTGAACGTAACCAGCTGAAAATCACCCACTTCAGTGGGTAACTGACAGGTAGCAACCTTCTCGATGGTTGTTTCATTCAGGTTTCGGTATTCAATTAAATCAGCGATAGTACCGATCTTAATATTATGTTCACGGGCAAATATTTCTAAATCCGGCCGTCTGGCCATAGTGCCGTCATCATTCAGGATTTCCACGATAACTGCTGCGGGCTCAAGGCCTGCCAGCCTTGCCAAATCACAGCCGGCTTCCGTATGCCCTGCCCGGACCAACACCCCACCATCCTGGGCCATCAGCGGAAAAATATGTCCTGGCTGGACAATATCTGCAGGGCCGGCATCACGAGCCACTGCAGCTTTAACGGTGCGAGCGCGATCTGCAGCTGAAATACCGGTGGTGACACCCTCAGCCGCTTCAATGGAAACAGTGAAGTTAGTCGCAAAAGGAGACTTATTTGCATCGACCATCAGTGGCAGATTAAGTTGTTTGCAGCGCTTTTTACTCAGGGTAAGACAAATCAGACCACGGCCATGCTTCGCTATAAAGTTAATAGCTTCGGGCGTAACATAGTCTGCGGCCATCACCAGATCACCTTCGTTTTCACGATCTTCATCATCCATCAGTATAACCATCTTGCCCTGACGAATATCTTCAGTAATTTCAGCAGGTGTATTCAGTTGCATAAAAACCCTTGTTATAAGTTGGCACAATAATACCGGTAAATAGGATGCGACGTTAAGCCGGTTGTTAAATGTATCAGAGCGTGTTTATCTTATTCAGTAGCGCCGTCAGCCGGATGTCGGTCCCCACCTGGCAAATATCATTAAATTCAAACCTATAAGCCTGGCTCAACGCCGTCAATTCTGGTAATTCCGCCATGGCTCTGGCCTGCGGACCCAATAATATCGGAGCCTGGTATAAAATAAATTCATCCACCAGTTGCTGCTGCAATAACGCACCGGCCAGTGTGGCACCCGCTTCTACCCAGATGCTACGAACCTGATGTTCGGCTAGCAGATATAGCAACGCGCGCAAATCAAAATATCCATCAACGCCAAGCGGCACGGCTAACTGCTGAACCTGTGATGGCATCACTAACGGTGGCGCATTGTCCGTCACACACAGCAAAATAGCGCCGGCTAAATTGAATAACGGCTCGTTGCCGGTTAATTGGCGGCGCCGATCAAGGATCACTCTTACTGGCTGCCGCAACTGACCATCGGATAACGGCGTTAGCGTTGGTCCCCCGTCGGGCTGTCTGACGCTCAGGCGGGCGTTGTCAGCCAGCACCGTACTGGCGGTAGATAACACCGCACTACTTTGTGCCCGGTATTGCTGAACATCGGCTCGTGCCTGCTCACTGCTTATCCACTTGCTTTGGCCATTGGCCAAAGCAGTACGACCATCAATGCTGGCAGCCAACTTTAACCGCAGCCAGGGTCTTTGCCTTTCCATGGCACTGAGAAAGCCCCGGTTCACTGCCCGCGCTTCAGCTTGCATCAAGCCAGTTTGCACGTTGATCCCAGCCTGGGTTAGTAACGCAGCACGCTTGCCAGCAACCAGAGGATTCGGGTCCAGCATCGCTATTACTACCCGTGAAACGCCAGCTGCGATCAGTGCTTCAGCACAGGGAGGCGTGCGGCCAAAATGGCTGCACGGCTCCAGTGTCACATAACAGGTAGCACCACGGGCGTTGTCACCAGCCTCAGCCAGCGCATAAACTTCGGCATGGCCCTGACCGGCCTGATGATGATAGCCAGAGCCAACGACCCTATCATCCCGGACGATCACCGCCCCCACATTGGGGTTAGGATCAGCGGTAAACCTGCCTTTGGCGGCCAGCTGCAGTGCCAGTGTCATAAACTGGATGTCGGCCGCAGTAAAGGCCATTACTGCTCTCCTAAGCGGGCAATTTCCTCACCAAACTCACGAATATCTTTAAACGAACGGTACACAGATGCAAACCGCACATACGCGACTTTATCGACCTTAACTAACTCGTCCATAATCAGATTGCCGAGCATTTTACTGCCAAGTTCACGCTCACCTGTTGCACGTAATTGTGACTTAATTTTCTGGATAAGCTGTTCTATTTGTTCGGTCGATACCGGCCGTTTTTCCAACGATCTTAGTAATCCGTTGCGCAGCTTGTCTTCATTAAAAGGTTCACGCGAACCATCCCGCTTAATGATCCGGGGCATCACTAACTCAGCGACTTCAAACGTGGTATAGCGTTCATGACACGCCAGGCATTCCCGGCGGCGGCGAACCTGATGACCGTCCGCCACTAAGCGCGAATCAATGACTTTGGTGTCATCAGCATTACAAAAGGGACAATACATGGACAGTTCTCAGAGATAAAAATGGCCGCAAATGCGGCCATAATAGCACTAAATTAATGCTTAAGCATAAACCGGAAAACGGCTGCATAACTGACCGACGTCAGCCTTTACCCGCTCGATAACACTGTCATCATCAATATTGTCCAGTACATCACAAATAAAACCGGCAACCTGACGTGCCTGCTCTTCTTTAAAACCGCGACGGGTAATCGCCGGCGTACCAATACGTAAGCCACTGGTGACGAAAGGTGAGCGCGGGTCATTCGGTACTGAGTTTTTGTTAACGGTAATGTGCGCCCGCCCTAAGGCCGCATCAGCCGCTTTACCCGTAATGTCTTTATCTATTAAATCCATTAAAAACAAATGGTTTTCAGTACCACCAGAGACGATTTTATAACCACGTTTGATCATTTCATCACACATGGCTTTGGCGTTGTTTAATACCTGCTGCTGATACACTTTAAATTCCGGCTCTAATGCTTCTTTAAAAGCTACCGCTTTGGCAGCAATAACATGCATTAATGGTCCACTCTGGCTACCCGGGAATACCGCCGAGTTAAGCTTCTTCTCGATTGCTTCATTTTTACGTGCCAGAATTAAACCACCACGAGGACCAGCCAGCGTTTTATGGGTAGTGGTGGTCACAACATCTGCAACCGGTACCGGGTTAGGATACAAGCCTGCAGCGACTAATCCGGCAACGTGCGCCATATCAACCAGTAAATACGCCCCTACTTTATCGGCGATATCTCGAAACCGTTGCCAGTCAACAATCCCGGAGTACGCCGAGAAACCTGCGATAATTAATTTTGGTTTATGCTCCAGGGCAAGCGCTTCGGCCTGGTCATAATCGATCACGCCGGTATCAGGATGTAAACCATATTGCACAGCCTTATACAACTTACCTGATGAACTAACATGTGAGCCATGGGTTAAATGACCACCATGAGCCAGACTCATGCCTAAAATCGTGTCACCCGCTTCCAATAAAGCTAAAAATACTGCTGCGTTGGCTTGTGAGCCCGCATGAGGTTGCACATTCGCATAGTCCGCAGCAAAAAGTTGTTTAGCCCGGGCAATCGCTAAATCCTCTGCAACATCGACAAATTCACAGCCGCCGTAATAACGTTTGTGTGGATAACCTTCAGCATATTTGTTAGTAAGTTGCGAACCCTGTGCCTGTAAAACACGCGGACTGGCGTAGTTCTCAGAAGCAATTAATTCAATGTGCGCTTCCTGACGGGCGGTTTCATCGGCTATCGCCTGCCATAGTTCCGGGTCAAAATCGGCAATATTCATCTCACGCTTTAACATGCTTTCTCCTGGGCGCAGGTCACGCTTACTGGTTAAATAATTGGGGACTGGTAATTGGCGCTTATTCTACCCTGATTTTATTCAGGATGCACCGAAAATATAGCCATCCGGCCGTCCACTAAAGGCCGCGCACTGACTGTTTTAATAACTGGATAGTCTGCTTTACAGCTAACAACGCTTTACAAGGCCAACCGCTGACACTACTATACTGTATATCAATACAGTCTACTTAGCATTATGAGCAGTCAGCGTAAAATTATTCATATCGACATGGATTGTTTTTTTGCCGCAGTAGAAATGCGCGATAACCCGATGCTGGCCGCTATTCCATTGGCGATTGGCGGCAGTCGCAGTAGCCGCGGCGTTATTGCCACCTGCAATTACCCAGCGCGCGCTTTTGGTGTCCGCTCTGCCATGCCTACCGGGCAAGCTTTAAAGCTATGCCCGCAACTGCATTTAATGGCCGGGAATATGGAGAAGTATAAGACGGTTAGCAGGCAAATTCGGGCTATCTTTCACCGCTATAGTGATGTAGTAGAACCCTTATCACTGGATGAAGCTTTTCTGGATGTCAGTAACAGCCAGCATTTTGGCGGCAGTGCCACCCGCATTGCTGATGATATCCGCAGGGTCATTCTGGCAGAAACCGGGCTCACCGCCTCAGCAGGGGTAGCGCCAAATAAATTTCTGGCCAAAATTGCCAGCGATGAAAACAAACCTGACGGCCTTTTTGTTATAACGCCGCAACAAGTCGCGGCATTTGTCGATAATTTACCACTTGCTAAAATCCCCGGAGTGGGAACTAAAACCGCTGAACGCCTTAGCCGGCTCGGTTTGACAAAATGCAAAGATATTGCCAACTGCGATTTAGCAGTGCTGGTAAAGCATTTTGGTGCAATGGCTGATAGTTTACTTAAGCGTAGTCAGGGTATCGACGAGCGTCCGGTGCGGGTGGAACGTCATGCCAAATCAGTCGGTGTTGAACACACTCTGGCGACAGATATCGACGATTATCCGGATTGCGTTGAGGCCTTAAGTGCTTTATGGCCAAAACTACAATTGCGCCTGGAACATCAAAGCGATAAAGGGCTGCAGAAGATCGGGGTTAAACTTAAATTCAGCGATTTCAGGCAAACAACGGTGGAATGTCAGGCTCAAACCGCGAAACTGGAGCAGTTTCTACCCTTGTTACAGCAAGCGTGGCAACGCCGGCAACAACAAGGCGTGCGTCTGGTCGGCATACAGCTTGGCTTTGCCGCGCCTAACCCAGGCCAGCTTAATTTACCTTTTTAAGCGAATAGTTAGTTATCGGGCCTGGCCGGATTTCAGACATAAAAAAGCCAGCTCTGCGGCTGGCTCTTTACAAGAAAACTATCAGATTAACCGGTTACAGTGACGTTTTCAGCCTGTGGACCTTTCTGACCTTCGGTAACTTCGAAAGTTACACGCTGACCTTCAACTAAAGTTTTACGGCCTGTGCCATTGATAGCGCGGAAATGAACGAATACGTCTTTGCCGCCTTCGCGCTCAATAAAACCGAAACCTTTATCTTCGTTGAACCACTTAACTGTACCAGAAATTAACTGTGACATAACACTCTCTTACTTTAACTAAATTTGCCGAAATTTCGGCGACTTAAATATTCTCGGCCAGCTTATCGAGCGGCTAAATATTCAAACGCATTATCAGTTAAGCTGATCATGCGGTCAATATAAATACCGGACGAGCAGAAAATATATTTTCCAGCCAGCCGTACCAGCGAAATCGTATTCGCCAGAACGGGTTAACGCCAACTGGCACGACTTACACTTTTCAGTGTAGCAGCAAAAGTGCTGAACATTTAACCAGCGACCAATTATTTTTTACGACGTACCGGACCGCTGCCATCATCACCGCCCTCAAAAAAACTAGGACCTTTTGGTTTTGTCGCATCAGGCTTAGTCTTAGCCGCTTTGGCCACTTTTTTCGGGGCAGTGTTTTTAACGTTATTGCGCACGCCAGATTGTGCAGGCTCAGGGACAACACCGCTAAACTTCGCCGGCAAACTGTCCACAACTGAAAACTCAATGGCATGACGCAAAAATGCTTCAATATTTTGTAGGCTTGGCCAATCTTTCGGACCAACCAGAGAAACGGCTTGGCCTTTCGCGCCAGCCCTACCCGTGCGACCAATACGATGAACATATTCTTCAGGATGTTTGGGCAGATCAAAATTAATAACATGTGACACTTGCAACAAGTCCAGGCCACGAGATGCTAAATCGGTGGTAACCAGCACCTGAAATTTACCGGTAGCAAATTGTTGCATTACACTGTTTCGTTGTTGCTGGCTTAATTTACCACTTAACCCGACGGCGCTATAACCGGCGGCCTCACATACACTGGTTAATCGTTCGGCATCGACCCGCGTAGCGGTAAACATGATTAGCTGCTTAATCTGTTGCTGCGTTAGAAAAAATCTTAACAGCGCTTCCTTATGACTCAAATTATCGGCCAGAAAAAACCGTTGTTCGATATCCTGATGGGGCTGATAGCCCGCACCGACAGCAACGCGATGCGGGTTCTTTAATAATGCCAGTGCCAGATTATCCACTTCTGCATGATCCAACGTGGCCGAAAACAACAGGGTTTGACGCAATCTGTGATCTGCCGCCTTATTAATGACGGTAAGTTGTGGCAGAAAACCCAAATCGAGCATTCGGTCTGCTTCGTCCAGAATTAACATCTCCAGACCTTGTAAAAACAGGGTTTTATGTTCCAGGTGATCAACAAATCGCCCTGGTGTCGCCACCACGATTGTCGGCTGGCGTTTCAGGATTTTTTCCTGATCGTTAAAGTTTTCGCCACCAACAATTAATGCTGCGGTAACAGGCGTATTAGACACCAGCAAGCGAAGCTGGGCATAAACCTGCTTGGCCAACTCTCGGGTGGGTGCCAGAATCAATGCCCGGGCATCTTGTTTTGATAACGCCCGGCTCTTCAATAAACGTTGCATCATGGGCAGCAGATACGCCAGCGTTTTACCTGACCCCGTCTGCGACGACACAATTAAATCACGGCCGACCATCACCGCAGGAATAGCTTCTTGCTGAATTTCGGTTGGCTTATCAAAGCCCAGATGCTGAATTGATCTGAGTAAGCGTGGATCTAATGCTAAATCTTTAAATGGCAAAATGAACCTCATGACCTTAGAGTACTGCTATATGATAACCGAACTGGCTCATTTGAGTTAATAAGATTGCTTAGGTTACACTAGGCCAACTAATTTACCCTGCAACCTGAGTAGCCCCATTATGAGTAATGCGTTTCGTGACCAGCTGCTTAAAGCTGGTTTGGCCGATGCCAAAAAAGTAAAAAAAGTGAAAAAAGAGAAGCACCAACAAAAAACCCAGGCTGGCAAGCATGCGGTATTAAGCAACGATGCGTCTAGTCTGGCTCAGCAAGCAAAAGCGGAACAGGTAGCTCGGGATAAAGAGCTTAACCGGCAAAAACAGGCCGAATTAGCGCAAAAAGCAATCGCCGCTCAGGTAAAACAAATGATCGAAACCAATGCTATTACCAGTAAGGGCGAGCTGGGTTTTAATTTTGTTGACGGTAAATTGGTTAAAAAGTTATACGTTAGTAATAAATTACACGATGAGCTTAGCCGAGGGTTAGTCGCCATAGCACGCCAGGCAGAGCAATATCAGGTAATACCAGCTCAGGTGGCAGAAAAAATTATGCAACGTGATGCCAGCAGTATTGTTCTGCTCAATACCAAACAACAGCAACCTGATGAAGATGACCCCTATGCAGATTATCAGATCCCTGATGATTTAATGTGGTAATTTGCAGTTTGAAGTCAGTTACTTATAAAGGAAATACCATGCGCTTATTCACTCATTTTTTTTTGTTGTACGCTCTTGCTTATCAGCAGCTCCGTGTGGGCTTCCAGTGTCTGGAAAGTCAGTAAAGAGGGCCAGCATTTTTATCTGGCTGGCACTGTTCATTTACTCAGTAAAAATGACTACCCGTTGCCTGCACCCTACGATACTGCGTTCGAGGCTAGCAGCGAATTACTGTTTGAAACCGATTTAAATGCGCTGACCAGCCCAGCTGGCCTAAGCAAAATGATGCAACAAAATACCTATAGCGATGGTAGAACCTTGGAGCAGGTTTTGTCAGCTGAGGTTTATCAGCAACTGAAACATTACGCCACAGAACGCCAAATGCCCGTGGCCGCAGTCAGTCGGTTCAAACCAGGATTCGCTGCCATGATGTTAGCCAGTGTCGAAATGAAACGTTTAGGAGCAGCGGAAACCGGGGTTGACATGCATTATCTGCAATTAGGCCAGCAGCAAGGTAAAAAAATCAGCGGACTGGAGACCACAGACCAGCACTTGGCGGTGCTTGATGGCATGAACCAATTGGATGCTGACGTTATCATCCGCTCGACATTGGAGGACATGCCCAAAGTTGAAGGTCAGTTAACCGACATGAAACACGCCTGGCGCAGCGGTGACACTGACAAATTAGAGCGATTGTTTGTCGAAGATTTGCAGCAGGTGCCACAAATGTATGAGATTTTACTGGTGAACCGTAACCATGCCTGGATGCCCATGCTACAGGCTTTAAGCGGCAATGAACACACCACGATGGTTCTGGTAGGTGCATTGCATCTGGCAGGCGAAGACGGCCTGCTGAAGTTGTTGCAACAACAAGGCTATACCTTAACTCAGCTTAAAGAATAAGCCTGCGCGAAGAGATAACAAGCCGGCAAGTTACTCATTCTGCTTTGGTTAACGGCAGCCCTGGCGGGCGCTGACCCCTTTGACCCCGTCAGCAAAGGCCGGCGTCAGTTGCCAGTGCTGGCGGATGGGCGTCAGAGGCAGTTCACGCTTTCGGGCGACCAGCACATAACAACCGGCAAAATAATTCAGATATTGTTCAGCAAAACGTTGCACAGCGTTATCTGCGTAATCATTAACCAGCATGCTGCCATAAAAAAACCGCTGCTCCGCAAGTACTTCAAAGCCAATCAAATGCAACCAGTCTTTAACCCTGCCTGGAGAAAAAAACCGGCCTTGCCAGGGGTATCGTTGTTTTAACCAGGGCGCAATGCCAGCCAGCGCAAGCACGCTTAACGGATTAAACCCCGTTAATAACAGGTAGCCATCAGAAATAAGTACCCGATGGGCCTCGCGAACAATATGGTGAGGATCGGCCTGATATTCCAGGCACTGGCTCAGTAATACAGCATCTATACTGTTACTGTCTATTGGCAACGTGTCAGGCAACCCAATCAGATGGCTTTTTCCATTATCACTGCTGCCTAAATGCACCTGATGTTTAATATTGCAACCCGGCAAGTCTAAGTCGCTACTCAAATCACCTACTTTTAATAAGTAATAGCCAAATATTTGCTGCCACCAGGGTTGCAACTGTTTGCCTATCGCCTGAGCTAAAGCCGGCCCCTGCAAAAATGCCTGCCAGCTTGTTGGTACCTGCGGTTCATTTTTGTTCAATGCTGGTTTCATGATAATCTGGTGCCTGCTTTTAGATTGAGGGCGCTTTAATGTTAAAAGAAGATCGGATGCTGAGTATTAGTCCGCTGGCTGCTTTTGAGGATAACTACATTTGGTGTCTGTGTCAGCCTGCCAACTCTTATTGTGTTGTGGTTGATCCGGGTGATGCCAAACCTGTATTGGAATTTTTGCAGCAACAGCAAAAAAAACTTTATGCCATTCTGATTACTCACCACCATCCTGACCATACCGGTGGCCTTGAACAATTGCAACGAGCCTACCCGGACGTCAGGATTATTGGCCCTGCCGCTGAGCAAAGCAAAATATCTTTATTGACAGAGCAAGTGCGACAAGACGATATTGTTGAATTGCCCCCACTGGACTGTCAGTTTCAGGTGATAGATTTACCCGGCCATACCTTAGGCCATATTGGTTTTTACAGCGAACCTTACTTGTTTTGTGGCGATACCCTGTTCAGTGCCGGCTGCGGCCGGTTATTTGAAGGTAGCGCGGCACAACTCCATCACTCATTGCAGAAACTCGCGGCGCTTCCCGAGAATACCGCTGTGTATTGCACCCATGAGTATACACTGGCTAACCTACGCTTCGCTGTAACCATCGAACCTGATAATCAGGCGTTGCTGAGTTATCAGCAAGATTGTCTGAATTTACGGGCACAAAACCGCCCTACGTTGCCATCGAGTTTAGCTACTGAAAAGCAGGTAAATCCGTTTTTGCGATGCGAAAACAATATCTTGCAACGTCAGTTCCAGCAAGATAATGCACTTGGCCTGTTTACCCGGCTCAGAGCAATGAAAGATCAGTTTAAATCCTGACTTGCAATCATGCTTTGAACAGGTAACATGAATTTTTTTTCGCGGAATGACCTTATGCATTTAAAAATTTCTGCCGTCATGTTAGTTGCACTGCTAAGCGGCTGTGTCAGCACGACAGAAACGTCTGCTCCGGCCAGCAGCAAGCCGAAAACCAACACGCCACCTTTAGTCCAGGTGAAAGGTGCCAGTGCAGAGCTAATTGCCAGTCGCTTATGGAATGGCGCTGCAACACCTGAACAACTTATACCGCTCGATGCCACTGAGCTGGAAGATTTATGGCAACGAATTCAATTACAGCTAACTTTTGAAGTGCCCCAAACCAGACCCATCGTTGAGCAACGCAATTTTTACAGCCAGCATCAAAGTTACCTTGACCGGGTTGCTAATCGGGCACAACCCTTTTTATATTACATAGTGCAAGAGCTTGAAAAGCGCAATATGCCGCTGGAACTGGCGTTACTGCCAATTGTTGAGAGTGCCTTTGACCCTTTTGCGTATTCGCACGCCAGAGCCTCCGGGATGTGGCAATTTATGCCCGCCACCGGCACAAGGTTTGGCCTGAAACAGAATTTCTGGTATGACGGCCGCCGTGACGTGATTGAATCTACCCGGGCGGCACTGGATTATCTGCAGTACCTTTACAATACTCTGGAACATGACTGGCTAAATGCTATTGCTGCCTACAATGCAGGCGAAGGCCGAATTGGCCGGGCCATTCGCGCCAATCAGAAACGGCGCTTACCAACAGATTTCTGGTCACTGGATTTACCCGCCGAAACCACCGTTTACGTCCCGAAGTTACTTGCGCTGGTTGATATATTAAAACGCCCGGACGATTTTGATATCGTCTGGAAATTTATTAGCAATGAACCAAAAATTGCGGTTGTCGCTACTGAAGGTCAGATTGATTTAGCTATTGCTGCCGAACTGGCCGGTTTAAGTGTCGCTGAATTGCAGGCACTGAACCCAGGGTTTAATCAATGGGCTACCGATCCGGATGGCCCGCATCAACTGGTATTGCCCATCGCGAAGGTCGACAACTTTAGTCGCATGCTGGCAGAAACGGCCAGTGAGGACCGCTTGCAATGGCAACGTTACACCGTCATCGGAGGCGATACACTGGGTAAAATTGCCCGTCAGCATAAAACCACGGTAGACGCCATCACCCGACTGAACGAACTCACTGGCAATACTATCCGGATAGGTCAGCATTTGCTAATCCCTATGTCAGCAAAAGCTGCCGATAGCTATGAACTTAGCCAGCAAAACCGGATAGCAAAAGCACAGAATCGCAGTAGCGGTGATGTAAAAACCGAGTATATTGTCCAAAGTGGCGATACCTTGTGGGATATTAGCCGGGCGCACAAAGTTACTGTAGCTGAACTGGCAAAATGGAATGGTATGGTACAACGTGACCCGTTAAAAACCGGGCAGAAGTTGGTTATGTGGCACGACAGTACAACCAACCCTGTTACCGCCATAACCAGAACAGTAAACTACAAAGTTCGTAAAGGTGATTCACTGGCCAGGATAGCGCAACGCTTTAGCGTGTCAGTTGCTGAAATAATTAAATGGAATAATATTAACACCGAGCGTTATCTGCAACCCGGGCAGCAGCTGAAGCTGATTGTTGATGTGACTCAAGTGTAATCTACTTTACTGTAGCTAACCCATGGTTACCCATCGCCGTTTAAGGAGCAACACTATGAAAGTATTAACGATCATGTTCAGCTTACTGTTTAGCTTACCTGCGTTTGCTCAGTTTCAAGTAATGGGTAATGGCAGCTATACCCTGCAAAGCGGAGAAACCGTACCCTTGCAATACGGCTTTGGCTATACCTTAAAAGACGGCGCGTTTCATTTTAGTGCCGGTAAACAAAGCCTTACCGTAAGCAGCCTGCCACAGAAATATTCGTTGTCGCTAATTCTGCAAAATGAAGACGAAGTATGGGTGCCAGACTTTGTCAATTCGCCGATTGTGGCGTTCGACTACGAAATAAGCGGCTTCAACATTAAGCTGACTCAGGAACCTGAACTAAAAGACGGTCGGGGTAATTTTATCTTACATTATGACGGCGGCCGCTACCGCTTCGACCGCGGTCCGGGACAAGTTAATTTTGTTTTCAATGACGAAGGCATAGCCAGAGTAGAAATTAAAGGTATGTTCAAACTGCCAAACACCAAACCGCAGGAATAAACGGCGGGTTTAATCCGGTTCGCGCTGCAATTGCAACGCCGGTAACATGCCGGATGCGATGCACAGCAGAGGCGCCAGTAAGGTAACAAACCAAAGTGGCTGTAGCTGAACGCCATGCCACAACGCATAGAGTGCAGCCGTTAACTGAAATACAATACCAAACACACCGATATACACCAGCGCTCGATTAAGAAATCGTTTTGGCATTGTAGGCAGTTTTTTCGGCTGCACGTTTCCCCGCTGCTTGAAATCCGTCATGGCTTAAACCTGGGCATCGCTTTGTTGCTCTGGCGCTGCCAGGGCAAACCCGGCCAGTTGCTGGCAATGATGGTATAGCCGGCTAATAGTAGGATACTCCAGGGTGTCGAGTTTAAAACGCAGAGCGTTGTACACCTGCGGCACCAGACATATATCGGCCAGGGTAATGCTGTCGCCATAGCAAAACTCGCCAGCGGTGCGCAGCAAACGCTGCTCCAACGCGGTAAAGCCTGTGTGTAACCAGTGATGGATCCACTCAGTTTTCTGCTCGTCCGTTAATGTTAGTGGCCCGGTTAAATACTGCAGCACCCGTAAATTATTCAGCGGGTGAATATCGCAGGCAATATCCAGCGCCAGTGAGCGCACCTGTGCTTTTGCTACAGCATCTTTAGGCAACAATGCTGGCTCAGGATACATCTCGTCAAGATACTCAATAATCGCCAATGACTGATTCAGGGTCAGCTCACCATCAACATAGGTGGGCACCAACTGATTGGGGTTTAGCTGCTGATACTCTGCGCTATGCTGCTGACCCCCGTCTTTTAACAGATGTACAGGAATGGTTTCGAAGCTGAGCTGCTTTAAATTCAGTGCGATACGCACCCGGTAGGCAGCGGAAGACCGCCAATAGCTGTAGAGTTTCATCGTGTTACCTTTAGCGCTTAGAACCCGCTGCTGCTACGTACATTTTCCTGCGACACGCCGTGAACCCATCCTTGGGGGCTCGTTTCCGCCCGTCCAGGGCTTCAACGGTCACAGAAAAAAGTACATCCGCATCCGCTGGGCCTGTGGTTAACCCTTATATTGCACCACTTGCTGGTCGATAGCACCAAAAATGCTCTGGCCATCGCTATCCAGCATTTCCATTTTAATGGTATCACCAAACTGCATAAAAGCGGTACTGGGTTTGCCGTCGCGAATAGTTTCAATCATCCGGATCTCCGCAATACAGCTATAACCTACACCACCTTCGGTAATGGCAGTACCATACTCGGTGCCTTGTTTATTCGACACGGTACCTGAACCAATTACTGCACCAGCACCCAGATTGCGGGTTTTCGCCGCGTGGGCAATCAACTGACCAAAGTGAAATGTCATATCAACACCGGCATTCGGCTTACCAAATGGCTGGCCATTGTACGTCGACAATAGCGGTAAATGCAGCCGGCCATCCTGCCATTTATCGCCCAGCTCGTCCGGGGTAACGGCAACCGGGCTAAAGCTTGAGGCTGGCTTTGCGTTAAAAAAGCCAAAGCCCTTAGCCAGCTCATTAGGAATTAAACCGCGCAGAGATACATCATTAACCAGCATCAGCAGCCGTATTTTCTTAAGCGCCTGCTCCGGGCTTACGGCCATAGGTACATCATCTGTAACTATTGCTACTTCGCCCTCAAAGTCGATACCATGCTCAGTACTTATCGCCTCAATGTCGTCACGCGGACCAATAAAATCGTCAGAGCCGCCCTGATACATCAGCGGATCGGTCCAGAAACTTGGTGGCATTTCAGAATTACGTGCCTTTCGCACCAGTTCTACATGGTTAACATACGCACTGCCATCAGCCCACTGATAAGCGCGAGGTAACGGCGACTCACACTGCTGTGCATTAAAGGCCATTTCGCCATCCAGCGCACCGCTATTCAGCGCCTTTGACACTTGTTCAGCTTTTGGTGCCAGGCCTGCCCAGTTATCCAGTAACTGCTGCATGGTTTTTGCAATATCATCAATAGCGATACACCGGCTTAAATCACGGCTTACCACCACTAACTGCCCATCGCGGGTATTATTTTTTAAACTTGCTAACTTCATATCAATCCTTAACTGTGTTCATACCTGAGGCTTGGTTTTCCAGCTGTTGACGTAATCCGGATTTTCGGTTGCCAGCGCTGCGTCACCAAACGATAGCGCATCACGGGTATCCAGCATTACCGCCACTTCATCAGTAAACTTTTTCTTATGCTCGCGCCCGGCAGCAAACGCTTTTGGATGAGGGCCATGGGTAAAACCAGCCGGATGAAACGTTACCATGCCCTTTTCAATATTATCGCGACTGAAAAAATCACCAGCGTGGTAAAACAGAACCTCATCGTAATCATCATTGTTGTGATAAAACGGCACTTTTAATGCGCCCGGATCGCTTTCAATTGGCCTCGGAACAAAGGTACACACCACAAAGCGCTGCGCCACAAACGTGGTATGGGCAGAGGGCGGCAGGTGATAACGGTGGCTCATTAATGGCCGGATATCACGCCAGTTAATTCGCATTACCGCCAAATCCCCATGCCAGCCAATCGCATCAAGCGGATTATAGGGGTAAGTAATCACTGACACCTGGCCGTGGCGTTTCACTTCAACCTGCCAGCTGTCTTCGCTGTATTGCGCTTTGAAAGCATCATTAATTTTTGGTGTGTCGAGCATTGCCGGGTCAAAGATTGCGTGGTTGCCCACCAGGCCTTTTTCCGGCAGCTGATAGCTATCGTTTGTCGCCTCAATCAACAGAATAAACATCGGCTCATTGGGTACCAGCCGCCACATGGTTGAACGTGGGATCACAATATAGTCACCGTCACGCACACTCAGATGACCATAATCACAATACAGCTCTGCACTGCCTTCATGAATAAATAACAGCTCATCACCATCAGCATTGCGCGCTAAAGCGCTCATGCTGTCGCTAAGACGCCAGGTTCGCATCTTGCAGTGGCTGTTAAACAGCAAATCCGGTACCGCCCACGGCGATTGCGTTTTATCCTGCTTAATTTCGTTGAAGTTAAACAAGTGGGGCCGCAAAGGCCCCTGCCACTCACTCCAGCCAGTTGGTGCGTGGGTATGATGGAAATGCGTTGCCGGGCCAAAAAAACCACTGCGACCCGTTTCCCGCTCGTATATTGCCTGCTCTGGGAAATCGGCATGCGCCTGCCGTGATACATCGCCTTCCTTTAAAGGAAAAGATGCCCATTTACGCATTGCTTAACACTCCACGCTGAATTTGGTCTTCTTCGATAGACTCAAATAGTGCTTTGAAGTTACCCTCGCCGAAACCTTCATTGCCTTTTCGCTGAATAATTTCAAAAAATACCGGTCCAATCACCGTTTTAGTGAAAATCTGCAGCAAAATACCGTCTTTCATCGGTGCGCCGTCGATCAGGATACGTAGCTCACGCATTTGATCTAAATCTTCCTCGTGGCCTTCAACCCGCTCATCTACCTTGTTATAATACGTTTCCGGGGTTGGCATAAATTCCATGCCGCGGCTACGCAGTGTCCGCACGGTTTCATAAATGTCGTCTGAAGTAAGCGCGATATGCTGAATGCCTTCGCCCTTATATTCGCGAATAAATTCCTCAATCTGTGATTTATCATCAGATGACTCGTTAATAGGAATACGAATTTTGCCGCAGGGTGCTGTCATTGCTTTTGAGACGAGACCCGTCAGTTTGCCTTCAATATCAAAATAGCGAATTTCACGGAAATTACCGATATTTTCATAAAAACCGGCCCACAGGTTCATGTTACCGCGCATCACGTTGTGGGTTAAATGATCCAGCACTTCCAGGCCAACACTATGTTCAGCCATGTCAGATTGCCAGTTATCATAGTATTTGAAGTCAATATCGTAGACAGAGCTGGCACCATAACGGTCAACAAAATAAAGCAAGCTGCTGCCAATACCATACACCGCTGGAATATTCAGCTCCATCGGCCCAACCTGGTTTTTGTATTCTTTCGCGCCATTGGCCAGTGCGTGTTTTAACGCCGCAGCAGCATCGGTGACACGAAAGGCCATGGCGCATACGGAAGGCCCATGCAAACGTGCAAACTCTTCTGCCTGTGAATTAGGCTCGGCATTAATAATAAAATTAATGTCGCCCTGCTTATACAACCAGGCTTGCTTAGAACGATGCTTTGCCACTTCGGTAAAGCCCAACGAGAAAAACAACGCTTTTAATTTCTGAATACCATCAGCATCTGCCGCGGTATATTCAACAAACTCAAAACCATCTGTACCCAGCGGATTAATTGTATTTTTAGTAGTTGGCATTTAGGGGTTCTCCGAACAACGAATGTGGGCGCTATCATGCGCTTACCAATAAAAAAAGAAAGAGGGGGGCTTACTGTAGCCCGTAACGGATTTATAGCAGAAGTTGTACATAAATAACTACAAAAGGCCCATTAGCCGGAAACCTGAATGCAAGGGCCGACAGATAAGCCTGCCAGCCCGCCATTAGTAAAGCATTCAGCACAAAGGCGTAATTATATTTTTACAGTCTTACGGTTTATGCCGTAATCACGGAGCTTGTTGGCCACTGCGGTATGGCTTAAACCAAGCTTTTTCGCTAACTGGCGTGAACTGGGGTATGCAGGATACAGCTTGCGTAGCAGGTTAGCCTCAAAGCGTTTGACGGCCTCGTCCAGTGTGCCATCAAAGTCCTGCTCCAGATAACCAAAATCACTGGTGTAACTGGGCAATTGCAAATGGTCTTTTTCCAGCTCGTAACCGTCAAGTAAGGTCACTGCCCGATACAGCGCATTTTCCAGCTGGCGCACGTTACCGGGCCACGGGTATTGCTGTAAAAACTGGCTACAGCTTTCCGTTAAGCGGGGGACTTTGCGACCCAGCCGGGCTGCAAAACGTGCAATAAAAAACTCGGCTAACGGCACCACATCCTGCGTGCGCTCGCGCAAGGGAGGCAACGTCAGGGTGAGTACGTTCAGACGATAAAACAAGTCTTCACGAAAACGTCCTTCCTGCACCATCCCGGGAAGATCTTTTTGCGTGGTACAAATTACCCTGACGTCTACTTTCACCTCGTTTTCATCAGCGACACGCCTAAAGCTGCCGTCCTGCAAAAAGCGAATAAGTTTAGTTTGCAGCTGCGTCGACATCTCGCCCACTTCGTCCAGAAAGACACTGCCGCCATTCGCTTGTTCAAATATCCCTTTCTTGCCTTCGGTACTGCCGGCAAAGGCGTGAGATCCATAACCAAATAATTCCGACTCAGCGACATTGTCGGGCAATGACGCGCAATTAACCGCCAGAAAAGGTTTGCCTGCGCGGCTACCAGCGGCATGGCAAGCCCGGGCCAATAGCTCTTTGCCGGTACCCGTCTCACCCATAATTAAAATTGGCGCATCAAGCTGAGCCATTTTTTTCGCCTCACGCACCACTTTTCGCATCAGGTTGCTGTTGGCTTGTAAGGTATTAAAACTTTCCTGGTCGCCTTTTTTAAAGGCCACCATGTGTTGACCGAGCCGGCTCTCTGATTTTAAGTTAATGACGGCGCCGGCCAGGATCTCATGCCCGGTTTCGTCCGGTACCATCACTGGCAAAATGTCGGCAATAAACCGCTTGCCGTGAATTTCAAAGCGGCGCGTTTGCGCCAGTACTTCATCACTTTCCAGCCAGCGCTGAAAATTAAAGCCTTTAACCATGCCCTGCAAAGACTGCCCCTGAATATCCTGCTGAGCAACTGACAATGCTTCCAAAGCAGCGTCATTAATTACTGTTACATTGGCTTTAATATCAATGGCTATCAAGCCATCAGGCAAAGTTTTCAGTAACGTGGTTAACTCATTGTGTTCGCGCTCCGATGGCAGAAAAGCCGTTGTTTTTACATCTTCTACTCCGGCAATTCTTCGTATTTTGGCCATCAGCTCCTGAAACTTTTCAAAGTTCACGGTGGGAAATGACACATACATCCGGTTGAGTGATGGGTCCACCTCAATTCCACGCAAGTCCAGCTGATAACCCACCAGAATATTTAATACCTCCTGTGCAAGCCCCAGGCGGTTTTGACATTGAATTTCTAAACGCATAATAGCGACGTACCCCGATACCAGTTAATAACGCTATGATACGGTATCTGGCCATTGTCAGACCAGCAGTTTGTAAAGATATATGAACAAATACGCCAGAGTCGGCCCTGGATAAGACAAATAGCGGCTAAAAAGATAATCAATTCTGAGGATTAACGCCAGCGAGCGGTTGCTCACTGACGATATTATCGCGCGGACTCACGAAAAGCAGCGGGGTGGTAAGCCTAGTCAGTCAGCAGACTGTCTGTTTTAGCGGCACAAATAAAATCGTTTTTATGCAACCCTTTAATAGAGTGGGACCACCAGGTGACGGTCAGCTTGCCCCATTCAAGTAATAATGCGGGATGGTGTCCTTCATCTTCTGCCAGTTGCGCCACTTTATTGTGAAATGCCCAAGCCTGCTTGAAGTTCTTAAATTTATATAACCGCTCGAGTTGCAAAATACCGTCACGAGCAACCGGGGTCCAGTCTGGAATTTGCCGCATTAACTCAGGTAGCTCAGCATCAGAGACTTTCGGAGCATCAGCCTTACAGGCTTCACATTTCATTGCTGTTAATTCTGTCATTACCACTCCTAACTTACTTGTTTTTGTTTGGGCTCAAAGCGAGGGGCGTGCAAGCCAAGGGCTTTAGCTTGCTCAACCAACGCCATCATATCCAGATGAGCGACATCAAATAAATCATCAATATTATTCAATAAAAAATAAATAGGCTGCATAATATCAATCCGATAAGGCGTACGCAGCATATCGACAGCATCAAAGGGTTTGCGCTCCGGTGTATCAGATTCCAGCGCATAAACGGTTTCACCAGGGGAGGATAAAATCCCACCGCCATAAATTCGTAAACCGTCGGGGGTCTTTAACAACCCAAACTCAATGGTAAACCAATAAAGGCGCGCCAGAAATACCCTATCCTGCTTACTGGCCGCCAAGCCAAGTTTACCGTAAGTATGAGTAAACTCCGCAAAGGCCGGATTGGTCAACATCGCGCAGTGACCGAAAATCTCATGGAAAATATCGGGCTCTTGCAGATAATCAAATTCTTCGCGGGAGCGGATAAAGGTAGCGACCGGAAAACGCTTATTAGCCAGCAACTCAAAAAATTTATCAAAACTAATCAGTGCCGGTACTTCAGCACATTCCCAGCCGGTTGTCGCTCGCAGTACCTTATTTACATCTTCCAGCTGCGGGATCCGGTCAGTGGGCAGTTGCAATTTCTCCAGCCCGGCCAGGAACTCATCGCATGCCTTGCCTTCGATAACGCCAAGCTGGCGGGTAATCAGTTCATGCCAAATCTGATTTTCTTCATCAGACCAGGCAATAATACCGTTTTCATCTGATTGTCTGGATACATACTGACTTGTCTTACTCATAAATAACCTGTTGCAAATAAATGGGCAGCTCGCACTGCCATAAACGTACTGCGGATACTAGTGGATATGGCTACGCCTGGGTATCATACGCTCACCAAAAGCACTGTAAAGCTGCCGCCACTGTTGTAAAGTATAGATTACAACGATAGAGCAGGCCGCAGCTTAACGAGGCTTCAGCTTAGTTGCTGCATTTTTGTAAGGGCCTGTTCTAAATCTGCAATAATATCGGCAACATGTTCCAATCCGACCGATACCCGGATCAAACCATCACTGATCCCTGCCATTTGCCGCTCTTCCGCCGTATAAGGGCTGTGAGTCATTGAAGCAGGATGTTGAATTAGCGATTCGGCATCACCCAGGCTTACTGCCAGGCTTAACAACCGGCATTGATTAATGAAATAACGGCTTTGCTCCAGGCTGGCATTGAGTTCAAAAGCCAGCACACCACCGGCGCCCTGCATTTGTTCTCCCAGAAAACGGTAACCAGGATGACTGGGCAACCCAGGGTAGAACACCTCCTTTACCGCGTCGTGCCGTTCTAGAAACTCAGCAACCTGTTGTGCATTCTGACAATGGCGCTCCATTCTTACCGCCAGCGTTTTTAAACCACGGATAATTAACCAGGCATCGTGCGGACTAATCGTGGCGCCCATATCCTTTAACGTGGTCATTTTAATTGTCGCAATTTTTTCACTATTTGCCACAATAATGCCAGCAACGACATCGCCATGACCATTCAGATACTTGGTCGCGCTATGGATAATAATATCACTGCCATACTTAGCAGGTTGCTGCAAAAGCGGAGTCAGAAAGGTGTTATCAACTACCGAAATCAGCTTATGCTGCTGGCAAAACTGGCCCAGAAAAGCTAAATCAAGCACCACCAGGTTAGGATTTATCGGTGTTTCTGCAAACAACATTTTTGTATTGGGTTTTAGCGCAGCGGCTACTGCGGCATGATCGGTCATATCAACAAAACTAACCTCAATGCCGTAGCGGGCGAACATATGATTGAACAAAGCAAAGCTACAACCATAGATGGCTTTGCTGGCAATTAAATGGTCGCCATGTTGTAAAAAAGCCATGGTACTGGCGGCGACTGCTCCCATACCGGTCGCTGTTGCAGCCGCATCGTCCATACCCTCTAATGCCGCGACTTTTTGTTCCAGTTCACGGGTAGTAGGATTACCCAGCCGGGTGTAAATGTAACCTTCCTGCTCGCCGGCGAACCTGGCGGCACCCTGCTCGGCATTTTCAAACACAAAGGTCGAAGTCTGGTAAAGTGGCGTTGCTAAAGTACCATGTTGATTTTTTTCTTTGCCCGCATGAATACACAGAGTGTGCGGATGAACATTTTTAGTATGCATTGGATTACTGCGTCAGGTAATGAAAGTCCCGCACAGATTTAGCAGAATTTTGAATTTATGGAAGCATGCCAGACATCTTGCAGTCTGGCCGCAATCATTTAATTGATGGTTAACTGTCAACTTTCGCTGGCAGGGTTGTTGCCACGCAACCGTTGGATCAGACTTTGGCTCAGCCTTGCAACGTTAATCCGTTGTTTTTCAGCCAGTGGCAATGGCCGTAATTGTTGCATCGCCATATTGCCAAGCCGGGCCACCAGTAAACCAGCGATCACCCCATGACCTGCCCTGGCTGACAATTTTGCGGTCAGTTCACTGCTCATGACATCAGACGCCATATCCAGCGCCAGCTCACTACCACCGGCCCACAATATCGCCGCCAGAGCACGTTTTAACATCACCAGACTTCGCAGTTGTCCAACCGGCGCGCCGTATAATTCTGCCAATTGACGGACCATTGTGCTGCTGCGCCAGACCACCATTAACATATCAATAAACGCAAACGGAATTACCGCTACGGCCAGACTGGTGTCGGTGCCGGCTCGCAAGATAATGGTTTTTGCTTGTGCATCGATAGGATCCAGTACCAGCTTATCCAGCAACTGCAGCTTTTCCAGATCGCTATGCTGCGGCTGTGCGGCCGATTGCCACTGCTGCGCCGTAATGTGTCTGGCAGGAGTATCAGGCAACTGGCTGATAATGTTCTGGCAAAGTGCATCGGCCTCACCATACTGAACACTTTGCGCAATGCGCCTGGCACTGCGTTGCCAGTTATTGTTTTGCGAAAGCCGGCGCCACAACCGCCACTCCCGCCATAACAACCAGCTCAACACGCCAAGCACTGCTGCACTTAACACGCTAAATAGCAGCGCCTCTATCACGTTCTGCTGCCAGCTTACTATTAACGCATCGATCCATTGCCAGCACGCTAATGCAATCAGACTAACCAGGGCCAGCCATACCAACCGGCTTAACACTGCGGGCTTAGCCGGCATTGCCGCCGCTGGTGGTTCAGGATCCTTCTGCCAGTCCGATGTGGCAAACTCGGCCCGGGCTTTTAGTGGCTGTTGCACAACTTTATCGCTGTCATCAGGCAGCGTAAACACCTGAGCAGGTTTTAGCGCTTTCATCGTAATTTATCTCCCAATAGAAACTGCAACGCATGATCCATCCGAATATGGGGTACATTAGCATTAGCTGCAAAGGGCAAGGGCAACAAGGACGGAAAGCTAAACTGGTGACGGGAAAACACGTGTTCATCCGGCACCTCAGACGGCACATCACCTGGGAACAAACTGATTTTCTTAGCAGTGCCGCTGTCGGTTCCGGTCAGGCACGGTTGTCGCTGGCCCTGTTGTTCAACATAGCCCGACTTACTGGCGCTAACGGCAGCCAGCGCCATGGCTTCAGTTTTAGCAAGTTGATAGGTCGTTTGCTTCAACGGCTGACGCAATAAGTTTTGTAACAATAAAGTCAGCGCCTGGTGCTGTTCCGGGGTAACATGATCTGCCTTACTTGCCGCAAATAATACCTTGCTGATTTGCGGCTTAAACAAGCGTCGCAGCATACTGGACGGGCCATATTGAAAGCTCTGCATAATTAGCTGCAACGCCTGACTGAGTTCGGCGGTTGCCGCAGCCCCCGCATTCAGTGCACTTAAACAGTCGACCAGCACAACCTGGCGATCAAGTTGAGAGAAGTGCTGTTTATAGAATGGCTTAACAACATAATCGCGGTAGCTTTGGTAATGATCTGTCAGTTTTTTTAATAAAGCGCTGTTTTCGTTAAGCTGTTCTGGTAGCAGTGGGATGAGCTGCAACATTGGCGCACCGGCCAATTCACCCGGTACTAATAGCCGTCCCGGCTGGTTTAAATAAGTACTGGCTGCACTACTGAACTGTTGCAATAACGCTTTGTAAGCGTCCGTTACACGATGCAACTGCTGTTCGCTGGCGTCATTCAGATCCGTGGCTGTCAGCAGCGCTTTAAAATCTGCTGCCAGGGCCTGACGATGCGGCTTTGCAAACAATTGCCAGCTGAACTCACACCATTGTTGATAATTCAATTGTAACAGCGGTAAATCGAGCAGCCACTCGCCGGGATAATCAACGATATCGAGTTCCAGCTCGCTGTAAGTTTGCAAATGAGAACGCAGCCCCTGTCCTGCTTTGTAGCGTAACGCCAGACTAAGCTGGCTCCAACCGGTCGTTGACGGCGGCCATTGCGGTGGGTCCTGCTGCAAAAAGCTCATATTATGTTCAAAGGGAAAACGAGGAATAGTTAATGCCTGTTCAGCTGCCAGGCGGCCCCCCAGATAACGTCCTTGCTGCACCACAGAAAAAAAAGGTAAGTTTTGCGGACTGTCTCCCTGGGTCAGTTGATGCACCAAGGAGGTAATAAATGCGGTTTTGCCTGCTCCACTTAAACCCGTCACGCCCAGCCGGACGTGCCGGTCAAGGGCGCGATGACGTAACTGACGACTTTGATGTTGCAGCTTATCAAGCCAGGTCATAGTACTCCGTTTATAAGTTATTGAATTCCCGATTTAACTGAAAGCGGCTTGAGGTAACATGGCGCTCCATATCCTGCAGCCGCAGCTCAAGACTATTATAGCGATTTGCCAGATGTTGCAAGGCCTGCTTTGGTGGCTCACCGCGCTGCCACACCCGTGTTTTTACCTCAACACCGGGCTCATCAGCGTCTACTCTGCTGCCCAGCGGCCGCTTCGCAGCGACCACTGACTTTTTTTCCAGCACCACCCAGGCTGCAATATACAATACGACGACAAAACCACCGGCGCCCAGAAAAAAAGCAGACACGGTAATAATACGTACCAACCACAACTCCCAGCCAAAATAGTCAGCAATGCCGGCACACACCCCGGCCAACTTGCCGTTACTATCGTCCCGCAATAATTCTCTTTTTGGCTTAGTCATGCTGGTTCCTCCATTTGGGACTTTCCGCATCTAAAATCGCTTCAAGGGTATGGATGCGCTCAGCCATTTTCTCTGCCCGGGCCGCCAGGTTATTTAACTGTTGCAGTTCAACATCAGTTAAACCCTGCTGCATTTTACCTTTGCTGCGATAATGCATAATGACCCACAAAGGTGCCACAAAGATCATAAACAAGATCAGGGGCACAAAAATTAACTCATGAATATCCATTTAGCTGCTCCTGCAACGCCTGAGATCAGGCGTCTCCTTTACTGGTTTTCTTGCTTACTTTGGCTTTCAGTTCAGCCAACTCGTTATCAATTTTATCTTGCGCAGCCAACTGTGCAAACTCGTCTTTCAGGGTTTTCTTACCCAGATCATAAGACTCAACCTGCGCTTCCAGCGAATCGATTTTCTGCTCGTAACGTTCAAACTTGTACATGGCATCATTGATCCGATTGCTATCAAGTGATTTTTTCACTTCAAGCCGGTTCTCAACCGTGGTACGACGCATCAGCATAGACTTTTGCCGTGCTTTGGCATCCGCCAGTTTTTCCTGTAGTTGCGATACTTCATCCTGCAACTTACTGATGTGTTCATCCAGTACTGCGATATCTCGAAGTAAAGCGTCTGCCTGCTCGGCGGCTTTTTGCTTCTCAATCAACGCGGCGCGAGCCAGGTCATCACGATCTTTACTTAATGCCAGCTCTGTTTTAGCCTGCCAGTCATCGACTTCACCCTGAAGTCTGCTGACTACCCGTTGCAAATCTTTTTTCTCAGCAATCGTTTTGGCAGAAGACGAACGCACTTCAACCAACGTATCTTCCATTTCCTGAATAATTAACCGGACCATCTTTTCCGGATCTTCGGCTTTATCCAGCAACGAGTTGATGTTTGAGTTCACAATGTCTGAAAAGCGTGAAAAAATACCCATCTTAGTTACCTCTGTATGTTGATGTTATTACGCTATTGCTTATTCAGGTTTCTTGCCAACTTTTCAAATTAACATAACACTTTAATATATAACAACTTTATTTATTTAAAACAAAAGCTTTAGCTCCTGCCCTTTATGAAATACACTATTTATTAGCCAAATTAACTACTTTATAGCTGCCAATGAATAAAAAATATCAACAAGATAACCTGATTGGACAGGCCAACAGTTTTTTAAATGTTCTGGACCAGGTGTCACAACTGGCACCACTGGATAAACCAGTGCTGATAATTGGTGAAAGAGGCACGGGCAAAGAGCTTATCGCAGCCCGTTTGCATTTTTTATCACAGCGTTGGGATCAGCAGTACCTGACCCTCAACTGTGCAGCCTTAAATGAAAACCTGCTGGAGAGTGAGTTATTTGGTCATGAAGCCGGCGCCTTTACCGGCGCAGGCAAAAGGCATGAAGGCCGGTTTGAGCGAGCCAATGGCGGGACATTATTTTTAGATGAGCTTGCCAATACGCCGGCGCTGGTGCAGGAAAAGTTACTGCGGGTTATCGAGTATGGTGAATTTGAACGCGTTGGCGGTAGCCGACCGGTGCGGGTTGACGTAAGACTGGTGTGTGCCACCAACGAGGATTTACCTTCAATGGCTGACAACGGTGAGTTCAGGGCTGACTTGCTCGATCGCCTGGCCTTTGATGTTATTACCCTGCCGCCAATGCGCGAGCGCCGCGAAGATATATTATTACTGGCCGAGCATTTTGCGATGAATATGGCCAGGGAGCTCGGCTTTGAGCTGTTTAGTGGCTTTAGTGAAAAAGCCAAAAATACCCTGCTTGACTATCATTGGCCCGGCAATGTCCGGGAATTAAAGAATGTCGTAGAGCGAAGCGTATATCGCACAAATAATCCCTATGTCCCGGTACACCATATCCAGTTAAACCCTTTCGAATCGGCTTACCGGCCAACCCAACGTATTAAAACCAGGGCACATGCAGCACAAAAACCGGCAGAACCACTGGTAACCACGCCTGATCCTATTGATAATAGCGAGACAGGCAGCAGTAATAGCCCTGCCGGCAACGGTATCGATTTTAGTAATGGCGTAGACTTCAAAACTCTGGCACAAGATTTTGAAGTGAAACTTATTAAAGAAGCGCTCAGCGCCAGTCAGTACAACCAGAAAAAAACGGCAGACTTATTAAACCTTACCTATCATCAGTTGCGTGGTTATATGAAAAAGTATCAGTTACTGGAAAGTCAGCAGGGATGAAGTCACCTCATCATGGTTTTTATGTTCTGGTTTGCCGCAGTACAATAATCAGCCTCTTGCTGCTACTTGCGGGCTGTCAGCCTCATCTGCCTGAAACTGCCCGCAGTGGTCTGGTTTATTGCTCTGAGGGCTCTCCAGAGAGCTTTAACCCACAACGGGTTACCTCTGGTACCACTATAGATATAATAAGCCAGCAATTGTATGACAGGCTGGTCGATATTAATCCGGCCAATGGCGATATTATTCCCGGGCTGGCTTCAGACTGGCAAGTGAGTACAGATGGTACCCGCTATGAATTCATCCTGCGTCAGGATGTCGCGTTTCATACTACCCGCTACTTTTCTCCAAGCCGAAAGTTTAATGCTGAAGATGTGGTATTTACGTTTAATCGTATAACCGATACTGAACATCCATTTCATCTTCAGGGCGGAGGCGTTTATCCCTACTTTCAAAGCGTTGACTGGGCGGGACTGGTAAAGCAGGTACTGGCGACGGATCAACATACTGTGGTGTTTGAGTTGCAGCGTCCCGATAGTTCATTTTTATCGAATCTGACCACCGACTTTGCTGCCATCCTGTCTGCCGAATACGGGCAAAAATTACTCGGCGCTGGAAAGCCGGGCGAGATAGACCGTTTGCCCATTGGTACCGGACCCTTTCGTTTTCGTGAGTACCAGAAAGATATTCTGGTCAGATTGTACCGCAACGACGACTATTGGCGCGGCGATACCCAACCCGAACAATTGGTATTTGATATTGTTCCGAATAATGCCAGGCGTATGGCCAAACTATTTACCCACGAGTGCGATATTGTGTCTTATCCCCGGGTAGCAGAGTTGGAGCTGATTGCCGCCAGGCCTGATGTTACCGTGCAGGAAAGTACCAGTATGAATGTTGGCTTCTGGGCATTTAACACGCAAAAGCCGCCGTTTGATCAGTTAGCCGTTCGCCAGGCATTAGCAATGGCCATTAACCGGGCCGCTATTTTGCAAGCGGTGTACTATGGCCAGGCAACGCCAGCCTATGGCATCTTGCCCCCCACTTCATGGGCTTACAATGATGGCTTGCCTGCGCCGTTGTACTCTCCTGCCAAAGCCAGGGCGTTATTAGCAGAGGCTGGCTATCCCAATGGCTTTACCATGGACATCTGGGCGATGCCGGTTCAGCGACTGTACAACCCCAATGCGTTAAAAATGGCGGAGTTGATGCAAGCTGATTTAGCCCAGATTGGCGTTAAAGCCAATATCGTATCTTATGAGTGGAATAGCTTTCGCCAGAAGCTGGGCAATTTTGAGCACGACTCCGTACTTATAGGCTGGGCGGCAGACAACCCTGACCCTGATAATTTTTTTCGTCCGCTGTTAAGCTGTGCGGCCAGAGACAGTGGCAGTAACCGGGCAAACTGGTGTGATCCAGCGTTTGATGACATTATTAGTCAAGCATTATTGACCGCAAACCAACAGCAGCGTCGGGCGCTATATTTAGCTGCTCAGCAGTATCTTCACCAAAAGCAACCCCTGGTCGCCATTGCCCATTCACAGCGCTTTCAGGCAATCAGCAGCTCCGTAACCGGCGTTAGCATTAACCCCTATGGCGGTATTGCTTTGCAACATGCGAAAAGAGTTGAGCCATGACCCGCTACTTATTTCGACGTCTTTTTCTGATGATGTTTGTATTGTTGGCGCTAAGCCTGCTGGCGTTTAGTCTCGGCTATATGTTTCCTGGTGACATCGTGCAAAACCTTAGTGGCCTGCGCCAGATTGATGAAAATCAGCGTCAGCAACTGGTCAGTTATTATCAACTTGATCAAAATTATTTACAACAGTACCTGGCGTTTCTGAACCGCATTGCCCACGGTGATTGGGGACTCTCTTTTGCCAGTCAGCAGCCGCTGCTTCAGGAAATAAAACTGTTACTCCCCGCCACTCTGGAGTTGGCAGCCTACGCGTTGTTACTCTCTTTTGTTATTGGCATTCCCCTGGGGATAGTGGCTGCGTTTAAACCGGACAGCATCATAGGTAAATCTATTTCGGCACTGGCGATGATTGGCTATTCACTGCCTATTTTCTGGTGGGGATTATTGCTAATCATGTTTTTCTCGCTGGCACTTGGCTTGCTACCCTCTGCAGGCCGTATTAGCGTGCTGTATGAAATTCCACACCGCAGTGGCTTTATGCTGTACGACATTTGGCAAGCAGACATCAGCTACCGCACAGAAGCGCTGCACAATGCACTGCAGCATTTGTTTCTGCCAACGGTGGTACTGGCAACCTTTCCAACGACGGTAATGATCCGCTTCGTTCGCGATGCAATGTTAAATGTATGGGAACAAAACTATATCAAAACAGCGCGGGCAAAAGGCTTAAACCGGGGGCAGGTTCTGTACCGGCATGGCCTGCGCAATGCACTACTCCCTGTTATCCGTCAAATTGGGTTGCAGTTCAGTACCCTGATTACCCTGGCAATGCTAACCGAGGTCATCTTTTCCTGGCCCGGCATCGGTCGCTGGCTAATCGACAGTATTTATCAGCGCAATTATCCGGCAATCCAGGCGGGGTTGTTAGTAATATCCACCATGGTCATCACCATTAATATGCTGACTGAAATCTTACACGCCTTTTTTAATCCATTAGCAAGGCGAGGTTAATATGAGTAAATTCCGCTTATACCTCGAAGAAAACAACCGCTCACCGTTAACCCAACTCTGGCGGGAGTTCAAGCGACAACACTCAGCGATGACCGGCTTAATCTTGTTTATCGGATTCTTTATTATCAGCCTGCTGGCGCCTCTGGTCACCCCACATGACCCCTACTTACAGGTTGATGAACTGTTGTTGTTACCCCCTTCCTGGAGTGCTGCTGGTCTGGTGCAATATCCCTTTGGTACTGATGACCTTGGCCGGGATCTGTTATCCCGAATGATTAAAGGTACCAGTTACACCTTTGGTTTCGCGCTTATTACCGTTGCAGGAGCTCTGCTGATGGGCTTACTGCTTGGTGCGCTGGCGGGCATGAGTAAGGGCGTCAAGTCCAGCGTGTTCAACCATATCCTCGATTTAGCATTGACGATCCCATCCTTGCTGCTAGCGATAATCATTGTCGCCATTATTGGCCCAGGGCTAATTAATACCACCTGGGCTATTATGCTGGCATTGCTACCCCAATTTGTGCACGGGATCCGCAATGCCATAGATGAAGAGTTAAAACAAGATTACGTCACGGCCTACCGTTTAGATGGTGCAAACGACTGGCATGTATTGAGTAGACTGATCATCCCCAATATCTGGGAAAAACTAACAATAATGGCCACTATGGCTATTTCTACCGCCATTTTAGATATCGCGGCACTGGGCTTTCTCGGGTTTGGCGCCCAGGCACCCTTGTCCGAATGGGGGGCAATGATTAGCGATTCACTTGATCTTATCTACCTGGCACCAAGCAGTGTTGCAATTCCTGGCTTACTTATTTTCACCGCAGTATTATCGGTTAATCTGGTTGGTGATGGTTTGAAAACCGCAATTTTGAAAAGGCGGCAAAGTTAAATGTTATTGCTCGATATAAAAAACCTGACCATTGAGCTGGAAACCGCCGATGGCTTGGTGCGGGCGGTTGACAGAGTAAGCCTGAGTTTGCGCGAAGGTGAAACTCGCGGCCTGGTCGGAGAATCAGGTTCAGGTAAAAGTCTGATAGCCAAAGCCATTGTCGGCGTATTAAACCGCCGCTGGCAGGTAACCGCGGACCGGTTTCATTGGCTGGGTAAAGATTTATTACGACTTAGCCCGGAGCAGCGCCGGCAAATAATTGGCCGTGACATTGCCATGATTTATCAGGAACCCAGCCGAAGTCTTGACCCTACCGCCCTCATTGGCGAACAGTTAGAAGAGGCAATACCTGATCATCTGCTTATTGGTCCCTGGTGGCGTCGCAATGCCCTCAGACGAAAAAAAACGATAGGGCTACTACATAAAGTTGGCGTGCGCGACCATCAGCGGGTATTGCAAAGTTACCCCTATCAACTGTCTGAGGGGATATGCCAGAAAGTCATGATTGCTATGGCTATAGCGAAAAACCCCAAATTACTGATTGCTGATGAGCCGACAACGGCACTGGAAAGCACAACCCAGGCCCAGCTATTCAGACTACTGGCCAGTTTTAATCAGCTTAAGGGAATGTCAGTACTGTTGATAAGCCATGAGCTTGAAAGCGTGGCGCGCTACACCCAGAAACTCAGTGTTTTATATTGTGGTCAGTTGGTTGAAGCCGGTGAAACCAGTCAGCTGTTAAAGACACCTCTGCATCCCTACACCGATGCCCTGATTAAAAGTGTGCCAGAATTTCAGCCGGATTTAGCCGCCAAAACGCCGCTTTATGCGCTACCGGGCAGTATTCCAACATTACAACATGTGCCAATAGGCTGCAGACTCGGGCCACGCTGTCCCAATGCCCGCAAAGAATGCGTAAAAACTCCGTCATTGGAGCGCCAGCAAAATCACTATTTCAGCTGTCATTTTCCGTTAACGACTAAGGGTAGCAAATGAGTGATTTACTGGAAGTTCAGGCACTTAGCAAAGTGTACAGTAAACAACGTGGCTGGTTTGGCCGCCAGCATATTACCGCGCTTAAAAACATTAGTTTTACCCTGGCAGAAGGACAAACGCTGGCCATTGTTGGTGAGACAGGTTCAGGCAAGAGTACGCTGGCTAAACTGCTGGTGGGCATTGAAAAGCCCGATAGCGGTCAGATTTTACTGGCGGGTCAACCGGTGCAAATCAGCCACTATAAAAAGTACAACCATGTTATCCGGTTTATCTTTCAGGATGCGGGGCGATCGTTAAACCCGTCGCAGAAGGTCGGCCAGATGCTCGAAGACGTTTTGAGTTTTAGTACGGTGCTTGACCAGCAGCAACGCCGGGTAAAAATTGGTCAAACTTTAAAATTACTGGGTTTACTGGACGAGCACGCCGAATACTATCCCCATATGTTTTCTGGCGGCCAGTTGCAGCGGGTGGCTTTGGCCAGGGCACTTATCTTAGATCCAAAGCTACTTATACTGGACGAAGCACTTACCGCACTAGACCCGACGTTGCGGGCACAAATTGTCAACTTGTTGCTGGAGTTGCAACAAAAATCTGGGTTAGCATATTTGCTTATCAGTAACCAACTTCGATTAGTTCGCCATATTAGTGACAGCATTATGGTATTACATCAGGGACAAGCTGTCGATTATGGCACCACCACGTCGGTGTTTGCTGCTCCGGCTCATGAGTATACCAGAAAGCTTATTAACAGCTCAGGGGTCTGAAACCCAGCCCCGTGGCAAACCTTGCTCCAGAAAACAAAAAACCGTGCTACATGCACGGTTCTTTTTTTAGCAAGCGGGCTAAATCCGTTTAGTTTTGTTCCGGGGTAGCCGCACGTAAATTGCGACTGATCTCGGCGTTGGCTTTTAATGCAGCTACCAGCGCAAGATAACCCTGCTCTGCTTGTCGCTGCGCCATACTATTAAGTTCTTCATCCGCAGGTATTGCGGTAACTTCTGCATCCTGCACACCAGACACCGCAACAATTGCCACATCGCCGTTGGCCAGTGTCACGGAATCTATGCTGGCCTTGCCTTCGATAGGACGTGACATTTTAAACGCTTTGCTGCGAATTTGCGGATCTAAGCTACCACCGAAGCGCGGGGTTGCCGCCGCGGTTTGCAACGTGACACCAGCCTGCTCTGCCAGAGCACCGATATCCGCCTGATCAGCCAATAGTGCTGCTACCTGCTCCTGCGCCAGCCGGGCCTGCTGCTCCACCTTCAGGGATTCAGTAATTTCTGCCGTAACTTCTGTCAGTGGTAAAGTCCTGGCAGGTTGAAATTCCTTTACCCGGACAACCAGCAAATGCTGACTGCCAATTTCAATCGGATCGCTGTTCAAGCCATCATTGATAAACTGTTGATCAAAAAGCTTGTTGATCACAGCAGGATGGGTCAGCGGCTCAGTGGCCTGCTCTTTGCTGAACAATGGCGTTGAACGAACACGTTCACCCAGCACGGCTGCAGTCTCTTCCAGATTGTCAGGCACTTCAAATGCGATCTCAGCCATCCGGGTCTGCAGTTGATAGAATTGCTCTGTCGCCTGCTCCTGCTTTAAGCGCTCCACAATGCTTTCCTGAACTTCAGCCAAAGGTTGCTGTTGTCCCGGGGTGAAACTGACCAGCTTAATGATGTGATAGCCATATTCACTTTGTACGACTTCACTCAGCTCGCCGCTTTTTGTCAGGGCAAAAGCTGCTTGCTCAAAGTCCGGGTCCATTTGGCCGGGTTCCAAAGAGCCAAGTACACCGCCATTTTCAGCAGAGAAGGTATCCGCTGAACGTGTTTTGGCTAATTCGGCAAAATCTGCTCCCTGTCGTAATTGGCTCAGCAGTGCGGCAGCTTCAGCCGCTACCGCATCGTCAGCACCTTCAGACTCCAACATAATATGGGCAATCTCACGCTCTTCATCAGTGCTGAAACGTGCCTGATTGGCGTCATAATACGTCTGGATCTGCTGATCAGTAATCTCAATATCTTCAGCAATGGCTGCTGCGGACAATTCTACATACTCGGCAGCCACTTTGGGTTCAGTTTCAAAGCGTCGCAGTTGCATCTGATAATAATCTTCAATCATTTGCTCACTGATTGTAACCTGATCAGCAAAATTCGCTGCTTTTACCACGAAATAGCTGATATCACGGCTTTGTTGCTCAAGCTTGCGAATTTGCTGTATTTCAGAGGGTAAATAGAACTCACTGGCAAATACACCAGCCCGGAATTGGCTTGCAGCCATATCCTCACGCACCATTTCACGGAAATCGGCACTTTGGTAGCCCATCTGCCGCAATAAGGCGATATAGCGGTCATTATTAAAAGTACCGTCTACCTGGAATTCGCCCAGGCTTCGGATAGTATCACGCACCTGATCATCACCCACCCGGATGCCAAGTTTGCGAACAAATTGCTGCTGCAACGTTTCATCGATCAGGCGCTCCAGCACTTCACCGCGAAAACGGCTGTTATAAGCTGGATCGGCCGCAATGGTTTCATACATCTCGCCAAACTGCTGTTGCATACGGGCACGATCACGTTGTAACGCTTGTTCGAACTGAGTCTGATTAATTTCTTCGCCATTTACTACTGCCACGGCAACGTCGGTTGGCGAGCTTAAGTAACTGCCAACTCCTGCCAGGGCAAAAGTAAGAATGACCAAACCCAAAATGGTTTTAGCGACAACCCCCTGGGAGCCTTCTCTGATTCTCTCTAACATCTTCGCGACATCTCTATATTCAACTTACGGTAAGTTGTCTTAAAAAAAAAGCGCATCTTAACAGATGCGCCTTTTTTAATGAAGCCCGATAAAACATCCGGGCTTTACAGGCTGCCCCGGCGCGCCGGGGCAAGCAACCAGTTAGTTTACGGCGTCTTTTAACGCTTTACCTGGCTTGAAAGAAGGAATTTTCGCAGAAGCGATTTGAATAGTAGCGCCGGTTTGCGGGTTACGGCCTGTACGGGCAGCACGCTCACGTACGCTGTAAGTACCAAAACCAACTAAAGCTACAGAGTCGCCTTCTTTAAGAGCATCAGTAACAGCGTCAATGAACGCGTCCAGTGCACGACCAGCTGCCGCTTTTGATATATCTGCGTTAGCAGCAATTTTGTCGATAAGTTGAGACTTGTTCACAATATCATCCCCTTCAATTGTTATTATTTTCTACAACTAGTAGTTATTAGCTTTTCTAGACTGCGCTTCGTTATAACAAGCATCTTGATGTCTTGCAAGTAGAAGACGCTTTCAAACTAATATTTTTTTGCTTTAACCGCAGCCCTTATTATATAAGGGCTGGGTCGAAACTGACCATAACTTAGCACAGCCAACGGGAATGAAAAGCCCCTAAGCAGGATTTTTTGTGGTTTTTTTGCTATTTGCTGGTTTTTTTGCCGTATTTACCGCACTAATGCGGTCTGTAGGCTCCTGCAGAGCATATTCAAGCACATCTTCAATCCACTTCACCGGCTTAATTTCAATATCACCTTTTACATTATCCGGTATTTCTTTTAGATCACGAATATTGTCATGGGGGATCAAAACGCGCTTGATCCCGCCGCGATGCGCTGCCAGTAGCTTCTCTTTCAAGCCTCCTATCGGTAATACTTCACCGCGCAGGGTAATTTCACCCGTCATGGCTACATCTGCCCGCACCGGATTGCCGGTTAAGCTTGAAACCAGCGCCGTTACCATGGCAATACCAGCACTCGGTCCGTCCTTAGGGGTCGCCCCTTCCGGTACGTGCACGTGAATATCCCGTTTCTCGTAAAAGTCTTCGTTTATCCGCAACACTTCAGCCCGGCTACGAACGACTGTCATCGCCGCCTGAATAGATTCTTTCATTACGTCCCCCAGCGAGCCGGTATAGGTAAGCTTGCCCTTACCGACCACTGAAGCGGCCTCAATGGTAAGTAAGTCACCACCCACTTCAGTCCACGCCAGACCTGTCACCTGACCAATCCGGTTGCTATCTTCAGCTTTACCGTAATCGTGGCGCTGCACACCCAGAAACTCTTCCAGATTATCAGCGTTAATCACAACTTGCTTGGTATCGGCATGCAGTAATATCTGTTTAACCGCTTTACGGCATAGTTTAGAGATCTCCCGCTCTAAACTGCGCACTCCCGCCTCTCTGGTGTAATAACGAATGACACCAATAATAGCGCTGTCTTCGATAGTCAATTCGTGTGGCTTCAAGCCATTCCTGCTGATTTGCTTCGAAATAAGGTGCTGTTTAGCGATATTCAGTTTTTCATCTTCGGTGTAGCCCGACAAACGAATGACTTCCATTCTGTCCAATAATGCTGCCGGAATATTCAGGCTGTTTGATGTCGCAAAAAACATCACATCCGATAAGTCATAGTCAACTTCAAGATAATGATCACTGAAAGTCGCATTTTGTTCAGGATCCAGCACCTCCAGCAGCGCTGCTGCGGGATCTCCTCTGAAATCAGAGGCCATTTTGTCAATTTCATCCAACAAGAAAAGTGGGTTACGAACGCCAACCTTAGCCATTTTCTGAATAATCTTACCCGGCATAGAGCCAATGTACGTTCGGCGGTGACCACGTATCTCAGCCTCATCACGCACGCCACCCAACGCCATTCGCACATACTTGCGCCCTGTCGCTTTCGCTACCGACTGCCCCAGAGAGGTTTTACCAACCCCTGGCGGGCCAACCAGACACAAAATCGGACCTTTTAATTTATTAACCCGCTGTTGCACTGCCAAATATTCAATAATCCGTTCTTTGACCTTTTCCAGACCATAATGGTCGGCATCCAGAACCTGCTCTGCTGCCGCCAAGTTCTTCTTCACCTTGCTGCGGGCTTTCCATGGCACGGTGGCTAACCAATCAATATAACTGCGCACAACCGTGGCTTCAGCAGACATCGGCGACATCATTTTCAGCTTTTGCAGCTCAGCTTTTGCTTTATTGGCCACCTCAACCGGCATCTTGGCATTTTCAATCTTGTTTGCCAGTGCTTCAAACTCGTCAGGCGCGTCTTCCAGATCGCCAAGTTCACGCTGTATCGCCTTCATCTGTTCGTTCAGATAATATTCGCGCTGGCTCTTCTCCATTTGCTTTTTAACCCGGCTACGAATGCGCCGTTCAACCTGCAAAATGTCGATTTCACTTTCCATCATGGCCATCAAATATTCCAGACGCTCGGTTACATCAACCAGCTCCAGGACTTTCTGTTTGTCATCTACCTTCAGGGGCATGTGGGCTGCCATGGTATCGGCAAGCCGTGCGGCATCGTCGATACCACTTAACGCGGTAAGCACTTCTGGCGGGATCTTTTTATTAAGCTTGATATAACCTTCGAACTGGTTAATTGCCGAGCGCAAAAATACTTCTTGTTCGCTGCTATCAATATCGATAGAGGGAATAAGCTCAACATGGGCAGCAAAAGCATCTTCCGTTTCGGTAAACTCGGTTAGTCTGGCACGCTTGGCACCTTCGACCAGCACTTTGACGGTGCCATCTGGCAGCTTCAGCAATTGTAAAATAGTGGCAACCGTACCTATCTGATACAAATCATCTGCACTGGGGTCATCCAGGGTTGCGTCTTTTTGCGCGACCAGAAAAATCTGCTTGTCATTGTCCATTGCCGCATCTAAACACTTTATAGACTTAGCCCGACCAACAAACAGGGGGATCACCATGTGGGGGTAAACGACGACGTCACGCAACGCCAATACCGGCATATGCAAACGTTCAGTTTGTTCTACTGTCATTGATTATCTCTCGAATTAATACTGCGGGCGACACCTGATAGCCAGTATATGGGGTTAATTTGGCAAACTTCAATTGTGTATACGAAAAAGGAGCTGATTCAGCTCCTTTTCGGTAGTGTTATTGCGTTATTTTGATTGCGCCACTTCCGGTTCGCTATTTTCATAAATCAGTATGGGCTGAGTCTCGCCACGGATCACTGTTTCATCAATCACCACTTTGCTGACATCTTCCATCGATGGCAGTTCATACATGGTATCAAGTAATACACCTTCAACAATTGACCGTAACCCCCGGGCGCCGGTTTTTCGCTCCATGGCTTTTTGACCAATTGCTTTTAATGCATCGTCACGAAACTCAAGTTCCACGTCTTCCATTTTAAATAACGCTGCAAATTGCTTCACCAGCGCATTCTTCGGCTGACTGAGTATCTGAACCAACGCGTCTAAATCCAACTCTGTTAATGTGGCCACCACCGGTAACCTGCCAATAAACTCTGGAATCAAACCATATTTAACTAAATCTTCAGGTTCCACATCTCGGAACGATTCACTTAAACTGCGGGTGCTTTCCTTACTCTTCACCGTGGCACCAAAACCAATACCGGCACCTTTGGCGCTGCGCTGTTCAATCACTTTATCCAGGCCGGCAAACGCGCCACCACAGATAAACAAAATTTTCGAGGTATCAACCTGTAAAAACTCCTGCTGCGGGTGCTTGCGACCCCCTTGCGGCGGCACTGAGGCAATAGTGCCCTCAATCAGCTTTAACAAGGCTTGCTGCACACCTTCACCCGATACATCCCGGGTAATTGACGGGTTATCTGATTTGCGGGAAATTTTGTCTATTTCATCAATATACACAATGCCGCGCTGGGCTTTTTCAACGTCATAATCACATTTTTGCAGCAGCTTCTGGATGATATTCTCAACGTCCTCACCAACATAACCGGCTTCGGTTAAGGCTGTGGCATCGGCCATGGTGAAGGGCACGTCCAGTAGTCGCGCCAGTGTCTCAGCCAACAACGTTTTACCACTTCCAGTTGGGCCAATCAGCAGTATGTTGCTTTTACTCAGCTCAACTTCCTGTTTGTTCTGAGCACTGCGCAGACGTTTATAATGATTATAAACAGCAACAGCCAATACTTTTTTAGCATGCTCCTGACCAATAACGTAGTCATCCAGATGGGAGCGTATTTCACGTGGCGTGGGTAAGGTATCAGATTCACGTTTGGGCGAAATATCTTTAATTTCTTCACGAATAATGTCGTTGCATAAATCAACGCATTCATCGCAAATATACACTTGCGGACCTGCGATCAACTTACGCACTTCATGCTGTGATTTGCCACAAAACGAGCAATATAATAATTTGCCGCTTTTATCGCCGTCATTGCGGTGATCAGACATGTAACTACCTCTTTTTACGTCGCTGGTAGCCGCAATACTGGCCACCCTGCTTTAATTATTTCGCGTCTCTTTTACTTAATATGGTATCAATCAGGCCATAATCCAAGGCTTGCTGTGCGCTTAAGAAACGATCGCGCTCAGTATCATTGACAATTTCTTCGTACGTTTTGCCCGTATGATCAGCCATCAGGCGGTTTAATTTTTCCTTTATGCCCAGGATTTCGCGGGCGTGAATTTCAAAATCGGTCGCCTGGCCCTGAAAGCCACCCAATGGTTGGTGAATCATCACCCGGGCATTGGGTAAACAGTAACGCTTGCCTTTGGTACCACCTGACAATAAGAACGCACCCATACTGGCAGCCTGACCAACACATACTGTCGCGATATCAGGTTTAATATAGCGCATAGTGTCGTAAATTGATAAACCCGCCGTCACTGAACCGCCTGGTGAATTGATATAAATGTAGATATCTTTTTCCGGATTTTCCGATTCAAGAAACAAAAGCTGAGCCACAATCAGGTTAGCCATATGGTCTTCAACCTGGCCAGTTAAAAATATAACCCGCTCTTTTAACAGCCGGGAGAAAATGTCATAAGAGCGTTCACCTTTTGCGGTTTGCTCAACCACCATAGGTACTAAGGCGTTAACGATGTCAGTCATATCACGTGACATTGGCATAAATGGGGTCCCTTAAAATAAACTCGGTGTAGTTTTGCCGGAAAATAAAAGCGGCCGGAAAATAAAATGGCCCGAACTGCTGTTCGAGCCATTAAAACCGTCATACCACGATAAGTCAATCTTAGTTGGTGGCTTGCGGGTTCATTATCTCGTCAAAGGCTGCAGCTTGCTCATTGACCTTAGCTTTAGCCAGAATTAATTCAATAGCCTGCTCTTCCAGTGCCACATTGCGCATGCTTTGCATTAATTCATTGTTGCTATGGTAGTACTGAACAACTTCAGCTGGGTCTTCATAGGCAGACGCGACGTTGGCAATTAATTCTTCAACTTTCGCATTGTCTACTTTCAATTCGTTTGTCTTGATCACTTCGCCTAACAATAAACCGACTTTAACCCGATCTTTAGCCTGTTCTTCAAACAATGAGGCGGGTAATTCAGGTAACTGCTTAGGATCAACGTTATTGCCAAAGCGCTGTAAAGCTTGTTTACGCAATACTTCAACTTCACCGCCAATTAACGATTGTGGTACTTCTACTTCGTTATTCGCCAGCAAGCCTTTTATCACCCGCTCTTTAACCTTGCCTTTAATGGTTTGCTTAAGCTCGCGTTCCATATTTTTCCGCACTTCAGTTTTCAGGGCGTCAACATTGGCTTCAGCTAAACCAAACAGCGTGGCAAACTCATCGTTTAATTCCGGTAAAACCTGTTCTTCTACGGTATTAACGGTAACAGCAAAGCTGGCAGCTTTACCTTTCAGGTTTTCCGCATGGTAATCTTCAGCGAACGTCACTTCAACGGTAGCTTTCTGGCCTGCTTTTTTGCCAACAACACCATCTTCAAAACCTGGGATCATCCGGCCCTGGCCCAGCTCTAACTGGAAGTCGCTGGCCTTGCCACCTTCAAACTCTTCGCCGTCAATAGAACCGACGAAATCCATTGTTACGCGGTCACCAGTAGCGGCAGCGCCTTTTTTCTCTTGCCATTTAGCATGTTGTTTGCGCAGTGTTTCCAGCATTTTTGCCAGATCTTCTTCACCAATGTCAACCTTCGGCTTGTTAACTTCAATTTTTTCCAGATTCGCTACAGTCACTTCCGGATAAACTTCGAATGTCGCTGCGAATTCTAAATCTTTACCCGCCGCCAAAGTACCTGGTGCAAAAGTAGGCGCTCCGGCTGGGGTTAACTTGTTTTCAATTACCGCTTCGTAAAATGAACGTTGCATTTGCTCTGAAGCCACTTCCTGCAACACAGCTTGACCGAAACGTTTCTGGATAATTGACACCGGTGCTTTACCCGGGCGAAAACCATCAATACGCTGGCGTTTCGCCAGATCACGCAAGCGGTTTTTTACTTCTGAATCAATCTTGTCAGCCGGTACAGTAATCGTTAAACGGCGCTCTAAACCCTGGGTGGTTTCCACAGAAACTTGCATCATGCTACCTCGAAATCAAAATCAGGCGTCTGAAATACGCCGTGCTTGTATGGTCTGGACTCGAAAAACTTAAGCTGAACCTGACCTGTTATAAAATTGGACGCGGCATTATAGCGGGCTAAATCCTCATAGTCGAGTCTTTAGCCCTGCTTGTTTTCGTTGTTTATCTTGACAAAAAATAAAAAACAGACTTAACCTGTTAAAGCTAAGTCTGTTCAATAAGTTAGCTAATTATCTATAGTACATTACCCGGCAGATTTACCCGCTGGCACTGCAACTTTAAATTAACTACGCGTTTGGCCACTGCCGGTAACGACATATTTTTCAGTGGTGAGTGCTTCCAGGCCCATTGGACCATAAGCGTGCAGCTTGCTGGTCGATATCCCTATTTCGGCACCTAATCCTAATTCGCCACCGTCTGAGAAACGCGAAGAGGCATTGTGCATCACCACGGCTGTATCAACCGTACGGATAAACCGATCCGCATTGGCCTGGTCAGCGGTGCAAATCACCTCTGTGTGCTGACTACCAAACTGGTCAATATGATCAATTGCCGCATCCATGTCATCCACCACTCTGATAGCGATTTCCGGCGCCAGATACTCCTGACCAAATTCATCGTCAGCAATGGCCGAAGCACCACTAAAAAAACCGACGCTTTGTTTGCAGGCATGCACCTTAACCTGATGCTCCGCCAGCGCCTTGGCTACCATCGGCAGAAAATCAGCCGCCTGGTGCTTATTGACCAGCAAGCCTTCGAGCGCGTTACACACCCCTGGCCGTTGCACTTTGCCGTTTACCAGTAAGTTAAGTGCCATGTTCAAATCAGCAGATTGGTCAACATACAAATGACAAACACCTTTAAAGTGCTGAATGACCGGAATACGGCTTTGCTCAGTAACAAAACGGATTAAGCCTTCACCTCCACGGGGAATAACCAAATCTATAAACTGATCCTGTTTTAACAATGCTAACAATAAATCCCGATCAGGGTCCGGCACTATGGTAATAACTTCTTCTGGCAAATCATGGTCACGCAATGCCTGACGCATCGCTGCCGCAATTGCCAGGCTGGTGTTGATGGCTTCGCGGCCACAACGTAAAATTACCGCGTTACCAGATTTAAAGCACAATGCCCCCGCATCAGCTGTTACATTGGGCCGGGCTTCGTAAATCATACAGATAACACCAAGCGGAATGCGGGTTTTGGCGATATTTATGCCATTAGGGCGCTGCTCAATTTGCCGGGTAGAACCAACCGGATCGGGCAGCTGGATAATTTGTTCAATTGCCTGAGCCATGGCTTCAATGCGTTCCGGGTTTAAGGTTAACCGGTCAATCATTGCCGCACTGGTTCCATTACTGCCCGCCTGGGCAACTTCATCTTTGTTTGCTGCAATAATGGCACCGGTCGCTTCACGGATGCGATTAGCAACACTTTGTAATACAAAGTTTTTTTGCTCTGTTGATAAGATAGCAACAGCTTTGGCAGCTTTGGCTGCCTGAGCAGCCAGTGTGGCTGCGACATCAGAAATCATAATTTCTCCAATAACATCATTTCACTACGGTGGACTACAGCATCACTGCCTGCCGGGCAATAGCCCAGACGTTTGGGAATATCGCGGCTCTGCTGTCCTTTAATCGAAAACAATTCCGTAGCACTAAAACGGCTTACACCTTTGGCGATACGACGGGTGCCCTTAGCACAACGAATAATAACCGCATCACCAGAATCAAATTCACCCTTAACGCGCACAATACCGCTACTAAGCAGCGATGCGCCATGTTGACTAAGCGCTTCAACGCAGCCATCATCAACCCATATTTCGCCCTTCGCCCGCAAAGTATGGCGAACCCAATGCTTTTTAGCCGGTAACGGTTTATGCTGGCCAAAAAACACTGTGCCAGGATTCTCACCCGCTAAAAGACACTCAAACGTTTCCAGCTGGTGACCATCAACTATCAGGGTATCAACGCCCTGCGCTGTGGCTTTCTCAGCAGCTTCTACTTTAGTTCGCATACCGCCGGTACCAACCGCCGACGCAGCACCACCTGCCAGGCTGTAAATAGCAGCATCAATTTTGCTTACTTCCGGGATCAACGTTGCCAACGGATCTTTACTAGGATCAGCGGTATACAGTCCTTTTACATCAGAACAGATAATCAGCGCATCAGCCTGCACAACCGTCGCAACCATGGCAGCAAGATTATCGTTATCACCGACTTTCAGCTCATCTGTCGCGATCGTATCGTTCTCGTTAACAATAGGCAGCACCTGATGGTCAAGCAGCTTTCGTAGCGTGTTTTGAATATTAACATGACGCACTCTGTCGCTAAGGTCGCCATGCGTAAGCAATACCTGCGCACAAGGGAAATCAAAACAGTTAGTCCAGAAATTCATCATCTGGTTTTGACCAACAGCAGCCATGGCGCGTTTGAGCGCAATAGGTACCCGTTGGTGCGAGAAATTAAAATGGTGACGGCCCGCCGCCACGCTACCAGAAGACACCAGAATAACTTCCCGGCCTTGCTTTCTGCATTGGTGGATAAATTCAGCGATTGGACGTAAATATTGTTCACTACATCCTTCGTTGTCTGGCGCTATCAGGGCACTACCCACCTTTAGTACGACCCGACGCCAGCTTGGGTTTATCATAACTCCTCCGGTATTTTGACCGGCGGCAGTATAGCAAAAACGCCTAACCAGCACCACCGGCAAGCAGCAACAAACCAGGCTCGCCAACGTAAAATAAGCATTAATATTCATTAATTTAGCATTTATTCAGGCTCCTTGCGGCCAGTGACTGATTACTTTTCAACCAGTAAAACTGTAATTAAATTACCGTTTTAGCCAATATTTGTGGCTTGCAAATAAAGATGAATACCAATGCATAAAGCAACCCATTATAGATTTGATGAATACCTGGTATAAACGAGATAAAATAAGGAAATGAAATGAACCGCGCTGACAATACGCTGATTTATCTTTGGGGAAAAATGGTCGGTGATGCAGGATTTTAACCTGTGATCCGTGGGATTGAGAATACCCAAACCAGGTGCGCTGATTTAACTTAGGGGAAAGATGGTCGGTGATGCAGGATTTGAACCTGCGACCCGTGGGATTGAGAATACCCAAACCAGGTGCGCTGATTTAACTGAGAGGAAAGATGGTCGGTGATGCAGGATTTGAACCTGCGACCCCTTGGACCCAAACCAAGTGCGCTACCAAGCTGCGCCAATCACCGAC
>MDTG01354106.1_pt1 | contig 67169 bp, 59 predicted proteins | sample 811421 | NCBI WGS metagenome assembly MDTG01 (sample SAMN05326645, study PRJNA326480) | marine metagenome | isolation source: seawater | place: Pacific Ocean: South East | collected 2011
GGAGAAAAGAATGAGCGACAAAATTATCCAGTTGACTGACGATAAGTTCGAAGCAGATGTTATCAATGCTGAAGGTCCTGTGCTGGTTGACTTCTGGGCCGAGTGGTGTGGCCCTTGTAAAATGATTGCACCTATTCTTGAAGAAATTGCAACCGATTTTGAAGGCAAGTTAACAGTTGGCAAGCTGAATGTCGATGAAAATAATGAAACTCCACCTAAATACGGCATCCGTGGTATTCCTACCCTGTTGCTGTTTAAAGGCGGTAACGTTGCAGCGACAAAAGTAGGCGCACTGTCTAAAGCACAGTTAACCGAATTCCTTAACGCGAATCTTTAAGCGTTAATCGATGTAAAAGAACCGCCTCCGGGCGGTTTTTTTGTGTCTGTTTGATCTCGGTTAATAACCGGTTTAACAATCTCGCTATGCTGTCGCGCTTCTACTGCTAAAAGAAACGACGACACATTATGCGAACACCTGAGTTGCTCTCGCCAGCCGGTTCAATGAAAAACCTGGAATACGCTTTGGCGTATGGCGCTGATGCGGTCTATGCCGGTCAGCCTCGCTACTCTCTGCGAGTACGAAACAACGAATTTACCCTGGAAAAGCTGGCTGAAGCGCGTGCTTATACCCGGGAAATGAATAAACAGCTGTATGTGGTGAACAATATTGCGCCGCATAACAGTAAGCTGAAAACCTTTGTCAGTGACCTTGGGCCGGTTGCTGCGCTGCGGCCCGATGCGATGATCATGTCTGACCCGGGCATTATCATGCTGACGCGCGAACATTTTCCTGACTTGCCAATACATCTGTCTGTGCAGGCGAATGCCGTAAACTGGGCCGCTGTGAAGTTCTGGCAGCAACAAGGTATTAAACGGGTGATATTGTCCCGCGAGTTGAGCCTGAACGAAATAGAAGAAATCCGCCAGCGCTGCCCTGATATTGAACTGGAAGTCTTTGTGCACGGTGCGCTTTGCATGGCGTATTCTGGCCGCTGCTTATTGTCGGGCTACATTAATAAACGGGATCCGAATCAGGGGGCCTGCACCAATGCTTGTCGATGGCAATACGATGTAAAACCGGCAACAACCGATGAGGTAGGGCAGTTTATTCCAAGTGATGAAGCCGTGGAACCGACGCTGGGTAAAGGTACTCCGGTGTCGCAGCCGTTTTTGATTACAGAACCGCAACGACCCGATGAACCTATGGCCGCGTTTGAAGATGAGCACGGCACCTACATTATGAATTCGCGGGATTTACGTGCCGTGCAGCACGTTCATCGCCTCATCGAAATCGGCGTAGATTCACTGAAAATAGAAGGGCGTACCAAGTCCTTTTATTACTGTGCCCGCACTGCTCAGGTCTACCGTAAAGCCATTGATGCCGCAGGAGCCGGACAGCCTTTTGACCCTAACTGGTATAACGAATTAGCGCATCTGGCCAACCGGGGGTACACCGATGGATTTCTCCAACGTCACAATCATCAGGATTATCAGCAATACGATCGGGGCAGCTCGATAAGTACCTCCCGGCAATTAGTCGGCGAAGTCATCAGCGAGAAAGGAGAATGGTGGTATATAGACGTAAAAAACCACTTTGCTGCCGATGACCTGATTGAAATCATGACGCCGACTGGAAATCAGATTGTGCACCTAACGACATTGCAGTCTTCGACGGGGGAACCTGTGTTAGTAGCGCCTAGCAGTGGTTATCGGGTTCGTATTCCAAAGCCTGATGGGTTGGCATCATCCCATGCCATATTGTTGCGTTGTATCGGCTAGGTTTTCTGACTTAACACGACCTGTGACGCCATGGTTGACGGCATAGTTAGGCGGAACCATGGCTATCGCAAAGTTTTTTTAACAATTACTCGTGAAAGGCTGGACGAGTTAAAGTTATGGTGCTAACGTTACAAGGACTAGGCAAACCGTGCGGTTTACTAGCATCCTTACAAGCCTTTACCCGGCTGGCCCATACCCGGGCAACGAACCCTTTTCTATACAATTTAACGAATTTCCCAACAAGACGTTCAAAATACACAAAGACCCACCAGTATGAATCTAACTGAACTAAAGAATAAACCAATTAGCGAATTGGTAGCCCTTGCCGAAGAAATGGGCCTGGAAAACATGGCTCGTGCGAGAAAACAGGACATCATTTTCTCGATCCTCAAAACGCACGCCAAAGGCGGCGAAGACATCTTCGGCGACGGCGTCCTTGAAATCCTTCAAGACGGCTTCGGATTTTTACGTTCAGCCGATTCATCTTACCTGGCTGGTCCGGATGACATCTATGTATCGCCAAGCCAGATTCGCCGTTTCAATCTGCGTACTGGTGACACCATTTCCGGTAAGATTCGCCCGCCGAAAGACAGCGAGCGATACTTTGCCCTGTTAAAGATCCGCGAAGTTAACTTCGACAAGCCTGAAAACTCACGTAACAAGATCCTGTTTGAAAACTTAACGCCGCTGCACGCAAACTCACGTCTGCGTATGGAGCGTGGTAATGGTTCATCTGAAGATATCACTGCTCGTGTTTTGGATTTGGCATCGCCAATCGGTAAAGGTCAGCGTGGTCTGATTGTTGCGCCGCCTAAAGCCGGTAAAACTTTGCTGCTGCAGAATATCGCGCAATCCATTGCGGCGAATCATCCTGATTGTGAACTGATGGTATTGCTGATCGACGAGCGTCCGGAAGAAGTAACGGAAATGCACCGTTTGGTTCGCGGTGAAGTTGTGGCTTCGACCTTCGATGAGCCGGCTAGCCGCCACGTTCAGGTTGCTGAGATGGTAATCGAAAAAGCCAAGCGTTTAGTTGAGCATAAGAAAGACGTGGTTATCCTGTTAGACTCAATCACGCGTCTTGCACGCGCATACAACACCGTCATCCCATCATCAGGTAAAGTACTGACCGGTGGTGTTGACGCTAACGCTCTGCACAAGCCAAAGCGTTTCTTTGGTGCTGCGCGTAACGTTGAGGAAGGCGGTAGCTTAACCATTATAGCAACTGCACTGATTGATACCGGCTCTAAAATGGATGAAGTTATCTACGAAGAGTTTAAAGGTACTGGTAACATGGAACTGCACCTGAACCGTAAGATAGCCGAGAAGCGTGTCTTCCCTGCAATCGACTTCAACCGTTCAGGCACGCGTCGCGAAGAATTGCTGACCGGTCAGGATGAACTGCAGAAAATGTGGATCCTGCGCAAGATAGTTCATGAGATGTCTGAAATTGACGCCATGGAGTTTTTAATCAATAAACTGTCAATGACGAAGACCAACGACGAGTTCTTCGATGCGATGAAGCGTCAGAAAAGTTAATCCACTTTTCCACGTAAACAAATATTAAAGCCGCTGAAATTTCAGCGGTTTTTTTTTCTGTAATACCTGAGCTGTTCAGGTATAGTGGAATGTACTCTGTCCTGAAAATTCGGAAATTGTATGCGAAAGTTATCGATGTTATTCGCCCCTCTTGTTTTCTCTGTTGCTGCCGCAGCCCAATCCGCTGACGTAGACCGCCTTGCCGACTCGGTAGAAGCTGATGTTATAGCCTGGCGTCATCACTTGCATCAGTATCCGGAACTGTCTAACCGGGAATTCAAAACAGCAGAATACGTCGCTAAATTTTTGCGTTCACTGGATCTTGAAGTCACTACTGGTGTGGCAAAAACCGGTGTGGTTGCCGTGTTGGACAGTGGCAAGCCCGGCCCGGTAGTGGCCTTACGTGCCGATATGGACGGCCTGCCTGTTCCTGAGCAAAACGACCTTGCATGGCGCTCAACCCAGCGCGGCGAATTTAAAGGCCAGGATGTGCCGGTAATGCATGCTTGCGGTCACGATACGCACATGGCCATGCTCATGGGGACTGCCAGCGTATTAACTGCAATGAAGGATCAGCTAAAAGGCAAAGTGAAGTTTATATTCCAGCCTGCCGAAGAAGGTGCACCTCCGGGTGAGAAGGGCGGAGCTGAAGTGATGGTGCAGGAAGGCGTATTAAAGAATCCGGATGTGGATGTGATTTTTGGTTTACATATCAGCGCAAACGCCGACGTGGGTACTGTGAGTTATAATCCGGGCGGCACCATGGCCGCTGTGGATCCCTTTAAGATCGTTATTCATGGCAAACAAGCGCATGGCGCCTATCCCTGGAAGAGCGTGGACCCCATCACCACCGCGGCGCAAATGATCATGTCATTACAAACCATTGTGAGCCGTGAACTCAAGCTTATCGATGACGCTGCAGTCGTTACCATTGGTTCAATTCACGGTGGCAACCGGTCTAACATCATCCCGAATGAAGTCGAAATGGTGGGCACAATTCGAACGCTGAACCATGCTGCTCGTGAGCATGTATACGAAGCCATGGCAAGAAAAGTGAAAGGTATTGCAGATAGCATGGGCGCCACAGCGGAGCTCACACTGCCATTGGATTACAACTATCCAATTACTTTCAATGACCCGGCACTGACGGCAAAAATGCTGCCTACTGTTGAGCGTACAGCCGGAAAAGAAAATACCATTCTGGCCAAGCCGGTAACAGGCGCAGAGGATTTTTCCTTCTATCAGGAGCAGGTGCCTGGCTTATTTATGTGGCTCGGCGGCAAACCGCTTGATGTGCCTGTAGCAGATTCACCAGCACACCATACGCCAGAATTTTACGTAGACGATTCAGGTATGAAACTGGGCGTTCGAGTGATGGCTAACCTAACCCTCGATTACATGGCGCAACACGGCGAGTAATTCACACTAGCATCAAGAGCGAACATGGGGAAATACTTGCTAAGTCCATGGGTTCTGATTGCCATTGGAGCCTGTGTAAATCTATTACCTGAGCCAATAGACAGTCAGGGCGTCATCTTTTTCGGTGGTGGTTTTGCCGTCACTGTTGCGCTGTTGTGCTCGACAAGATTGACACTGCTGGCAATTGCTGTGGTTTATGGCGTATTGTTTTTGAAAGGGCATGACTGGACCTTAGTACTGTTTCTGGCCGGTCAGCCTTTGCTGATGAATCTGCTCTATGAACGTCAGGACACGCTGAACCCACTCAAAGTCGGTCTTGGGTGGTGGAGCGCGTTTACCGTCCCCATTTTTGCTGTGCTTATCATCTTGCATTTCAATGGTCGTCCGGACACTGCATTTACCGCTTATATTGTGACGTGGCTAAGCGGGGCGTTTTCCTGTTTGTTTGGGCACTTGTTATTCTTGTTCGCGGTTCGTCGAATTGACATAGGCTATAAGCTGAAATTCAATGTCGAAGTCCTGTTTCGATATATGTTCTCGGCGTCCTTCTTTTTCGTCATCCTTTCCATGACGTATGTCTACGTCGGCCAGCTTCAGCGTCAACAGGCGGTACAAGTCAACAGTTATATGGTGCACCGGTCTCAGGTGATGGCCGAAGAGCTGTCTTCGTTTTTGGAGCGCCATGCCATGGCAATAACCAGTGCTGCGCAGTCAATTCAAATCGCCACACAATATGGCGCGACGCTCGACCAGGCTGCACCGGCTACTCTGGCTGGTTTGGCAAGAAACCACCCTGACTTCCTGACTTTCCTGGTCGCCAATATCGAAGGAGAGGTCACGCATTCTTATCCAACTAACTTGTTATTCAGAGCCAGACAGCTCGGGCGAGCAGACGTTTCCACGCGCGCTTATTTTACGGAAGCTGTTGCTACTGGCAGTACCTATGTCTCTTCAGCTATTCAGGGACGAGGCTTCGGTGATGATCCCATCGTGGCTATTTCCAGCCCAATTCGCGACGCAGAAGGTGCAATTGTGGGCATCATTGAAGGGTCTTTGAACCTGAGTAGTTTCATGGAGTACGACAGTCGTAACCTGGCGCTGTTCTGGGCTATATACAGAGACAATGCCGGCACGGTTGTCTATGCGTCGCCGGAATTGCAGATCAATCCACTGGATAAGCCTGACATGGATTTTTGTGCTGACTATGAATGTCAGGAGCGTGTGGATTTCCTGGACCGGAATTGGTTTGTGTCTCAGTCACTGGAGTCGACCTATGGCTGGTCGATTACGATTCTGTTTGAGCAGGGTAGTTTTGTGGCAATGAGTACCAGTTATCTCAGGTGGGCGCTGATTTTGCTCTGTTGCCTGACACTCCTTGGGATTTTCCTGGGGGGGAAAGTGGCAAGGATATTTGCTAATCCTATCAGGGAGCTGATGCTGACGTTTGCCGGTTATTCGCCCGAGAAACAAGTGCCACGCCAAACGTTTGCCAACGATACCATGCAGCTCACTGAAATTTCCGGGCTGGGTAATGAGTTTCACGAGCTTGGCGAGCGACTACTAAGAGCATTTAGCGACCTGAATGAAGCCAGGAAGCGACAAGGCGTGCTGAATCAGGAGCTGGAAGAACTCAACCGAACGCTGACCGAGCGGGTAGAAGAAAAGACTGCCTCTTTGGTCAAAGCGTTAGCACAGGCAGAGGCAGCAAGTGTCGCCAAGTCGCAGTTCCTGGCCAATATGTCACACGAAATTCGCACCCCCATGAATGGCATACTAGGAACTTGTGAAAATTTACTCGAAAAGCCATTAGAGCCTCATATAGGAAACCGTCTGCAGGTGATTATGCAGTCCGCTTCAAACTTGCTGTTGATCCTCGACAGTATTCTGGACTGGTCGAAAATTGAAGCCGGCAAGATGAAGGTTACTCTGCATCCTATGTCGCCCAAAAAAGTGATCAACGCCTGTATTGAAATCCATCGTCAGGCAGCAACCCGTAAACAGATCCGCTTAGACGTAAAATGGTCTGACTCGGTACCTGACATGCTCAAAGGCGATGCTGTGAAGATTAGTCAGATACTGAATAACTTGCTGAGTAACGCGGTGAAGTTTACCGCTATTGGCGGCGTTACAGTGCAGCTGGATTATATAGACGGTCAACTGAAAATCACCATACAGGACACGGGGATAGGCATCGACAAGTCAGAGCAATTTAAAGTCTTTGATCAGTTTGTTCAGGCCGATGCGACTACCTCACGTCAGTTCAGCGGCACCGGATTGGGACTGGCGATTACCAGCAAGCTGGTAGAGTTGATGTCGGGTAACATCAAACTCGACAGCGAGCTGGGATTGGGTACCACATTTACCGTGTCTTTGCCGATGGCGGCAACCGACTTTGTAGAGCCGATATTCGACGAAACGCGTTTAGTGTTGCCAGCAGGGCTGAAAGTGCTGATAGTTGAAGACAACGATATTAATGCTGAAATTATTATCGACATGCTCAAAGACGCCAAGACCAAATGTATAAGGGCAAAAAATGGTAAGGAAGCCCTCGACGTGATTGCACGGGTCGCGTTTGATTTGGTGCTTATGGATTGCCAAATGCCCATTATGGACGGTTTTACGGCCACCCGGGAGATTCGGGAAATGGACGATGACAAAGCATCGATACCGATTGTTGCGCTGACTGCAAATGCGTTCGAGGATGACAGAAAGGCCTGTCTTGCAGCTGGCATGAATGATTATCTTGCCAAGCCGGTGCGCCGTGCCGACTTGTTTCAGTTAATTATTCAATATACCAGCGGTAAGTAACAGCGCGCTATTTTTGCTCAATCAGAGATTGTCTGAAAGCTTGAGCGGACAAGCTGATAGGTCGGCGCTTGTTAGTGACAACCTGCCAGTTACTGTGCAGCGGGAAGTCGCGAACCTTAAGGATTTTGACGTTGTCAGTCGATGCCTGAGCCAGTGTGTGCTGTGACAATACGGCTAATCCCATTCCCGCTGACACCGCTAATCGAATGGCCTCATTACTTTCTATGATCATGGTGTTGTTCAACGACACGCGTTTTAAATCGCAGTACTCGTCGAGGGTACGACGCGTGCCGCTGCCTTTTTCCCGTAGCAGAAACTTCTGATCAACCAGCTCACTCAGCAAACAGTCGTCAGGGCCATCATAATTAGCCGGGGCAATAATCACTAACGGGTTTGACATGAAGGGCACACATTCCAGATCTTCGTCTTCAGGCGGATATGTGAAGATGTACAGGTCGTCCCGGTTTTGTGACAGACGCTCTATAATTTGCGCGCGGTTCCCAACGGTAAAGCGCACATCAATATTGGGGTGCTGATTACAAAACGGGCTCAAAAAGGGCGGAATGATGTACTTGGCAGTGGTCACCACTGCGAGTTTAAGTGAACCAACCTCAACGCCCTGTAAAGCACTGATTTGACTGTTGAGCTTTTCCTGCGAAGTCAGGACTTCCTGAGCGCAGCGATACACCGCTTCTCCCGCCTCGGTTAACTGAATTTTGCCTTGATAGTGTTCTACCAGCGGCAAGCCAACAATACTGGTTAGCTTTTTTAACTGCAGTGACACCGTTGGCTGAGACAGTGATAATGCATTTGATGCGGCGGTGACGGATCCACTGTCTACGACCTGTTGAAAAACTTCTAGTAAACGAAACGTCAGGGTATTCATGAACGGCTCACTCTGAAAATATTGATATAAAAATAGAACAAAAATGCATTTATTTCTATCTATATTTTGTCGGACGTGTCTATGAGGGGCAACCGCTATGGGTTAAAGCCAGTAATTCCCGGGCTCTGTTGCAGTTTCTGCTTGCCAGTGAAATACACAGAAATATAGACATTGGGCCAGGCTGGCTATGGGCAAACGAGCGAAAATACGCTAATATCGGCCGCTTTTCGAGCGCTGTGTATTATTCCAGCACCTGTTGAATACAGCTAGCCAGTGAGGACAGCATCATGGCAAAAGTCGCGATCGTTATGGGGTCTACATCAGATTGGCCTACCATGCAGAATGCCGCGTTAATGTTAAAGCAATTTGGCGTCGAGTTTGAAGCCCAGGTTGTATCGGCTCACCGTACTCCGAATCTGCTGGTAGAGTTTGCCGAAACGGCGGAAGAGAAAGGCTTTTGTGCCATTATTGCCGGCGCCGGTGGTGCTGCGCATCTACCGGGTATGATTGCCGCACACACACACCTGCCAGTCTTTGGTTGTCCGGTAAAGTCGAAGGCGTTAAACGGCCTCGATTCACTGCTTTCTATTGTGCAGATGCCTAAAGGCGTCGCAGTAGGCACGCTAGCGATCGGCGAGGCGGGTGCAGCGAACGCGGGCTTGTTGGCTGCGCAAGTGGTTGCACTTCAGGATGCCGATGTTCGTGACGCTGTGATTGCGTTTAGAAAAGCACAGACCGACACGGTGTTAGCAAGCGGTAAACTGGAGTTATAAACATGCAAGTGCTGGTATACGGTGCCGGACAGTTGGCACAAATGATGTATTTGGACGGTGCTGCGTTAGGGATTGATGTACAGGCAGTTGATGTTAGCAATAACACGGTTGTGCATCCGGTGAGTAAACAACCTCTGGATTGCTCACTGGAGCAAGCTATTGAACGCGCAGATGTCCTCACCGTCGAATTTGAGCACGTGCCTGAGGCGTTGCTCGAGACCGCTGAGCAATCCGGCAAGCTGCATCCGAATAAAGACGCCATTTTGGTTGGCGCAGATCGGGTGCGTGAAAAAGCATTGCTTGAACGCTTGAATATTCCGAATTGTGCTCACCGCATTGTTACCGATTTAACGCAACTCGATGAGTGTGTTGAAGCACTGGGCGAACGTCTGATTATAAAAGCCAGTCGCGACGGGTACGACGGCTACGGTCAGTGGCGCTTGAGCCAAAAAGCCGATTTACCGGCACTAAAGAAACAGCTTGAAGGGCTGGATCTGGTTCGCGTACCACTGGTAGTAGAGCAAATGCTGAAGTTCGACCGTGAAGTGTCACTGATTGGTGCTCGCAACGTGAGCGGCGATATCAAGGTGTACCCACTGGCAGAAAACCTGCACTACCAGGGCCAGTTACATGTATCTGTTGCACCAGCAACAAATAGTGATGATGCGCTTACCGCCAAAGCACTGGAGATTTTCAGTAAGCTGGTGGAAGGCATGGATTATGTCGGTGTGCTGGCGGTTGAATTGTTCCAGTGTGGCGACACATTACTGGTTAACGAACTGGCTCCACGGGTACACAACTCCGGTCACTGGACCCAGGCCGGTGCCGATACCAGTCAGTTTGAAAATCATTTACGTGCTGTGCTGGATTTGCCGTTGGGTGATACTGCGAACATCGGCGGCGATGCTGCGGTTAGTGCAATGGTGAATATCATTGGTTGCGACGACCACGATTTGGCGCTGTTGGGTCTGCCAGGTGTACATTTTAATTGGTATGGCAAAACCGTACGCAACAAGCGCAAAATGGGTCATATCAACGTAACAGCGTCGGGCTACAAGGCATTGGGAAGTAAACTGGAGCAACTTTCCGGCTATCTGTCTGCTGACCATTTCCCCGAATTAGTGGATGAAGCCGCTCGCTTGCAAAAGTAAGCTTGACATTCACGCCGTCCAGCATAAAATGCAGCGCGCTTACCGAGAAGGTAGGCGCACAAAATTAATGGGCCGACTTAGCTCAGTTGGTAGAGCAACTGACTTGTAATCAGTAGGTCGCCAGTTCGATTCCGGCAGTCGGCACCATTTCCCCCTTTTCTCAAATCGTTTTTTCCAATCAGGCGAATCGCCTGTTCAAGATCAACATTCAGCTATTTCTTGCTTGTTTTAACAGGCTTTTATCGTCTACATTGATAGTCATTAACTGATGACGAAAAACAAGGCTGGTGTCTGGAATGTCAACGTTTAAACGCGCTTTTGCGGTGAGCTTGTGTGTATTTAGCCTGATGGGGCTCCAATGGGTTAATGCCATGCAAGGCGTCATGGTTCACAATGTTAAAGCCCGGGCCACGTTTGCCATGGCAACAACTGCTGCGGTGTATTTCACGGTTATGAACCACAGTGACAAGGCGGTTACGCTTATCGGCGTGAGCGTAGATGAATCCATTGCTGCAGATGCCCAGCTTCACACCACGGTAATGGAAGGCGACATGATGAAGATGCGACAAATCACCGATGGCATCGACGTAGCGCCCGGCGCAATGGTTGAATTCAAGTCGGGTAGTTACCATGTCATGCTTATGGGCCTGGTAAAGCCGTTAGTGGAGGGAGCGTCATTTGACCTGACCCTCACCTTTGCAGATCAGCCGTCCATGACTACCACGGTGACTGTTGGCGCGGGCGCTGGTGAGCACTCTCATCACCACCACGAGTAATGCTTTTCGAGGAAACGAATCCAATTGGTCGTTTTCCCTCTATAAACAATGCAATAAATTAACGCTAAGGAGTTAATGATGAGCAAGATTGATATTGGTATTTCAGAAGCCGATCGCGAAGCCATTGCCGACGGCCTCAAAAAAGTACTGGCAGATTCATACACCCTGTATTTGCAAACCCACAACTTTCACTGGAATGTCACGGGTCCGCAATTCCGCGAATTACACCTGATGTTTGAAGAGCACTACACGGAGCTCGCCGTGGCGGTAGACGATATTGCAGAACGTATTCGTACCATTGGGTTTTCTGCACCAGGTACTTATCGGGCTTTCGCAGAGTTAAGTTCGATTGAAGAAGTTGATGGCGTACCGGAAGCGTCTGAGATGGTGCGTTTGCTGACCCATGGTCATGAGCAGGTGGTAAAAACCTGTCGCAGTGTACTGAGTATTGCGCAAGACGCTGACGATGAATCCACCGCGGCGCTGGTCTCAGATCGTATGCGAGTCCACGAAAAAACGGCTTGGATGCTACGCGCTATGGTACAGTAATTAAAATCTGTTAATCGAATAACGAGAAAAACAATCATGAAGCAGCCAATTAAACAGGTTGCAAAGCTCACAGCACTGGCCCTGGCCGGTGCTGTTGCGTTTAGCAGCCAAGCGACAGAAGACGTAACCGTTAACGAATTAGCGAGCGGTCTGGACCATCCTTGGGGAATGACTTTTTTGCCCACCGGTGAGGTCTTGATTACCGAGAGAAGTGGCCAGATGCGGGCTTTTCAATTTGGTTCAGGATTGAGTGCGCCACTAAAAGGCGTGCCTAAGGTAGAGGCAAACAACCAGGGTGGCTTACTGGACGTCATTGCTGACCCGGATTTTACCAGCAATCAGACCATTTACTTTTGCTATTCACGTCCAACCGAGGGCGGCAGCAGCTCTTCTGTTGCCAGTGCAACCTATACCGCGGGTGAACTTAAGAATGTGAAAGACATTTTCATTGCTGACTCCGTAGTCGACAACGGCTTTCACTTCGGCTGCCGCCTAGCGTTTGATACAGAAAACGACCTGTATGTTGCGTTAGGTGATCGCTATAAATATATGAAAGAAGCGCAGAACACCGATAACCACTTCGGCAAGATTGTGCGTATAGAAAAAGACGGTAGTGTGCCGAAAGACAACCCATTTACCGACGGCAAAGCACCCGAGGTATACAGCTATGGCCACCGTAATATTCAGGGCCTGACTGTTCACCCCGATACCGGTGAGGTCTGGGCAATGGAACACGGCCCCAAAGGGGGAGACGAGATCAACCTGATCGAAGCCGGCAACAACTATGGCTGGCCAGTAATCACCTATGGTATTGATTACAATGGCGATATCATTTCTGATAAAACCCATCAGGAAGGCATGGAACAGCCCGTGTTGTACTGGAATCCTTCGATTGCGCCCAGCGGCATGACGTTCTACAAAGGCGACGTCTTTAAAGCCTGGCAGGGTGATTTGTTGGTTGGTGCGCTGAAGTTCCGTCATTTACGTCGAATCAGCTTTAACGACAAAGGCGAGCCGGAGTCACAAACGGAATACCTGAAAGATCGCAACGAGCGGATCCGAGATGTTGAAGTGGGTCCGAACGGGTTTATCTATGTGTTAACCGACGAAGACAACGGCAAATTACTGCAAGTGATGCCAAAGCTATAAACTAAAAAGCGGGCTACCCACATCGGGTCGCGCGCTTTTTAATTGGTTTCACAATGCTTATATCGACGACCAGGTTACCGCATGGTTGCGATAACCTGGTCAAAGCTTCTGACTAGCCGGTTTATTCTGAACCTGCGGCGGTCTTAGTCTCTTCGCTGGTGCGATACCGTTCAAACCACGCCAAAATATTGCCTACCTTCTGAATTAATCGGGAAGGCTTGGACGCAATACCATGTGACGCGCCTGGCAAACGCAGCATGGCTGCATCAACCCCCTGGAGCTTCAAGGCCTGATAAAACTGCTCAGATTCACTGATGGGTGTGCGGTAATCCGCTTCACCGGTTAGCAACATGGTCGGGGTCGTCACATTGCCGACCAGCGACAATGGAGAATGCTTCCAAAGGTGCTCAGGAATATCCCAGGGCATACCCGGCATCCAGTACTGGCTGAAATAGGGGTAAGCATCAGCGGTGAGTGCAAAACTCATCCAGTTGATAACCGGCTTAGCGACCACGGCTGCGGCAAAGCGGTCTGTTTTACCAATAGACCAGGCTGTTAGCACACCACCGCCAGAGCCACCGGTAATGAACAGGTTGTTGGTGTCTACGTTGCCTTTTGCAATCACCCCATCAACCACGTCCATCAGGTCGTTGTAATCTTGTGATGGGTAGTTGTGATGAATCAGGTTCGCAAAATCTTCACCGTATGAAGTACTGCCGCGTGGGTTCGACCACACAACAATGTAGCCTTTCGCAGCCATCAGCTGAATTTCAGCGCTGAAGTTAGGGCCATAGGCCGTATGCGGTCCGCCGTGGATTTCCAGAATCAACGGGTAAGACTTGCTGGCATCAAAGTCCGGTGGTAACAGCATCCAGGCTTCAATGGTTTTGCCGTCTACCGATGATTCAACCGTTAATGGCTGGATCTCTGGCATGGTCAGATGCCCAAGCACATCTTCGTTTAAATCAGAAATCGCACTGGTTTTGCCGCGCTTACTGCGAAGATATAAATCTGCAGGTCGGGTACCGGTGGAATAGGTGTAGGCTATCTCGTCATTGTCTGATACCGCAAATTGCCCTGAGGTATAAGGGCGACCAAGTGACTGTCCTGACAAGCTAATATTCAGCGATTCCTCGTCGCCATCCAGTTCGAACAGTGACAGTTTTACTTCACCGTGATCCTGGTAGCTGATATATAGCCCGTCACTGTCGGAAGCCCACTCTACCTGACCAACCTGACGGTCGAGCTTTTCAGTGATGTTCTGCATGTCACCATTAGCCAGCTTCATCACCCAAATATCTGACTGTTGGTGGCTCAGCTTGCGATCGTTCACGTAACGAAAGGCAAGGTATTTACCATCCGGGCTCAGCATGGGGGAAGATTCAGGCCCCGGCATGTCAGTAACCTGCGTTACCTTCGCTGTTTTTACATCAATCTGATAAATGTCGCTGCTCATGACTTCCATGGCGAAGTTATCGCTGGGGTTCATGGAGAAGTACAAATGGCTACCGGCTTTATTCCAGACTATATCGCCATTATTGGGATACGGATTAAACGTTAATTGGCGCGGCGTACCACCTTCAGCAGGCAATACGTAGATTTGTGAAAATCCACTCGGAGCATAGCCTGCGCCGTCAAAGCGGTAATTCATCTTTTCAATATACTTGCCAGATGGGGCCCACTCTGCTTTTGCGGGTTTGGCGGGCATGCCGGTAAACAGCGGCTTTTCCGATGCAGGCGTAAACAGCGTGAAAGCCAAATGTTTACTGTCTGGTGACCATACAACATTGCCCGGCGAGTAGCTGAGGTTCGTCAGTTTGGCTTCATCGCCGGTGTCCAGGTAACGTACGTAAAGTTGCTGACTGCCGTCTCTGTCTGACAGGTAAGCCAGCTTTTTGCCATCCGGTGAGATAACCGGACTTCGTACATTCGCACCTTCAGAGATAAGTGGACGATGCGTGCCTTTTTTCAGATCGTACCGCCAAAGGCTGACATGCGTACGGTCTTGCATAATGTCATTACTGCGTCGCTCGTAGATAACCTGCTTGCCGTCTGGCGTAAATACCGGAGAAGCGGCATATTCCAGCTCGAATATATGTGCATAGTCAAAGTAATTGGATTGCTCAGTTGCTCCCGCCCAGCTTCCCGCGCAAAGCAGTGAAGAGGCCAGCGCCAGGGTTTTAATAGGGTATTTCATATTATTTATTGTCCCGCTTTTCCGTCGTTGTCAGAGAGAGTTTGCCTGTCCAGATATCTTTATACATTACCCAATCGCCCATCAAACTGTAAAAAGGGTAACGAAACGTTGCTGGTTTATTGTGTTCAAACGCGAAGTGACCTAACCAGGCAAAGCCATAGCCCGCTACAGGCAGGCACCACAGCAGCATCCAATGCTGCGTGACAACAGACAATATTAATAAGGCTATTACCAGCGTAGAGCCGATGAAATGCATAAGGCGGCAGCGAGGGTCGCGGTGCTCGTCCAGATAGTAAGGGTAAAATGCCGCAAAGCTAGTAAATGGGCCGTTGGTTTTTTCTGTCATGACTGCCTCGTTGTTATTGTTTTCGTTAGTTTAGGACAAAGCCCAAACTTGTACTTGTTTTTGTGTTCAGGATGCCCATATTGTTAAACAAAGCAAATTACAGACAAATGAGCAAACAGCAGATGATGTCGAACAATATTGTTGACCTGACCGTCGAGAATTTCCAACAGGTTATTCTGGAAACCTCCAGAGAGAAACTGGTCCTGATTGATTTTTGGGCCGAGTGGTGTGAACCATGTAAAGATTTGATGCCGATCCTGGAAAAAATCGCCGGCGATTATCCAGACACCTTACTGTTGGCGAAAGTTGACTGCGAGCGTCAGCAGGAAGTGGCTGCCCAGTTTGGCATCCGAAACTTACCTACTGTGATGGTTGTAAAAGACGCGCAACCCATTGACGGGTTTGCCGGTGTACAACCCGAGTCAGAAATACGCGCAATGTTGGCGAAATATCTGCCAGCGCCTGAAGATGAATATCTGCAGAAGGCTTCGGAATGCTTGTCTGAAGGTGATTACGCAGGCGCATTCCCGTTTGCCAAACAAGCCTACGAAATTAACCCGGACAATATCGACAGTAAATACCTGTATATCGACTGTTTGATTGAAACCGGTGCGTTGCCCCAAGCCAAAACTTTGCTCGGCGAAATTAAGATGGTCGATCAGGACCAGCGTTATCAAACATTACAGGGCAAAATTGAGCTGGCTGAGCAAGCGGCAGACACACCCGAAATCCGTGGCTTGTTCGAACAGGCCGAAGCCGAACCGGACAATCTGCAGGTGAAAGTCGACCTGGCGGTTGCGCTTTATCAGGTTCAGCGCTCAGAAGAAGCACTGGAACTGTTATACGGCGTGTTGTTAAAAGACTTTGGGTTTGGGGAAGCGAAGAAGTTTATGCTGGATGTTATTAATGCACTACCGGATGGCGACGCGCTCAAGTCGACCTATCGACGCAAAGTATACAGCCTGATGTACTAAGCTGAACCCTGAGTGCGCTTGCCACTCAGGGTGTATACCCTTCACTTTGAAGCCATTTCAGCGCTTCCAGGTAGCTGCTGAAATACTGGCGTTCATACGCCTTCAAAGTTGGGCTGGAGTCTGTCAATTGTGGATTGGTGCGCTCCAACTGAACGTGCTTAATGTGGTTAGTATCGACTACGTAGGCGGCGCGGCGCAGGCCTTTCTCAATATTTCGGGCGATCCCCTCACGCACTTTTACCTGTGACTCAGGTGTACTCAGTACCCATCGACGACAATCTATAATGGCTGCCCAGTGAACGTTATTAAACTCTTCTGATATCGGCAGCATTTCATCCACCAGCAAGTTCGCCATGGCAAGATCCCAGGCGCCGGTCACATAAACTTCAAGTATATTGTTGGACACTGTCAGGCTAAACTGACCTAAATTAGGAAATAGCATGGCATTTTCAGTTAACAAGTGTACGCTGAGTATAGTGGGAAATGCTGTATTGCAACATAAAAAATTGAAGGAAAACAAAAAATGCCTGAGTGGTTCTGGCCTGCAGTGGCAATGGTCGTGATTCTGGAAGGGCTGGGCCCTTTGTGTTTTCCCAATCGGTGGAAAGCCTATATTCAGGAGCTGAGCAGACTGTCTGCCAGCCAACTGAGGCAGGTTGGTGGGATTACTGTTACTGCGGGGGCGATCCTGCTTTACTGGTTGGCAGCTTAAACGCGTTATCTCATTCCCCTGCAAGCAGTACTTCGGTGTTGTTATTGCTATTAAATGTAAGATATTACTTATTAAATCCCTTCGTGCTGAATATTTGTGCATAAAACAGATGATCAGGGCAGGGTAATTTTGATAGAATCCACGCCTAATTTTTTACACATACTCGACTCATGGCTAAAAATATTGTAGTCCTCGGCACTCAATGGGGTGACGAGGGTAAAGGTAAAGTAGTAGACCTACTCACTGACCGGGCAAAGTATGTTGTGCGCTATCAGGGCGGACACAATGCTGGCCACACCCTGGTAATCGACGGTGAGAAAACCGTTCTGCACTTAATTCCATCTGGTATCCTGCGCGACAACGTAACCTGTATTATCGGTAACGGTGTGGTATTGAGCCCGGATGCACTGATGGCCGAAGTGACTATGCTCGAAGAGCGTGGTGTACCGGTTCGCGATCGCCTGAAAATCAGTGAAGCCTGCCCGCTTATTCTTCCTTATCACATCGCGTTGGATGTGGCGCGTGAAAAAGCGCGTGGCAACAAAGCCATTGGTACCACGGGTCGTGGTATTGGTCCGGCTTATGAAGACAAAGTGTCTCGTCGTGGTCTGCGCGTCGGCGACTTGTTTAACGCGGAAGACTTTGCCGCTAAGCTGAAAGAAGTACTGGATATTCACAACTTCACACTGACTCAGTATTACGGTGAAGAAGCGGTTGATTTCGACAAAACCTTAGCTGATGCACTGGCTGTAGCAGACATTCTGCGTGCCATGGTTGTCGACGTAACTGACGAACTGGACAAAGCGCAAAAAGCCGGTCTGCCAATCATGTTTGAAGGTGCACAAGGTACGTTGTTGGATATCGACCACGGTACATACCCTTATGTAACGTCTTCAAACACCACAGTAGGTGGCGTGGCAACAGGTGCGGGTTTTGGTCCGCTGAACCTCGACTATGTGCTGGGTATCGTTAAGGCTTATACTACTCGCGTTGGCTCTGGCCCGTTTCCAACTGAACTGGACTGTGCAGTAGGCGAACACCTTGGTGTGAAAGGCCACGAATTTGGCGCGACTACCGGTCGTAAGCGTCGAACTGGTTGGTTTGATGCGGTTGCCATGAAGCGCGCAGTACAAATTAACTCGATCACCGGTTTCTGCTTGACCAAGCTGGACGTACTGGACGGTCTGGAAACCCTGCAAATTTGTGTGGGCTACAAAGACGCTGATGGCAACATCAAAGATGTGCCGCCAATGGCAGCTGATGGCTATGATTTGGTCACGCCAGTGTACGAAGAGATGCCTGGCTGGAGCGAAACCACGTTTGGCGTAACCGACTACGAGAAACTGCCTCAGGCCGCGAAGAACTACATCGCACGCCTTGAAGCGCTGACCGGTGTGCCGGTAGACATTATCTCTACAGGGCCGGACCGTAACGAAACTATCGTTATGCGTCACCCATACGACGCCTGAGTCGTACACAGTCTCTGAGTTTAAAGGCCCCGTTCATCGGGGCTTTTTTATGCCTGTAATACCATCATTACCCAACGCTTCTGTGGCGAAAACTAATCTTCTATGCGGATTGGTGGTAATTAGTGTTACGATAGGTCGGTCCAGTTACGGTGGAGTGGATTTCAGATGTCGCAAACTCATTCAATCGCACACACGTTTGAGCGGTTACAGCAAACATTTCAGCTCGGCAAAACACGTACTTATGCGTGGCGAAAAGCGCAGCTGGATGCGTTACTGCGCCTGCTCACAGAAAACGAAAAAGCACTGTGTGAAGCGCTTGCAGAAGATTTGGGTAAAAGCCAAACTGAGGCCTGGACCACTGAAGTCGGCTTCCTGATCAGCGACATCAAACATACTAAAAAGCATTTAAAGCAATGGATGAAGCCGTCCCGCGTGAGTACGCCAATCGTTGCTCAGCCTGGTCGCAGCTTTATCCAGCCTGAGCCCTTGGGCACGGTATTAATAATTGGTGCCTGGAATTATCCCATACAACTTACCCTGGCTCCGTATGTTGCGGCGCTGGCGGCAGGGAACTGCGCACTCTTAAAACCTTCCGAGTTGTCGCCGGCCAGTTCAGCGCTCATGGCCACTTTGATCCCGCGTTACCTGGATGGCGATGCGATTTCTGTCGTCGAAGGCGGTAAAGATGAAGCGGCTGCATTACTGGAATTACCTTTCGATCATATTTTCTATACCGGTGGCGACCGAGTCGGCAAAATCGTCATGCAGGCCGCAGCTAAACACCTGACCCCGGTAACACTGGAACTTGGCGGTAAGAGCCCGTGTATTATCGACAGCGACACCGATCTGGCCACCAGTGCCCGACGTGTCGTGTGGGGCAAGTGGACCAATGCTGGCCAAACGTGTATTGCGCCGGACTATTTGCTGGTTGAGCGCAGTGTAACAAAGGCATTTCTGACACTGCTGGAGCAGGAAATCAACCGGCAGTATGGCGCACAACCCCTTACCAGCCCGGATTACGGACGCGTTGTTAACCGGACCCATTTTGACCGCATCCGTGGATACATGCAGCAACAGGACGTTGTTATTGGCGGGCAGGTAGACGAGGCCGCCTTGCGTATTGCACCCACCGTTGTACTCAACCCGGATATTGACAGTCCGGTAATGCAGGAAGAGATTTTTGGCCCGGTGATGCCATTGCTTGAAGTGAGCAGTGTCCAGGAAGCCTTTGATTTTGTGAAGCGCAGACCCAAGCCTCTGGCTGGTTATTTGTTTAGTCAGCGCCAGTCAGTGCAGCAGCAAATGATTGACGAAGTCAGTGCAGGCAGTGTGTGCATTAATGACGTAATGATGTTCATGGCTAACCCGGAACTGCCATTCGGCGGAACCGGCTACAGCGGCATGGGGCGGTATCACGGTAAGTTTGGATTCGATACGTTCTCACATCAAAAAAGCGTTATGAAGCGCAGCTTCTGGTTTGATGCAGCCATTCGTTACGCACCCTCCAGTGCACGAAAACGCTATCTGTTGAAAAAACTGCTTTAGCAACGGGGCTTAATCACTGAAAAGCCGCCTTGCCTACGCGAAGCGGCTAACCACCTCAAACTATCTCACTGCGCTTTGCGTTTCGTGCTTTATTTCTTAATATGGTTCGCACTTGGCAGCAATTCGCGGCTTACGCGAAGACATGTTGTGATTTTTATTCGTCGATTTAAGGTTCAGTCATGACGCAACCGTTTCACCTAGCGATACCTGTAGATGATTTAGACAAAGCCCGGGCGTTTTATGGCGACTTGTTGGGCTTTAAGCAAGGCCGCAGCGATACCCAATGGATTGACTGGGATATGTATGGACATCAGTTAGTCACGCATTGCGTTAAGCGTATGCCAACACCTCCTGAGTACAATAGCGTGGATGGGCACAATGTACCTGTACCGCATTTTGGTGTCGTACTTACTATGGCTGACTGGCAACAGTTAGCCGACCGATTGGTTGCCGCAAAGGTAGAGTTTGTGATTGAGCCTTATATTCGTTTCAAAGGTCAGGCTGGGGAGCAGGCCACATTGTTTTTTATGGACCCGGCTGGGAATGCACTTGAATTCAAGGCATTTAAAGACATGGGGCAGTTATTTGCGGTAGATTAAAAAATACACAAATTGATGCTGGCCTTTTTTGCTAACTTATTGTTAGTATGAGTATATTGTAGTTCGATGCTGTAAAGCTCGTGTAGTCTTGATAACGGGAAAGAGATAAATGGAGTTTATCCAGAAGAAGCGCGGCGTAAAACAAACGTTTACGCTCAGGGACGACCATTTTAATTTTGCTTACGAAGATAAATCCGGTTCCGGGGATATAGATCTCAACTATGTCGATTTACCGCAAAAGTCCTCGGTATCCATTGAGCAGAACGAGTGGTTACGCAATGTCGGCTTGCTTTGGATTGCATTGGGCGTAGCGCAAATAGGCTGGGCGATTTTTAATGACCTGAGCCTGTCTGGAAAGGGGTTCTGGTTGATGGTGGGCATGGCCTGCGTATTATGGGCCCACTTTTCTAAAACCCGCTATTCGGTATTCAGAACAGAGCGTGGTAACGTGCTGGTAATGCAGAATAAGCAACACCAACAGATTGTTGAAACACTGCATGCTCGCCGCAAAGCGCAGTTGCTGGACTGGTATGGTGACGTTAATCCTGACAACGAATTGGAAAGCGAAATTAGAAAGTTCCAGTGGCTGGTGGAACAAGACGTCATGACCCAGGCGGAGTCAGAGCAGAAGATTGCCCAGGCGCAATTACTGCACAACAGTCAGTATGAATCGCCAGAAACTAAATTGAATTAACAATGTCGAACTAACTTGATCGCCACTAATAATAAAAATAAAGGAGCGAAGACATGCGTGAAGAGCTTATATCTGATGGTCACCGGGGGCGTTCCCGTTCCATCACAAAAGTGCTGGTTGACTGGTTATTCTGGGGTTTATGTTATGCCGTAGGCTGGCCCGTCTGTAAGGTCTTCACTCTTGGGTTTTACCCACAATCCAAATCTCACGAACGCGCTATTTTCAGCCAGCGCCGGGCTCATACCGGGTTTACCTGTGCCATGATCGGCCTGGGGATTATCATTGCTGCAGCCGGCTTTTATTCTGGCTATCTGCCCCCGTTAACGCTTAAATAACCCTCTCGTTTTTTAAAGGAATAATGCGGCATGCCAGGTGAAGCAAACCGCAAAACCCAGTGCTGCCAGCTTACTGTACCATACAGAATGCGTTCAGCTTGTTGCCGTCCAAATCGCGAAAATAGCCGGCGTAAAAGCCTCTCTCTGCATCTTCTGGCCTGAAGCCTGGCGCACCTTCACAGGTACCACCCAGCGCTAGGGCTTTTTGGTAAAAGGCGTTCACCTGTTCTGGTGTGTCCAGCGCAAAGGCCGCCATATTGCCATTGCCTGCGCTTGCGGGCGCTTTGTTAAATGGCAGGGTGACGCCAAACGAGACTTCCCCTTGGTTTCGCGCCCAGGCAATAAAGTAATTGTCCTGTTCCATAAAACGCTCAGCGCCAATCGTACCAAGTAGCGCGTCGTAGTATGCGCCTGCTCGTGCCAAATCAGCTGTGCCTACCAGTATATAACCAATCATCTTCGTCTCCTTTGTGGTTGTTGGTTAACAGACGCTTTCATAGTATTCGTTGACTCCTGACAGTAAGTGTCAGTAGAGTTTTTCTATTCTTGGATCTCCCTGAACAACGGACGACAAACACATGCGAAAGGCGGAAAGACTCAACGAAATTGTGCATCACCTGAGAAGGATGCATCAGGCTGTCACTGCCGACACCCTGGCAGCATTATTTGAGGTCAGCCCGCGAACTATTTATCGGGATATTCAGGATTTAATGGACAGCGGCATTCCCATCACTGGTGAGGCGGGGGTTGGGTATGTAATTGATAAACAGTACCACTTGCCGCCCATTATGTTTGATGCCGATGAAATAGAAGCCATAGCACTGGGCATTGGTATGGTAAGTAACTGGACGGACGCTGCCTTTGCCCGCAAAGCGAAAAGTGCTTATGAGAAAATACAGGCAACGCTCACTGCGCCTATGATCCACGAGCTTACCCAAATCAGCACGTTTTCAGCACCTAGTCGCTATAAAATTCCCTGGAAAGTGAATTTTACCGAGGTGCGCGAATGTATCAGGCGAAAGCAATTTGTCACATTCAGTTACCTTGACCTGAGTGACCAGGTTACCGAGCGGACAATTCGCCCTTTGGCATTGATTTCATTTAGCCCAATCTGGCTGTTGGCCGGGTGGTGTGAAATGCGTCAGAACTTCAGGAATTTCCGGCTGGATCGGATTTCGGACTTTTCAGTATCGCCACAACGGTTTCGGGATGAAAAGGGCAAGGCGCTGTCGGATTACTTAAAAGAGCAGGACGAGTGCGTTTAATGAGGGAGCTGCTTGTCGCAAAACTCCCTCAACTGACTGTGTTATTGGGTGTTGCGAACAATGGCCTTACCGCGGCCGTTTTTCTCTGAAGCAGCAGACAGCTTGCCGTTTTCATTGAGAATAAGGTGCAGGTCACCAAAGCGGCGGTCGTCGATGGTATAGCCCATGGCTTCTAACGCCGTCAGTGTGGCTTTGTTAAACCCATCGTGTACGCGGATTGTGTCTTTGGGCCACAACTGATGGTGGAAACGCGGACTGTTCACCGCCTCTTCCGCCGTCATGCCGTACAGCAGGGTGTTAAAAATCGACAGTGTCACAGAAGAAATAATCGTGGTGCCGCCTGGTGACCCGGTAACGAGCTTCACGCTGTCGTCCTCAAGCACAATTGTAGGCGTCATGGAAGACAGCATACGCTTGTAGGGTTCAATGGCATTGGCTTCGCCACCGATTGCACCAAAGAAATTTGGCACGCCGGGTTTAGCACTGAAATCATCCATTTCGTCGTTCAGCAGGAAGCCCGCCCCTTCTGCAACCACACCTGCCCCAAAACTCAGGTTAATGGTGGTGGTGTTGGAAACGGCATTGCCCCACTTGTCGACGATAGAGAAGTGAGTGGTGTCTTCACTTTCATGCAAGCCGGGTGCAATACCTTCTGTGGGGGAAATGGCTGTCAGGTTAATGTCTTTTGCTCTGCTTTCGATATAGGCAGGCTGTATAAGTTCACTTTGCGGGACATCAAAGAAATCCGGGTCACCCAAATACTCGGCACGATCTGCAAATACACGTTTGCCTGCTTCAGAAACCATGTGCAGGTAAGGTGCAGAATTGTGCGCAGGCATAATATTGGTCTTCAGTACCGTATCAACCATCCCCAGCCACTGGGCTACCGCTATACCCCCTGAACTTGGCGGTGGAGCCGTAACCACCTTGTAACCTCGCCAATCGAATTCCAGTGGCGTGCGCCATTTTGCGTGGTAGTTGGCAAGGTCATCGTGGGTCATCAGGCCATTGGTTTTTTGCATGTAGGCTACGATAGCGTCAGCAGTGTCACCTTTGTAGAAGCCATCAGGTCCCTGGTCGCGAATGCGGGCCAGCGTTGCCGCTAATTCAGGTTGTATAAATAAGGCTTCTGCTTCCGTGGCGGCGCCAAAATAGTGTTCGAAGTTGCTGTCACGCTCTTTATCGCGTAAGCGTTTGATGTAACGGCTAACACGACCAGCAAGTTTAGGAGGAACATGAAAGCCGTCTTTGGCCAGTGTTACCGCGGGCTGAACCAGTCTTGCCCAGGGCAGTTTGCCGTATTTTTGGTGTGCTTCCCACATTCCTGCAACGGTGCCGGGAATACCAGAGGCTTTCGCGCCAAACAAAGAGTCGGTAGGGTGAACATTGCCGTCTTCGTCCAGGTACATATCGCGAGATGCGGCTTCTGGTGCCATTTCTCGGTAGTCCAGAAAGTCAGGCTGACCGTCGATGTAGATAGTCATAAAGCCGCCGCCGCCGATGTTGCCGGCTTCCGGATAGGTGACCGCCAGCGTAAATTGCGCAGCAATGGCGGCATCAACCGCATTGCCGCCTTGTTCCAGCACGTCTATGGCAACCTGGGCGCCGAACTTGTCGGGCATGGCTACTGCGTAATCGGATGTGGTTTGTTCTGTAGGTTGGTTTGAACAGGCGACTAAGCCAAGCAGCCCTAATGTAATTAATAAAATGCGCATTGTTATCCCACCATTATAATACTTGTGATCAGGTAAGCGATGAGTGTTAACCCGCCGCCAACCAGGGCGTAGGGCAGTTGAGTTCTAACGTGTTCAAGTAAATCACAGCCGGAAGCGATGGATGAAACTGCCGTTGTATCTGATATGGGTGAACAATGGTCACCAAATACCCCGCCACCCAGAATGGCACCAATGACCAGCGAAGGGGGGAGTCCCAGTTGTTGAATGAGCGGCACCCCAATGGGGATCAGAATAGCAAAGGTGCCCCAGGACGTCCCCGTAGTGAATGACATGATCGCACCGGCGATAAACAACATGGGCACCACGAGAACAACAGGTAAGTACTCACCAACTAATCCGGCTACGAAAACCCCTGTGCCCAGCACCTTCAGGCTGCTGCCCAATGTGAGTGAAAGCAGCACAATCGTGACCAGCGGCAGAATTTCCCCCATGCCTTTGAAACCGGTTTCTACCGCTTCGTGATGGGTAAATCGCTTGCCAAAAACCAGCATGAGATAGGCGACAGCCGTTGCCAGAATAGTGGCGTACAGCACTGATTTACTGCCGCTACCCTGTGCAAGCACACCGTTACCGGTCCACAGCATAAAGCCCACCATACTGACGACCATGGTCACAATAGGTACAACCATATAGCTGGCTTTGGTGGCAGGCGCCGCCTCTAGTGACTGCTGGTTGCTGCTAAGCTGTTGCTCAGCTTTTGCCATTGGACCGTGAACTTTGTCGGCAAAGACCGTGTACGCCGCAATCGCCAAGGCAATAATAGCGTAGAAATTAAAGGGTACAGAGCCCCACAGAATACTGGCCGACGATTCAGGTAAATCATAAGTGTCCAGCATGCCCAGCACAAAGGCACCCCAGCCGTTTAACAGAATGAGAATACACACAGGCGCACTGGTGCTGTCGATGAGATAAGCCAGCCGTGCCCGGCTCATGCCAAACTTGTCGAACAGGCCCCGGGCAAAAATACCCGCAGTCAGCACGCTAAGGTTCGATTCGATGAATACCACAATACCGGTCGCCATGGTTAATCCGCCTACCTGACGACGACTGCGGGCAACGCCGCGCTGGGTGAGCCAGTTTACGGTTGCGGTGACGCCACCGGAATCTCGAATATACGCCAGTAACGCGCCGACCAGTACACTGAACAGCAGTATGCGGGTATTTCCCGCACTGGTGGCAACATCGACAACCCGTTCAATAGAGGTAATGGGAGCCAGTAATAGGAGCCCGTCTGGAGAAGTAAGAAGAATAAGCGCTTCAGCGCATAATACCGCCATGAGCAGCGCCATAATGACTTCTTTCTTCCAGAAAACAATCAATATCGCAACCAGCGGTGGAATAATGGAAACCCATTCCATAGTGTAAAGCCCTGTTGTTGTTCTTTTAGCGTGGCATTAATGCCTGGGATCAGCGGTTGAGGACCGCCTCGTAAACCAGCGATACAATACTGCCATATTTGCCGGTTTCAAAGGTTTTCCCGGTAAATTGCAGATTGCCGTCGTCGTCTTCCACAATGGGCGAATGTCGGGCGTTGGTCAATAGGATGACGGCCAAATCCAGAGCAGGGTCGATTACTGTCGCCGTGCCAGTCCATCCGGTATGGCCAAAAGCCTGTTCGCTGGCATAGGGCCCAAAGTGCCAGCGGTTCTGGCCATTCGCGGCGCGACGCCACCCCAACCCGTAACTCCAAAAGCGGTTATCTGGCTTAATAAACGCATTGAGAACGCTGTTTTCAAATAACTGAACATTGCCGTAGCCACCGCCGTTTAACAGCAGTTGTGTCATCACGGCCAGATCATCCGCTGTAGAAAACAGCCCGGCATGGCCTGCTACACCTTGCATGGCGTGGAATGCTTTTTCATCGTGTACTTCACCTTGCAAGGTGTAGGTGCGAATGTTGGGGAAATCGAGCCGGCCACCACGCGTATTGCCCATCAGTTCTGTAGCAGCAAATTCTTCGTGCTGGTGGCCTTTAAGCAATGGGTTGAAACGCGTGTGGGTCAAACCCAGTGGGGTATACAGTTGTTCTTCGCATAACTGGTCGAGAGGCATGCCGGTGATGCGCTCAACTAACAACCCAAGCAGCATAAAATTGGTGTCGCTATAGGCCGTGGTGAGCCCATTACCGATGTTGAACGGCACCTGCGTAATCAATAGTTCAGATGTGCGCTGTTTGTCCTGAGAGTAGAATGCCGGGCCCAGTGGATTGTCCGGTTTATGGAACGGGATCTCCGGGGCATATCCTGATTTGTGTGAAAGTAAGTCGCTGACTCTGCGGGCTTCACGTCCATCACCCTGGTATTCCGGCAGGTAATACTGGATGGGTTTGGTTACATCGAGCTGGCCGGTTTCAACCAACCGCATCAGCGCGAAGGTCGTTGCAAACATCTTGGTATTTGACGCCAGGTCAAAGCCGGTGTCGGTTTGCATTGGCTGAGGCAAGGCCAAAGGCTGACCCGTTTCATCATAGCGCCTGGCAAACCCGTAGGCGCTTCGTTTAATGACGGCGCCATCTTTAACTACCAGCAGGACCGCACCGGGAAAGCCTGCTTCTACTTCCTGATTAATCAGGGTATCTACCGCACTGAATTGTTGTTGGTACTTCGCCGTGTCATCTTTGAGCGTAGGGAAAGGTACCGTTACTCGCAATTCAGCGGTGCTGGGCTCAACCTGACTCACAGACAGCGTATTCAGGCCATTACGGGTTCGTCGGGCCAGTGAGTAATGGTAGGGGGTGCCTGGTAAAAAAGGCTGGTCCAGCGTCAGGGTTTCACCATTGACTTTAATTTCGGCGCGGGTGGGTTCTGTTGCTTCGACAATCAACTCCCCACGCCCCTGATAACTTTTAAAAGCAAACCGGTCAGTCACAAAAGCGCGCTTGGTTGGCTCTGTATCCGGCACAAGGGTATCGATTTGGCCGTGTTTCGGCTCGTATACCTGGGCTTCAGACGGTTGGAGTTCCTTGTCATAACGGGCCAGGAGATTTTCTGCGCTGGCCGGAAAATATTTCTCCAGCAGGGCGAATAAGGCCGCCGCGGTGCGGCTGTCAGGCTCGCCCGTGACATGCCAGGGTAAAAAGTGCATTTGAAAAGCCGATACGGCATTCCGTGTGCTGCTGTCTTTAATGCCCGTTTCGACCACACCGTAACCATAGGCGCGGAATGCAGCCTGAATAAGTCCGACCGAAGCCGGCTGTTCGTTAAATTGCTTCCAGTAGTGGGCCAGCGTGTCGTTGTCGTACCAGGCGCCAATGCCTTGTTGATAAAGCTGGTACCAGGGGAAGCGCGGGCCTGGATCATTTTTTCTGTCGAAGGCAATATCAGAGTGCCCTACAACGGCGGTAGGGTGAATGTCGGGGTTGCGCGCCAGGATGTCTTTTGCCAGTTCAATGACCACTTCAATCTGTTTGGGGTCATAGTCGGGGAAAAGGCAAAGGCGATTATTGCCATGCTCAGCCAACGAGGGGCCTAGCTGACCATCACGCTCGCAAGTAGGTACATTAACAATTTCAATACCAATGGAGTGGTCGTTCAGACCAGTACGGCCCTGCCAGTAACTCTTGCCGGCATGCCATGCGCGCTTATTTTCATCGACCAGTTGAATGACCCGCGGGTTACCCACCGGATCTGATGGGTCGTTTGATTCAGGAACCAGGTAATGTGCGCTTAGGCCACCTTCTTTCACCAGTGCGTCAACCGACTTTGCATAATCGATGGCAGTAAAGTGGATAACCAGAGACTTCACCCTTTCGCCATAGTTACTGGACGGCATTTGAATAACGTTACGGCTGCTACAACTGATGACCAGCAAAGCGCAGAAAGTTAACGTTAACGAGTGGCGTAGTGCACGCATAAGCAGGGAGCATCCTAGGTAAGTGGTCAGTATTTACCCCAAATTAGCAATACCGAAACCGAAAGTAAATAATAAAATATTCCAAATTAACCCCAGGCTGTGTTTCGCATTAGGGATGAGGCGCCTTCCTGATTATGTCTCATTTATTTGGCAGTTTGGCTCGTTCAAGGTTGACGCAGGTAAATTGAGTTCAGGTTACTTTTTACCGATGTTTTGGGTCGGAAATTGCGATTGTTGGAATAATTTATTTTTCAGTGTGAATCGGGTAAGCTGCATGAATATTGAAACTGCCATTCGGAAAACGGGTATGATGTTGCGAGGATTTTATGGGGTATTGGGAGTACTGGCTATGCTGAGCGTAACGGCGAGTTGTTCGTCATCCAGTGAGTCCACGTTATGGCTGGGTCAAAAGCTCATGCTGGATTTGCGCTACTACTGCGAAGACGGCACAGACGAGAAACACTGTAAGACACCGGTAACCGCCTTGTCGCCAGAACTGGAGGCTGTCATCCGCGAGGGCAAAATCGGTGGCGTTATTCTGTTTGCAGAAAACCTGGAAGAGACCGGGCAAGTGGTCCGGCTGAATTATCAGTTGCAAACTATCGCGAAAGAGGCCGGTTTGCCGCCACTGTTTGTGGCGATTGACCAGGAAGGTGGCAGAGTGGCGAGATTGCCCGACGCCGTCGCTACCCGGTTTGTAGGCAACATGGCAATTGGCGCAACGTATCCCACCCACGGCACCGCTTTCTCGACGAGTGTGAACGCGGGTATTGCAAAATCTATTCGATTATTAGGCTTTAATGTCAATTTTGCCCCCACAGTCGATGTTAATCTCAATGCAGACAACCCGGTTATTAACGTACGTTCTTATAGCGAGTCGCCTGAGCAGGTGGCTGAAATGGGCGCGGCAGCGGTATCGGCTTTACAACAGCATGGCGTAATGAGCGCGCTCAAGCATTTCCCGGGTCATGGCGATACCCACGTTGACAGCCACACCGGCCTGCCAAAGGTTGAACACGACGCAGCGACCATTAATGCTGTGGATCTATTGCCATTTAAGCATGCCATTGAGCAAGCAGACTACCCGGCCATGATCATGACTGCGCATATTCAGTATCCCGCGTTGGATGACACAACATTTATTACCCGCGATGGCGAACAAAAAGTGTTACCCGCTACGTTGTCGAAGAAAATCCTGACTGGCCTGCTGCGCGATGACATGGGTTACAACGGACTCATTGTAACTGACGCCCTGGATATGGCCGGCATCGCTCAATATGTTGATCATCGCGACGCGGTAATCAAAACCTTCAATGCGGGGGCCGATATAGCGTTAATGCCATTCGCTATCCGCAATCCTGAGGGTATTAAGCAATTTCGTGCTTTGTATAAACAGTGGATTCAGGCCCGTGAACACGGCGAGTTGAATGCGGCAGAGATGGATGCATCGCTGCAGCGTATTCTGGCAGCGAAACAAGCGTATAAACTCGGCGACTTTATTGCCCGGCCACTTACTCAGCGTCTGGAAGAGGCGACGGCGGCACTGCCGATGGCTGACAATCAGCAATTGGAGCGGGAGTTGGCAGAAGCGGCACTGACCAAGGTCTTCGATAACGGCGTACTGCCGCTGAAGGGTAAACACTTCGCTCTGGTCATGCCCGACGAAGCGCGTTGCGACGCGCTATCGAATGGGCTCAAACAGTACGGTAAAGGCATAACGACGGTGTGTATGTCACTCAATCGCATCGCCACTCAACCTGATTTATCGCCGTTACTCAGCGCTGATGCACTGATAATTGGTGATATCACGCCGCAGCACAGTATGGCTGAAATGGGTGGCATGGATGACTTAGCCAGTTGGAGAGCAAGGCCCGACAAAGCCGCAATAGATCGCTGGGTGAAGAGCCTGACCGAACAGGCAAAAGCGAACCAGGTTAAAACAGTGATGGTTGCCCTGCGCACACCCTATATGTTGAGTGAATACCGCAATGTCGTCGATGCCGGCGTTGCCACCTTTGGCTACAACGTCACAATCAGTCAAACGCCCAAAGGCGAGGTTGCTGAAGGCGCGGTCTTTTCCGCACTGGCAGCGGGCTTGTTAGGGCACATTCCTATGCCTGGTCAATCACCGGTAACCATTGAATGACACATCGTGTTCAGGCGCTTGATGCACTGCGAGGGCTGGCTATTTTTGCCATGTTACTGGTGAATAATCCCGGCTCCTGGCAGCACGTTTATGCGCCTCTGCTTCATGCTGATTGGCATGGTCTGACACCTACCGACCTGGTATTCCCCGGCTTCATCTTTGTCATGGGCGTTACCCTCGCGATTCAATTGCCCAAAGCACTCGCCGCATCAGGCAGTAAGCGGGTGTGCCTGACGGCGTTAAAACGAGGTGCAACCCTTGTGCTGCTCGGCTGGTTTCTGTACTTGTTCTGGTTTAATTTCACAGTCCCCAATTACGACTGGATCAACGACCGGTTGGCAACCTTGCGCTATCTGGGTGTGTTACAGCGACTGGGAATAGTCTATCTGCTTACCGTGCTGCTAATGTGCACAATCCCACCGCAACGGTACTTTACCGTTGCCATCGGGCTATTAGTCGCCTACTGGCTGCTTATGCGTTTTGTGCCTTATAGTGCTGCGGATGGACAAACGTATCAGGGGTTATGGTTGCACGGTAATAGTCTGGCTGCGTACCTCGACAACCTGTTACTGGGCGCATCGCATCTTTACTATGCGGACGCCAGCCCTTTTGCTTTTGATCCGGAAGGGTTGTTGTCGACCATACCGGCGGTGAGCAGTTGCCTGTTGGGCGTAGTTGCAGGTCGCTACTTAATTACTGACAAACGCGCCACAGTGCAAATTTTGATTGTAGCGCTTGCTGGCATTGTAATAGGGGTTGCTTTGTCCGCCTGGGTTCCTGTGAACAAGGCATTGTGGACGCCTACATTTGTGTTGGTAACCAGCGGTATTATGGTGTGTCTGTTATGGGCCTTTATGGCCCTGGATACCCGTTTTTCATTGTTCAAACCCGGACATCCTTTATTGGTGGCGGGCACTAACAGCATTGCGCTGTACATGATTGCAGGCGTGTTGGCCCGTTTGCTGTTAATGATTCGCGTTGACGGTGTGACTGTGAAGTATTGGCTCTATCAACCTATCACCCAATTCATCGGTGATCCCAAACTGGCCTCATTGTGTTTTGCGCTGCTTTTCTGCTTAATTTGTTATTTGCCGCTATTATGGATGTATCGGCGCGGCATTTTTTGGCGGGTGTAATACACTTCCTGTCAACAGGTGCCGAATCAACCTTGCGATACTGTGCTGGTTTGTCCACCTGACCATCAGGTCAAGGGCAAAATAAGTGAAGAAGGTGGGGATGGGCCATTGAAAGTAAAAGGATTTCAAAATGATAGCCAACCGCTTAAGGTACATACTGAGTACGACCTGGCTTTTGCTGGCCGTTGCCGGAGGCGCGCAGGGTGAAACCTTGTACCTTGCTATGTCTGAAGACTGGAAGCCTTATGTATATGTTGATGCAGCAGGCAATGTGGCAGGCGAAGACTATGCGTTGTTGCAACGGACACTCTCTAGTCTGGGGCATGAACTTCTGGCGGTAGACCTGCCCGAACAAAGGATGGGTCGGGATATCTCCCGCGGTCATGTTGACGTTACGCTGGGCGCGGTATCGACTCCACAACGGCGCGAACAAAACCTTTTCTCCATTCCATATCGACTTGAAACCATTGTGTTTGCTTACCTGGGGTCTGAACATCCTGACTGGCATGAACAGGATCTTGAGCAAATATTGCAGCAAGGCGGCCTGGTTGCTGTAAACAACAGCGGCTGGTTTGGTGAATGGTTCCGGTATCATGTACGTGAGACGTATCCGTCTCAGCTTGTCCATGCTGAAGGTACCCTTCGCAGAATGCAGTTGCTGAAGCTGGGCAGAGTGTCGGCGGTGGTAGGTGATATCAACGTCATTCAGGCTGCCGGACAGGAATTAGAGGTAACCGACTTGCACATCAGTGATGCGATCATTAATCAAACTCCGGTGCATTTTATGTTTAGTCGGCAGCGTGTGGATGCTGACTTTATGCAACGCTTTAATACCGCACTCAAACACCAACTCGACGAGAATGTAAAACTTCAGTAAAGACCTGAATTAACGGACCTCAGCACTGCCAAACTGTTATCTGGTATTTTTGGAGTAAATCGTTGTGGACCGTCAACCACCCGTTAAATTAAACCATACAGTGCAGCGTCGCCGTGTCATTCGTTCTTTGCTGGGCGCAGCCCTGGCAACGCCCGTTTTTGGGCTTATTGGATGCGGAGGGTCTGGTACAACGGCCACTTCAGCCGCATCTTCTTCCTCATCTTCCTCCTCGGGTACGGGGAGTTCTGCCGGCAGCAGCGGGTCTTCGTCGGGGAGCAGCACGGCGAACAGCGGTGTGACGACTACCACAGACTGGGCCACAGGCGGGACGTCTTCCATTACAGAGAATTTCCCGGATGACAGCTTGTTTGAGAACAGCAGCACCTGCTCGGTTGAGTTAACTGAAGCGCTGACCGAGGGGCCTTGTTATTTCGACAGCGAGTACCGCGACGACATATCAGAAGGGCAAACCGGTTTGCCGATGATGCTGTGTTTACAGCTGGTGGACGCAAATTGTAATCCGCTCTCTGGCTATGAAATCGAAGTATGGCATTGCGACGTTGAAGGCATTTATTCCGGGGATACCAGCGGCAGCAGTGATGCGAATGGTTTTAGCTCTGGATTTTGTACCGGAAATGACCAGGCAGCCCTGGCGGCAAAATGGTTTCGCGGCATTAAAGTCACGGACAGTGCAGGACGAGTGAATTTTGCGTCATGTTTCCCTGGCTGGTATTCCAGCCGCGTTATTCATATTCACTTCAGGGTGAAGAACAATAATAACGACGAAGTGATTTCGCAGTTTGCCTTCAGCGACGAGTTTGTGGATGCTATCTGCACGTCACACAGCGATTACGCTGCACGCGGGGAGCCGGATACACATTTGTCTGGCGACACCGTCTTTCGCAGCAGCGACGACGATTACCTGTTCGATCTCCAGCAAAATGCCGACGGCTCGTTACTGGCGTACAAACGCATTATTATTTCGTAAGAACAAAGGTCAACAGCCCCGAACCACTTCCCCGTTCAGTACGGCAACAATGGGGCCGTTGTCGTGCTGCATTAGCCAGTACGCTGGGGTATCGGGCTGAAGCCAGGGTTGTGGCAGCGCTTCAGGCACACACAACACTGGCAGTCCTGACTCATTGGTAATGTGTCCGGCGTCGCCAATAAAATAAACCCATCCCTCTGCTAGTCGCTGCAGGTACAGTTCCCGGGTGAGCGAGAGCGGTTCATTCACGACGTATCCTTTCAGTGGTAACACGCGCATGCCAGCGGTATCGGGGGTGTGAAAAGCTTGTTGAACAGACATGTCGCCAATGTGCTTAATGGTGGCCTTGCCGGATTTGCGGCACACATTCACGTTTACATCCGCATTAAATGCGGTGTCGAAACAGCGCAGTTGCAACTGGCTGAATTTGATGTCAACCAAGCCGTCCTCCACGTTATCCGGGATCCGGTAGTAGTCAGCCAGCGACTTATGCATGTACTGATTACTGAGCAAAGCCTCGAGTGCAGCTTGCAAGGCAACTACATTCATTTTTCTGGCAGTCTGTCGGTGCGGGTCGCCAGGGTATGCGCCTGATTCAATTAATATCGTGCTGGCACCGGTTGCGGCGATGTTGTCACCAAAAGAACGCAGGGAATAGGTATCGTCATATCGTCCAATATGACGGGGTAACCAGTGTTGAATTGCGTCGGCCATACACGCGATAAGCTGTTTGGCGCGCAAACGTGCAGCGTCCACATGCTTATCGACGTGAAACGCTGGTGCCAGAAATGCAATAGTCGCCGTTTCACCGGTCTCACCGGCAGTGTAGTAGGGGTTCTGGTCGTGCAGGTTAAAGGCCACATCGGGCTTCAAGCTTTGTACCTGCTCCCATAACACTCTGCCCTCGGGTGTCTGCAGTGCCTTAGCGTCGCGGTTAATGTCGATACCCTGCGCGTTCACTCTGGTTCGATTCTCTGCCCCATCCGGGTTTAGCATAGGAATGACATGCAGTGTTACCAGGGATTGCCAGTTAGTGTCGAGGGACGGTAGTTGCTGAGTTAACAAGATATGCAGCCAATCCAGCACCGCTGCCGTCGCGGTAGGCTCGTCGCCATGCATTTGTGTCCACGCCAGCAGAATGAGCGGCCCACTACCCACTGTTAAGCGCGTTATGGGTGTGCCGGAGCAAGCGTGCCCGACAACCGAAGAGGTTATCGCGTCGTGTTGGGCTAACTGTTCAACCACCTGACTGATGTCTGAAAAGCGCAGGTGAGCGCGATTCAAATTGTCCGTATGGTGTTTATCCCACAAAGAGGCAATGGCATTCGCTGGTACATGGGGATGGGCAGTGTGCATAATTTACGGTAACCTGTTTGGAATAATTTAAAGGCGTGTTGCTCGCTAGCCTTTATTTAAAGAGATTTTGATATTCGTATCAACTAGTTTATATTTGAATAAAAAATTCATTAAGCAAGGTTGAAGTTGTCGCCACGGCGGTGTAACCGGTGAGTAGGAAGTAATCAGTCATGTCTGCCTTTGTTAAAATCAAAGCCATTAAACATTCGCTGTCTGCGAGTGAATCAAAATTAGCGACGTTTACGCTGGATTCACCCAATGCTGTGCGTGATCTATCGTCACAGGAATTGGCGAATGTGGTAGGTGTTAGTCAGTCCAGTGTGGTTAAATTTGCCCAGAAATTGGGATACAAAGGATACCCCGCGTTTAAACTGGCAGTCATCGATGCCCTCAATCGCGAAACACCGAATACCCAGTTGCATGGCAAGATAACGCTGAATGACGGGTTTGAACAGATGGCCGACAAGCTGCTCAGCAGTAAGATCAGCGTATTAAATGAAACCCGAAATCTGAACGAAATTGTCGAATTCGAAAAAGCCGTAGAGATCATCAAAAACGCTAAGCGCATTCTTATTTGTGGTGTTGGCGGGTCTGCCCTGGTGAGCAAAGACTTTTCATTTAAATTGCAGAAGCTGGGGATGGTGGCGATTGCGGAGGCTGATGGCCATATTCAGTTGGCTGTGGCAGCAACGTTTGGTGAAGCCGATGTAGTGATTGCCATTTCTGAGTCAGGTTCCACCCGTGAAATCGTTAACGTTGTGCAACAGGCTAAAGACAATCACGCCAAGGTAATATCGATTACCAAATACGGCAACACGCCGGTCTCTGAGCCTGCTGACGTCAAATTGTACTCGGTGGCGGAGGAAGCTTCGGCCCGGTTGTCGTCCATTCTGGCGCGTACGGCACAGGAACTAATTATTGATATGCTCTTTATTGCGCTGACACAGGCCTCTCGTCCCGGCCGGAAATTACTCGAACGCACGAATGAAGTGGTGTCTCAGTTTCGCCAGGGTAATCCGTCTGTTTCCGGAAGTTAGTTTTCGTCTGTAATGAGCGTGCCATTACTGCGAATGCGGTGAAGCCAGCTCTCAGCCTGAGCATATCCCCGAGTCAGCTCATCATCGCTCAACGTTTGCTGTAGTCTTTGCTGTAGCCAGTTGTAGCGGTTGTATAGCTCATTATCGTCGGTGAGTGTCAGAATGACCTGATTTAGCGCAAAGGCGTTTACATAGCCGCCGCTGCCTGTTTGTTGTGCATGGTGAAGGCCGGCCAGCCTCTTCATGGCCGGAAAACTCCCCTGAGCAACGGCCTGTTCGAGGAAAGCACGTTGTCGGGCAACAAACGCATCGCGCTTCTCAATAAAGTCGTCCCTGGGCAAAGAGGTAAACCCTTGCGCATCCATATACCTGTCCACGGTAAGCCTGCCTATTGCATGCTGAGCAAACACATGCCCTTTTTCAGCCGCCTCGTCCAGATAGTCATAGTAACCCTTATTCATTTGATGCTGTGTGCCTTCGCAGTAGGCGTAGCGATGTTCTATACGGGCTGTAGCCGCAGACACGTCACTAAATGATGAGGCTTGTTGTAATGCCTCATCGAGCTGCTTCGGTGTGCTGGGCGCGTAGTAACAAAACTGCAGATTCATTCCCAACACGTATAAGGCGTTAATGTCACCTTCGGATGCAGCAGTAACAAGTGCCGTAACATGAGAGCTCAAATTATCTGAAAATTGCCAGACAGGGGCAGTAAGCAAGACAAATGAGCTAACCCCTTCCACGGCATTATGTTGCGGTTGTTCATAGTCGCGAGCTGTGGTGTTGTTTTCTGTGGGTGCACCTGACTTTGCCTCTGGTGTAATTGGCTGCGAATCTTGCTGCACAGTTGCTGCGTGTTTGGCCGAAAAATAAGGGCTGGTTGCAAACAAATGCCACAGCCAGGCGCTCGCCAGCAACAACGAAAATAAACCGGCAATTAACAGGCGGGTAGATTTGCTCATAGAGTCTATGACAAAAAGCGTTAGGTAAGGGGGTACAGCAAGTAAGGCTGCCGGCGTAGTTGATACTCTGCTAATGCAGGCTGCCAGCTAGCGCGGATGGCTTGCAGGGAATCGCCTTTGCTTAACTGCTTTCTCAGTGAATCGGTACCGCTTAGTAAATCGAAAAATCGCGCGCGGTCGATCAGTGGTGTATCGCTTTCTTTAAAAGCCTGAATCGCGGCAAGTAACAGCGAAATATCAAAGCCTTCCATAGTACTGTCAGTCAGGTCCAGACCTCGTAACTGCATGTCCTGGTGCTTGGGGTTTGGGGCGCTTTCGGGCATGGATACTGGTGTAAAGGCAAATTCCCCGAGTGCGACATCCGGGTGTCCGATAACCTGGAACGGCCAGGGCGTGCCACGTCCTACGCTGATCTCGGTGGCTTCAAACAGACATAAAGACGGATATAACCGGATTGCCTGCTCGTTGGGTAAATTCGGGCTGGGGGGAACGGGCAATACGTAGCGGTCGGTTTTGCGGTAATCAAAGACAGGCACTACGGTTAACGACAAGGCCTGTGCGCTATTTATCCACTGTTCGCCACGGATCATCAGCGCCAGTTCCCCTACCGTCATGCCGTGTAACAGCGGGATAGGGTGCATGCCCACAAAAGACTGAAATGCTAAATCCAGTACGGGGCCGTCTACAAAGCGCCCGTTCGGGTTTGGTCTGTCTAGTACCAATACGGCAATACCCTGTTCAGCGGCTGCTTCCATTACATAGTGTAAGGTGCTGATGTAGGTATAAAAACGGGCGCCGACATCCTGAATATCAAAAACCAGTATATCAATGCCGGCCAACATCGCTGGTGTTGGCTTCTTGGTTTTGCCGTACAAAGAACGTATAGGCAGGCCAGTTTTGGCATCGGTCCCATCGCTAATGGTTTCACCGGCCCCCGCGTTGCCGCGAAAGCCATGCTCCGGCGCGAATACCGATGTAATGCTTATATGCTGTGAGAGTAAAAAATCTACCAGGTGCTGGTCTCTGACCCGGCTGGTTTGATTGACCACCAGACCAACCTGTTTGCCTTGTAATAGTGGCAAGTAGGCCGCAGGTTGCTCTGCGCCGACGATGATGGCCTGAGAACTAAAACTAACCAGTACAGTCAGTAGTGTGACGACAATTAACTGCACTCGTCCTTTCATGCTTCCCTCATGGTCTGTAATAACTAGCTCTGAGCCTGAACCGCTTGACGTAAGAAACCGTTATTTTCCGTCAATATCGCTTCTGCTCGCTTTGCATCCAGGCCTGTCAGGATCATTAAAATCGCTAACTTGGCGTGATTATTCGCGGCTGTCAGTGCTTCGCTGGCTTCCTGTTCAGCGCAATCCGTGGCTTGCATCACTATGCGAATGGCACGCGCTTTTAATTTCTGATTGGTCGCATTTACATCGACCATCAGATTCTCATAGGTTTTGCCCAAGCGAATCATACTGGCCGTGCTGAGCATATTCAGTACCAGCTTTTGTGCTGTACCTGATTTCATTCGCGTTGAACCGGTAATGCACTCCGGGCCGACGACGGGACAGATGCCTATTTGCGCGCAGTCCATCATGGGTGAGCCAGGGTTACAGGTAACGGTAACAGAGACGGCCCCCAATTCATTGGCATATTCGAGCGCGGCAATGGCATAAGGCGTTCGGCCGCTGGCAGACAGTGCCACGAGCACATCGTTGTGGTTAAACTGAATGGCCTTCAGGTCGGCCACACCCTGAGCGCTATCGTCTTCAGCGCCCTCTATGGCATTCTTAATTGCACCGTCGCCACCTGCAATAATGCCAATCACTAGTGATTCTGAAACGCTGAACGTCGGTCTGCATTCTACTGCGTCTAAAATACCAAGACGGCCACTGGTCCCCGCGCCCAAATAAATCAAGCGCCCACCTTCCTGTAGACGAGGCACAATGGCATCAACCGCTTTGGCGATATGGGGGATGGTTTTGCGGACCGCGTCTGCTACGCCTGCATCTTCCTGATTGATCTTTTCCAGAATGGAGATTGTGGGCAACAGGTCAATATCCATTGTTGTCGGGTTGCGACCTTCAGAGACAATCTTATTGAGTTGTTCCAGTAGGGTTGCTGAATTGTTTTTAGTCATGAGCATAATTATTAACGCTTGCTTGCGCCTGTCCGAAACAAAAAATACCGTTCGTACTTAACATTGTACGCTGGCCTCCTGCCAAGTTTTACCGGACGTTTGCTGTCCGATGGCACACACTACACCGGCAATCAGTGTGCCAATAACGAGTTGCCACGTGAATCCCAGTGAAAACTGTAAAGATTCAGGCAAATACCATTCCATTATATAAGGTTGTAGCAGCAGTGGGATGATAAAACCAACAATCAGTGCTGCCAGTACCGAGGCCGGGCTTCCCCGTTGGGTAAATAGCGTGACGAAGTACACGCCAAGTAGTCCGCTGTATGAGAAAACCATTACGCCTAGCGCAAACTGCAACAAGGGCGTATCTGAATACTGTTGCCAGTAATAGCACAAACAAGCCATGAGCGCTAATGCCAGCGCAACAAAGGCCATTGCGATGCGGCCTGCGCTAACAAAGTGCTCTTCTGCACAAGATGCGTGCCGTTTTAATTTCCACGGCCGGTACAAATCCTGAATCAATACGCTGGACATCGAATTCAGACCAGAATTCAATGTAGACAGCGCAGCGGCCAGAATACCTATAGTAACTAACCCCTTGAGACCTGCAGGTAAATCGGTCAGAACATAATACATGAATATGGTAACCGGCTCGCCGGCAAACTCAGGTACAGGTGCGCCACTGCTCATGCTCATAATATCCGGCCGCTGATAGTAAATGTACAGCAGCAAACCAATGATGATAAATAACAGCATAACGGGTATCACCATCACGACCGAGAGCAGCATGGCTTTCGCACCTTCCTGCGCATTCTTACAGGTTAATACGCGTTGCGTCATGTCCTGGTCCAGACCAAAGGCCGCTATATTCAGCAGCACGAAACCGGTAAATACCGACAGCAGGGTAAAGACACCGCCCGGGCTAAAGTCAGTACGAGTGTCGAATAGTAAAAGCTTTGATGGGCCATCTGCAGGAGATTGCAGCGCCTGAATCACCGTGTTGAAATCGGCAGGAATGGCTAACCAAAGCGCGATAATCACGGCAACAGCCGCACTGACATAAGTGATCGCTTGCATTACATCACTGTAAATTACGGTGCGAATCCCGCCGTAGACGCTATATACTAGGCCTATGATGCTGATGAGCAATGTGGCAGATATCACACTCGATGCGTCGATATTGCCAAACAGGATCATGGCAACCGCCAAAGCTGCCATGTACAACCGGGCACCACTGGCAAATACGCGGCCGAATAGATACATGAGTCCGGCCTGCTGCTTGGCTGATTCACCAAAGCGATTTTCAAGCAGCTCGTAAACGGTATAGACGTTTAGCGCGTAAAAACGGGGAATAAGAAACCGGGCAACAAAAAAAGCGGCAATGAAAGCGCCGAGGTTGCTGGCCAAATAGGTCAGGTTTCCCCGGTATCCCTGGTCGGGCCCACCTAAAAAGGTTGCCGCCGACTGGGATGTTGCCAGCACCGATATGGCTACCATCCAGATGGGCATGGCGTTGCCACCCAGAAAATAATCGCTCGTAGTGGCGGCTTTTCGATTAAAATACCAGCCGCTCACTGCGAGCAATAAGCCGTAGAGGGCAAAGAGCAATAAATCGATGCTGGTATACTGGGTTAGCATGTAATCACTTTGTGGTCATGGGCAAGCTAAATTAGGATGCAGCAAACCGCGTTTTCTGCACCAGTGTTATTCCTTCAGCGGGAAATATTTAATGTGTTTATTTCCCAGAATATAAGTCTAGAATATATTATTCTGCGAACATTTCAAATTAAGAATTTATTAATTAATTTAGTCAGTGTATTGTAGGATTTGTGTTCATTACTGAGAGCGACGTCGTTGAGCAGACAAACCCGCGCCATTATTCATCCTCAGGCATTACAGCATAACTTTGCCAGGCTGCAACCGTCGTTGCCAAGCCGTGGGATAGCCGTGATCAAAGCGGACGCCTATGGTCATGGTGCGGTAACAGTCGCCACGGCGTTAAGTGATTTGTGTACATGCTTTGCTGTGGCAATTTGCGATGAGGTGCGTCCGCTGCGAGATGCTGGGATCACGCAGCCTGTGGTGGTGCTTGAGGGGCCACATGATATGCAGGACTGTCAGATGGCGAAAGCGTCAAATAGCATTTTGGTGGTGCACAATAGCGTTCAGCTCGACTGGCTAACGACATTGCCTGTGTCGCAAAGACCAGAAGTCTGGTTGAAAGTTGACTCTGGCATGCACAGACTGGGTTTTTCGGTCGATGATGCTATTGCGCTACTGGCCTCGCATGAGTGGTTAACGGAACAGCCCTGTGTGTTGGTTACGCACTTCGCCTGTGCCGATGAGCCGGATAATCCATTTAACACGGCACAGTTCGACGCGTTTAATCGAATTGCGGCTGCGACCAATTTGCCTGTGTGTGTTGCCAATTCTGCAGCTACGCTTACGCATCCGGATCAATGGGGGGCGTGGTGTCGCCTGGGGATTGGGGTGTATGGTGCCTCGCCACTGGCGAACAAAACCGCTGCGCAATTAGAACTGCAGGCTGCAATGACGTTACAAGCTGAAGTGATCGGACTGCATAATGTCAAAAAAGGTGAGTCGGTGGGCTACAGTCAGTCCTGGAAAGCGCCGCGGGACAGCGTTATTGCCACAGTGGGAATTGGTTATGCAGACGGTTATCCGCGCCACTGCCCAACGGGCACGCCGGTCGTTATTAGAGGGCATCGGGCCCCGTTGGTGGGACGTGTGTCGATGGACATGATCACCATCGATGTGACCGATATCCCGGATGTAGCATTACAAGACACGGTTGAGCTTTGGGGACGTCAGTTACCGGTGGATGAAGTCGCGCAATGTGCAGGCACCATAAGCTATGAGTTAACGACACGTGTATCGACCCGGGTGCCGAGGACGGTGGAACAGGCTGCAAGGGATAACCCCTGAGCATGGACTCGTCCAGTATTGTCTTAGCCGGGTTTATCGCCAGTACATGCGCCAGTGTGGGAACCGCGCTGGGCAGCCTGGGTGTGTTTTTTATTCAGTCGCTGTCGAGGCGGCTGGAAGACGGGTTGTTGAGCCTGGCCGCGGGCATCATGCTGGCAGCGACGTTTTTTTCGTTGTTGTTACCGTCAATAGAGTACGGAACGGCTTTGTATGCAAGTGACATTGCCGGTGCTTTGGTCGCTGGCGCGGGTGTGTTGGTGGGGGCGTTTTTATTATTCTTTATTCACCAGACCGTGCCGCACGAACATTTTGTATCAGGGCGCGATGGTGCGTCAGACAAGCAGTTAGCCCGTATTTGGCTGTTCGTTATAGCCATCACCTTACACAATTTTCCGGAAGGTCTTGCGGTTGGGGTGGGATTTGCCGGCGGGGAAATGGCCAATGGCTTGTCGCTTGCGTTGGGGATCGGTATTCAAAATGTGCCGGAAGGCCTGGCGGTGTCGGTAGCCTTAATGTCGGTAGGGTATAGCCGAACTAAATCTGCGGCGATTGGTATCGCCAGTGGGTTGGTTGAGCCTGTTGGCGGATTGTTGGGCGCGGTTGCTGTATCGGGCGCAGAGGTGTTTATGCCTTGGGCGCTGGCATTTTCTGCGGGCGCAATGTTGTTCATCATTTCAGATGAAATCATTCCCGAGACGCACCAAAACGGCAATCAGAATATTGCCACATTCAGTTTGATTATAGGCTTCGTTGTAATGATGTTATTGGACATCGTGTTGGGTTAACAGCATGAACAAAAGTAAACAACTCTTTTGGGTAGGTATTGATGGTGGCGGCACGAAATGCCGGGCTGTTTTGTATGATGCTCAGGGCGAAGCGCTAGCCGACGGGTTAGGCGGGCCTGCTAACATTGCCCGCTACCAGCACCTCGCGCTCGAGTCCATGCTGGATGCGGTTAAGGCCGCAGTCGCTCAGGCAGGGTTGGTGTTTGATGATGTGTGCCAGTCACTTACCGTTTGCGCTGGTTTGGCCGGTGCGTTTCTGCCTTCCTCACAAACATTGTTAACGCAGTGGCGGCATCCGTTTGGTGATTTCGTATTTACCTCGGATTTGCAAATTGCTTTACTGGGGGCGCATGCTGGCAAAGACGGCGCTGTAATGATCACAGGAACTGGGTCATGTGCTGCGACGCTTTCCACGTCAGCCAACGGGTATGCAGTGCATCAAATTGGTGGCTATGGTTTTCAGTTAGGTGATCAGGGGAGTGGGGCATGGTTGGGCCGCCAGGCGGTTCAGCAGGCTTTATTACATGCAGATGGTATTGCCGACGCGAAAGGGATTTATGACATGGTGACTGGGTTTTATCAGTGCCAGTCTGCTACCGACATTGTCGAACGGCTCAATCAGGCTCAGCCGGGGGAATTTGCGCAGCTGGCACCGTCGATGTTTGCACTGGCGCAACACGACACTGCGGCAAAACACATCGTACAGACTGGCGCAGAGTATCTTGATGCACTGGCACATAAGGCGCTGACGAATCCGTCGATTTATCTGGTGTGCTTGGGTGGATTGGCGAACAAATGGACGCCATTTCTTTCTGATTCCGTGCAACAGCGTCTAGTGGAACCAGCACAGTCTGCTGAATGGGGCGCAATGCACTACGCTCGCGCAAAAAATGCGTTTCAGGTGTGCGTTCAGGCTGAACAGGCCGCGGTATTAAAATAACATCCGTCGGCCATATAGCAGCGAATACCTAACCGTTTTGAGGGTGCAGATGGTCAACATCATCTGCGTTGGTGTCGATATCGGCGCTGGACTCCACCGGTTTTACAGACTGTGGCAAGGAGTAGCGCTCAGGCCGATGATTCAGTGAAATCACCATATTAAGACAGAGTGCGGCCAGGATTGAAATCAGTACCAGATAGGCGTCGATAAACAAAAATGAGATGCTCAGAATTACCGTATCAACGCACAGCTGAAATGTGCCTGCGCGAATGTTGAAGCGACTTTGCAGGTAAAAAGCCAGTATTCCAAGGCCGCCAAGGCTAGAGCTGTGCCGGAACATAATAAGCATGCCCACCCCTATCAGAATACCACCAAACACAGCGGCAAAAATGGGGTCTATGCGAGACAGGTCAACAAACTGAGGCACCCATTCAGAAAACAGTGACACCGTGGTTACCGAAATGAAGGTATTCACCATGAAGCGCTTGCTGATTTGGCGCCACGCAAGATAGTAAAAGGGCAGGTTGATGAGAAAAAACAACAAGCCGAATTCGACCGGAAATACATAGGTACTGAGTAATGCCAGTCCAGCGGCACCGCCAACCATCAGCTCCTGAGATTGAAACAAAAAGATACCAAACGCGACGAACAATCCTGCGCAAAGTAATGCGAAAACATCTTCGAAAACACTGTGTGATGCGTTTTTCATAGGCCTTATGCGTATAGTTATTGAAGTCAAAATCACGGTGGCCGGTCAAATTCTGGTGCTGAAAGAAGACTCGCCATGAATAAGACCGCGTTAAATACGCGGGTATTATACTGCCACCTAGGGGCGAAAACACGGGGGCAACCGGTTCGGCCCCAGAGGAGAAATATTATTGGTACGGCAGCTTTACGCATTGTAGTAAGACTGTAATGCCAATGTATTTTATTTGTGAAAATGCGGCGCGGTCGCCGGTTATTCTGCGGTGTTCAAATAGCCAAGCAGTTTGTCCAGTGCGAGGGGCTTGCTAAGTAAATACCCCTGAATACTGTCGCAACCAATTTGCTGGAGAATGGTGCGTTGTTCGTCTTGGTCAACCCCTTCCGCGAGTACCTTGAACTTCAGCGCCTTGCAGATATCGATCATGCCTTTATAGATTTTCTCTGCCTGCGGGGAATGCGCAAGTTCGCGAACAAAGCTCATGTCGATCTTAACGGTGTCGACGGGTAAGCGGGTGAGATAGCTTAGCGAGCTGTAACCGGTGCCGAAATCATCTATAGAAAGGGCGAAACCGGCTTCTCGTAGAGAATTTAGCAGTAAAATGCAGTGATTGAAGTCACTGATGAACGCGCCTTCTGTAATCTCCAGTTCGATATCTGACGTGCTGACCTCAGATTCTGCAATGATATCCAACAGCGCCTGAACCAGATTTGGCCGTAAAAAATCGTTGGCCGAAATATTGATCGAAATTTTCCCTTCAAAGCCCTGTTTGCGAAGAACCGGAAGGTCCTGGCACACTTGTTTGACCACAAAGTCGGTTACTTCACAAATTAACCCGGTGCGCTCGGCAAGTGGAATAAATTCTGCCGGTGAGATCAAGCCATCAACCGGATGTCGCCAGCGTATGAGAGCCTCTAAGCCGTTGATCTCCATCGAATGCAGGTTTTGTTTAGGCTGATACCAAATCTCAAGATCGGTTTCATCATCCAGCGCCTGGTTTAACTGTGACTCAAGCAACACCTGGCGAGTCAGGTTTTTTTCCTGCTGTGGGTTAAACAATTTTTCCTTTGCTAACGGGTCGCTTTTGGCGTGATTCAACGCAATGTAGGCAGATTCGAGCAGCGATACCGGATCGCCAGTGGTATTGATATTCAGCGACATGCCGATTGACGGGGTCAGAAATACCGCGCCTTTCTGTGTACTAAACGGCGCTTCAAATTGGTCGGCAATCCATTTGGATACGTCCCAGATTTCTTCGTGACTTTCCATTTTGGTAACGGCCAGCGCGAATTCGTCACCATGTAATCTGACTAATTTAAACCTGTGGGCTTCGTAACGCTCAAGACGACGGGCGATTTCGAATAAAATAGAGTCGCCGGTTGCATGGCCTACGGTATCATTGATGTTGCTGAATCCATCGAGTTCAACCAGACAGATACCGGTGATAGCATCGGGGCGCTTTTGGTACCAGATTTCGATCTGTCTCAAAAGAGACACACGCAACGGCAACTGCGTTACGTGATCGATCTTTTCCTGCTTCCGGTTGACCACAATTTCCACCAGGTCACCTTTTTGAATCAGCGTGACACAACGATGGCACAACGGCGCTACGCCGTGCGTATTCTGCTCGGATTTTACGTCAAGCTCATTCAGATGCTGAATCAGAAACTCGCATTCATCGGGGTAAATAACCGACCGACGTTGCAATGACAATAAGTAGCTTTCCAGTTCGGCTGCCGGACATTCAAAATACCAGATGCCAGTGGAATCACTTTGCATGCCTGTTTCCTTTCAGTGTGTTAAGCGGTAACTACAGCGTGCTGGCCGGAAGTACCAGACTGCAACCGTTTCCAAGAAATTATTATATTCAATAATGATAATAAACCTTTGTTGGATTTATACACGTAAAATTTTAGTGTTTTGTGGATAAGCGATGCAATTTGGCAACAGGTAGGAACAGTTAATCCTAATAATCAGTCTGCAGGTGTAAATGATTTTCTACAAACAGAGTTAAAAATCCGTAAAAAAGCAAAAAAAACCACATTAACAGAAGACATTAAGGGTGAATTCTGGATAAACTGCGATGAGCGGGAAGCATTAGTGCAATAACTCGACAATTGGATTATATTTACTACTTGTCGTCGTATAGTTGGTATTTGGAGACACCATGTCAGTGTGCAATGGAAGCGTAAGACGTATTTTTCGCATCGCATTCACGCTCTGCGCTTTAATCAGCGTCGGAGTAAGCTCATCAGCAGCTGCAAAGCTGGTTGAAGCAAAGGGAATCAGTGAGTTAACCGAAGACAACATGGTGGAAGCGCGGAAAGTCGCGCTTGAAAACGCCAAGCGGGCGGCGGTTGAACAAGTTGTAGGTACCTTCGTTCGCTCTCGTACCGACGTCAACAATTACCTCCTCGGTAAAGACCAAATCTATTCCAGCACGGCTGGCCAAATCGACGAATATAAAATCATGTACGACGGCCCTGGCGATAACGGGGTGTACGAAGTGGTTATCCAGGCAGACGTTCGGGTAAATGCGCTTGTCGATAAAGTCGCTCAGATTCAGGCCTCTATGGGCTGGACAAAAATGCCGCGTATTACCGTGGTCATTGATGACGCATCGGAAAACCTCGTAGTCGCGCAAAACGTGCGTAATGAAATGGTGGAGCGTTTATTGCGCGATGGCTTCCAGGTATTCGACGAATCAGAGCCTGTCTATGCTGGTTTCGCGGTAAATCTGACCGTTGATGCGCAGATCAAACCTGATGAATTCCAGGGTATGAAGATTAACGCCAATGAGCTGACGCTGGGTATGAAGGTGACGCGCGTTGGTGACAATCAGGTATTGGCCGCTGGCGTGAAAAGCGCGAGTAAACCCGGCGTAAAATCAAACAGTATTTTCAGCAAGCTGTCAGCCGATATTATTCGCAAGGAATGGCCACAGCTTCGCAAGCAGCTTATCAAGTTCTGGCACCTGGAACAGGTTCAGGCGCGCAACATTTTCTTAGACATTGAAGGTGTAGAGTCACTGGATATCGCCAATCAAATGAAAGCGGCGCTCCAGGATGCCATGCCGGCAGTGCAACAAATTGAAGTATCAACAATCGCCAATGGTGTAGCCCACCTGGTTATTAGTTACAAAGGGTGGACCGAGCAGCTTTATGAAGAGCTGTTGGCGAGTCAGGTAGCCCAGCGTCACAAAATGACAATTCTTGGCGTGTCTGGAAATAAAATCACCGCAACCAAAGTTTGAGGATAAACAATGAGACGGTATGTACTGGCCGCTCTGGTATTGTCAGCCCTAGCAGGGTGTCAATCAACGGGCAAGGGAAAGAAAGAGTTTGACGTATCTCAACAACTGGCGGCAGCTGGCAATTACGCAGAAGCCATTGCGTACTTGCAACAAGCCATCGCCAAAGAGCCTGACAATAAGCAGTATGCTGCACAGCTGAGCAACATGCGCTTAAAAGCCTCTCAGGACTTATTGGGTCAGGCACAGGCAATGTTGAATGCGGCGAGCGTTGACATTAACGCCATTGATAAAGCCGAGTCACTGGTAAACGAAGCTAAGCAGTTTTCGCCAACCTTACCGGCTATTGGTGAGCTAGAAGCCAAAATTAGTACGTCACGCACAGCGCTGATTGATGAAGTAAAAGAAAAATACTCTGAAGCGCTGGCGTTAATTGACCGGCAGGACTGGGTACGCGCCAATCTGACACTGCAACAAGTACAAAAGCTGTATCCAAACTTTGAAGCCTCCGTGCCTTTAGCCTCAAGAATCAAGACAGAAGGTACCCGCGACTATCTGTTACAGGCTAAAAAAGCCTTTGTTAATTACGAGTTCGAAGATGCAAAGTTGGCAGCGCGTAAGGCCAGTATGCTGGATCCGACTAATGCGATTGCCAAGAAAATGGCTGCCGATGCGGACTCGAAAAACACCCCTGTGTTCTTCAAGAACTTAGCCGCTGAGTCTGTCGATATTCAAAATTGGTCGCTGGTTGAATTTGCGTGTGACAAGGTACTGGCTATGTCTGGTGATGACCAGGACTGCCGCACCTGGAAAGTGACTGCAGTCGAGAAGCAAGTCGACGAAAAAGTGTTGGAAGGCACACGTCTGCTACAGCAAGGTTACATTGCCCGTGCCGTTAAACTGTCAATTGAAATTGATGAAGCAACGGGTGGTGCGCTACCGCCTCGCGCAGCAGCCCTTCGTAATGCGGTTGTATCGCGCGCCGAGGATATTGCTATTGAGTACATGGATAACGGTAACTACGGCGTTGCCTGGTACATGTATGAGTTAATCGGCAAGCTTGATCCATTAATGGAAGGTTTGTTCGAAAAATCCCGTGACGTGCAGGACAAGATACGTGAGCGTGTTATTAAATCCATTGCGGTGTTCGACTTTAAGAGCCCGTCTTACAACATGGATGCGGGTGGCTTGATTGCCGGTAAGTTGATCTCAAACCTGTTCAACAACGCAAGTAAAGACATCAATATCCTTGAGCGTGAAAACCTGAAGTCGATTTTGGAAGAGATGAAGTTGGGCCAGATTGGTGTAGTTTCCGAGGACACTGCCAAGGAAATGGGCCGCTTATACGGTATCGACGTTGCTATCATGGGTTCTGTACTGTTATTTAAAGTCGATCAGACTCGTTCTGAGAGTGCTGAAACCGTGCGTTATCAGGTGGGCCAGGAAATCCAGGACAACATTGACTTCCTGAACTGGAAAGCACTGAATCCGAATCCGAAGAAAGACGAACTGCAATCTGCACCACAAGTAAAAATCATGGTGCCGGTATATGCAGAGAAAGAGTACACCGTTACGAAAGCCAAAAAAGTGGGCTTCATCGAAATTTCCTACCGTATCGTTGATGTCTCTACAGGCCAGAATGTTAGCGTTGACACCATCCGCTCACGTCTGGTGAAAGAAGATGAAGGTAACGACGGCGTGAAAGATGCGAACGTACCTTATGATCCGCTGGAAATTGCAACCGATACTGAAATGTTGCAGCTGATGGCAGACCAGGTAGTTGAGGACCTGTCGCGTAAAGTGCTGCAGCCATTGCGTAACCGCGAAGTGGGTTACTTTGAACAAGGCGAAGAGTTCCTGTTAAGACGTAAAGAACCGATCGCTGCATTAGAGCAATTTATCAATGCCATGTTTGATGAAAAAGTGAAGTCTAATATCAATTCACCGATTTCATCGAAAATTGACGGGTATGTTGAGCAAATTATCGATACCTATCAGTTTAAAAACTAAGTAGTAGGCGAGGGATATGCGCGGAGTAGTTAACAGGTTACTTGTGCTGGTTATGCTATGCATACCAGCGGTGGTTCAGGGAAAAACCAGCCTGGCGTTGTTTAATCTAACGCCAGCCAGTATCGATGCTATCGGGCTGGACGGTGACCTGTTATTTTCGATGCGTAAAGAGCTGGAAAGAACGCAAACCTACCAGCTGTTATCCCGTCGTCAAATGGAAGAAGGCCTCTACAGAATTGGCGGTGCGCAAGTCGCTGATACCGAACAGGTTATTAGCTACGGCAATGACTTAGGGGTCAATTTCATTCTTACCGGCACAATCGATATTAAGCGTGCCACCATTATCGTCGACTTTAAACTCGTCGATGTCAGTAATTCCCGGGAAGCTGCCATCTGGCAGGAAAGTTTCCTTACCCAGGGTGAACTGGTTTCAAGAGCCTCGGAGATCGTCGCGTCACTGGAGCGACGTATTCGCAAAGCGCAATCTCTTAAGCCTGAATCGTCAAGCGCTGCATCAGCATTAACTGAATTCCGCGGAACCGCGCAAGGTGAACAGGTGGTACTTGAGTGGAAAACCACTGAGTTAGGACCTGTTTTTTATTACAACCTGTATCGCGGCGAGTCTGCTACGGGTCCTTTTGAATTTGTGGAAAGCACCACAGAGCCCAAATACGTTGATACACGTGTGCCACAAAGCGGCACATATTTTTATCGTCTGGACATTATCCTTGAAACGGGTGAAGAAGTGGACGGCGGCATGTTGGCCAGGGCCAGTATCTCTAAAACGGAAGTTGCAACGGACGTTACTGCACCGGCTATTTTGTCTCATCAGGTATTTGTAAATGGCGTCTCTCTGGACTTTGTACCCTCGATAGCGAACAAAGAAAAAACCGCAGCCTATCAGGTTTATTACCGCGAAACCGGCGGCAGTTGGCAACTGGCGGTAAAGGTTGAAGATACGGGCAAAATTAATTATTCCGTTACTGCTGTTAATATCCTTGAAGCCGATACGCAGTATGAATTTGCGGTCACAACGGTAACCGCCAGCGGTAAAGAAAGTGCTAAGTCGTCACCGGTTCAAATAACGAGTGCGCCGTCTGTTACGCTGAGTGTTGACGACGCAGTGTTAACTCGTGAAGTCCGTCTATCGTGGCAGCCAGTTGCCAATGAATACGGTATTAAGGTTTACCGCCGCGAAACAGGCGCCGATGACTGGCGTGTCGTTGGCGAAGCCGCCTCAGGTCACGGTGGCCAGTATACCGATACGAAGGCACTCAGCGACGGCGTGTCTTACGAATACGCGATTACCTTATTCGACAGGTTATCAGAGTCGGCGTACACCAACACGGTGCAAAAGACCACTAAAAAGCTACCAGCCCCGGCCGAATTTACGGTATCCGGTGGAGTGAAATCTGTGCATCTGTACTGGTCAGAAGTGCCTGATAATGATGTGACGGGTTATCGGATTTTCAGAACTCAGGACGCATTGACCCCTGATACCATGCTGGAAGAGTTGGCAGATGTTAGCGGTAAGAGCAAAACCCAGTTTGTAGATGGTGTCGATAATAGTAAGCCGCTACTGGACGGTGAGGAATACCACTATCTCGTTGTAGCGACCAATAAGTTCGGCGGTGTCGGCGTGGTTTCTCAGACACAAACCGCAAAAACCAAACCGAGACCGGATCAGGCAAGCAGTCCGACATTGACCGTAGAAGACAGCCAGATTACCGTTAGTTGGCAACCATCCAATGAGGTCGATATTAAGCAATACCGTTTATATCGTCGCTGGAATAATGGCAACTGGCTGCAAATTGCGTCGGTGCCTGCCAGTGAATCAGCGTTTATCGACAGCGATTTAAAACCCTATGCGCAAACCGCTTATTACGTTGTTGCCGAAGACAAAGATGGCCTGCTAAGTGATCCTTCTGATTACGCCGTAGCAAAAAGTCCCGATGCCATTGCGCTGCAAGTCGCGAGAGACGGGGAGTTGCGTCGCACGGATTTATCGTGGAGTCAGCACCGCAATATAGATGGCTATCGACTTTATCGTCGCTTGCAAGGCAGCAATGGCTGGAAGCTGGTTAAAAACATTACTACGCCTTCTATTACACAGTTCAGTGATGATGACCGACGCAATCTGGCCGACGGTGTTACCTACGAATATGCCCTTACTGCGCTCGATGGCGATACCGAAACAGAGCAATCAAACATCGTGAGTGCAACAACAAAACCTGTTCCTCAACCTCCATCGCAATTTCAGGCCGCCAGCGGTGAAGTCAAAAAAGTCACTTTGAGCTGGGTGCCGTTAACGGATGCTGATGTGAAGGGGTATAAAATTTACCGCAAAGACGGCAATGACTTTGATTTACTGGAAACCATCGACAGTCGTACCAGTGGCAGGTTTGTAGATGAAGGTAATTTCTTTAAGAAGTTAAAAGACGGTACACAGTACGAATATCGAATCGTGGCCTATAATCGTTATGATGCTATCGGTCCAACGTCAGATTCCGTTGTTGCTGAAACCAAGCCTGTTCCGACGCGGGTTGAAAACGTCGTAGCGTCTGAATCTGTGCCGAATGTCGTATTGCAATGGCAAGCAAATCCCGAGTCTGACATTGATTATTATCAGGTTTACCGAGGTTCCAGTTGTAGCAGCGTCAGAAAACTGGCCAGCGTGAAAAACACATCCTACGTGGATGCGGATGTCTCTGGCGGCCGTAGTTATTGTTACCGCATCAGCGCTGTTGATACAGACGAATTAGAAGGTACTACCTCTTCATCGGTGGAAATCTCCACCACAGCTGTGCCCGAAGGAGGCCAATAAATGAATGCTCCAAGGAAATATCCTGGCATTGCCACCGCTGTGTTACTGGGCATGTTATGTGTGAGCAGTGCATCGACTACTGCCAACGAGTTATCGGCCATCAAAAAAGTCAGTGAATCAAAAGAACTAGGCTCATTACGCGACAATTACAGAGCCTGTGTCGTTGCGAAAGCGAAGCTGTACTTAAAGGTCAATTCTATCGATTCAACCATCGCTCATGCACCTATCGCCTGTAAACGTGAACTGCTCAGTATTCGTCAGTTTTTATTGTCGGGGGCGTTTAAAGTAGATGTCGTTGATCAACTCATGGATTCGGTGCGTGAAGGGGTCGAAATTGACCTGGTAAACAGCGTTTATGACGAAGTACTTAAACAGAAAGGTATTAAACAATGAAGCGTAAATTGTTAGCGCTTGTTGCTGTACTCGCGTGTTGTGGTATGGCTCAGGCAGACACACCTCCTGGCGTTGTCACCGCACTGGGTTTTGGAACGATTGATCCGGCCATGGCGAAAACCAATGCCCAGGCCCGCATGTTGGCCAAACGTGCCGCGCAGCTGGACGCACAGCGACAATTATCTGAACAGGTTAAAGGCATAGAGATTCGCGCAGGATCAACCGTAGAAGAATACGAGGTGCGCAGCGATATCATCGCTACCCGGGTGAAAACCTGGTTGCAGGGTACGGTGGTCGTCGACGAAAAAGTCTATGAATCAGAAGGAACCTGGGTAGCCGAAGTGACATTGGGGATTTGTTTAACCAATGAAGCGGACGTCTGTAAACAAAGGGAAAGTTTAGAGGCCATTAGCAATGCGGCTAAACAATACTAAACGCCTCGTTTCGTTATTTTTGCTGGTACTTGCGGTCACAAGTCCGGTTTCGGCACAGTCGGTTGATGACTTTGACGACATCAGCGCCCAAATGGATCTGGAATTCAATACTCAGGCCCAACGCATAGACGACATTTACGATGCCGTTGACCAAGCTATTGACCGCGCGTTTAAAGGTCTTACAAAACGCATCGAGGTAAAGTGGCCCGATGGTGCTCTGCCTGACCGCCATCGCTGGGTTACTTACAATGCTTCGATGTCGAGCCGCGCGATTGCGGACTTTGACAAAGGCGAGCTGGTTGTAGAAACGATCATTGAACCTGGTGCTGACATTCAGGAAAAGCTCGCCGAACTTATGGCGATGTCCAGTTCAATTGCGACGGCGACTCCCGAGCAGCTGGATGCCCAGGATGTGCTGCGCGAAGCTGTCATCAAAGAAGTGGCGGAAGTCACAGAAGCGTCCAGTGAAGTGATTCCGTCTACAGAGTCTTCCATCCAAACCGTTCTCCCCATTAAAATCGATACTCAACTGGCCGACCTGAATGAGCAGTTGGCGGTCAGGATGGCAGAAGTCGAAGCAGAGCAGCAGGCCGTTGCTGCTCCCGAGCCAGAAACAAAAACGAAGCAGCTCAGTGCAATCACCGCCATTGCTGGTCCGGTTAAGTCAGTGGGTGGGGGCAACAAGCCCGATAGAGTTAAACGCGACGCGGTTGCGCCGACCATGGAGTCAGATCCTGCGAAGCCCGAACAACCGTCATCTCGGCAAACACAGACAGCTGTAATTAGTAGTCAGCAAGCGCCAGCTGAAACCGTTGAGCAAGCCGCGCCAGCTGCAGTTATGCCCGTTGTAGATGTGGTGGAAGAAGACGGTCAGACGCGTCTGCAACTGCGCATTGCGTTTGTTAATGATTATCAGGAAAAGTTGTTTGGCCAGTACTTCAATGAAATAAAAGCGTACGCCAAACAATATGACGTACCGGTGTCCGTGATCATGGCCATCATTGAAACCGAATCGAGCTTTAATCCCAGAGCAGTTTCACCAATACCTGCGTTCGGATTAATGCAGTTGGTACCGAAAACAGCCGGCTTAGATGCGCACTTGTTTGTGCACGGCGAAAAGAAAATTGTCAGCGCAGACTACCTGTTTAACGAAGAAAATAATCTCAAACTCGGCTCAGCGTATTTTCACTTATTAACGCACCGGTATTTACGCAAAATCAGTGATCCAACGGTGCGGTTTTATTGCGCTGTTGCCAGCTACAACACGGGTGTGGGCAATGTGGCCAAAACCTTTACCGGTAAGAAAAGTATCAGTGCAGCAGTCAAAGCAATAAACCAAATGGCCCCTAACGAGGTGTACGATTTCCTGCTGACACATTTACCCGCACAAGAAACCCGGAACTACCTGAAGAAGGTGGTGACCCGGATGGAAAAATACAAGCAATTTGACGCATAGCGAGTCAACAACATGAAAAAATCTTCAAGCGCCGCTCTTTATCTATTTGCACTGTGCAGTGCCATCTTTTTCAGTGCTGCACAAGCCGACGAGGTCGTACAACAGCAGCCTGGCGGCCAGATAAACTGGTCAACAGGGGTAATTTCTGCGTATGGTTACGGCGTCGCGCCTGACGATGTACCGCTGGTGAAGCAGCGGTTACTAGCCCGCCGCGCTGCGCAGCTTGACGCTTATCGGAACCTTGCCGAGATGATCCGCGGTGTGCGCGTAACATCGGAAACCGTTGTTGAGCAGATGGTAACACAGAGCGACACGGTGAAAACCAGTCTGGAGGCGATGATCAAAGGCGCAGCTATGACTGCAGATCACTATCAAAATGACATTGCTACCGTCACAATGACCATGTCGATGGATGGCCGTTTTATTCAAATGATCGCCCCGCATGCAGCGAAAACGGGCATGAACACAACAGCCTGGTATCAGGCGCCCGTTGACTGGGTATTGGCAACGACAGCCAATATCCGTATGCCGCGATTGACCCTGTTTCCTCAGGCAATGGCCAGCGATAGTACGCAGCAGGTCCTGGTTATCGATAATCCAAATCAGCTGGAACTGGTAAAAAACATCACGAAATTGCTAAAAGCTCAGCCTCAACAACAGGTGATTACACAGCTCGAACAGCAAATTGAGTTTTATGAAAGCAACAGCAACTTTACCGGTGTACTGATTGATGCAAGCCAGATTAGTGCTTTTGAACTGGCGACAATTCCGCGTATCCGCAACGCAAAAGGTGACATTATTTACCCCAACTCAAACGATTTGGCTGAGGGAAATATCAGTAGCCGACCGGTTTCCTACGACTTTGATGTAGGTGATGCGGTTCGCAATGCGCGTATAGCCGTTAAGCCATTTATCATTCCGGCCGAAGGTATATACAAATCTCGTAATTCTGATCTGGTGATTTCTGACCAGGCTGTCGCGTTACTCAAGTCCCAGCAAACCTTGCTGAAAGCATTGGGTAATGCCGAAGTGATGATAGTGGTGGCCAGGTGATCAGACGGCTTTGCGTTTGGTTAGTCATTTGCGTACTGAGCCTGCCAGCGATGGCAATGGCTCAGGAGCTGGCCTCACCCAAAGTCGCCATTGTTGAAGCACAGATCCTTATCGACAAAGGAGAAATTGTTAACGCCATTGAGCTGCTTAAGAATGCAAATCAACAATTTCCCGGTAACGATATTCTACTCATTCTGTACGGTGACGCGCTCTACGAAAATAAGCAAATGGCATTAGCGGAACAAGCTTATATGCAAGCATTGGAAATTAATCCGCTCAGCCCCACCGCCGCCAAACGAATTGAAGTAATTCGTGCCATATCGAACGCTTCAGTGAGCGAAAAAGCCCAGCAACTGGAAGAGCTTACTCTGGATAAGCTGTTTGATTTGTTGGCCATGGCCCTGGCTTTTGCGTTAGGTACGGTTATGTCTAAGTACCTGCGTAAATTTTCCGACTGGAACTTTATGCGCCGCAGTCGCAAACTCTTTTTGAAAGGCGATTACGATGACTTCGTGGATTTGCTGGAAATCCAGCTGTCAACCAACGAGCTGAAGCCGTTGCGTAAAAGCATCGAGTTTATGCAGCAGCACATGGCGCATGAAGAGATCAACCGCATGCTCAACCGCTATGTTAACACTGAAGACAACCTGCATACCCTGACACGTATGGTGAGGCTAAGTTATGAAGCGGGCTACCATAAAGACTAGTTTGCTGTGCGCGCTGGTGTTGTTAGCCAGTTGCGCCAGTGCACCTCCGCCACTCACTACGGCGCAGTCTTTTAATGCGCTCGCCGCTGATCCGAATTTTTCACCTTATGCCATGCGAGCTGTTGCGAGCAAAGCCTTCGAAAGCGGTGATTTGGAACTGATGTCGTCGGCACTGTGGCGATTGTGTCAGCGCAGTGTCGCTGTTGGTGGTAACACAATAGATTGTGAAGATTACCTCGATGTTGCGCTGATTCAGAACAATGCCTCCGACCAGGCTCAGGCCAATATGGCACTGTATTTTCTGACCCGCGACACGGCCTATCACGACAAAGCAAAAGCACTATTGCCGGATGACAAGCCGTATTATCAGCAGTTGCTGTCGGCCCGATTGGAAGATTGCCTGAATGTCACTGAAGCAAGCGAGCCATTAGCGCTCCAGTGTTATGTCAGTGGCAAGCATTTCAGCCACGAGGCGGCTTTGAAAAAAGCGTTAACGCTGTTTGAACAGTACGGCGCACAACACAATGTGGCAGATACCTACTATTTGCTCGCCCGGATTGCGGCAGACAAGGGGCAAACAGCACAGGCAGAGATGCTCGCCGCCAGAGCTTCATTGCTGTTAAGTCAGCTTGGTGAAGCGCAGAAAGCCCGTCAGGTTCGTCAGTGGCGTCAGGATGTGCTGCATGCTCAGTAAAATCGGCCTGCGCGCCCGACGTTCTGGCAGTGTATTTATCGGCATCATTGGCCTGCTTGGACTCGCTATCAATACCTGTCCTCAGTTGCTCAAACCACAGCGGCGTCGCATTTTTTGGTTGCTGTTTAAACGCCAATTGTATAATTCAGGGCTAAGAGCCGCGTCTATTAATACGATTATTGCAATGCTGCTGGGCATTTTTGTAATGTCGAAAGCCTATGCGGTGATCCCCAACAACACACAGTTTATCGATTACTACGCGCAGTTTTTTAATATCGTGGTGAACCGTGAAATTGGCCCATTGATTTCTGGCATTATCCTTATTGCCCGTTCGGCATCTGCGGTCACCGCGGAAGTCGGGCAAATGCAGTTATACCGTCAGTTCGATGCACTTTCTGCGGTACATATGAGCCCGGCGCTGGTGTTTCTGTTGCCAGTGTTCTTTGCCTTTCCGGTATCGCTCATGCTGATGTTTTTCTACTTCAACATGATTTGTGTATTAACGTCGTTTGCCATGATCGAGTTGTATCACGAGGGTGGTATTACGCTAGTGGATTATATTCGTGCGCTGTTACAGCAACTTACGGTTGTAGAAGTGGCGGTAAGTATGGCGAAAGCCATGGTGGGCGGATGCTTGATCGGTCTGGCGAGTTTGTATTTTGGCTACCATGTCGAAGACCGGTTTACCGATGTATCCCGCGCGATCTCTAATTCCAACACGTTTCAGTTGTTTGCCTTTTTTGTGCTGAACATCGGCTTGTCGTATTTGGTGTACTTATGATGCGATTAAAGCTCGACGACATCACCTTGCAGTTTGCCGATAAAGCCATTTTCCAAGGGCTGAATCTGCATCTGAAACCGGCGGAAATTGTCTGTGTGCAAACCGGCGTTTTGGATGGCGGCTCAAGCCTGTTAAAACTCGCCGCGGGTTTACTGACTCCTGACCGCGGACATGTTGTGGTGGACGGGCTGGCTATGAAGGACATGACCGAGCAAGCGCGTTTCGGTGCGACCTGTATGGCGTTTGAAGCAGGCGGCTTGCTCAGTATTTTTACCAATTACAACAATATTGCGTTTCCGCTGTTGTACCATACTGACATGTCTAAAAAAGCCATTGCGCAGCGCATTGAACCGCTGGCAGAGGCGCTGCAAATCCAGTCGCTGTTGCAGTTAGAGCCGCATCAGCTAAATGATGTACAAACCCGTATGATGAATTTGTTGCGGGCAATGGTATTTCGCCCCAAACTGTTATTATTGGATGAAGTGCAAAGCGGGATGTCATTTGAAATGCGTGAGAACATGTTGAACGTATTGCTGACAGAGCAGCAGTCGCAGGGGTACTCCGTATTAATGACGACGACGGTCGGCGACCGCACGGACTTTGCTGACCGTACCCTGGCCATTACCGGGGGTAAATTGGAGCCAATACAATGAGTTTTGCGCCATCACAATCACTGTCTTCCCGCGCTCAGGATACTGTGCTTGGTTTATTTGTGGTGGTCGCTATTGTACTGGGCGGCTGGCTGTTTTTTGAAGATACGCGGCAAGCGCAAGGCAAGCAGTTAACTTTTGAGGCAGTGCTGTCTTCGTCCTATGGATTAAGCAAAGGCTCACCCGTCAGACTTAATGGCGTCAATGTGGGGCGAATTGAGTCAATCGGGCTGACTGCCCAGGGCGATGTTGCCTTAACACTGTCCATGCAAACTGAATATCAGTCGCTGTATCGCGAAGGCAGTCAGCTTAAAATCGACTCAACACTGGATATAGACAATGTTCTGTCCGGAGCCGGCATCGCGTTTATTCCCGGCACGGGCGCGCCGCTTGGTAATGGCGCCACGCTTACGGCCTCTGAGCCAAAATCCCTTAAAACACTGATGGAAGAGTGGGACATTCAGGCCCTGTCGCAGAAGGTGGCAGACATTCTGATCAATCTCGATGCGATAGTGAGCAATGTCAGCAATAATCAGGACAGCCTGACACGGAGTCTGGAAAACGTTGCCACACTGACTGAAAGTATGAATGACGCCAGTCAGCAATTACCCGCGGTGCTGGCGCAGATGCAGCAGACCATGAAAGTCATGGAGTCCACGTTGCAAAACGGGCAAACGACACTGACCGACAACATGGGCGCGTTTACCGATGTTGCTGAACAGTCCAGTGCGCTAATTAAAAGTATCGACAAGATAGCCAGCAACATTGAACCTACAGTGAGCGAGCTACCTGAAACACAGGCTCTGCTGAATAATTTACTGTTTGAAGTAAATGGGCTCACTCAGCAGTTACGTCAACACTGGTTACTACAAGGCGGTCAGCCTGCCAGTGACAAGTCGGGCAAACGCCCACAAGGTAACGGCCTGTTTCCACCCGACGAATCACTTTACCCGTCTGAGCGTGGTGAATCACAAGGAGAACCTGAATCATGAATAAGCTGTTAACGCGCCTTACGTTCGGTGCAGTGATTACTCTGCTGGCAGGCTGTTCTGTCAGTACCAAGGACTCTATTTCAATTGGTCAGCCGCAGCGTTCTGCCAGTAGTTCTGTTGAGAACAATACCGGGACCAGCGGTGACAAACGGGAAATTCCAACCAGTATCGCCATCTTACCATTCAGCAACAACACGGAAGAGCAGGTGGCGGGGCCGCTGTTACGTCAGGTGATTAACAGTCAGTTAGCCGGGCGGAATTTCTCATTAATGCATCCCGCGGAAGTCGACAAACGGCTGCCTTCAGGCCCGCTGGACCACTCCAAAATGGCCTCCTACCTTGGCGTCGAAGGTGTGTTAGTGGGTGAAGTGGTGGACTTTGAACGGTTCTTTGCTGGGATTTACTCAGAGATTCGTCTTGAGGTTGCCCTGTCACTATACAACACCAAAGGCGACGTCGTGTGGAGCGGTGAACACGAAGTCACGCAGCGCGCTGGTGGTGTCTCTACCACAGCCTGGGGGCTGCTATTGAATGCGGCGATAGCAGCAATGAATCTGGATGATGAAAATCTGTTAGCCGCAGCTGATGAACTGGGGCGCAAAGTGGCTTTTGACTTCCCGCAACCGGCGGTTTATGCCGGCGACGGTGGACCGTTAATTGAATCGGTTATTCACGATAAGGCCGATCAGTGGCTGCGCTATTCCGATGTACTGGAGGTGGGCGTTAAAGGCGAGCCCGGGGTGCAGGCCTTTGCTGAACTTGGCAATTTAGTGCGTACGCAATTAAATGAAGTTGAGCCAGGGGTGTACATCGCGAAGATACCGGTTCAGCCCGACTGGGATCAGGTACGCGTGCCGGTTACGGGTATTCTGCAGGGGAAAGACGGCAGCACGACCACTATGCTGAGTATTACCGGATTGGTTAATTTCGATAATAAGCCACCCGCAACGGTGAAAAATCTGGTTGGTAGCCAAACAGAGTCAACCCTGAAGTTATCGTGGCAGGCCGACGATGACGCAAGTAGCTTTAGCGTGTTTCGGATTGATGAAGGGGAAAAAACGCTGGTTTATTCAGGCGCAGACAGCTTTGCTAATGTAGCGGTCGCCACAGAAGCATTCAGCCTGAATGAATATCAGGTACTGGCCGTGGACCGAGCAGGCAACAGCAGTGACACCAAGTCCATTACGCTGACTACGTATGTGAAGGAAGTCGGCCAGCAAACCTATTTGAGTGGCCCCTTACAGGGCGATTACTCAGGCGTTATGGCGTTAACCAAAACCTTTAGCCCCTACCAGGTAAAGGGGCAGGTGGTCTTTAATGAAGACAGTGAAATTTATGTTGAGCCCGGCGTTGAACTCCAGTTCGACCCACAGGCCACGATGGTGATCCGCGGTGAAGCCTATTTCTGGGGGCTTAAGCAGGCCATCAAGATTGGTCCGGTAGCCGATGCTGAACGACGCGCACCTTATCTGATTCTGGAAAACAACAAGGCTACTCAAATCAGTGGTGTGCAAATGCACAGCGGTGGTATTGGTATAGCCATTAAATCAGGCCAGCCATTGCTGGAGGCCATTGAGATAATTGGCAGTAAATTCACCGCTGTTATGATTGAAGGGGAGGCGAATGTGACGCTTCGTCATTGCCTTATTGACGGCAGTAATACATCAGGTGTGGTAGTGAGTGATTTCGCGAAGCTGAAAGTCAATGACTGCACCATACGGAACAACTTCCCATTCCATATTCAGAATGCATCCAGTTATGAAATTGATGCAACAGGCAATACTTGGGACCCAGCGGCCTCAGCGACTAACCTGCTTGGAAAAATAAGGACAGAATAATGAAAAAGGCGTGTATAGCACTGGCACTAACGTTAGCCAGTTTTTCAGGTGTGGCGGCCAATGCACATTATGAAGAATGGACCGCCGCGGGCGGTAAGGTAAACTGGACAACCGGGCAAATTGCGGCGGAAGGGTATGGTCTGCCGCCTGCCAATGCGATGGGTAAAGCAGGCCCGTTGCTGGCATGTCGTGCAGCGGTGGTCGATGCGCAGCGTAATTTGCTGGAAGCTACGCAGGGGGTGCGCGTTACCGCGACCACGGTGATCGACAATTACATGCTGAATAATGACGAAGTCAAAAGTCAGGTTGAAGGCGTGATCCGCAACGCGCGCATTCTGAGTCGCACACCCGCGCCAGATGGCAGTTGTAAAATCGAGATGGCGATCAGCCTTGGCGGTCCTGCCTCTAAAGCTGTGTACAACGAACTCTATCAGACTGCCGGCCTACAGAGCTGGGTGAAGCAACCCCTGGAATGGTTAGCGATGGCGTTGATTCCCAAAGCGCATGCTCAGGATGACGTGACGCTGCAGCCGGTCCCCTGGCTGGATGATGTAGAGAAACTTAATCGTCGTCTATCAGTACTTGAGCAGCAGCTTGCTGCACAAAAGCGCGACGATGCTACGCCCGTTGCTAAAAAAGATACTCAGCCTACCGGGCTGGTTGTGGATGCGCGCGGCAGCAACTTTATACCGTCATTAAGCCCCAAGATCCGTCAACTTCGCGGTGGCGTTGTGTATCCTGATTCCGCCGTAGAAAAAAGCGAGCGATTGCTTGAACGCGGACAACTGGTTTCCCTGTTTGCAAGGGACGTTGATTTCGCTGTTCAACACCCAGTGGTTGGCAGTCGCCCGTTACTGGTGAAAGCATTGCGGACTTATGGCGATACGAGAACCGAGATTGTACTGGCAACCGAATATGCCCAGCGCATTCAACAGCTCAATGAAAGTGGCTTCTTCGGTGAAGCCGGTGTCATTATCGTGTTAGATTAAAACATGTGTACCGGAAGGCCAGCCTAATGACTGGCCTTCACCCCGACCGTTAAGGCATACTAGCGGCTCGTTTTCATCATATATCTCCTTATGCCAGAACTAACTCATCGCCATACCTTCGCTTTGCCCAGTCATTGTAAGCAATTGCAGACGTTCGACTCGGTCAGCTCGCTGCTGTCGGCTTATCGTACCGATGTGCCTGTGTATATTTTGGGTGGTGGAAGCAACAGTATTTTCATTGAAGACTTCGACGGTCTGGTACTGTTGAACGACATTAAAGGTATTGACGTCAAGCTCGGAGAAGATGGGGTGCGACTCACCGTTGGAGGAGGCGAAAACTGGCATGCGCTGGTGGCCTATACCGTGAAAAAAGGGTGGCGCGGCCTGGAAAACCTGGCACTTATCCCCGGCTCAGTAGGGGCGGCGCCGATTCAGAATATCGGTGCATACGGCCTGGAAGTCGGTGAGCGGATTGAACAAGTTGACGTAGTGTCACTGGACACGGGTGAACAGTTCAGTTTGTCGCAACAGGAATGTGAATTCGGCTATCGTGACAGTATTTTTAAGCGCCCAGAACACAGCCGTTGGATTGTGACGCATGTTCATTTTTTCCTGCCATCTGATATTGCACCTGTCACTCAGTATGCCGAGCTGGATGCACTCAGCGACCCTACAGCAGAAGACATATTCAATACTGTTATTGCCGTCAGACAGCGAAAGTTGCCCGATCCCGCTATATTAGGTAACGCTGGCAGTTTCTTTAAGAACCCGGTCATTTCAACATCGCACTTTGGCAAACTCAGGCAGCAATATCCGTCCATGCCGGGCTATGAAGTGAATGCGACGCAAACGAAAGTCCCTGCTGCCTGGTTAATTGATACGGCAGGCTTTAAAGGGCAGTGCAAAAACGGGGTCTGTAGTTATCAGCATCAGCCATTGGTGCTGGTCAATCAAAACGCGGTATCAGGTAAAGCGGTCGTTGAGTTTGCACAGGCTATAATAGAAACCGTTGAGACGACGTTTGGTATCCGTTTGGAGCCAGAGGTCAGACTGGTGGGTAAAACAGGACTCGTAACACTATGAAACCGAAAGCGCGGGAAGTACGTCAAACGCTATTGTGTACCCTGGCCGATGGCGAGTTTCACTCGGGTGAAACCCTGGCCCAAACGCTCGGGCTATCGCGCACAGCGATAGCGGGTCACATATCTCAGCTTACCGATTGGGGGCTGGATGTATTTAAAGTAAAAGGCAAAGGTTACAAGCTTAACCGGCCTTTAATCCTGCTGGATGAGCAAACCATTGGGCAGCAAATCACTATGCCGCATAAAGGTAACATCCGCGTGGCACAGGTTATTGAGTCCACCAACACGGAATTAAAAGACGCTGCCTCCCAGCGCGCTAATGGAGATGTGATACTGGCTGAAATACAAACCGCAGGCCGTGGCCGGCACGGCAGACAATGGCTGGCGCCTGTCGGGGGCAGCCTGACTATGTCGATGTACTGGCGATTTAACGACGGCTATCAAAGTATGGCTGGGCTGTCGCTGCTGGTGGGCATTGCTGTTTGTCAGGCTTTAAAACAGTGCGGTCTTGACGAAGCGCGCCTGAAATGGCCCAACGACGTATATTTGTACGGGAAAAAACTTGCTGGCGTACTCATTGAGGTTGAGGGCCAACTGGGCGCGCCGGCAGACAGTATTATCGGTATTGGACTGAATGTGACCGTTCCGGAACACGAATATGATGTGGGACAACCCCATATCGATATGAGTCATGAGTTAGGACCGGATCTAAACCGCAACGACATCGCGGCAAGGATTATTGAGCAACTGTGGGAATTATTACCTGCTTTTACTCAGCACGGCTTTGAACCCTATGTAGCAACCTGGCAAGAGCTGGACTGGTTTGCCGATCGCACTGTGGTCATAAAAGCGGGCAACAAACGCATTAGCGGGGTTAATCGTGGTATTGACGCAAGCGGCGCGCTATTACTGGAAACCAGCGATGGGATAACCCGGTTTCACGGCGGCGAGGTAAGTTTGCGTGCAGGCTGATAAGGTTTTATTGGTAGATACCGGGAATACCTGCATAAAGTACCGGTGGCTGACAGATACCAGTGAGCAAGTACAGGTAGCAGACACGATTGATGTCCTCGTTAATCGTTTGAGCAAAGCCCCCGTGTTGAAGATCTATTTATCAAACGTGGGCAATGACGACGCCGAAACACAACTGCAGCTTTTTTGTCAGTCCAACAACATAGCACTACAGGTCATTACCACGCCTCATAGTGCGTTTGGGATCACCAACAGTTATGCCAATCCAAACAAAATGGGCGTTGACCGTTGGTTGGCTATGGTGGGTGCAGCGGGTAAAACTGAGTTGCCCTTTGCGGTGATTGATGCGGGCACCGCGATAACGGTGGACTTTGTAGCAGGCGGCCAACATTTAGGTGGTTGGATTTTGCCTGGTTACCACACTATGAAAAATGCCCTGGTGGGTGCGACCAAGCGCGTTACCCAGGACAAACAGGTGCCAACGCGCCTGGATGCTGGCACCGATACCGAAGAATGTGTTGCAATGGGGTGTTTGGCGGCTGTACAAGGGGCGGTTTTTGCGGCTAACCGGTATTTGGCTGAACGATTTGATGATTATTTGGTCATTTGCACCGGCGGAGACAAAAATCTGCTGACAAGCGTTCAGGGGAGTGTTAACCTCAGCGCCGCGAATTTGGTGATAGATGGCCTTGCCCGCTACGCTGAAAAAGCTTCTTTTGATTGAAAACGTTCAATTAAACGTCTAAGTGGTAAATAAATGACCACTTGAACAAAAAAAAGAAATTTTTTCGCAAAAGCCTATTGCACCGAGTGATTCATTACTCTAGAATTCGCACCCACTTGATGAGGAGCCGACTTAGCTCAGTTGGTAGAGCAACTGACTTGTAATCAGTAGGTCGCCAGTTCGATTCCGGCAGTCGGCACCATTCATCAATCTCTGGAGGGGTACCCAAGCGGTCAACGGGAGCAGACTGTAAATCTGCCGGCTCAGCCTTCGCAGGTTCGAATCCTGCCCCCTCCACCACTTTCTATGAGTGTGGCAAGAGAATTAGGAATGCGGGCATCGTATAATGGCTATTACCTCAGCCTTCCAAGCTGATGATGCGGGTTCGATTCCCGCTGCCCGCTCCAAGTCCCGTGCTGATATAGCTCAGTTGGTAGAGCGCACCCTTGGTAAGGGTGAGGTCGGCAGTTCAAATCTGCCTATCAGCACCATTTCTCCCCAGCTCATGTAATAATACGTAAATTCACCTAACATTGTACTTTGCTGGGATATTAGAAAAATGGCAAAAGAAAAGTTTGAACGTTCGAAACCCCATGTAAACGTGGGTACTATCGGCCACGTTGACCACGGTAAAACCACTCTGACTGCAGCAATCACTACTGTCCTTTCAAAGACTTATGGTGGTTCTGCTCAAGCGTTCGACCAAATCGATAACGCTCCGGAAGAAAAAGCTCGTGGTATCACCATCTCTACCTCACACGTAGAGTATGACACTCCTACTCGTCACTACGCACACGTAGACTGTCCTGGACACGCTGACTATGTTAAAAACATGATCACTGGTGCTGCTCAGATGGACGGCGCGATCCTGGTAGTAGCTGCGACTGACGGCCCAATGCCTCAGACTCGTGAGCACATCCTGTTAGGTCGTCAGGTAGGTGTACCTTACATCATCGTATTCATGAACAAATGTGACATGGTTGACGATGAAGAGCTGCTTGAGCTGGTAGAAATGGAAGTTCGCGAACTGCTGAACGAATACGAATTCCCAGGTGATGACCTGCCAGTAATTCAGGGTTCTGCTCTGAAAGCGCTGGAAGGCGACGCAGAGTGGGAAAAGAAAATTGTTGAGCTGGGCGAAGCACTGGATTCATACATCCCAGAGCCAGAGCGTGCAATCGACAAGCCGTTCATCCTGCCAATCGAAGACGTATTCTCAATCTCAGGCCGTGGTACTGTAGTAACAGGTCGTGTTGAGCAAGGTATCGTTAAAGTAGGTGAAGAAGTAGAAATCGTTGGTATCAAAGAGACGACCAAAACGACTTGTACTGGTGTTGAAATGTTCCGTAAGCTGCTTGACGAAGGTCGTGCAGGTGAGAACGTTGGTGTTCTTCTGCGTGGTACTAAGCGTGACGAAGTTGAGCGTGGTCAAGTACTGGCGAAGCCTGGTTCAATCAACCCGCACACTAAATTTGAAGCGGAAGTATACGTACTGTCTAAAGATGAAGGCGGCCGTCACACTCCATTCTTCAAAGGTTACCGTCCACAGTTCTACTTCCGTACAACTGACGTAACAGGTGCTGTTCAACTGCCAGAAGGCGTTGAAATGGTAATGCCTGGCGACAACCTGAAGTTCGAAGTTGAACTGATTGCACCAATCGCGATGGACGAAGGTCTGCGCTTCGCAATCCGTGAAGGTGGTCGTACAGTAGGTGCTGGTGTTGTTGCTAAGATTATCGACTAATCTTAGGCTTCAC
>MDTG01118927.1_pt1 | contig 67081 bp, 57 predicted proteins | sample 811421 | NCBI WGS metagenome assembly MDTG01 (sample SAMN05326645, study PRJNA326480) | marine metagenome | isolation source: seawater | place: Pacific Ocean: South East | collected 2011
ACCAAACTTAGTTTGAGAAAACGAATACGCAGTCTGATCTAACCTAACAAAACGAATATAGGCCCACAAGTTTGCAAGCCGGCGACTTGGTTTTAAATACAGGGGTAATTTTTTCAACTACAACTACTAGTAACCTTGCGAACTAATCGCCAGCCAACCAATGCATCACATTCAACAGAAATTGTTCGTTTTGCTCTGCGCCCGGTGAATGTAAACCATAAGTTTGTCCGGTTTTAGTATCCAGCTGTGATGAAAACATCATGCCTTCGGCAAACACTGCAACGCGGCCTTTGCCATATTCAAGAACCGCTCCCTGACTCCAGCCACTGGTTGATATCGTTCTTGAGTCAGCAGAAATCTGAAATGGGATAGCCGGTTCGTGAGAAACCGTCCCTTTCCCCAGAGTTAACAGCGACGTCGCCTGTTCTGGTGGCTGAAACGCAGATCCGCCGAAGGTTTTGACCTGCGTGATCGAGGCGTCAGGCACAGGCTGCATGAATATCGGGGTTTCAGCGGTTTTGTCTTCATAGGAACGCCCTGACGTGATGGCGTGAACGGCAAGGCTATGAGTGCTGCGTTTAAAGGTATAGGCACTCACATGGCCGTTAGTGAAAATAACACCAAAAGCCTTTGCGAGGTTATCTATGACTGCCGGGAAAGGTGCGTGATCCGCTATCAGTAGCAAGGCACCTCCGTTCTTTACCCACAATACGACCTGTTCAACTTCCTGTTGTGTCAACGCTAACTCGTAAGGCGGCTGCCAGTCGGTTCGGCTTCTATCCAGTGCGTTCGCAATCACCAGAATATCCGCTTTTGCTAATTGGGTACCGGTAAAGGGCGTTGTGTTGGCTTTTACAGAAAAGCCGTCACTAAGCAAGACCTGTTTAAATGGGGCGAATCGGCCATCTACCGTCAGAAAGTTATGATGCGACTCGTCGACCAATACTACCGGGCTATTGGTTGGTTGATATGTCTGGATACGAAATTGTGGAGTGAAATTTGGGTCGGCCTGCTGCGGACTGTCAGTACAAGCGGTAAGGAATAGCAGTGACAGCAAAATATAACGGAACAGTTGGGTCATAAAATGATGGGAAAAAACAGGCTTAGTTGGCGACACCATACCACAATTGGTCGAAGGCTTTGAATGCGCCTACGCTTGGAGCCGCCAGACCCCATCAGTAGCTCAAGCTATTCGGCGTAATCCCGTAAGGCGAATTGCAATGCAATGTATGACACTACGCCGCCTAATAATGCCCCCCACACTGTTTTTAACGCCAGCGCCTGGGTAAATGATACGCTGCCAATCAGGGCTGATAGCAATACAAACAATAGCAAAGAGGCAATTGCACCGGCTATGGCGAATAGTAGCGCCCGCACAAAAGGATGTGCTGGCAATTTAGACGCAGCGTGTTCGGATGCTTCCACGCTTACCTGACCGCCCTTAATGCGCTTGCGAGTCAGAAATGAAGGGAAAAATGCGCCCATCAGGCCAATGGCGAGTCCCTGTGGAATTGAGTCAATCAACAGGCCGCCTTTGCCAGTCATGGCTATTTGTGATTGGCCGGAAAAAATCAAAAACACAAATAGCACGCTGAATAGGGCATTAATTGCTGCACCGATCAGGGTTTCCGTGCGCACGTAGCTTTGTAGGGTAGGTGAGTTCATAGCTTGCTCCATGTAATTATTTTGTTAACAGTAAGCGAGCAGATAGCACAGCAACACCGGAATTTATGCATACCTGCTATAACGGTTTTCGATAACCTTAAAATCAGTGTTCAGCGGCGTGGTTTAGCCGTTGGGTTTGAGAATGTCGCTGATAAAGTCCACGATTTCATCGGCCAGGCGTGTGTCACTGGTACCGAGATGGCCGGCAATGGAATAGTGGTTATGTCCCGACAAGACCAGAGCTCGGTCAAGGCGTTGGTTGTGAATGAATCGCTGATGCACCAGGCCCAGCCATTCTTGTTGGAAGCGCGGAGGGTCGTATTCGCTACAAGCAATAAATAGCGGTAGTGGGCACTTACTCAAGCTGGGCAAAGCCATACGGGAATCATATAAACTGTGCTCGCCGTAGTAGAGCGTGTCCCGGTCACCCAGTGGTGTGGCACCGTAAAGACCAGACAGTAACAGGAGCCCTTTAACCGCATGTTGTGCGTTGTATTGCTGATGGTAGGTCGCAACGTGATTTGCGCCTGCTGAGGTGCCCATTAAAAACAGCGCATCGGGGTTACCACCGTACTCAGCAATGTGCTGCTTAAGCCAGGTTACCGCAGCGGCCAGATCGTCTGCACCGGCAGGCCAGGTATGTTCGGGTGCCAACCGATAGTTAATTACGACGCCCAGCATGCCCTGTTCGGCGGCCATGCGACCCACGCAGGCGTTGTACCAGCGGGTGGTATCGCCTTTGTCACCTTTCAGGAAGCCACCGCCATGCACAAAAACCAGCACCGGGCGCGACGAGGTTTTACGCGCGGCAAGGTCAGTGTGCAAAGCGGTTGGACCGTAAATATCCAGTCTGTGCCGCGGGTGTTCACCGTAAGCAATGTCAGTGGCGAGGGCTGGTTGGCGGGCAACCAGGGCGGTTTGCTCTTCTGCAAATAAGGCAAGCATACCTTCCATCATGGCCGGCCCCATTTCGGTGCCTAATGCGGCGATGCCCTTACGCGCTGACTCAGACTGTTTCATGGTATTACTCCGCCACAATAGTGTTGCTAAGCGTGCCCATAGGGCCAATCTCTACGGTTACGGTATCGCCTGGTTTCATCCACAGTGGAGGAGTGCGTTTCGCACCAACACCACCCGGCGTACCGCTGGCAATCACATCGCCGGGCTTAAGCGGGGTAAAGCTGGAGATGTAGGCAATAACCGTGGCGATAGGGAAAATCATATCACCAATAGGCTGTTGCTGAACGATTTGATCGTTCAGTTTGGTGGTGACGTTCACTTCGGAGAGATCGCCGGCTTCGTCCGGTGTTACCATGAACGGGCCGAACGGGCCGGTGGTTGGGAAGTTTTTGCCGGGCGTAAACTGACGGCTATGCCATTGCCAGTCGCGAACAGAGGCATCGTTAAAACAGGCGTAACCTGCTACATGTGACATGGCGTCTTCTTCGCTAATATAGCGTCCGCCTTTGCCAATAATAACCGCCAGTTCGCCCTCGTAATCGAGGTCGGTTGATACTTTCGGCATGACGATTGGCTGATTGTGTGCGCCTAACGAATCGGCAAAGCGCACAAAAATAGACGGGTATTCCGTTGCGGCGCGGCCGGTTTCCTGACGGTGGGTTTCGTAGTTGTGACCCACACAAAATACCTTGCCCGGATTCGGGATGACGGGCGCCAGCGTTACGCTGTCTAGAGCAAGTTGCTCTTCGCTGCCAAGCGTTGCCAGTGTGCCCGCATCAATGGCGGCTTTTAAGTCAGCAGCGTGGCTGCTCAGTACTTCAATGGTGTCACCGTGCAGGCGGCCAAATCCGGCACTGCCACTGCTAAGGGTAAAACTTACGTATTTCATTATCTCTGCTCACTTACTGTTCAGGCTGGCTGCCAGGTGCGTTTAAATTTGAAGTTGGCTTCAGCGTCCTTCAGGCCGGCGAAGTCTTTGTCAGACATACCCCATTGGTCGATTCGGTTTTCAGGCCAGGTCCAGTCTTCTGGTGCACCGGCTTGATAATCGTCGGGCACAATTTCAACCGCCGTTGAAAACTCAACAACCGCGCCAAACGGCGCAATAAAATAGGCAAATACATTGTCGCCGGGCCCGTGGCGACCGGGTCCCCAGGCTGGGGCATATTCGTAATCACGCAGTCGGCCAACGCCACGCATAACGGCGTCCATATCAGCCATTTCAAACGCGATATGATTGAGTGAATTGAATCCTGCGCGTGCGAATGCGGTGCTGTGGTGCGACGCGTTACAACGCACAAACACCATGCCTTTGGTGCGGTCAGATACGGTGAAATTCAGGATCTCTTCTACCGCTAAGCCGGATTGTTCTGCATCGACGGCGTTGCACACAACGTGGGTGAGCTTGACCGGTAAATCCGGATCGTCGATGGGGGCCACTTCTTCACTGCCGGTTAAGAACCGAAATAGTTCGCCCTCTGGCATCTCTACGATGATCCCGTGACCGCCGCCTAAGTCGGCTGAGGTCTCAGGGGTTACATTGAGCGCTTTGGCGCGAGCGTTTTGTTCAATACGGTCGATGTCGGCTTGCTCGCACACAAAGGTCACACTGCGAACGAATGACTCCTCGCCTTCTTCAAGTGCAACCAGATACGGGAAGCTACCCGAACCGCGAATGTAATGGGTATTTGCTTTGGCATCCGTACGTGCGTCGGCCGGACTGGCCGCCAGCTTGGTATGCCATACATTGACCAGAAAGTCCGCAGCATCGGCGGCTTTCGGGAGTACTAGTTCAATACTGCGTAATCGCATGATTATTTGTCCTCGCTAAATTGCAGCGCTGCGATACCTGCTATTGCGCATTGTTCGTCAACATCACCGGTGTCACCGCTGATGCCAATGGCACCGAGCAGTGTGCCGTCGGGCGCTTTGATTAAATTGCCTCCCGGTGATAGGGCGATTTCAATACCGGGTATGGCGGTCAGGCTGTTGAAGAATACCGGGTTGTTTTTGGCTTTTTCGGCAATGCCCCGGGTATTAAAGCCCATGCCGAGAGCGCCTTTGGCCTTCGCGTTTGCAATATCGCCGCGATAAAGGCTGGCGCCGTCCTGGCGTTTAAACACCACGGCATGGCCGCCTGCATCCAGTACTGCCACGGCAAGTGGCTTTACATTGTTTTCGCTGGCATAGGCCAGCGTGGCGTTTGCAACGCATTCTGCTTGTTGTAGGGTCAGAGTCATTGCGCAGCTTCCTGTGACGTTAACGGAGAGGAAGAAAACAGCTGGTTGGCCAGCGTGTTCAGTAATTCTCCCAGTGATGATTCAGTGGCGGTGCCAAACACATAGTGGTCGGGACGCAGCAATACGGCTTGCGCATCGGCATCTGCCAGCCAGGTCGATAGCGCATCGCATTCCAGGTCGGTTAGCAGGGTGGCCTGAATATCGATTTGTTGTTGTAGGCCAGACAGCAGTGACTGATTGCTCTGCGACAAACGCTGGCTGTTTACCAATAATCGCCATTGTCCGTCGGTGACGTCATCCAGCAGTTTGCGTTCGCCATCCAGTTCCACCCAAGGCTGAATGAATCGTGCACCAGCTTTGGTTGTGCCACTGGCAACTAAGCCATTACGCACTGGGGGAATCAAATCGGCAGCCGTGGTTGGCAGCTCGTTGCGCTTCACTTTTTCGCGGATCATGGCATCGCGCTGGGCGGCTTGTTCCGGGTCGAGCATACAAATATAGCGGCCGGCATCGACAGCGGCATTGATGACTGCTCGCACATGGGGGTCGCGTTCAGTTTGATAAGTATCCAGCAGGCTGTCAGGGGACAGCCCTTTTAATACCAGATCCAGTTTCCAACTGAGGTTTACTGCATCGCGGAAACCGTGACACATGCCCTGACCGAAAAACGGTGGGGTCTGGTGCGCGGCATCGCCAGCCAGAAAGACATTACCCACCCGCCATTGTTCGGCAACCAGGCCGTGGAATCGGTACGTCGCAGCGCGCACAATCTTGTGTGGCACATCCTGCAACCAGGGTTTCAGCAAAGCGGCAACATTGTCTGGCTCCATCATGGCATCATCGTCTTCGCCGGGTTTGAGCATAAGCTCCCAGCGGCGGTGGTTGCCCCGGCCGGGCACTACGGTAGCCGGACGGTTGGGGTCACACATCATCACCGACAGCTGTTGAATGTCACAGTCATCCGGCAAGTTCGCGATAGGTGGGAACGTAACCGGCCCATCTACTTCTGCGTCAACCACGAGCCAGGGTTCTTCAAACTGCAGGTCGTCCAGTTTGACACCCAGTGCTTTGCGAACCTGACTGCGCGCGCCATCACAGGCAATGACATACTTAGCGCCCGCTGTGTATTTGTTACCGTCACATACGAGGGTCAGTGTTACGCTGGACTGGGTGCTGTGCAGATCAATCAGTTCGGTACCCAGTTTTACGTCGACATTCTCGAAACGCGAAAGGGCATTGCGCAGGTGATCTTCCAGCTCAGGCTGATAGAAAAAATAATCGTTAGACCAGCCAAACGGACGCGGTTTACCCGACGTTCCCATGTAGCGCAGTACGCCGTGGTCCGCCCCAACATGAAGGTGGCCTTCGGTGTCGCGCATGTCTGGCAGAATGGTGTGATGCAGGTCGATGTCCTGGAACAGGCGGACCATTTCGTGATCTAAATGCACCGCTCTGGGCAGTGGATACGGGTTCGCTTCGCGCTCGACAACCAGCACTTTCCAGCCTTGCTTACCCAGAAAATTGGCCGCAAGTGCCCCTACCGGCCCGCAGCCGATAATTGCAATATCATACATATGTGTGGCTCCTAAGCGGCGGTAGTCAGCAGTGACAGCGGCAGTTTGTAAGCGTCGCCGTCTTTCATAATCAGGCTGATATTCGCTTTGTTCTGCAGGATGGTGACGTCTTCAGTAGGATCGCCATCAATCAGCAGCAGGTCTGCCAGATAGCCGGTTTTAACCAGTCCCAGCTCGTCACCCATGCCCATGATTTCACCACCCAGTTGGGTTGCTGCGTGCAGGACTTCTTCTGGTGTGTAGTTGAAGTGCTGAACCCACAATTCCAAATCCCGGGCATTGCGGCCATTCGGGTTGAATGGGAAGCCGTAGTCGCCACCGGGTAGCAGTTTCATGCCGCCGGCTTTGAGTTTTGCCACCAGTTTAATCTGATGGGCCATCACATCAGCGGCGTCTTCCTTCATGTATGTCATGTCCATGTGCGGCGGCGGAGTTGCATCCAGCGTGGCCTGAACAATACCGATGGTAGGTGCAACAAACATGTTGTCTTTATTGGCGAGGAGCATGTCGATAGCTTCGTCATCTGCATAGGTGCAGTGATACAGCACGCGGAATCCGGCGCGAACACCCAGCTTAACGGCTTCCGCCGCGTGTGCGTGACCGGTTAACCAGACATCACTGGCTTTGGCTTGTTCGCCTGCGGCGAGGATTTCTTCTTCCGAGTACAGCAATTCGTGAGATGCGCCCGGTTTTAATGCGTTTTCGCCGGATATCAGGAATTTAACGGCTTTCGCGCCTATGTCTGCACATTCTTTCACAAAGGCTTTTACGCCCTCCGGGCCGTGCTCGTGCTTGTCGGCTTGCCCCGGATCCAGTTCTGAGTCATTAGGCGGCTCGCGTTCAACAGAGGAAGGAATAAGACGCGGACCCGGCAAGCCGCCGGTGGTTAAATGTTCGTTCAGGCTAATTTCGAGCTTCTTGCTGAGCGCGCCAGCGGAATAAGCGCTGGTAAAACCGTGATCCAGCAGAATGCGGGCATTGCGCGCAGCTGTCAGCGCCAGCTCTTCTGGCGGTAAGTACATACCCGGTACAAATTTTTCTACCGAGGTTGGCCAGGTTAGGTGAGCGTGAGCTTCCACCAGGCCAGGCATAAGCACCCGGCCATCGGCATTGATAATGCGGTCGCCACTGGCTGCAGTGATGTCGGATTCACTGACATCGGTGATACGGTTGCCTTCAACCGCGACTGAGCCGGGAAAAGGTTTGCGGCCGGTACCGTCGAAAATACGGGCATTTTTTATGATAGTTCGCATGAGATTGTCCCTGTTTACGTCTGGGCTATCGCTATTTTTGGCCGCAGGATATATTTGATCAAATATTTATTTTTTTGTTAAGTATAGGTAAAAACTATGGATTGGTATGACTGACCACAAAATCGACGAACGCCTGAGCGATAGGCGGTAGCTGTCGTTCTGCCATCCACAATAAACCGACTTTTCGCTGGAAGTTGATCCCTTCTATGCGCACTGCGCGCAGCGACCCGGCATGGATTTCGGTACTCACGAGTTCGTTTGGCAGAATGGTGATGTACTGGCTGTGCTTAACAATGGCTTTGGTCGACAAAATGGAGTCAGACAAAATGACATTGGCGGGGAGTCGGGCGTCACTGTTTATGAACAAGGCATCGATTTGTTTGCGAAAGCCGCCTACCGCGTCGGGAAGTACCCAGTGCATATCGGTGAGGTCGCTCAGCTGAACGGCGTCCCCCAGGTGCTCATTACCCGGCCCAACTATGACCGAAAACGGATCGCTGAGCACGGGTTGCTCCCGAAACTCTTCGTTCGACTCACGCATCCCCGACGTTACGATGGCTAAATCTATCTCATAGCTGCGCAACATGTTTTGCACAACGGCGTCGGGGCGTTCGAGAATGCGCAGCTTGAAACGTGGATGTTCAGCGGAAAAGCCGCCAATAAAGCGGCCCATGGTGGTAGACAGTGCCCCGGGCGTGCCGCCAATGGTTAATGGCCCGCCAATGTCTTCGGCGAGTAGCTGAATTTCTTCCTGGGCGCTGTGTAAGAGGCTTTCCACTGCGCGGGCTTTCATTTCCAGCGCAATCCCCGCCTGGGTTAACTCAATGCCCTGGCGGTTACGGGTAAACAGCGTGGTTTGCAGCACCCGCTCCAACTGATTAATGGCAACCGACACGGAAGGCTGCGAGAGGTGCTCGGCGCGAGCCGCTCCGCTAATGGTGCCTTCGCGGCAAACAGCTAAGAATAAACGTAGGGTGCGGGGGTCGATTCTCATTACCTGAATTCTCTTTGTATAGTCTGAAACTATATTAACAATAAAAATTATTATTTTATTTGTCACGTTATTCACGATATTTTTACAATCACGCTATAAAAAAGTAATGAATTCGAGCGAAGTATGATTAATCGACGTCAATTTCTGGCCATGGCCTCTGCAACGGTGAGTGCACCGTTGTTCGCAAAAAGCGGTAGTTCGGCAAGTGAAGCCGGGAAGCCGTTTCCGGACAACTTTTTCTGGGGAGCGGCCAGTGCGGGTCACCAGGTTGAGGGTAACAATGTCAATTCAGACATTTGGTTGCTGGAACATGTAAAGCCTACCTTATTCAAGGAGCCGTCCGGTGACGCCTGTAACAGCTTTATGTTGTGGGAACAGGACCTCGACTTGTGTAAGACACTGGGATTCAGCGCATATCGCTTTTCCATTGAATGGGCCCGTATCCAGCCAGAACCCGGTCTGTATTCCCAGGCCATGATCGACCATTACAAACGCATAATCGAAGGCTGTCATAAGCGCAATCTCATTCCGCTGGTCAGCTTTAACCACTTTGCCAGTCCGGTATGGTTTGCCGCCCAAGGGGGTTGGACGAACAAGCAGGCACCGGCATTGTTTGCCGATTACTGTTCCAAAGTCGCAGCGCAACTGGCCGATGGCATTGGCTATGCGGTCACGTTCAATGAGCCGAACCTGTTGCGGTTATTAAAAGTGCTGGGTGTGCCTGATTTTGTTTGGGACATGCAGGACAAGATGCTGACAGCCGCCGCGAAAGCGGTAAACAGCGAGTATTTTTGTGGCTTGAATTCGGCGCGATTAGGCGACCTGGACACCATCAATGAGCAATTGCTAATAGGTCATAAGCTGGCCCGTGAGGCTATTAAGGCGCAGCGCAGTAATCTGGATGTCGGCTTTACTTTGGCAATGCTGGATGACCAGTCCAAAGGCGGTGACGCCATGCGCGACAAAATGCGCGACTACAATTACGGCGCCTGGTTAGCGGTTGATGAAACCGATTTTATCGGGGTGCAAAACTACGAACGCGTAGAGTGGGGGCCGGATGGCAAATTACCTATTCCTGCGACTGCGCAGCTCAATCACTCTGGCCATTGGGTAGAACCCACGTCGCTGGCAAACTGTGTGCAGTACACCTACGACAAAACCAAAAAGCCGATTGTAGTGACAGAGCACGGTATTGGCACGGAAGACGACAAACAGCGAGCCTGGTTTATTCGCGAGTCTCTGCGCAACCTGCAACACACTATCGAAGGTGGTGTGCCGGTGAAAGGGTATATTCACTGGACGCTGCTGGACAATTACGAATGGATCAGCGGTTATGACGAGCACTTTGGCTTGCACACCGTCGATCGCAACACCTTTGAGCGTAAGGCTAAGCCGAGCGCTCATGAATATGCGGCCATTGTGAAACGAAACCGCGTATAAAAGTAGCGGCGGGGAAAAGTGCCCTTTCCCCGTCGCTGCGCCCTTTGGGTTTGTCAGCTTAATAACGATAGGTATAGCTGATCCCCATCATACACTCCGCCAGTGAGTCATCTTCATAGCCGTCTTTGGCCGGTTCAAAATCATCATAATTAACCGCAAATGTCACTTCAGAGCGGCGTGATACATTCCAGATACCGCCAACCGATGCATTTACCGCATTGTCCTGAGCAAAGTCTTTCAACTCGCGGTACTCTGCCTGAGCAAACAATGTGAGTTTCGGATGCACCTGGTACAACATACCGCCATTGGCGCGCACTTCGCTGCGATTGTCGCGCTCGTCTTCTATCCATGACACGTAATGCGCGCCAAAGGTGAAGGCGAACTGAGAAGAGAGGCTGTACTTGCCGGCGAATCCCGCGCCAACAGCAAAGCTATCGCCAAATTCTTCAGACTCGTAGAAGCCCATTAGGCCGCCTTCTGCCACCAGTTCCAGGTTGGGCTGATTACCGCTGTCAAACGCGTTAAACCGATAGCGCACACCCAGCGGGCCAATGGTGACATCATCTGTTACACCATAAGCAAACGCCAACAGCGGCGTTGTGATACTCTCACCATTGTGCGACTCACCATAGCCTGCACCCGCAGTAACTACGGCCTCTTCATGCTGTAATACCAATGAACGAGTGACCGGGTTAGGATCGCTGTAAACCTGTTCTGCCATTGCGCTTGGCACAAGCAGGAATAAACAACAGCTCAATACTGATTTCTTCATGTGATGTTCCTATTAAAGTAATACGTTGAAATCAGTTTGCACCCGCTGCGGTAAAGCGGGGGTGAAATAGCAACAAGAAGATAAAGGAATACGGTACGTAATGGTGAATTCATCCATACCCTTAACACGTCAACGCGCCGGTGGACTGGCAGCCTTTGTGTGCGCGTTGTGCTATGTGGTGGGGTTGGTGATGATCCTGGCGGTAATGCCGGATATCAATACTGATGCCGATGAACGCCTGAACGCCATTCTGGGGCACAGTCGGTTGATCCAGTTGTGGTACCTGATTATTTTTGTGCTGTTCGGCATCGCGCTGTTGGTGCTTAATCGCAGCCTGTATCAGCCCGCGTATCAGCAATCCGGGCATTTTCAGCTGCTGGGCGCTTTACTGGGTTATATGTGGGCGGCCTATGTGTTTGCCAGTGGCCTGATTGCGGTGCTCACAATTCAATACTTAATCATGCAACCAGTTGAGCAGGTCGAGCGAATCTGGCCAGCTATTTTTGCCATTCAGATGGGGCTTGGCGACGGCGTCGAATGGGTCGGCGGCATTTGGATGCTCATGGTGAATATGAGCATGCTGCGCTATAACATGGCGCCGAACATGGTCGTGCGCTTTGGTATGATGGTAGGCGCGATTGGCGCTCTGACCCTGGTACCGGCACTCGCCATCGCCGGACTGCTATTTGGCTTACTGCAAATTGTCTGGTTCTGCTGGCTTGGCAGTCTGTTGTTGCGAGGTAAGTTACAGAGTCACTCTGCTTATACCGCCTCGTCTTCAGCCATGCGCGGGGTTAACACCACCAGATAGCACGTTTCGGTCTGCTGAAAATCGATATCCCACTGCATCACATTAGCAATCCGCTTAACCAGATACTGGCCGTGCCCCAAGCCCTGGTAGTAGGGGCGGTTCTGGGTATCGGCGAGGGGGTTTTCAAATACCCATTGGCCGTCTGCCAGGCTAATGGTCATGCCTTTGCCACCGCCGTGATACACCCCGTTGTTTACCAGGTTCTGACACAGCAAAGTTATCAGATAGGCGTTACCCACTACCTTTGCATTGTCATCGACTTTCAACTCGGCATCGAACATGAGTTCCGGATGGACATGGTGAATGGCTAACAATACCCGTTCGAGCACCGGCATGACGGCAACGGCACCGAATTGCAGGTTTTCTTTTCTGGCCAGCGCCAGCAGCACTTCCACGGTTTGTTGCAGGGTGTTAGTCGCCTGCTCTAACAACTGGCGCTCGGTATCATTGGCAACGGTTTCAGGATGAATAGCCAGGGTATTTTTTAACAGTGTAATAGGCGTACGCAGCTCATGACTGACGTCGTGCGTAAAATCACGCTCCCGCTGCCAGGCGTCCTGCAACGCCGAGTAGGTAGTGGTAAACGTGGTGGCCAGGGTGCCGATTTCATCCTGGCGTTCGGTACCGGCAATGGTGCAAGGTGCGTCAGGGGCCTGGGTTTTCACTGACTCGGCCAGTGCTTGCAGCGGTTTAGCCAGCCGGGATGCCAGAAACCAGGTACTTAAAATAGCCAGTATCATAGCTGCTGTAGAGGCGCTGAATAAGAAGACGCTGAACACGTCGGTAAAACTCGATAACGGGGTCAGTGCGGAGGCTTGCATACGCACGCCACCGGCAGGTAATCCGTCGGTAAAAAAGGCTTTGAAATACGCGGCATCGTCGGCTTGTCGGCTCACCATCATGTTGTTGTCGATAGCTGCCGGCCCCCAGTTTTTATCGCTGGGAATCTCACTTAATGAAAACGCCGAGGAAGACAGCGCTGTAACGGTTTTCTGGCTGAGCCAGTGTTGCTCCAAGCGCTGTATTTCCTGATCCAGCAGGTGCGACGCCACAATGTCTTCGGTAACGTCTACAAACAATACGCTCAGGCGGGTGTAGAACAGATTGATCACCAGCACCAGGCTGCCAAACGCAATAAACAACTGCGCCTGAATACCATTAAGCTTCATGGTCGAGCCCTGTTAATTTGTAGCCGATATTGCTAATGGTGGCGAGTAGCGGCTGGCCGCTGGCTTTTTCGAGGGCTTTTCGCAGGCTGTACATGTGCGATTTCAGGGCGTTACTTTCCGGCGGCTCATCGCCCCAGATATGGGTGATAAGGTCGCTGCGGCTGACCGGGTAGGGGTACTCCATCAGCAACTTGTGCAGAATACTAAAACCCACACCGGTTACCGTTACCGGCTGCTGTTGCCACTGTACGGTTTTGGCGCGCGTATCCAGAGTAAGATGTCCTTCGCTCACCTGGGTGTTGGTGTGTAACTGTGGACGCCTCGCCAGTGCTTCGACCCGTAGTGCCAGTTCGCGAAAATCAAACGGCTTGGTGAGGTAATCGTCTGCGCCCTGGCCAAAGCCTTTTGCCTTGTCGGTAAAGGCATCACGGGCAGTAAGCATGAGCACAGGAGTCACCCGGGTAGCGTGTTGTTTTATGTGCTGACACACATCCAGACCATCCATATCAGGCAGGTTTAAGTCGAGAATGATCACGTCGACCTGTTGTGACTGAGCGAGATCGATACCTTGCTGGCCGGTGGAAGCAAAATCAACCTGCCACTTCAGCCCTTCCAGAAAGCCCACAACCTGTTTGGCAATGGCCAGATTGTCCTCTACCAACAATACGCTTATCGACTTATTCATGCTGTTTGCCCTTACGTGGTCCCTGCCAGGCTGACGCTATCAAACCTCGGCATAGTGAACAAGGTGAAAAGTGTAAGCGAGATAGGGTGAAATCAGGGTGAAGCGGTTGCGAGCGATATAAAAAAGCGCGCACAAAGTGGTCTCTGACCTTGTATTTATAAAAGGGTATTCTACGCTTTTAAGTAGTGTTTCAGGTATTCAGAATTCGCCGTGACGACCTATCTTTATATTGGAAGTAGCACAGAAAAGCAGGATGTTGAGCAGCAGGCTGAGCGACTGGCCAGGGTATACCCCTACGACATCATGGTGCGAGAACCTAATGCAGACCCGGGAGCTAAACCCAAGCTGGACCGCTTGTTGAAGCGGTTGCGACAAGGTGACCGGCTAATCATAAAAGACGTATCGCGCCTGGGGCGAAGTATTATTCAGGCCGCCAGGGTGGCAATGGATCTGAAAGCCCGCGGTGTGTTGCTGGTGGTCGATAACCTCGAGTCGCTGTGCAACCCTACGCTTAGTGTGTTCACATTGATTGAATGTGCGGCACAAATGGACCGCGACCTGCTAAAAGACCGTCAGGCCATTGGTATTGCGAAGGCCCGGGCGGCAGGCAAATACAAAGGCCGCAAGGCGATACCGGCGAAGCTGGTTAAAAAAGCCCAGTCGTTAATTGCCAAGGGCATGAAGAAAAAAGACGTTGCATCCACACTTAACATTGGTGAGTCCACACTCTACAAGTATCTGGCGATGGCCAGGCAGAAAGAGTCCTAACCAATGGCACAGCAGCCTGCGTTGCGGGTTGTGTTGGCTTCCTTTTGATGTAAATCAGTGCCCGGGTCGCACGGGCCTGATAGCGTAGTACTCAGGGAAGGCTTTTCGTTTTTCTGCTTTGCATTTTACCACTTACTTTTTATGCACCTTCCCCGGGAGCACTGTAATGAGTAAAACCAATGCGTCATATCATGCACAATCCGGCGACGAGGTCCTCCAGGCATTGTCGTCGCGTTCATCGGGCTTAACCGACGACGAAGTCTCAGCACGTCTGCAGAAGTACGGACCCAATAAACTGCCCCAGGCCCCGCAACCCGGCACGTTCACCCGGTTTATCAAACAATTCGCCAACCTGCTGGTTATTGTACTTATCGTAGCCGGTGTCCTGACGGCACTGCTGCAGCACTGGATAGACACGTTTGTCATCTTTGGCGTGGTCATTGTTAACGCCATTATTGGTGTGATTCAGGAGGGCAAAGCGGAAAAGGCCATGGACTCCATTCGCAACATGCTGGCACTGAAGGCCGCGGTAATTCGAAACGGCAAGCGCCGCACGCTAGAAGGCGACAACCTGGTACCGGGTGACATCGTGTTGCTGGAAGCGGGTGACAAAGTGCCCGCAGATTTGCGCCTGCTGCGCAGCCATGGACTGGCCATCCAGGAAAGCCTGCTAACCGGCGAGTCGTTACCGGTTGAAAAACACACCAAGGCGGTATCGGAAGACGCCGGACTGGGGGACCGGGAATGCCTCGCATTCAGTGGCACCAGCGTTACAGCCGGGCAGGGCATGGGTGTGGTAATTGCCACCGGCGCTACTACTGAAATCGGCCGTATTGGCGGCTTGCTTTCTGAAGTGCAAAAGCTGACTACACCGCTGGTGGAACAAATGGATGTGCTGGCAAAGTGGATTACCGGCATTATTCTGGCCATTGCCGTGGTGCTGTTGCTGGTGGGGACCTGGATTCTGGAACAACCTTTTACCGAGTTGTTCCTGGCCGTGGTGGGCTTGTCGGTCGCAGCCATTCCTGAGGGCTTACCTGCCGTACTGACCATTACCCTGGCAGTAGGTGTGCAGTCGATGGCTAAACGCAATGCGATTGTACGGGTGTTGCCCGCTATTGAAACACTGGGCTCTGTGTCGGTTATTTGCTCAGACAAAACCGGCACTTTTACCCGCAATGAAATGATGGTGGTCAGCGCGGTGACCCAAGATGCGCATTTTGAGGTTGATGGTGAAGGGTATGCGCCGGTTGGTGACATCCTGTTAGACGGTGAACCTACGGCGCCACAACAGCATCCGGTACTGCGCGATATGGCCCGATTAAGTGCCTTGTGTAACGACGCGGAAATACACTCTAAATCAGGCCAGTGGGGCATAGAAGGCGATCCCATGGAAGCGGCCTTGCTGTCGTTCGCGGGAAAGGTAACGATGCCGGATGGCGGTGATTTTCGTCACGACTGGCCGCGTACCGATGTCTTGCCTTTTGATTCTGCCAGGCAGTTTATGGCAACGTTGAATCACAACCACAATGGCTCCGGGTTAGTGCTCGTAAAAGGCGCGCCAGAGGTGATCCTCAAACGCTGTGGGTCGGTGCTCAGCGGCGATGGCAGCCACAGTGATTTAGTTCCTGAGGCCTGGCTGGACAAAGCTGAGGCGTTGGCCAGACAAGGGCAGCGCGTACTGGCATTGGCCGGTAAGCAGGTGTCTGCGGAGCATACTGTGCTGGCGGCGCAAGATGTCGATAACGGACTGTGCTTACTGGGTTTAGTGGGGTTAATTGCCCCGCCGCGGCAGGAGGCGATTGAGGCGGTGAAAACCTGTCGTGCCGCGCGGATTCAGGTCAAGATGATCACTGGTGACCACGCTGTAACCGCGCAGGCAATAGGCAAGCAACTCGGGCTGGCGCACGGCAGTGTATTAACCGGCACGCAACTGGATGCGCTGTCTGACGATGAACTGAAACAGGCCGTGCAAACCACGGATATCTTTGCCCGGACTACACCGGAGCACAAGTTGCGTCTGGTGATGGCACTACAATCTCTTGGGTTAACCGTATCCATGACCGGTGACGGTGTAAACGACGCGCCTTCGCTGAAACGGGCTGATGCCGGTGTTGCCATGGGGCTGAAGGGCAGTGAGGCGGCCAAGGAAGCGGCGGAAGTGGTGCTGGCCGACGATAACTTTGCCTCCATTGCGGCGGCAGTTGAACAGGGCAGAACGGTTTACGCTAATATCAAAAAGGTCGTGAGCTGGACGCTGCCTACCAACGCCGGTGAAGCACTGACAATTATTGTTGCCATGCTGGCTGGCTTGCCGTACCCCATCACGCCGGTGCAGATTTTGTGGGTCAATATGATCACAGCGGTCACATTGGGTATGGCACTAGCGTTTGAACCCACCGACAAGGACACCATGAAAAAACCACCGCGTCCGCGAGGGCAGGCACTGATTCAGCCCGCGCTGGTGTGGCAGATTATGCTGGTTGGCAGCCTGTTTTTCCTGGCGGTGTTCAGTATTTATCAGTACGCCATCGAGGCCGGACATGAAGTGGAATACGCGCGCACTCAGGCAATGAACATGCTGGTTGGACTCGAAATCTTCTACCTGTTTTTCATTCGTACCATGCACCGCAGGTCCATTAGTTTGTCGGGTATCCGAGGAACCAGGGTCGTATGGTCGGCGGTTGGGTTTGTGGTCATTGCTCAACTGGCTATTTGCTACATTCCTGTATTGCAAACGGTGTTTGGCACTCGCGCGCCAGATATCACCGACAACTTACTGATTGTGTTAACGGGTATCGTGATGTTGATCGTACTCGAAATGGAAAAAGTGATCAGACTCAACGTGTATGCGAGGGTAAAAAAGTGACCGCCGCCTAGAGACAACCCGGCTGTTTATCTGGCAGACTAGCCTGAGGCGAGTTAAAAAGAACAAACGGATAGGTGACAGGCAGTATGACGCAACGTCCATTACTCAGGCATATTCGCGACCACAAAGCACTGTTCCTGGAAATTGCCCGCTTGCGTGACCGCGCAGTGGGTGAACTGGGACTGACAAACTACGAATTTCACAAAACCCCGAAATTCATTAGCAGCACGGGCGAACGGCTCACCATTGAACCTGAGCGCAGTATTATTCTGCCCACTACCGACCTGTTGCGGGGTGTGAAGTCAAAACTAGTTCGTGCGATTGACGGATTTTCCATTGTGCCGCACAGCGACTGTGGCTATCGCTACCCCACGGCAGCACTGGCCGGTAAAGACGCGCCGTTCATCAAACGACTGCGTTCGGAGTACTTCCACCGGGTCGACGAAGATCGCAGTATCTGCCGTCCGGTGAATTTGTCGTTTGGCATTAAAAGCCGGGGCAAGGCCGATAACCGCCAGGAGTATGAAGTCTGGGTGCCCGAAGAATTACTAGAGGAAGATCCAGCTCCGTTGCTGGTGAATCAATACGGTGAGGACTTGCCGGACGATGTCCGTCACTTTGCTCAGCAACCGGCGTTAATTCACGGTTGGATGGGGGTGAAACGCGCTGCGTTTGAAGCGTTATTCCGGCCACCAGCGGCAATGGGGGATTTGCTGTTGTGTGTCGGCATGTCGGTAGACGCCTATAACATTGGTGCACGCCCCGATTTGTCGTTTTCGCCAGAGGCAGACAGTTCTATCGCCGTCAGTAACGCCGAACTGGAGTGGGAGATCATGGGCTACTATGCCCCGATTGGCGCGCATTTCGATCATGACACCCTGTGGGCTGCTATTAACCACACGCTGGAAGCGATTGGTGAGCCGCTCAATACTCTGTATGCCAATGACATCATTCCGATTATGGAAAGTAAGACTGAGCGTATCCTCAGTACTATTGAAGCACATGGGGCTACGCCAGAGGATATTCAGCGATTGAATCTGCGGCCGTGGGAGTTCCTGCAAACCAGCAGTGAGCACCGGGTTAAAAGCCAGGACCCTAATCGCAAAGTGAACTTCCTCGGACGTCTGAACCGGCTGTTCTACCAACCGGAACACCAGTTGCCATCGATACAGTCCCTGCACGACCTGATCGCCGACAGCTAGCGCAAAGCGTTAGCCTGTCTTGCGCGGCAACGTGTCTGCCGATAGCGGGTTGACAGTGTAACCAGGCCCTGTGCTATACAAACAAAACTAACAAAAACGATAAATAAACAATAAGACAGAAAGGTAGCCTCATGCAGACTATGTTTACCCGGCAACTGGGTCGTATGCGACAGGGATTCGTACACCTCACACTATTGGCGGGACTTCTTTTTACCCACCACGCCCTGGCCAGCGAAGCAGACCAGGCATTTGAATCGCTCTACAAGGAAGAGTGGCAAAAACGACAGCTACAATATGCGGTAGATGAAAATGCCGACGTGAGTCGCATACCGGTGAAGCTACCCACCGTGCATGCACAAGCTCAAGCTGAACGGTTAGCCTACTGGGAGTCGGTGCTAAGCAAGCTCGATGGGATTTCGCTGAACGATCTGACAGACGAAAACCAAATCAACTACCGGGTATTTAAATTTCAGATTCAAAGCCTGATCAACGACCAGAAATTCAAACTCTATGAAAAGCCGCTGACCGGCGATACCTCTTTCTGGGGCGATTTGACCTACATGCCAAAAGGGCAGTTTCTCAGTCAGCAGGATTACCAAAACTACCTGTTGTGGCTGGCCGATATACCGCGTTACTTTGAAGAGCAAATCACTAACATGCGAGCGGGTCTGGCCCGAGGTTTTACGCCACCGGCAATTGCGCTGGTGGGACGGGATGCGACAGCCGCTTCTGTAGCGAATGCGGCACCCAAAGACACCATCTACTTTAAGCCATTTTCCGCGTTTCCGGCGACGTTCTCTGATGAACTAAAACAAACTCTGTCGGCAGAGGCCGAAAAGGTGATTCGGTCGTCGGTAATCCCAGCTTATCAGCAACTGCTTACTTTCCTTGCCGACACTTATATTCCGGGAGCCGTGACCGAGCTGGATGCCTTCTCGTTGCCCAATGGACGCGATTTTTATCAGTCGCAAATTTTCAAATACACTACGTTAACCCTGTCGCCAGAAGAGATTCATGAGATTGGCCTGGGCGAAGTGCGAAAAATAAAAGCCCGTATGCACGACATAATGCGAGAAGTCGAATTCGACGGGGATTTGTCGGCCTTTCTGACCTTTCTGCGCACTGACCCGCAATTCTATGTCACCACACCACAGGCCCTGCTGGACCGTGCAGCCTGGACCGCGAAGGAATTTGATGCGGTAGCCAAAAACTGGTTCGGTCGCTTGCCTCGCAGCCGGTTCGCCATTATTCCGGTACCCGACGATATCGCCCCCTATTACACTGCCGGTCGCGGTGGTCCGGGTATGTATCTGGTCAATACCTATGATTTGCCATCGCGCCCGCTGTATTCGCTGCCTGCGCTGACCCTACACGAATCAGCGCCTGGTCATGCATTCCAGATGCCGCTGGCTGCTGAGAATGAAGACATACCGGCGTTCCGACGCAACACTTATATCTCAGCTTACGGTGAAGGCTGGGCGCTTTACTCTGAAAAACTGGGTGAAGAAATGGGTATGTACCATACGCCTTATGAAATCTTCGGCATGCTGAGCTATCAAATGTGGCGGGCTGCGCGACTGGTGGTGGATACGGGGATTCACGCCAAAGGCTGGAGCAGCAAACAGGCGCAGGATTTTATGAAGAATAATACGGCTCTGTCAGTGCATGAAGTGACCACCGAAGTGGACCGCTACATTGCCTGGCCAGGGCAGGCACTGTCTTATTATTTGGGACAAATGAAAATTGAGGCGCTGCGAGCCAAGGCTGAGAAAGCGCTTGGAAGCAAGTTCGATATTCGCGCTTTCCACGATACTGTGCTGCAACTCGGTTCTGTGCCGTTGTCAGTGTTGGAAGCCCGCATTGAGCGCTTTATTGCAGAAGGCGGTCCGTCGCCGTATAGCAATCTTTAATTGATCACATTGACCGGGTGGGCTGATGTAGCCCACTCATGGTAAAGATCAGCGGCGTAAACCACCACTCCTACCGATTTGCCAAATACATCCAGCCTCACCGGTTCATTCTGTTTAATGTGCAGTTCCATTCAGGCAGCTTACTGCCTTAATAGCCCTCGGATAACACCTAAATAAGTCAGACACATCTTTGCTTACACATTGGGCATTGTAGTCGTTGGAATGTGCCGTTAACGTTGATTGACTCCTCTGAATGGTAAAAGCATACGGACTATGAACCAGTTAATACGAGACGACAGCCCCGCACCGATTTGGCATCAGTTGCTGGCGTTGTTTGCGCTAACGGTTGTGACTCAAATGAGCAACATTGCGTTTCAGAAGCTTGCTAACAATGAACCGTTTTTGCCAACGGTTTTGCCGGGTCTGCTTTTTCTGTCGGTACTCACATTACCGTCCTTGTTCATTGGCCTGACGTTAGGCCGTAAAGTCGGGCTTGGGCTCATTAACCGTAAAACCCTTGAAGAGGGTCGTATCGGCGGCGGTTTGCGATTCGCGGTAATAGCGGCAATTCCATTGGGACTCTGTATGCTTGCATTACGTTGGTTGCTGGCTGATAGCTTACCCGCAGAGTTGCCCGCGTATGGATTTCGAGGCCCGGTGGGCGGACTACTGGTTAGCGCCGGCGCGGCGATAGGCGAAGAGATTTGGTTCCGTTTTGGCTTGATGACCCTGCTGTTATATATCGCAAGCAAAATGCGCCACTCTGCGCTGGACACCCACACAATACCGATCATTATTATTCTGGTGGTTGGATTCGGATTTGGTCTGGCGCATATCCCCAGCGTAGTTGCGTACGGTGCTAATACCTCATTTGCGGTATGGGCTACCATTGGCGGGAATGTCGCGGTTGCGGTGCTATACGGCTGGTGTTACTGGCGTTATGGTTTGTTATCTGCCATTACGGCGCATTTTAGTGTTGATGTGGTATTACACGTGCTGCCAGCGCTCATGTAACGAGCAGCTGGCGTATGTGCACATCCTGGCGCTACAGGGCTTTCTTGGTTGGGAATACCACATTCGCAAAAATCAGACCCGCCACCAATGACATAAAGATCAAAAATACGTCCTGGCCCAAATGGTCGACATTCACAAAGTCCTGCCCGGAAATAAACGAATTCAGGCCAATGTAGGTTTTCGAGCCTGGTACCAGCACAATCAGGCCATGCATGGCGACAATGGTGGCTGGCTGATTAGCGATGCGGGTAAAGGCATTCGCCAGAATACCCAGCGAGAATGCGCCTACGAAACTACCTATGCTTTGAGGCAGATAGTCAGACGCCAGTGCTGTGCTGCTGTAGGCCAGTAGGGCAGAAGCCAGCGCCCATGGAATGTGTTTGGGACGGGTTTTAAATATTGCCACCAGGCCAAAACACAGCACAATGACCGCCAGCCAGGTCGACCAGTAGGGCAGTGAGGCGGCAGGGTTATAGGTGTTTTCGCCAAACACACTAAAGCCGGTCGCCACCCCCAGGTAAGCACCAAAATACAATTTAAATAACTGCATTAATGCGTCCATGACCCGGGCCGTGCCCGATACCATGTTACGCGACGACAATTCGGCCAGGCCCATGGTAAGCGCGAGGCCGGGCACAAAAATGATCACCGAGGACAAGATCGTCAGCGGAATGTTCATCCCCGGGTCGAAATGCCGGCTAAACGCACAGGCCAAAAAGGCAACAAAATAGGCCGCTACAGGCTCCATCATCAGTGCAACGCGCTTGGAGCGTTCAGACCACAGCACCCAAAAATACACCACCAGACCCAGAATGGCCGACCAGTACATTTCAGACCAGCTGCCGCCCATCAACAGGGAGAACGCCCCGGTTGAGATACCGTAAGAGAAGCCGGTAACCCATTTGCCATAGGGGCTCGGCATGGCATCGATTTCGCTGAGCTGTTTGTCGGCTTCTGACAGGGTCAGCTGGCCGGTGAGCAACTGATTGGCAAGCTCATCGGTGCGGGACAGAGAATTTAAATCCAGCTCGCCAGGATCAAGTCGTGCCGCATGACTGTATTCGTCTTCGTGACGGTCACTCCAGATAACCACCGACAGGGATGTGGGGGTTGAAATAAATGAGGCATGTACGCCTAAGTAGCGCGCTACCTCATTCAGATAGGCTTCAAGGCGAAACGCTGGAGTACCGTATTTGTGCAGCATTTTTCCCAGTTTCAATATGAAACGGCGGATTTGAATAAATTCTTTGGTATCCAACGGTTAACTCTGCTTTAAGATAGACTGGCTGACGAGGGGCTAAATTACCATGGTGGGCAATAGAGCGGAACCTTTACCGCAAATAAGCACCTAAAACCTTATAACTTCAGCTAAGACTACCGGAGGGGGTATGAAAAAATCGCTGTTAGTGGCTTTCAGCATATTACTGTTGTCTGCCTGCACAACAACGCGACTCAGTGATGAGGCAATGGGGACTTTAATTGAAGACTTTATCGCTTCTGAGCAAATTGAGAACCGACATTCGGTGTCTGCCTTCACGCTGGACAGCTACGGTGAGTTAAATGACGAGTATGTGATTTTTCGCAGTGCGCCTATGCGCCACTATTTGATTAAGCTGGCGCCGCGCTGTTCCGAGCTGAGCTTTTCCATGGGGCTGGTGCTGCATAGGCGTTTTGGCAACACCCTGAGTGAAGGACTGGACTATGTGTATGTGCCGGATTCACTGCCATTTAAGTGTTTTATTAACAAAATATACCCGTTGACCAAGGCGCAGCACGATGCGCTCAGAAACAACATTAAAGCCGAAATAACCGAACTGAAGCTGAAGGAAGAACACGCCTCCGACAGCGAAACGCCGGAACCTGCCGCAGAATAAGCTGTAACAAATTGTGGCAAACCCTTGAAGTTAATGCAGTAACAGCCCATGTTAACAGTATTCTTGTTAACAATGGGCTCACTGCTGAACCGCTATGCGTAAATTAATCGACGCCATTCTCACCCCGGCCAAACAGGCCAGGACGCTGGGTGCCAACCAATGGCAGCGCTGGTTCTTGCAATCAGAGCATCGCTTTACTATCACCGGATTGAGTCGCAGCGGCAAGTCCATGCTGTTTACCAGCCTGATGACCGTGCTGAAATACCGTAGCGAAGAACAGTACCAGTGCTTGCCGTTACTGCGTTACTTGCCCATGGAGCTGGTTGACCAAATGTGGCTGGAGCCGCTGAACGACCTGCCCATGTTTCCGGTTGAACAACACATTGAAGATCTCGCGGCAGGGCAGTGGCCGCCTGCCACGGAGTCGGTGGCCGGGTTTAAACTGATAGTGCGTCTGCGTCAGGCGCACCAACTGAAAAGATACCTGTTGCCTTATACCGATGTGGTGTTTGAGTTTATTGACTATCCGGGAGAGTGGCTGACTGATTTGCCTATGCTGGGCAAAACCTACACGCAGTGGTCAGATTCGGCGTGGGCGCAACAAATGAATGCGCCTCAGCAGCGGTATGCAAAAAGCTGGCATGACTGTGTGAATGCCTTTGACTTCGAGCAGCCGCCTACCTCAGAAAACGTTCAGCAACTGGTGAATGCCTATCGACGTTATTTGCAGGAAGCCAAGTCGAAGGGGATTTCCATGTTGCAACCGGGCAGCTTTTTGATTCCTGGTTCTGGTTTTGATTTCACCCAACAGGGCTTTACACCACTGCCTTCACGTATCAGTAGTGATGTGGCGAGCCCCTGGACCCAATGTTTTACGCAACATTTCGAGGCGTTTAAACACCAATGGCTCGACAAGTTAAAGAAAGACACCTTTCGCCAGACCGATAAGCAAATCATACTGGTGGACTTGTTTGAAGGCTTGAATCACAGTCGCAGCCACCTTTATCAGCTGCGCGAAACCCTCAGCCATTTGGCCGACACCTTTGTGTATGGCAACGAAAACTGGTTTAAACGCCATGTTCTGCAGCAGCAAGGTATTGCCAAGGTGGCCTTTGTGGCAACCAAGGCGGACCTGGTGCCTGTTGGGCAACGTGTCGCATTATTGTCATTATTAAAAGACGTGACCCGCGGTGCAACGGCCCGATTCAAGGACGGCGAAGTTCAGTTTGAGCATTTTCTGGTATCGGCCATACAGGCTACCGATGAAGGCAGTCACGACAATGCCCTGCGCTATATGAATGACGAAGGGCGTTATATGGAAGCTGAATTTGAAGCGCTGCCGCCTGACTTAAAATCCATGCCCGAAGACGAACATTACCCGGTGTTACCGGCTGCGGTACCCCCTGATTATCTGGCGCGTATGCTCAATGGCAAGGGGCTCGACCGTTTATTGCAATTCTTATTGGAGAAGTAGCCATGAAGACCACCGACGACTCTCCCTACCGGGCGAAGATTCAGCAAACTGAGATCAAGACCCAGCGACCGGATCACGCCATGCCGGTAAAACAAGAGCAGGACGACTGGCAACCGGCGCATGCGCAGCAAACCGGGTTGTCGGCCAAGTGGTGGGTGCTACTGTCTGGGGCCGCTTGTTTTGTCGGATTCAGTGTTTTTGAGGCGATTGCCTTTATTGATACCCATTTTGCGACTGCCCCTGTTTCTACATCAATACTGGCGGTGTTGCTAAGTGCTTTCGTTGGTAGTCTGTGTTGGTTAACGGGCAGTGAATACCGCGGCTATCGACGGGTTAACACCTTTCTGGAAAAGCGTCCGGTAAAAGCGGAACTGGTTGGACTGAGTCAACCCGAACAGGTTATAAAACAGCTCGATAACTATGCCGCGTACTTCAGCCCAGGCAGCTATGCCGAGCGCTGCTATCGCCGGTTTAAATCTATGCGGCAGGCCGACCATTCCGTTGACGACTTACTCAATTTGTATCAGCAGTACGTGGTAGTGCCGGTTCGGAAAAAGGCGAACGAGGTCATTAAAAAAGAGGCAATGGCCAGTGGCAGCATGGCGTTTATTAGCCCGAATCACCTGATTCAGACCTTGTTACTGTTGTGGATCAGCGTGCGCACGATTAAGCGCGTCTCTCAGGTTTATGGGCTGCGACCGGCAACGACCGGGAACTGGAAGTTGATGAAGATACTGGCACAAAATCTTGCTGCGCAAAGCTTGTTTGATTTGGCCACCGATGAAATGACGAATCAGTTGAGCGGCTCTCTGGCTGCCAAGCTGGTGGAGAATTCCGCTGAGGCTGTGGCTGCCAGTGCACTGAACGTGCGATTAGGCAAAGCGCTGGTGAAATTACTGGACGACCCCAGTGAAGATAAAAAACTGGGAGACTATCGGTAAAACTGACACATTAATCGTATAGGCTATTGTGATAAGGAACCTCGCCGCCATGATGAACTCATAGTTTCCGTATATGCGTCATTAAACGAACAGGCAGGCGCCCCGCAAGGGACAAGGATAATAAAAAGAGAAAAACCATGATAACAAGACGACAGTTTACTGTAGCCCTTGGTACGCTTGCAGCAGCAGGTGTGACCGGCGGGCTTTTTCGACATCCCAAAGCCTGGGCTGAGCCTATGGCGACCAAAACTACGACGGGCTATGGCCAGCTAATCGACGACCCCAAAGGCATACTGTCTTTGCCCAAGGGATTCACCTACGATGTGCTCTCTTCGTTTGGCGAACTCATGAACGACGGTAATCGCGTACCGGATCGCGCAGACGGCATGGGCTGCATTGCACTGGACGATGAGCACGTGGCGTTAGTTCGAAATCACGAGTTGCAACCAAAGCATGTCGCCGAGTTTGGCCTGGGACAGCCATCACCGCTGAAAACACCCAAAGCTTATGACAGCAACGACAAGGGCGAAGCCCTTCCGGGAGGGACCTCTACCATTGTCGTGAATACCAAAACCGGCAAGAAGGTAAAAGAATACCTGAGTTTAACCGGCACGATTCGCAATTGCTCTGGCGGTATTACCCCCTGGGGCAGTTGGCTAACCTGTGAAGAGAGCGTAGATAAACCGTCTTCGGCGAATAGCCAATACCACGGCTACGTATTTGAAGTAGCTGGCAATGCAGAAGGGCTGGTGGAGCCGAAACCGATCAAGGCGCTGGGGCGCTTTAATCATGAGGCTGTGTGTGTCGACCCCGACACAGGGATTGTTTATTTAACCGAAGATCGCGGTGACAGTTTGTTATACCGACTGGTGCCGAATGAATACGGCAACTTGCATGCGGGCGGTCAACTGCAGGCCCTGGCTGTGAAAGGCTACCCCAAATTCGACACGCGCAACTGGCAGAAGCAGGAAATGCCAGTATCATCGTGGGTCGATTGTGAATGGGTCGATATCGAAAATCCGGATAGTGCAGAGGATGACTTGCGCAAGCAGGGCTATCAGTCTGGCGCAGCGCTATTCGCACGCGGCGAGGGTGTGCACTGGGGGCAGGGTGAATTTTACTTCTGCTGTACCAACGGCGGGAATAAAAAGCTCGGGCAGGTTATGCGCTATCAGCCTTCACCTTACGAAGGCACACCAAGCGAACACGACCAGCCCGGACGCCTGCAACTCTTCGTTGAGAGCAGTGACGCGCAAGTGTTTAATTTCGGAGACAACCTGACCGTGGCGCCGAACGGGCATTTGATTGTGTGTGAAGACCAGTACACGGCAGTGGTGGATAATCACCTGCGCGGGATCACGCCAGACGGTGAAGTCTATCCATTCGCGCAGCTTGCGGTACAGACTGAACTGGCCGGTGCGTGTTTTTCTCCGGATGGCTCTACCTTGTTTGTCAATGTCTATTCGCCCGCTCAGACATTGGCGATCAGGGGCCCTTGGAAGCATTTGAGTTAACCCTGGTATCTTGCTGAAACCCTCTTCTGTAAACCAGTGCTATTGGGATTGATTTAATCACAAATAGCACTGTGTTTTTCCTCCTGAATAACCAGAATAATTATTATTCATGTGAATAATTTTTATTCCGTATTATTTTTTGAATAAAAATTATTTTGTAATAATACGCCAGGTGACTGCATAAAACGTCGGGCTGTTATGGGTAATGGTTATATACTGATCGATTAGTGATAATGTTAAATAGTCTCTATTTTACAGTGGTTTATTGGTATTCTCTGGCCGATTTCTTTATTTTGCACCATTCATCGAAATCAGCGAAAATTTAAACTTTTGTATTGGTTTGGAATAATTCCATTTTCAGAGCCATAAATTGAAATAATTTGAGATAAAATATTTCTTAAAAAAATAAAATTAAGAAAAAATTATTCTTGACCTTTGGGGTAACTGTAGGTTAAAAGTTGAGCATAAGCGGTGTAAGCCGTACTACAAAAACAGTTACAGGGGTCTCACACATGAAAAAGGAACTCACGTCGATCAAGACGCGTTCAGCGGGGCGCTATCTAGCGCATTCCATTCGCCGGGCGGTTCGTCAATCCTGGCAAAATCGCTCAACCTCAACCGCCGCCATAATGTTTGCGGGTGCCGTTGCTGCTGGCATTTGCGCTCCAGCGCAAGCACAGCAAATCACGGGTAGTATCAAAGGTACCGTAACCGCACCAGGTGGTGATGTCGCCGTAAGCGGTGTGCAGGTTGTAGCAACCAGTGACGTAATGCCAAAACCGCGCTCGGCAACGACCCGCGCGGACGGCACGTTTTCATTGCCTTATCTGATCCCCGGTAATTACGAAATTACGTTTACCTTTGCTGATGGCTCGGTTCGCAAGACCAATACTACGGTGTTGTTGGAACAAGCATCGGTGGTGAATCTGGCATTCGAGCAAGCTCAAACAGAACGTATTGCCGTGTATGGCAGTGTAATTGTGACAGAAGGTGATTCGGCGCTGACAAATTCCTTTGGTGAAGATGTAATTGCCAACCTGCCCATTGGTCAGTCTTTCCGGGATATGCTGAAAATTCTGCCGGGTGTGGAATACAGTGAGAACGGCGTACTTGGCCCCTCTGCTGGTGGTTCGGGCGTGGATAACAGCTATGCCTTGGATGGCGTTGACTTGTCATTGCCTATGTTTGGTAATCTGTCTTCAGAACCGGCTACCCACGACATTGCTTATGTCTCTGTTGACCGCGGTGGTGCGAAGGCCATTGGCTTTAACCGCGCCGGTGGTTTCAGTGTGAACTCAGCAACGAAATCCGGTACCAATGAATTTCACGGTAGTCTGGAATACCGTCTGCAAAACGCCGGTTTTACTTCGACACCGGTCGGTGGTGAAATCAGTGACATAGATCGCAGCTGGGTGACGGCGTCTGTTAGCGGTCCAATTATAGAAGACCAATTATTCTTCTATGCGTCTTATTTCCGTCCTGAAGTAACGGGTGAAGACAAGGTGACGGCTTACGGCCCGGCTAAACCTTACAAAAGTGTTCGCGATGAATATTACGGCAAGCTCACCTGGGCACCGACTGATGACATCTTGCTGAACGTCAGTCAGCGCATCTCTGACCGCAGTACAAGAGGTTCCTCGATTGGTGAATTTGAAACCGATGACGTCTCTGTAGGTAGCGACAGCAAGCTTAGAATTACTTCTGTAGATGGTTCCTGGTTGCTGGGTGATGCATCCAGTCTGACCTTCAAATATGCGAAATACTCGGAAGACAGCAGTTCCAGACCTGACGTATTGTTAGGCTTCACACCTGCGCTGGGTGATTCTCTGGACGTAAACAATATCGATCAAATGGGCTATTTCGGTGTGCCGAGCTTGCGAGATTACCCAGATGGTGCAACGGCAGAAGAAATGGCGGCTATTGATGCATTTAATGCAACGGCTGCGCCGCTGATTGCACAATTTGGCTTCATTGGTGACGACGGCGAATTAAGTGGCGGTGGCGGAATTGGTGCCTATCCGACTATCAACAATCAGGATTTTGCCCGTGAATCCTTCCAACTGGGCTACGATACCGAAATCTACACTGACAACATGACTCACTTCCTGCACTTCGGTGCGCGTTGGTCTGAACTGGAAGAGGATCTGTCACGTCTGTCCAATGGTTGGGGACGAATCAGCTATGTTGGTGGATTGGGTGCAGATGGTGGTGACACCGACCTATCCAATGTCTACTACGAAGCCTCCATTGAACAAATGAGTTTTGTTCAGAATGGCTCAGCGGTTTCATCTATTCGATCGTTTGCTGAGTCGATTGACCTGGAGGTTAACGACGAGATTGAACACGGTGATTTTACCTATAACATCGGTGTTGTGATCAGTCAGGACACGTATTTTGGCCAGGGTCTGCGTAAAAACAGCGCTAATCCGTCAGGCTATGAGCTTGCGCCAGGCGAAAAATACGAAATGTACAAAACTGGTTGGAAAGACATGATTCAGCCGCGCCTGGGTGTGACCTGGGAATACGAAGAAGCTGCAACGGTATTTGCGAATTACGCCAGCTACAACCCCAATGCGAGTTCACTGGCACGGGCAGCGTCCTGGGATCGTAATACGCAACGTACCTTGTTGGTTCGCTTCGATGAAAACGGTGACTTTATTGATGCAGGCGGTGCGCCGGGTTCTTCTGGTAAGTTTTTCGCCGACAATATGAAGCCTCGTCGTATTGATGAGATTACCTTGGGTACCACCAAAATGGTGACCAACGAATTATTCGTACGTTCACATCTGCGTTATCGCTACGCAAGTCACTTCTGGGAAGATATGCCTAACGGTGCACGTCTGTATGGCGATTACGGAGATTTTGGTGGGGTGCCTGACAACATTGCGGCGAAAGGTCTGTACATCCCTGATCTGGACGACTGGCGCTATGGCGTGATTGGTGACGGCTCTGACGCTGTCGGTGGTTCATCTTATGTCATTGCTGAAGTGGATGGTGGCCAGACTAAGTATTGGGAATGGAGTATTGAGGGTGAGTACCAAAACGATAAGTGGTATGTGAATGCCTCTTATGTGTGGAGTCACTACTACGGTAACTTCGACCAGGACAATACTACCGCAGGTAACGACGCTAACACCTTCATCGGTTCATCTTATTACGGTGATGGCCGTGGCCGCATGGTTTGGGATAATCGCTACGGTAACATGATTGGCGACAAGCCTCATAAAGTGAAAGTTATCAGCACTTACACGGCAGATTGGGAAGGCGTATTTGGTGCGTACTTCGTGTTCCAGTCGGGTGAAGCATGGACTGCCTGGGATGGCACGCCTTATGGATACTCGTCTGGTACCAGCCGTTTTGCAGAGCCTGCGGGAAGCCGCCGCGGTGCAAGTCACTGGCAGGTTGACCTGAACTACACCCAAAACTGGGAGTTCATGGAAGGCTATACCGCAAGATTCCGTGCAGATATCTTCAACGTATTCGACAAACAAACCGGGTATTCCTATAACCCGTATGTGACTTCGGATCTGTTTGGGACCCCACGTCAATACTACAACCCGCGTCGCGTGCAACTGGCGGTGGGTATTAAATTCTAAGCTCCGTACAACCTCGTTGACTCACGATGGTTTAGCCACCTCATTTTGGGGTGGCTTTTTTATTTCTGCTATTGAAAATCAGGCCATGCAAAAACAATTAATTTTGTTGCCGTCCAGATCCCGGAAGTACGCACAGTAGTAAACATCCATGCGTGGGCCGGGTGCACCTTCGTCTTTTGCACCTAATTCCATCGCTTTTGCGTATAACGCATCGACTTGCTGTGAATTTGCTGCGACCAGTGCCACCATACTGCCATTGCCTACTGTTGCCGGTTGCTCGTCGTAAGGCGTTGCCACTGCGAACATGGGGGCTGCCGGGTTATTTCCCCAGGCAATCATGCGTGGCGCATCAATGGCGCGCTGAGCACCCATTACGGCCAGTAACTCGTCGTAAAAAGCGGCAGCGCGGGGTAAATCATTGGTTCCAAAAATGGTGTAGGCAATCATATAAGTTCCTTAAATTCATGGCTGAATCGTATTATAGTACCCAGTAATACTATCTACTGGGCATAGAGTTCAATCTTTACTTGTTAAATGATAATAAGTATCATTTTCACAGTATGGACATCCTGGGATATATCAATGAACAAAATTAGTAAGAAAGTCGTAGTTTTACTCGCCGTATTCAGTGCGACAATAAGCATGAAAGCCAATGCAAATGGCGAAATCAGTGAGCACGTGAATAACCTCAGTGCGCACCTGACCGAATATGCTGAAGAAGTCACCTGGCTGTCAGACAAATTCAGCGGGGTGGTAGACGAATACAGTAAAAAGGGTAAGGCGGATTCTGATCAACTGATCGAATTCTGGGAAGAAGTTGATTTTCACTCGGCTATCGAAACCCAGTACGTTCCGGTTTATGCCACCATTTGGCAGGGTATTTACGGCGTCAAGGTTGCCATCGACAGCGGCGAAAAAGCGGCGGTGGTTGAAGCTGAATTGCTGAAACTGAAACAAGCCCTGTGGCAAGGTCTGGGCGCCGTAAAACTGGCTGCCCAGTATCAGCAAAAAGGTCTGGTACCCAAAGTCATGACGACGGAACAAGAGCCAACGACGGGCCCTGAAGTCATCGATGATATCAAAAAGAAACTGCATCGCGTTGTGGCAAAATATGCAGAGAAGTTAACCGAAGTTGCAACAACGTTGGTTCACGATACCTACCTGCAACGCTTTGAAGGCATTGAAGGTGCGCTCATTGAACTGGATGCGGAATTAGTGGAAGATCTGGAAAAAGATTTTAACGTGACTCTGCCTCAGGCCATTAGCAAAGACACCAGCGTTGACAACGTTCGTGCAGTGGTAGAAACCATGCAGGTGAAACTCGATAAAGCCAGAAGCTTACTGGTGAAAGCGGAAGAAAGCCGCAAAAGTGTATTTTAAGGACTCGCATGCAGCGTAGAGCGTTTATACGTGGTATGGCCGCTACCGGTATTATCGGTAGCGGTTTTGGTTTAAGTGGGTTTGCGCGAATCGCAAATGCTGCCAATTCAATCTCTGTTGATCAATTACCAAAATTAACCGGCGAACTCACGCTGTATTTAGGGCGTGGCGAAGGCGGTTTGTACGAAAATGTGTTGCAGGCCATTCAGGACCGCAATCCGGGTTTTAAGCTGAATATTCGTCGTGGCGCAACAGCAGCGCTGGCAAATACACTGATTGCTGAAGCTAAAGCAGGTGTAAAGCGCGCGGATTTATTCTGGGCGGTGGATACTGGTTCTATTGGTGTCGTAACCGACGCCGGGCTGGCTAAGCCACTTCCTCAGGATCTGATCCAGCAACTCAGCCCGGGATTTCAGTATCCCTTATGGTCGCCGGTAACTGGTCGTATCCGCACCTTGCCTTACAATACCGACAGGCTGACCGGTGATGAGATCCCTGACAGTATACTCGCACTTGCAGACAGTGATGTGAAAATTGGCTGGGCACCGGCTTATGCGTCGTTCCAGTCTTTTGTTACTGCAATGCGTTTACTCGAAGGCGACAAGGTAACCAAAGACTGGTTGAAAGCGATTAACAGCAAAGCCAAGAAATACGCAGGCGAACTGGGTGTGGTCATGGGCGTTGAACGCGGCGAAGTGGATATTGGCTTTGCGAATCATTACTACACACTGCGTTTGAAAGCCGGTAAGCCAGATGCCTCAGTATCGCTGGCGTACACCAATAACGATGCGGGTTGTCTGGTGAATGCCTCGGGTATAGTGGCACTGAGTGACGGTGAGTTGCCGGTCAACTTTATCCGGTACCTGCTAACGAAGGAAGTACAGTCGTACCTGGCAAGCGAAGCATATGAGATTCCGCTGGTCAGTGACGTGGCATCGCCGCCTGGATTACAGGATTTGTCTACGTTAAATCCGCCGGAACTCGATCTCAGAAAACTGGCTGACTTACGGCCTACCATCAACATGATGCGCAGTATTGGGTTGTTGTGAGAAAACTGCCCGCATCGTATCCCATTGCTCTGTTAATTGCCGTATTTGCACTGTTACCTTTTGCAGTGCTGGTAGAGCTTGCTGCCGATGGTGGGCCCTGGTTTGACAGTCACAATATTCAGGTATTAATTAACACGCTGTTGTTAATGGTGCTCACCGGTGTGGGCGCTGTGCTCATCGGTGTGCCGCTTGCCGTTTTACTGGCTTTCGTGAATGTGCCATTCAAGCGTTTCTGGCTGGTGTTGTTCTCGGCGCCGCTGGCGTTACCTAGTTATCTCGGCGCGTTTACGATGTACTTTTCATTTGGTCAGGGCGGTGAACTCGAAACCTTGTTCGGGGTGTCATTTCCGGCCCTGGAGGGGCTTACCGGTGCTGCGCTGGTTATGTCTCTGTACACCTACCCTTTTGTTCTCATGACAACACGCTCGGCCTTGCTTAGCGTAGATACCAGTATGATCAATGCGGCGCGCACCCTTGGCTTGCCGGTAATGACCTGCCTTTGGCGTCTGGTGTTGCCGAGGGTCGTTAACAGCATTGCTGCAGGTGCCCTGCTTGCTGTGCTGTATGCGTTATCTGATTTTGGTACGCCGGCCATCATGGGCTTCGATACCTTTACCCGGGTTATCTTTGTGGAATACAACGCGTTTGGCTTAAGTCAGGCGGCAATGTTGTCTTTACAGCTTATGGTGTTGGTGGGACTGGTCTTGTTTCTGGAAGCACGGGTAAAAGCGCACAAAGAGCGGCCGGGCAAACCCCTCTCGATATGGCTTAGCAAAACTACCGTCAGTGCTGTACTCGTGCTTTTCCTGCCGGTTATTCTGCTGTCCATAGTGTTACCACTTGGCATTTTTGTTGTGTGGCTGCTTCGCGAAGGTGTCTCTGGTTTCGACTTGTCCTTTGCGTGGAACTCTGCCTACGCATCTATGCTGGCGGCCATTGCTGCTGTGGTGCTGGCGCTTCCTGTTGCTTATGCGGCACTTGCCGGGCGAGCCGGGCGAATCATGGAGCGTGTTACCTTTTTAGGGTTTGGTGTGCCAGGTATTGTCATGGGTACTGCGTTGGTTTACCTGGGGCTGAAGCTCCCGTTTTTATACCAAAGCCTGGGCTTACTGGTACTCGCTTATGTACTGCGTTTCCTGCCACTGGCGGTGGGTACAGTGCGGGCAACGGCAGAAAGCCTCGATGGCAGCTTAACCAAAGCGGCAAAAGTGCTGGGTGCCAGTAACTTTGAGGCGTTTTGGCGTGTTAGCGTTCCGCTGACTACCCGAGGCATCGTGGCCGGGGCTGCGTTGGTCTTTCTGGAAGCCATGCGCGAATTGCCCGCCACCCTGATGCTTGGGCCAACCGGTTTTGAAACACTGGCTACCTATTTGTGGCGTGTTTATGAAGCCGGCTATTTTGGCAGAGCTGCCGTACCAGGGCTTCTGTTAATTTTGCTGTCCGGCCTGGGCTTGATTATCATGTTGTCTGGCGAACGTCATGCCGACATCGTTGGAGATAAGGAAAAGTAACCGCAATGCTGCAAGTGAATAACCTCTCGGTCCACTATGGCGATAAGCGCATAATTAACGACATCAGCTTTACGCTCAGCAGCGATGAGATCCTGATGTTAGTCGGTCCGACTGGCTGCGGTAAAACCACAATATTGCAGTGTGTTGCGGGTTTGGTCCCGCAAAGCGCAGGTGAAGTTGCATTCACAAATTGGCGCAGTACCTCTCAAAAGCACATTCCGCCAGAAAAGCGCAATCTGGGTATGGTGTTTCAGGACTTTGCTTTGTTTCCGCACCTGACTGTAGAACAGAATGTGTGTTTCAGGGTAAAAGATAGCACCCTTGCGGATCAGTGGCTTGAATTACTGGGCCTGAACGACAAACGCCACGTTAAACCCGGCAACTTGTCGGGTGGTCAGAAGCAGCGTGTTGCGCTGGCAAGAACACTGGCGCACCAACCGTCGGTGGTGTTGCTGGATGAACCCCTTTCAAACTTGGACGCGGCGTTAAAAGACAGTTTGCGCTGGGATATTCGCGATGCGTTAAAGCGGGCACAGGTACCTGCAATCTGGGTAACTCATGACCAAAGTGAAGCCTTGTCCGTGGGCGACCGGGTTGGCGTTTTGAAAGACGGCATTTTGCAGCAGCTCGATACCCCTGAACGCTGTTTCAGCGCGCCCAGCAACCCGTTTGTAGCGCGCTTTTTGGGTGAAGCGAGCTTCTTGCGCGGTCAGGTTCAGCCCGACGGTATCAATTCTGCGCTTGGTGTTATCAACAAGCGTCCGGAGTCTGTGTCAGACGGTGAAGTGCAGATCCTGGTAAGGCCCGACGATGTGTTGTTTGTTGAGTCAGGTGACAAGCCGAATGGCACAATTGATTACAGCCGGTATGAAGGCGAAACGCGGTTGTTTGGCATTACCCTGCATTCTGGCGAGAGTATTAAGTTGCGCGCCAACCACGAAGTAGTGTTCAAACCCGGAGATAACGTCCAGGTTGCGTTCAACGCAAACGAGTCGCCTGCCGTATTCCCCGCCGAATCTAGTAGTTAACTACAAAATCAGCGTGCCTGCAGCGAACAACCTGCAGGCTTCTGCTTAATTGCAGGTGTCCCGGCAGGCTGTGTTGTATCAACGCTTGTCTAAAATCACGCAAATAAGCACAACGCCGCAAAAAATAAGACCACTTTACTGATAAGCGCCGTCGTGTGTCGTACACTACTCCCCCTGTTAAAAACCATAAGTGACAAATGTATTGAACCAGCACAATGCAAATCAGACACTGACGCTCTGGGGGTTGGGCAAATCACAGTCGGCGGTGGTTACCCGAATTGATACCGGTTTAGGTGAGCAAATCACTGCGAGACTGGCTGAAATGGGGCTTGCTGACGGGCGCATCGTGCAGTGTGTGCGTCGCGGCCCGCTAGGTGGCCCAATGGTCCTGCAGCTCAGTGGCAGCGTGTTCGCTATAGAACAGGATCTGGCAAGCCGCATTCATATTTCTCTTCAGCCTTAACCCGCACATTCAGGAACAGTAGTCGTTATGCAACGCATATTAATGGTCGGCAAACCCAACTGTGGTAAAAGCTTGTTGTTCAACCAACTTACCGGATTGCGACAAAAGGTAGCTAACTACCCGGGGATCACCGTAGAGGTCACGCGAGGTAAGTTCGACAAGTTCGAACTGGTGGATTTACCCGGTGCCTATTCATTGAATGGCCTGACGCGCGATGAAGTCATAGCCGTTGAGGAAATCAAACGCTCGCTGGCCGATGAAGATACCCGCGTCGTGCTGGTGGTACTGGACGCGACGCGATTAGCACAAAGCCTGATCCTCGGTTTGCAGGTGAAACAGTTGGCAGCCGCGCAGGGCAAGCCGGTGATGTTTGCGCTGAATTTTATAGATGAAGTAAAACGCGTCGGTGAACATATTGATTCTGAAGGGCTATCGAATGCATTGGGTAGCCCGGTTATGCCGTTGTCGGCCCGTTCACTGGATGGCTTACACGAATTTAAACACGCGCTGCTGTCTATGGCCGACTGGCCGAACGTGCATGACAACAAGCAACAACCTCCTGTGGACTACTCCGATGTTGCCGCACGCAGTCAGGCGCTGGCCAGTGAGTTTGGTATTCAGCATGACATTGTGCTGAAGAACCAGAACCGCATCGACAGCTTTATGTTGAATAACTGGACTGGCGGGCTGATTTTTATCGCCGTCATGTTCGTGCTGTTCCAGAGTATTTTTACCCTCGCTGCGCCTTTAATGGACGGGGTCGAAGGCTTTATTGAACAAGCTGCCAGTGGTGTTGGTAGCCTGACCCAGAGAGGGATTTTCCACGATTTTGTGAATGACGCCCTGTTTGGTGGAGTCGGATCGTTTCTGGTGTTTGTGCCGCAAATTATGGTGCTAACGCTCATTATCGGGCTACTGGAAGATTCGGGATATTTGGCGCGCGCAGCATTAATGTGCCACCGTCCACTGAGCTTCTTTGGGTTATCAGGCCGCAGTTTTATTCCGTATCTGTCGGGTCATGCCTGTGCTATTCCAGCCATTATGGCGGCGCGAACTATCGAGTCGCCCCACAAGCGCCTCATCACCATGCTCACGATCCCTCTGATGTCCTGCTCAGCGCGCTTACCCGTGTATGCGTTACTCATTGCGGTGCTCGTTCCTGCCGATGGCACGTTTATGGGCGTGTTCAATCTGCAAGGCGCAGCATTTTTCGGGTTGTACTTCTTTGGGATCATCATGGCGCTAGTGATCAGTCAGGTGTTAAATCGCTTCTTACCGCGCGATCTGGAAAAGACCGATATGCCGTTTATTCTGGAGTTACCCAGCTATCGGTTGCCGCACTGGAAGCCGCTGTTTCAGCGCGTGTTAAACAGTGGATTGCAATTTATTCGCCGCGCCGGACCGATTATTTTTGTGGTGTCGGTGGGTATTTGGGTATTGGGCTATTTCCCGTTGAACGCGTCTCTCGAAGACTCCTGGTTAGGTCAAATTGGTCATTACATCGAACCTATCTTTGCCCCCATGGGACTGGACTGGCGTTACGGCGTGGCGATTCTGATGTCGTTTCTGGCTCGCGAAGTGTTTGTTGGCGCATTGGGTACCTTGTTTGGTATGGAAAGTGCCGATGAAGACGTCGCTGGTCTGGCCGAGCGCGTTCAAGCTGAAGGGCTAACCCCAGAGGCGGGTTTGGGTCTGGTATTGTTCTATGTGGTCGCGCTGCAGTGCGTGGCAACCGTGGCTATGCTGAAAGGTGAAAGTGGCAGTAGCAAATTGGCGTGGGGGCTTTATGTGGCTTACGGCTTATTGGCTTACGTGATTGCCGTGGTGGTGAATCAGTGCTTGGGGTTTGTTTTTGCCTGACGGTTTGCCTCACCTTGCACAGAAAACCTAAGACAAAGGGCGCTAAACAGCGCCCTTTCTTATACAGCAGGATTACTTGCTTTTCAGAGCAATGCTTTGCTTGTAATAAGCCAGCGCTGATTCGTGATCGCGGGTCTTTTCGTTAATTTCCGCCAGCAACAACAAGCCTTCCTGTGTAGGCTGAAGCTTCATGGCTTTCTGTAGTGCCTTATTGGCCAGCGCCAGGTCGTTAGCGCGATACGCTACCTGACCCAGAATACGGTAAAGCTCGGCGTTTTCCTCATCTGCCTTAATCCACTTCTCCAATGCCTGAATAGTGGGGGCCGGATTAGGCAGTGCCAGTTGTTTAAGCAATGGCAGAAAGGCGGCTTGCGGCCCGCGTTTTTGCCAGCCAAGTAATACGCTCTGGGCTTCCTGATGCATACCCTGAGCAAGCAATTGTTCGGCATAAGCAGCCTGGTAGCCCACATCGTTGCGCTGTTTTCGCGGCAGTGACTCCCAGAAGGTTTTTAACTGGATCGCACCTTGTTTGCTGGCTACTTCGGCCAAACGGCCTTTAGCAATTTGTTTGGACCATACGGTGTACTGCTCGCCCAGCACTTTTTTGTAGCCGTCGAGCTCGCTTTCCAGTGTGGCCCACTGGTTGCTCTCAGCCAAGGCTTGTACTCGCAGCGTAATAGCCGGGCGGGTTGCTTTTTGTTTGTCGTCCAGTTTGTCCAGTTCGGTCAGTGCCTCTTTGGGCTGATGCGCAGCCAGTGCCATACGGGCCAGCGTCACACGTGCTGCCAGCGCAGACGACGGGTACTCAGCGGCCTCGTTAAGCTTGCGCGTAGCAGTATCCTGCCTGCCCCGGGCGACAGCAGCCTGAGCGGAAACCAGATAGTTTACTCCCTCAAACTCGCCTTGCTCAGCGATCTCTGCGGCTTTGGTGGCGGCATCCCACTCACCTTCTGCTAATGCCTGAATACTGCGGTAAAACGCGCGCTGTTTTTTGCGCTCTGCACGACCACCAAACCAGCTGCCCGAAAAACGGGTAAAGCGAATAACTCTGCCAAACAGCATGCTTGCCAGCATCCATATCACAATGGCACCCAGCAACATAATGCCAAGGGCAACCACACTGGTTTCTACAACCAGGTTGCCCATGGAAATCAGCACGTAGCCTTTATTGTCTACCATCGCCGGGGCGGCTATCAGTGCAATCAGAACGACAACAATGAACAGCAGCTTGAATATCAGCTTTTTCATAAGGCGCTGACTCCTTCACCGAACACGCGTTTTACGCGGCTGTCTAACAGGGCTTCGAGCGCCGCTTGTGAGCTCAGTTCAGTTGGAATGGCTTTACTGATATCCGTGGCTTTTAAATGGTTCAGCGCGGTCTCAAAACCGGTAACTTCCGGGCTGTCGGTTAAAAAGTTATCGCTGAGGATAGCCATGGCCTGTTCGAGGGAGGCCACAAAGAGCGCTTGTTCACTGGCCAGCGCTGCGGCTTGCGCCTGTTGTAGCGCCAGTTTCAGCTGTTCCTGGGCCAGCCATTTTTGCTTGGCTGTCATCAGTGGCTCAACGGGTTCATCGCGAAAATCAACGCTAATGAAATCGTCGACCAGTGAATGCCAGACATTAAGCAGGTTTTGCTTCCAGTCAGCGGCAGAGTCGGTTACTGCTGTCTCTGGCGCCGAGTAGTTTTCTTCCGGCGCATCGAGTGGCAATTTATTAATCTGTTTGAACATACCGTCCAATGCCAGCGCTACCGAGACTTGAGATGTAGGGTTAACCTGTTGCAGTGCCTGAATGTCCTGTGCAATCAGCGCTCTTACTGGCAGCACAGAAGAATCTGACAAAGATTGCAAGCGCTTGTCGGCATTACCCAGCAACATGATGGCTGTGCGTACGTCCTGCTCCAGCCACATTTTGCGGCCGGCCATACGCACCAGGTAGTCGGCTTCTGCAACTAACCAGTCTGTCGGGCGGCGACCGTTCATTTCTTGCAACTGCGCTTCAGCCGCCTCTAATGCCATGGCCAGTTCATTGACTTTGGCTTCCATGGCCTGCTGGTTTTCTGCCAGGGCTTTGTCGGTGGCTTCCTGTTTGGTCAGGTCTGTTTTGATGATGTTGCTGTCAGCGGCAACGCGGCTACTTTGTTCGGTAAGGGTTTGAGAGACCGATGTCTGCAGCGCGTCCAGCTTGGTTTGGGTGACGGTACGTTCATTGATGAACCAGTAACCACCATAAGCCGCGGCTGCCAGCAAAATCAGGTTAAGAAGGACGAAAAACCATAATAACCCATTGCCCGACGATGCTTTCCCGGCCGGTTTGGCATTCGCCGTTGGCTCGGTCTTGCCGGACGCCCTGGCCTCGATGGTTTTAGGCATGCTGGCTTTGGCATTGTCTTGTGGTTGCTGATTATCAGCCATAGGTTACTCCCAGTTGTCCTTTATCCATGCAATGAGCGACGGGTCGTTGGCCTGCGGACAGATACCTACCTGTTGTATGCCCTGCTGACGCAATTGCTCTGCAATTCTTTCGCTTACCGTTAGCCATCGAAACTGACTTAACGTCTGCGCTTTATATTCGTTAATCAGGCACTGAGCCTGTTCGCCACTGGTTGCAACAATGCCGCTTATGGCTTCCCAGTCAATTGGCTGACTGAGCACCGGTGCTGCCAGTGGTTTACGTTCGTAAACATCAAAAATAGTCAGTCGGGCACCGCGAGATAACAGCTCGTCCTGAATACGGGTCCGACCACCCTTGCCTTTTAATAGCAAAATGCGCTGGTCGGCGCAATCACGCAAGCGTGGTAATGACAATACGCCGTCTGAATTTTCCTGTTCAGGCGTTATCACCGCGTTGATAAATACGCCAAGTGCCTTTGCTGTACTTTTGCCTACCGCGACCACGTGTAGGGATGCGGGAAGCTGTATATTGGTGTGTTCACCTGTGTTGCGTAATGCGTCTACCGCTGCGGTACTCGTTACGATCAATATGCCATCGCTGTGTTGGTTTACCCACTCCGTCACGTTTACCGCAGTATGGGGATCATGCTGTATACGCTGTAAGGCAACAACACACGCATTGAGTCCGGCCTGGGCAAATGCGTTTGCACTTGCTGCCTGCTTGGGCTCAGGTCGGGTAACCAAATACACGACAAATGACTCGTTAGTCGTTGTGAAGTGCAGCCAGAATATCGCCCGCGCCCTGCGCCAGCAATGACTCTGCTACTTCAATACCAATTTGCTCAGCATTGTCGCGATGTCCCTGGGCATTGGCGTACAAAATGGTTGCGCCATCGGCGGTGCCTACCAGCCCGGTAAGGTGGATGGTGTCATCCTGAAGCGTAGCGTAGCTGCCGATAGGTACCTGACAGCCGCCTTCCAGTCGTGCATTCATCGCACGTTCTGCGGTAACGCGACTGGCGGTGTCTGCATGGTTTAACGCGGCGAGTAATTCGATTAACTCGCTATCGTCATTGCGACATTCAATGCCCACTGCGCCCTGCCCAACGGCGGGCAGCGAGTCTGTGTGTGCGATAGGTTGCGTGATGCGATCTTCCATACCCAGACGTATGAGTCCGGCACAGGCTAGAATAATGGCGTCGTATTCATTGGCGTCGAGTTTTGCCAGGCGGGTATTCACATTGCCGCGTAAATCCTTGATGACCAAATCCGGACGGTGGTGTCTTAACTGGCATTGACGACGCAGACTGCTGGTGCCCACTACCGCGCCCTCGGGTAGCGCTTGCAGTGAGTTGTAGCGGTTCGACACAAACGCATCGAAGGGATTTTCGCGTGGGCAAATGGCATGCAAACCAAATCCGTCAGGAAAGTCGACCGGTACGTCTTTCATGGAGTGCACGGCGATATCGGCACGCCCTTCCAGCATGGCCACTTCCAGTTCTTTAATAAACAGTCCTTTGCCGCCAATTTTTGCCAAAGGGGTATCCAGAATGCGGTCACCCTGCGTGGACATGGGGACTAATTCAACATCAACATGAGGGTGATGGTGCAAGAGCTGGGCTTGCACGTACTCGGCTTGCCACATTGCCAGTGCGCTTTTACGCGTGGCAATTCTGATGGTGCGTTGAGGCTTCACTGCGTTATTCGCCATAGGGAAAATTCTTGTATTTCAGAAACTATTTCAATCACCACAGTGTAACTGAAATTGCCTGAACGCGCGACGAAATTAGCTTGATCTGCCTCTATCTGAACACGACTAAGTCAGGCGTGCCTGAATCCACGCGCTGATGTCATTTATTTCGTCCATACACACATTGTGTTGCATGGCGTAGGTCTTCCATTTGGCCTGATAGCCCGCATCTTTCAGGGTTTGGTAGGCGGCTTGCCCCATGGCTACTGGCACTACGTCGTCGTGGGTGCCGTGTCCGAACTGGATCGGCGTTTGTTTGTTGGCGTTGTGCGCTTCTTCTGCCAACAGGCCGGGTTCGCACATGTAGGTCGATAACGCCAGAATGCCTGCCAGGGTTTTGCTGTAGCGAGTACCCAGGTGCAGGGCAATAACGCCGCCCTGGGAAAAACCTGCCAGAATAATGCGGTTAGCAGGAACGCCTTTGGCAATTTCATCTTCAATGAGCTGTTCAACCAGTGCGGCGGATTCTTTGACACCACCTAAATCGGCGCGTTTGTCGAAATCCATGGACTTAATGTCATACCAGGCACGCATTCTCATGCCGCCATTAATGGTAACCGGGCGTTCCGGTGCATGGGGAAATACAAAGCGAATGGCAAGCGACTCTGGCAGTCTTAATTCAGGTACAATTGGCGCGAATCCATGGCCTGAGTCTCCGAGGCCGTGCAACCAAATCACGGTCGCTTTTACTTCAGTAGCGGGATTAATGTCGACAAAAGGTAGCGGCTGACTCATTGTAACAATGTCCTTGGTTTTGTTGTTTTTAAGCCGGAATTATTATTCTGGAATATTGCTATGCAAACCTATCATCTAGACTGAAGGTGAGCAATCGCCAACTTTGTCTACAATATCCGCGTGAAACGGTAATTTGTAACAAAGCTTGTGAATCACTGTGTTGGGCTGTGCTACACTCTGGGTTTTACTTCCCTTTGCGATAAATATTAGGTGTTATGAGTACATTACTGGGCAACTTGTTTATTTTGGCGGCGCCGTCGGGTGCGGGCAAATCGAGCTTGATTAAAGCGTTGCTGGCGAAAACGCCGCCAACCGGCGCGAATCCGCTGCAGGTGTCAGTGTCACATACTACCCGTAAGCCGCGTCCGGGCGAAGTGAATGGTGAGCACTATCATTTTGTGTCGCACGCTGAATTTGAAGCGTTGATTGCGCAAAACGCGTTTTTTGAGTACGCCGAAGTGTTCGGTAATTACTATGGCACCTCGCGGATCACCATTGAAGAAACCCTGCATCAGGGTATCGATGTGTTTCTGGATATCGACTGGCAGGGCGCGCGCCAGGTTAAAAAGCTGATGCCCGACACCTGCGGTGTGTTTATTTTGCCACCGTCTGTTGAGACGCTGCGCCAACGCCTCGAAGGCCGTGGTCAGGATGACGAGAGTGTGATTGCCAAGCGCATGGCGGAGGCGGTGTCTGAAATGTCGCACTACAATGAATTCGATTACGTGCTGATCAACGACGATTTTGATACCACGCTCGCCGAATTAAACAACATTGTGCAGGCACAGCGACTCAGAACGCATAAACAACAGCTGCGGCACGATGCGCTGGTCAAGGCGTTATTGGCCTAAGCACAAATTTAGTACTACCCTTTTTACGCCGTGTTGTTGTATACTACGCGGCCATTTTTAGTAATAGTATTGTTCAGTTCGGAGATATACATGGCTCGCGTTACAGTCGAAGATGCAGTAGATAAAGTTGGTAACCGTTTTGACCTGGTGCTGGTTGCTGCGCGTCGTGCTCGCCAAATCGCCACAGAAGGCAAAGAGCCTATGGTTGATGTTAGTAACGACAAACCTACCGTTACTGCATTGCGCGAAATCGAAGAAGGTCTGGTAACAGCAGAAACCATCGAACAGGATGAGCTGCGTGACCAACAAAGTCAGGACCACGTAGAGTTTGCTTCAGTAGCAAATATTCTGTCTGACCAGTAAGCCAGATCGGCCTCTGGAAGCACTTTTTGACAGCGCCAGTGATTCTTGTTGAAGAAACACTGGCGTTTTTCGTTGGAAAGAAGCTCATTTCACCGTATTCTTAACGCTTGATATTATTGGAAATGCGTAACAAACGTGTATCTGTTTGAAGGGTTAAAGCAAAAAATCGCCGAATACTTGCCGCCTGAACGAGTGAAACTTGTACAGGACTCTTTTGTATTGGCTCACGAAGCGCACGATGGGCAGATGCGCTCCAGTGGCGATCCCTATATCACGCACCCGGTCGCCGTTGCCAGTATTCTGGCCGATATGCACATGGACCATGAAACCCTCATGGCTGCCCTGCTGCACGACGTTATCGAAGACCCCCACTACAGCCAGGAAGATTTAGCGGACGCTTTTGGCGATACTGTTGCAGATCTGGTGGAAGGGGTGAGTAAGCTGGACAAAATTGCGTTTAGCAGCAAACAAGAAGCCCAGGCTGAAAACTTTCGTAAGATGATGATGGCCATGGTGCAGGATATTCGGGTAATCCTGATCAAGCTGGCCGACCGCACGCACAACATGCGTACACTGGGTTCCTTACGCCCGGACAAGCGCCGCCGCATTGCACTGGAAACGCTGGAAATCTACTCGCCCATTGCACACCGCCTGGGTATTCACGATATTAAAAACGAACTGGAAGACCTCGGCTTTCAGGCGATGTACCCCATGCGCCACCGCGCATTAAAGTCTGCCGTTAAACAGGCCCGGGGCAATCGCAAAGAAATTATCGAAAATATTCGTCAGGAATTGTCTACCCGTTTAGCGGAATACAAAATCGACGCCACCGTACTCGGGCGTGAAAAGCACCTGTATTCCATTTACCGCAAAATGAAAAACAAAGAAAAGATGTTTAATGAAGTCATGGACATCTACGCGTTTCGTATTGTGGTGCATTCAGTAGACGATTGTTATCGCTCGCTGGGCGCGATGCATGGGTTGTACAAGCCAATTGAGACCCGTTTTAAAGATTACATTGCGATACCGCGTACCAACGGCTATCAGTCATTACACACGTCGTTAGTGGGTCCGCACGGTATCCCGGTTGAAGTACAAATTCGTACCGTAGCCATGGACCAAATGGCCGACAAAGGCGTTGCAGCGCACTGGCTGTACAAAGAGTCTGGCGACGGCACGACCGCACAGCTGCGCGCACGCAAATGGATGCAGTCGCTGCTGGAATTGCAGCAAAGCGCCAGCTCGTCATTTGAATTTATTGAAAGCGTAAAAACCGATTTATTCCCGGATGAAATTTACGTATTCACACCGGATGGCAGAATCATTGAGTTACCGGCGGGCGCAACCGCGGTGGACTTCGCCTATGCGGTGCACTCCGATATCGGTAATACCTGCGTAGGTGTGCGGGTTGAGCGTCGCAACTTCAGCCTGAGCAAGCCGTTGGAAAATGGCCAGACGGTAGAAATTATTACGTCGCCCAAAGCGAAGCCGAATGCGAACTGGCTGAACTTTGTGGTGAGTGCCCGAGCGCGTACCCGCATTCGTCAGTACCTTAAAAAGCAACAGTCCCAGGAAGCCATTAACATGGGTAACCGCTTATTGCGCCATGCATTGGGCGCGGTGAAGCTGGACGACATAGCTCAGGCCGACATTGACCGCGTGGTGGCAGAAACCAAACATGAAACGTTTGATGATTTGTTGGTAGACATTGGGCTGGGTAACGAGCTTAGCGCCATTGTTGCGCGCCGTTTACTGGGCGAAAGCGAAGATATCGAGAAGAAAGGCAATGTGGCCATTCGCGGCACCGAAGGCTTGTTGGTGACGTATGCCCGTTGTTGTCATCCTATTCCGGACGACGAAATCGTATCGGTACTGAGTCCGGGTAAAGGCATGACCATTCACCAAAACGGCTGTCCGAATATTCGCAAGCTGGCGAAAGAAGAGCCGCAGCGCGTATTGCGGATGCAATGGGACGAAGAGCCACAGGGTGAATTTAAAGCCTCGCTGCGCATTGAACTGTATAATCACCAGGGCACGCTAGCGAACCTGACCAATAATATCGCCTCCTGCGATTCCAATATTATTGGCCTGCAAACGGAAGAAAAAGAGAGCAATGTTTACTTCGTGGACATTGAGCTGACCACTTATAATCGGGTGCATTTGGCCAATGTCATGCGTAAAATTCGCACCATGCCCGAAGTACAAAAAGTGTCGCGACACAGTCAGTCGCGTCATCAATAACTTTATTACCCACAGGACTCATTATGTCTAAGTCAATCATTCAAACCGATAACGCGCCTGCAGCGATTGGTACTTACAGCCAGGCTGTGAAAGCAGGCACGACAGTATATTTGTCGGGTCAGATCCCTTTGGTACCGGAAACCATGCAACTGGTGTCTGATGATTTTGCAGAACAAGCCACTCAGGTGTTCGAAAACATCAAAGCAGTGTGTGAAGCGGCTGGCGGTACTACTAACGATTTGGTGAAAGTAAACATTTACTTACTGGATCTGGGTAACTTTGCTACCGTGAATGAAATCATGGCGAAGTACTTTACCAAGCCCTACCCGGCTCGTGCTGCGATTGGTATTAAAGCGCTGCCCAAAGACGCGCTGATCGAGATCGACGGCGTGATGGAACTGCCGGAGTAAGTCATGACCCCTGAACGTTACCAGCGTATTCGAGAGATGCTGGCCAAACGTCAGACGGATTTGACAGTATGTCTGGAGAATGTCCACAAGCCGCACAATGTGTCGGCGGTGGTACGCACCTGTGATGCCATTGGTATTCACAAGGTACATGCGGTGTGGGAAAACCAGTACCGCGTGCGTTCCGGCACAGCAATGGGTAGTCAACAATGGGTAAACGTGGATACACATGAAAATGTGACCGACGCCATTGGTGCGCTTAAAGCACAAAATATGCAGGTGCTGGTTACTCACTTATCCGACAAAGCGGTAGATTTTCGCGACATCGATTACACCAAGCCCACGGCTATTTTGTTTGGGCAGGAGAAGTACGGTGTGACTGACGAAGCCATCGCTATGTGCGATCAGGATATCGTGATCCCCATGGTAGGCATGGTGCAGTCGCTTAATGTATCGGTAGCAGCCGCACTGGTGCTGTATGAAGCACAGCGACAGCGTCAGATAGCCGGTATGTATGATGTGCAGCATCTTTCTGAGGAAGAGTGTCAGCGTATGCTGTTCGAGGGGGGTTACCCGGTTCTCACTAAGGTGTGTAAGCGCAAAGGCATCCCATATCCGCCTATTGACGAGCAGGGGCAAATCGCTGCTGATGACAGTTGGTGGCAGCAAATGCAGTTATCTACCCGCGCACTGGCGTCACTCAACGCATAAATCCCGTTTTTTCGCGCTAAACGCAGCAATACAGGAAAGAAAAAGACCGCTTTGCAGGTCTTTTTTTATTCCTGAATGACTGTGAGAAACCCTATGCGTTCTATTTTAGTATTAGCACTGTTTGTAAGTGTTCTTGTTGCACCACTTTCCATGGCACAACCGCGCGAGATTGCACCAGAAGCATCCGCTGTTCGTCCATTACTTAATGGCATGACCATTCCCAATGTTACGGTAAAGCTGGCCGACGGTTCACCAGTAAGTCTGGCTGCGCTAACCATGCAAAAGCCAACGGTGATTCTGTTTTATCGCGGCGGCTGGTGCCCGTATTGCAATCGCCAGTTTGCTGAACTGCAAACTGTTGAGCAGGATATTATCGACCTCGGTTACCAAATTCTGGCTATCTCGCCGGAAACACCAGAAAACCTGCAAAAGCAGGCACTGAAAACAGAAATGAAAGTAACGCAGTTGTCGGATACCGACCTGAACGCTATTCGCGAGTTTGGATTGGGCTTTCACGTCGACAAGGTTACGCAGATGCGATACGCCGCCAATAACATTAATCTGGCTAAAGACGCTGACGGCAAAGCGGTATTGCCAGCACCTGGTGTCTTTATCGTGAATCAGAAAGGTCAGGTGGAATTCAGCTATGTAAACCCGGACTTTAAAGTACGCCCTTCGGCAGAGCTAATTTTAAACGTCGCAAAAGTACTCGCGAAATAATCGCTATCGAGTCGGGCCATAGTGCCCGACTAGTCCTCCGGACACGCGATCTGGTGGCGTTGCATGTAATCAATCAGGTCTAGGGCATCGTGTCTGCCGGTATTGACCAGGCCACTGTAAACGCCGGCTTTGTCGGCAGCTGACTTGTGCTGACCCAACTTCCTGACCCCTTCCAGCGAGGTAACGCGCAGTTGAATGCCCACAATACCCCTGAGTAATTTTTGTTGGTAGTCGGCTTGTACACTGCCAGATGCAGGACGTGCCATGTCAGGCTCGAACTTGTCCATGATGCGGTCAATGACCTCCAGGGTGGCAGTATCGTCCAGCGCATTCAAGTGCCCCTTGGCGTGTACAGCAACATAGTTCCAGGTGGGAACATTGGGCGAACTTGCGTACCAGCCAGGCGATATATACGCGTGTGGCCCGGCAAATATGGCTAGTGATTCAGTATTATCCAGCTTTTTCCAATGCGGGTTCCCACGCGCCACGTGTCCCTCCAGAACTAAGTCGTCGCCGTCTTGTCTTGCCAGCAAAGGAATATGCGTTGCCTGCAGATTCTGGCTTACCAGCACCGCAAAGGCGTATTCATCGATAAACGCAAGCTGTTCAGTTTTCTCTTTAAATGCAAAGGGAGCGGGGACAAACATACCAATTCTCAAAAGCCAACACGAAAACCACAGTTGACCATAATTTGCGTGGCGGTACTAACGAATTTCTACAAATGGCAGGAATCGCGGGGCTGACTCGGTTTCGCTGCGCTCAAACTCATTAAATGGCGGGATAGCTAAATCATCCGGTGGTGCGGCAAGCATATTTAAATCAACCGCCTGTGCCTTGCCGTAAATTGCGCCGTCGCGCACGTCGAACTCGTAGTAAATTCCATTCCAGAAGTTTGCGCCGAACTCGCCTTTCTTCTTAAACATAAACAACAGGTCATGCGACAACCAGCTCAGATCGGTTACTGTTACTGTGCGAGGTTGCTCATAAGGGTAACGCAGGTGACACCATAGCTCCGGCCCTTCCAGGCACTTCATTTCTTTCATCGACAGAAAGTAATCGGTAAAAAGCGCGTAGTCGATATCGATGGTGTAACTGACCCTGTCGCTGTTATCAGACGGCGTAAATAAAACTGTGCCGATGGCCAGCTGTTCCCCTTTGTTGCCCATCAATACAATGGTTTTTTTACCGGCAAGTGGGCCGGCTGGAAGGTAATCGGTACTTACACAAGCCAATAGCACCAGGCAAATACAGGCTGTTAGTGTGAATCGTGAAATCTGGTACATGAGCACAACAACATGTTCTTTTATTCGTTTTAAAAACTATAGGTGTTTGCGGCGTTATCGAAAGGGTACTTTAGTACGTTTTATGTCCTCCTTGTTGGTTGCTATGCAGGCGGCACTAGGGAAATTGATTCTCGCAGTCCGGCTTAACCGCGCATTCAGGCTCGCAATGCACCAAGGCTTGAATTACACTGCTGTGTATAAATACAGGAAGGAATATTCATTATTATGCGAGCGGAAGAGTCGCTTGCCACGCTACCTATTACACAACTTAAAGGCGTGGGCGCAAAAGTCGCAGAAAAACTCGCGAAAATAGGCTTAAACACCGTGCAGGATGTGCTGTTTCATTTGCCATCCCGCTACGAAGATCGCACGCGCATCTACACCATTGGTGACTGTCGGCCGTTTACCCACGTCAGCATTTTGGGTGAGGTGATGTCGGCAGATATTCAGTACGGTAAAAAGCGCATGCTGGTGGTGAAACTCAGTGACGGCACCGGCACAATTACCCTGCGCTTTTTTCACTTCGGCACACTGCAACGCAATATGATGACGCCCGGCAATGAACTGCGTTGTTTCGGTGAAATTCGCACGGGTAAGTGGGGGCTGGAAATGATGCACCCCGAATTCAAACTCATTGAGGCCGATACCGAAGAACTGGAAGAAACCCTGACTCCGGTGTATCCCACCACCGAAGGCGTTAAACAACTTACCCTGCGCAACCTTACCGAACAGGCATTAGCTATGCTGGACAAAGGCGCGCTGAATGACTTGTTACCCGACGGCATGTACAGCCAACAGGTGAGTCTGGCTGATGCATTAAAGCTGGTTCATCGTCCGCCACCCAGCGTAGCAGTAGAGCAGTTGGAAGACGGTAAACATCCGGCGCAAATGCGTTTAATTCTGGAAGAGTTGCTGGCTCAGCATTTAAGCGTGCTGAAAATCAGGCAGCAAAGCGATGCGCAGCCGGGTATCGCCATCGACGTAGATAACGGTTTAATTGATAAGCTGCTGGGGAATTTGCCCTTTTCACCTACCGGCGCCCAGCAGCGCGTGGTAGCTGATATTCAACAGGATATGCGACAACCTCGACCGATGATGCGTCTGGTGCAGGGCGATGTAGGCTCAGGCAAAACCCTGGTAGCTGCGCTGGCTGCGTTATCAGCAATTGGGGCGGGGGATCAGGTTGCATTAATGGCGCCTACGGAGCTGTTGGCAGAGCAACATGCCAATAACTTCAGCCAGTGGTTGGAGCCATTAGGGATTCAGGTAGGCTGGCTGGCCGGTAAGCTAAAAGGCAAGGCCCGTGAGCAGGTGCTGGAAAACCTCGCTAATGGCACCATTCAAATGCTGGTGGGAACCCATGCGATTTTTCAGGAGCAGGTAACCTACAGTCAACTGGCGCTGGTGATTGTTGATGAGCAGCACCGTTTTGGTGTGCATCAGCGACTGGCGCTGCGTGAAAAAGGCGAAGCCCAGGGGCGCTTCCCTCATCAGTTAATTATGACCGCTACCCCTATTCCCCGCACACTGGCTATGACTGCCTACGCTGACTTGGACACCTCGGTGATTGATGAATTACCGCCGGGGCGTACGCCGGTTAAAACCGTGGCTCTGCCTGATACCCGACGTGGAGATGTAATTGAACGGGTGCGCGAAGCCTGTGGTGAGCAGGGCCGTCAGGCGTATTGGGTGTGTACGTTGATTGACGAATCCGAAGTGCTGCAGTGTCAGGCAGCGGAAGATACAGCTGTAATACTCAAAACCGCCCTGCCCGACTTAAATGTGGGGTTGGTTCATGGCCGTTTAAAAGCCGCTGAAAAACTGGCGGTAATGGATGCGTTTAAAGCCGGTGAACTGGATTTGCTGGTAGCCACCACGGTAATTGAAGTCGGTGTAGACGTACCCAATGCCAGCCTGATGATCATCGAAAACCCTGAACGCCTCGGGTTAGCCCAGCTACACCAGCTGCGTGGCCGTGTTGGGCGGGGCGCTGTCGAGAGCCACTGCGTGCTGATGTATCAAAGCCCGCTGTCGAAAACCGCGACCAAGCGTTTGGCGGTGCTGCGCGAATCTAATGACGGCTTTTATATCGCTCAGCGGGACTTAGAAATTCGTGGGCCAGGCGAGTTGATGGGTACCCGCCAGACCGGTATGGCTGAACTTAAAATTGCCGACTTAGTGCGTGACGCGCAGCTCATTCCACAGGTACAGCATATAGCGGTAAAGCTCTGGCAGGAGTATCCATCCCATGCTCAGGCCATCATTAACCGCTGGATTGGTCACAAGGAGCAATATGGTCATGCCTGATTCGGTGCCCGTTATTTTCGACAATCAAACTGCGCCCACCGCCGCTCAACAAGCCGTGCTTGATATTGCACAGCAAGCTGGCCTGGCGGTAACCGCAGAAAGCGACGCCATTTTACACTTACACATTGTGGACGACTGCCTGGTGTTAAACGACGCCAGCGACGCGAAAAGTCAGGGCGTGAAAGTAGACTTTTTATCCGGCCAGAGTCAGTACCGACGGGCCCATGGCGGAGGCAGTAAAGAGCCCATCGCAAAAGCCATTGGTTTGAAACAAGGCCACCAAATATCGGTTGTGGATGCAACGCCGGGACTTGGTCGCGATGCGTTTGTGTTAGCGGCACTGGGCGCACAGGTTACAATGGTTGAGCGCTCACCGGTGGTGTATGCATTACTGGCGGATGGTTTGCGCAGGCTGGCAATGCAAGAGCCCGAATTAGCATCCCGTTTTAGTCTGGTGCACGCTAATAGTGCTGAGTACATGCAAACTCAGCCGGCTGGTAGCGTGGATGCCGTTTATCTGGACCCCATGTTTCCGCACAAGAAAAAGTCCGCCTTGGTAAAAAAAGAAATGCGTGTATTTCAGGCTTTGCTGGGCCCGGATGCTGATGCCGATGCGTTACTACCTGCCGCGCAAGCTATTGCTTTAAAACGCGTTGTTGTTAAGCGCCCGAACAGTGCGCCGTTTTTGGCGCAAACTAAACCTTCCATGGCAATCAGCAGCAAAAAACATCGATTTGATGTATATATCAATGTTTAACTATGCTGTTATAGTACTTAAAACAATCTAAAGCGGTTAAGAACGCGCCGCGTTATACACTTTTACACTTGGGAGACGAGCATGTTAGAAGTTGGTAGTACCTTACCTGAAGTATCGTTTGGCTATATCAAAGATGGCAAAATGACCGATCCGCGCACTAACGAAATTTTTGGCGATAAACGCGTTGTTGTGTTTGCCGTTCCGGGTGCATTTACACCAACTTGTTCACAGGCGCATCTGCCTGGCTACGTTGCATTGGCCGATAAAATTAAAGCCAAAGGCGTGGACACTATTGTGTGCCTGAGCGTGAATGACGCCTACGTAATGGATGCCTGGGGTAAAGCCTCGAACGCAGAAGAAATTATGATGCTGGCTGATGGCAACGGGTTCTTTACCAAAAGTATTGGCATGGACATGAACACCAGTGATTTTGGTGGTACCCGTTCTGTTCGTTACTCTATGCTGGTGGAAGATGGCGAAGTCGTTAAGATTTTCGTAGAAGATCCAGGCCGCTTTGAAGTGAGCGATGCCGAAACCATGCTGAAAAACCTGTAATAGTCTGCTGTTGCTAAGAAGGCATCTGTCTTCTTAGCATTCCCTTCCTGTTTCACCATTTCCAATTCCTGTGCTTGCTTTAAACAGGCAACGCTCTACCTGATTAGCGCCGTGCCGCTAAATTGCAATTTATCTTAAGCGTTTTGTGTATTCCGTTTTGCGCAAAATTGTGTCAGTTTAAAAAGTTAACTCACATAACAAATAAAAAACGTTGCCATAAAAAAGGAATCAGTATGAAGCTTAATGTATCAGGGCGAAAACTCGTGTTGGGGTGTGTCATGGCACTGTCTCTAACGGGGTGTGGCGAAAATACCGATCCCACCCAGGTAGCCGTAACGGGCGGTGTCGTACAAGGCGTAAAAAACAATAACGTTATCGCATTCAAAGGCATTCCGTTTGCAGCGCCGCCGGTTGGTGACTTGCGTTGGCGGGCCCCTCAGGCTGTGCAGCCCTGGGAAGGTGTACTGGACGCCAACGACTATGGCAATGACTGCATGCAGCTTCCGTTTCCCAGCGACGCCGCGCCATTAGGCAAAACACCCGCAGAAGACTGTCTCTACGTTAACGTTTGGAAACCCGCTGATGCCAATGAAAATACGCCGGTCTTAGTGTGGTTTTACGGCGGTGGTTATGTGAATGGCGGCGCGTCACCAGCAGTTTACAATGGCGAGCACTTTGCCGAGAGCGGCGTCATTTTTGTGAGCTTTAATTACCGTTTGGGACGTTTTGGCTTCTTTGCGCACCCTGCACTCACCGAAGAAGCGAAAGCGAACAATGAGCCGACGGCTAATTTTGCGGTGATGGACCAGGTGACCGCACTGCACTGGGTGAAAAACAACATCGCTGCTTTTGGCGGTGACCCGTCGCAAGTCACGATTATTGGTGAGTCAGCTGGTGGGGATTCTGTTCTAACCATGATGCAAACCGCACCGGCCAATGGGCTGTTTCAACGCGCCGTTATTATGTCGGGCGGCGGTCGCTCGCTTACCCAGCGCAGAGTGCTCAGTAAAGCAGAAGCGGGAGAGCAATCGGCTGAGGCTATTGGTGAGAACTTTGCTGAAGCTAAGGGTATTAGTGCATCAGGTGCTGAGGCACTGGCAGCGCTGCGGGAGTTAAGTGGTGAGAGTGTGGTTGACGGTTATAACCTGGCAACCATGTTTGCACCGCCGGCAGGCGGCAAGACCACCTATGTAGGCGGGCCGGTGCAGGACGGTGAGCTGATCACCGGTAGCATTCAGTCTGCACTGGAGAATGACAAAGTAGCCGACGTTGATGTCATGGTTGGCGCAACCAGCATGGACATTGGCTTTAACGCATTCCCTGACAAAGCCAGTTTGTTTGCCTCTTACGGCGAGGTTGCTGAGGCCGCAGAGGCCGCTTATGATCCAACCGGTGATGCACCGCTGCAGCTAGTGGGCTACATGGCCGGTCAGGATCGGATGATGCAGGAACCTGCCAGATTTGTGGCAACACAAATGACCCAATCAGGCCAGCAAGCCTACTATTACCGGTTTGGGTATGTGGCGGACTCACTGAGTAACGAACCCGGCGCGGCACATGCATCGGATATTCCGTTTTTCTTCAAAACGGTGGATGCGAAATACGGCGCTGCGTTAACGCCAAAAGACGCCGCGACGTCGGCTATGATCCATCAGTACGTAGCAAACTTCGCCAAAACCGGTAACCCGAATGGCGAAGGGCTCGCAACCTGGGAAGCGTTTGACCCGGCCACGTCTAACATGATGGACTTTAATCGGGCCGGTGAGGGCAGTCATGCTGTCGACCCATGGAAAGCGCGTCTGGATGTGGTGGCTAAGGCAGCAAGCCGATAGCGGAGGCATACCTAATTTACCTGAACTGACTTATACTACGCTCCTTGAAAGAGGAGCGTGTAGTGAAACAGTTCGACGTGGTAGTGATTGGCGCCGGTGCAGCAGGCTTATTCTGTGCGGCAGAGGCAGGTAAACGGGGCCGGAAGGTACTGGTGCTGGATCACGCTAAAAAGATTGGCCGTAAAATTCTGATGTCTGGCGGCGGTCGCTGTAACTTCACCAACATGTACGCCAGTGCTGAAAACTATCTGTGCGAAAACCCGCATTTCTGTAAGTCTGCGTTGAGCCGCTATACCCAGTGGGACTTCATCGGACTGGTGGCCGAATACGGCATTCCCTATCACGAAAAAACTTTAGGCCAGCTGTTCTGCGACAACTCCGCGTCGGACATCGTAGATATGCTGATGAAAGAATGCAGCAAATCTGGCGTAACCATTACCACGCGATGCGAAATTAGCAGCGTAACAAAAACCGATGAGGGATTTGCGCTAGCCACGTCACAAGGTGATTACCAGTCTGAGTCGCTGGTTATCGCAACAGGCGGCCTGAGTTTACCCAAGCTGGGCGCAACGCCATTTGGCTATCAAATTGCTGAACAGTTCGGTTTAAATGTGTTGCCCACCCGTGCCGGGTTGGTGCCTTTTACCCTGCACGAGCAGGAGAAAACATTGCTCGCCCAGTTAAGCGGCATCGCAATAGATACCTACGCCAGCTGCAACGACACTACCTTTAAAGAGGCTACCTTATTTACCCATCGGGGGTTGAGCGGCCCGGCCATGCTGCAGATATCCAGCTATTGGCACCCGGGCGATACCTTGCATTTGAATGCAGCACCAAGTTTAGACGTGAGCGAGGATTTATCTGAATCACAATTAAAGAACCCTGATTCTTTATTAACAACCTGGCTGGCAAAACACTACCCGAAGCGCGTAGCCAGCACGCTGTGTGAATTACATGGCTGGGACAATAAGCCACTAAAACAGCTCAATACCAAAGACATCGACAATATCGTCGACAAACTCACCGACTGGCAAATAAAGCCAAACGGGACAGAAGGTTACCGCACCGCAGAGGTGACACTGGGTGGCGTGGATACCGATGAATTGTCGTCTAAAACCATGATGAGCAAGAAAGTAGAACAATTGTTCTTCATCGGCGAAGTCGTAGACGTAACCGGCTGGCTCGGCGGTTACAACTTCCAGTGGGCCTGGAGCAGCGGCTGGGCCGCTGCGCAGTATGTATGATTAACTTTGAGTCTGACAGTTATAGCGAATGGAAAATGCTCAATAGATTGATTGCATGTTTCATTTTGTTTTGTCTGTGGGAATAGAGTACCAGTGGTTTTCATATGCCAAACTCCCCCATAAGACATGCGCTAAGGCAATATCTGCCAGGTCACGATTAACGTCTACAGGGAACAGCTTGTTGAGTTTATAGTCATATTTAAAGTTCAGAGGCGGTTTACTTGGCTGAAGGATTGTAACTTCATCGTTAACCAGGTAAGCGAAGTTCTCTGCATACTGCATCATTGCTCTGTTAGAAGCTTTTGGATTTGTTAGATCTTGTCCCAACATAGGTGAGAAGTTTTCTATGCCTATTAAAGATAAAAGTGTGGGGGCCAAATCAATTTGACTAACAATTCGTTGGTCTAAGATGGCATCCTTGCCTGAATTCAGAATTACACCAGGAATATGGAAATTGTTTATGGGAACAAGATCTTTTCCCATTGCTCTGGCATCATGATCTGCTACTACGAGGAATATCGTATTCTCCCAATATGGTTGAATCTTTGCTTTTGAAATAAATTGTCCCAGAGCATAATCAGCGTATTGAATGGCTCTATGACGCATTAATTCTTTATTGTCATACTGATTAAGTTGCTGATCTGTATAATGGATAGGGGTAACGATTCCGTCTGGAATTTCAAAGGGATCATGGTTACTTGACGTAAATATAAAACTGAAGAACGGTTTGCCTTCGTTATGAAGTTTCGTCAATTCAATGTTAGCTTGGTTAAACAAATCTTCATCACTTACGCCCCATGAGGCTACAAATTGTGGGTTTTTGATATCATTAAAATCAACAATGTCATTAAAGCCGTTTCCCAGAAAGAAGCTTTTCATATTGTCAAAATGACTTTCTCCGCCATAAATGAATTGGGTTTCGAAACCATTCTTACTGAGTAAAGATGCAATGGTAAAAAAGTCCTTTTGAGATTTATCTAACTTTACAACTGCTCTAGATGGTGTTGGGGTAAATCCTGTGATTACAGCTTCGATACCCCTAACCGAACGAGTACCCGTTGCGTACAATCGTTGAAAAGCCCAGCCTTCTTGATTTAGTTTATCAAATTCAGGTGTCAGATCTAATCCTCCGAGAGATGAGACATATTGAGCACCTAAGCTTTCTTCAAGGATTATTACCAAGTTTTTGGGTTGTCCAATAAAGCTTGGAGTACGCTTACTCAAAGTAGGGTGGTTGTCGCTTTTAAAGCTGTCCGGATGTTGTTTCGATTCTTGCCGAACTAGCTCAATAACTTGGTCATCCTCCATCTTGCCGTATAACTTTGCTGCATTTTTTTCATCACCGAATTGATTAAGCGCATAAGCAACACTGTAAGTTGAATTTAATGTGAGGGAATTAACTAGTGGGTCTGTTGAAAAGTACACTAATGCAGGATTGATTGGCCTATGCCCGAAAGTGCCTCTTGCAGAAGAAAAAACTACAACAATAAGTATTGAAAATGCGGCCAGTCTGCTTCCAAGTCCAATGTCAATATTGTTTTCTTTCTCAGATACAAAGGAATTACTAACACCCCACAATTTTGCACCAGATATCAGCAACAACGCAAACACGGTGATGAGTGTTACCAAGTGACCATTAATCAACAACTTCGTCACTTCATCCGGGTAAGATAAATATTCAATAAATAGCCTGTTTGGCCTGAAACCGTATTCGTTGATAAATGCTGGTGTCGCCAACTCGAAAAATAAAATTGTCAAATAGCATGCAAAAAACCAGAGTTTCAGTAGTGATGACCAATAACTATAAAACCGCGTCCTTGATAAAAAAGGCTGAAAAAGTGCAGGGATTGCGGACAAGTATGCAATGCTACTTAGATCAATCCGAAATCCACTCCAGACAAGCCTTATAAAGCTTTCCGTATCGGCAAACCTATCTAGCTGCCAAAACGCGAGACCGATACGCGTAATGGTTAGGAAAGCTAAAGTTGAAATTGAAAATAAAATAATGGGCCGAATAAGGGCGTAAATTGCGGTAAGCATCGCTAATAGACTGAATATTAAAACGATGCTTATCCTATTGAGCCAAGCTTAAGGTTTGCTGAAAAAAAACTGACAGTTGACCTCTAATGGAGCTTTTTTGCGGGCCTTTGAGGTAAAAACATGACAAGAATTACTATTACAAATAACAGTACGGCTGTTGCGGAGTATCTACTTAGTTCAAGTCCGCCTTGAGCGACTGGCTTGTCCAAGAAATCTCCTACAACAGCTCCTAATGGTCGGGTTAAGACGAAGGCTACCCAAAATAATAGCGTTCTTGATATTTGGCTGAATAAATAGAGAGCTAATACAGCACATAAACCCAAACTGAAAATATAAGAAGCTCCAATATAACCTAGACCTGCGGAATCAGCTGTCCAATCACCCAGTGCGGTTCCCAGAGTTTGTGAAAACATAATAGTTAGCCAATAAAATGACTCGGCTTTTGGGTTGTCAACTGAGGCTACCTCAATATTCCCAAGTGTTCGATACCAAATAATTAATGTGATAATCAATAAAGTAGCTAATAGAGCGGCCCCCCCTAAATATCCCACGCCAAGCGATCTGTCGGCAAAATCAGCAAGTGTTGTACCTACCGTCGTTGAAGCGATTATGGCAAACCAATAGATGAAAGGGCTAAACTTTAATGCCTTTGTTTGCATCATTACCGCAGCTATAAAAATGGACATAAAAATAACAGTCCCTAATGCATAGCCCAAACTCATAGACATTGTTACTGCATCGCCGCCGGTTTCACCCATCGTTGTAGCCAGTATTTTTATAACCCAAAAACCAATTGTGACTTGAGGAACTTTTACTAGAGATATATTAATTTCTTTCATCATGTTGTATTCAGCTGGAGTTATTACGCGTGACATCAAATGAGAATAATCGCCCAGGTACATAAAGCGATTGCTATGCTTATCAACACAGCAGCAGATCCTAAATCTTTTGCCAGACCTGATAACGGGTGTATTTCAAGGCCGATACGATCAACTACCACTTCTATTGCAGTATTTAAGATTTCTGTGAAAATAATAAACAGAATGGCAATGATGAGTACTAACTGCTCTTTTAATGAAACATTGAAAAAAAATGAAACGGCAACCGAAACTATAAGTAGTAGAGCCTCTTGTCTAAATGCTGCTTCATTTTTTATGAGCCATCTTAGCGCTCTATTAGAATTTAAAGTTGCGAGATAAATTCGTTTAAGGCCTTGAGGTTTATTTTGACTATCAAACACAGGCTATATTTCTCCTTGTACTATTGTTACAGAGTTAGGTGTTGAGTTTTCAATATTGCATTTGCTAAACGGATTATTGGAGTTGCTGTAAGTAACTGAATCTACTTTCATTTCTGATAGTAAAATATCAAAGAGGTTGTCGTGTGACATGGGTTCTGTGCTGATGTTATTCAAACAATCCAATTTAGCCTGTTGATGCTCTTGATCCGCCCAATAAACAAATGGCACTTGTGTCTGTTCTGATGGTGCAAAAGCATAAGGCAAGCCATGTAAATAGACTCCACCTTCGCCTAACGACTCACCGTGGTCGGATATATAGATCATTGATGCCCTGCTCTTAGTTTTATCGCTATATGAAGCAAGTTCCGTGATGATCTTTGATAAGACAAAGTCGGTGTATGCAATAGTGTTATTGTAAGTATTTAACAGTTCTACTGAGCTACAATTTTGAATGTCACTGCGTTGACAGTCTGGCGTAAATATTCTTTTATCCTTTGGATAGCGCCGATAATAAGTTGGCCCATGAGAACCAATCATGTGTAATACAATCAATGTATTGTCGCTAGATAGTGAATAGAGTCTTTCTCGTAAAGCATCAAATAAAACTTCATCAAAACAGTAGTCACCATCACATAAAGGGTTATTACTGTCTGTAGAAATCTGATGGCTCGCAACTCGAGAGCAAACTCCTTTACAACCGCCACTGTTGTTGCTAATCCAAAATACATCGGCCCCTGCCAGGTGAATTAAATCAATTGCATTTTGCTGGGCGATAGCGACTCGCTTCTCATAGTTTTCTTTGTCCAATCTGGAAAACATACATGGCACAGATACTGCCGTAGAAGTTCCGCAAGACGTAACATTCTTGAATGACACTACGCCCAATTTACTCGTCAAGTAGTTAGTAGGAACTTCATAACCATTTAAAGAAAAATTTTGAGACCGAGCTGTTTCACCAAGCACCACTACAGTAATATTTTTAGTATCACTTTCATCGTAGACTGTTGGTGAAATGTCTAACATTCTAAATTTTAAAGGTGGGTGGATATAATTATTGTTTGCGAACTTAATCGTCGAATCAATTAACGCATAAGGTATTAAGTAACCAATTAAATCTCGATTATTTCTGCCGATGGATGCATAACTAGAATAGAAGAAGATTGCTATCAATAAAGTGAACGCCAAGCTTGCAATCATCAATTTAATTCTAGTTATAAGCTCTCCCCAAAATGTCGAATAAGTCAGTTTGACTTTGGCGATCAGTATTGCTGGAATAATACCGAAAGTTGCTAAGAATAATAAAGCAGTTAGATTTATATATGAAAACGCTTCAGCACTATCTGTTTCAACTGTGTTTTGTATCATTCCATAATCAAAAATAACGCCGTAATTAACGGTGCTATAGAAGACTAGCGAAGACATTATTACCAGTAAAATTAATATTGGCTTGGTTATCCACCTCCAGGCAAAGAAGCATTGAATAAAGATAGCTAGAGAAAGAATAAATATCGGGACCGATAACAAAAAAAAGGGGTTGTATTCGCTAAGCGAAAGTATCGCTGAAAAAGCTTTAAATAAAAATGGAGCGTTCAGTACAAATACTATATATACGCAGGTAATAACAATAAGTTGATTAGTTGAGAGAGTGTACGTTTTTATAAAATCGAAAGTCTTATTCATTATTCAACCTTAAAATGAATGCTTAGAACTTATGCGAAATTCGATGCCATTGACGCCCGGAACGGACGTAACTGGTTTGATGATATCCACATGTATTACACGCGCTTCACTAGTTTGATTCGAATAAAAACGCGCGCCGATGCCTACTGAAGTCATCCAGGAATCTTGATGGGTAGTGGGGTCTGAACTGCTGAAAACTCTGCCTGAATCGACAAAGATCGCACCGCCTAACTCTACGAGCTTATAGATATTGATATGAGGGTAATATCGAGCTTCGGCAGTAAACTGCGTGCTATGGTCTCCATGTCGATACTGTAAAGGGTATCCCCGTAGACCCGATTCACCGCCTAATACGATAGGGTAATCTTGAAACTGATTTTGACTGAATTGACTGTTGTTTTTGAAATAACCGCCCCAGCTATCACTAATTTTGTGAAAGTACTCATTTGTAAGACTTAACACTGCTCTGGTTGGAATAATCGAGTTACTGTATATTTCTCCTTCAAAATTTGCGGTCATAAACCAGAAAGAGTCATCAAAAAATTCTATTCCTTTAGAAAGGTAAGAGCGCCAAAGTATTGTTGGAGAGGCTTGGTTGTTACCAATATCAGAACCAATTTGGGCACTAAAATTCCAACCTAGATTGAAGTCTTCAATTTGATTAATTAGATAGAGATTTGTGAGCTTCCTGAACTCTTTTTTTAAATATTCGATATTTAAGGAAGGATATGAAAAATCCCTGTTAGAAGGTACTAACGAAATTGGAAAAGGGTTTTGCGATTCATCTATTTGCGAAAATTCATGTCGTTCATTGGTAAAGCCAATTCCAAACCTTAAGGTTGCTTCATCAGTGTCACTATCAAGCCATTTCCAAGTAGCTGTCGAATATACCTTACGATGGTTGAACTGATTATAAATTTCACCGAGTTTATATTGAGTGTCGATTTGGCTAAAGTTATCGAATCCAATGCTAAATGCGTTGGGTGTATCGAAGCTTACAAAGTCCTTCTGAAAAAAAACCGATTCCGAAGTACCATCATTGCTGCTAGTAAACTTTGCACTTACGTTAATATTGTTTTTAAGAAATAAAGGAAAGTTTAACTTGAACTGATAGCCACTTCGTTGATCATTGGTAAAGGATTCAAGCTCAGCATCTATGCCTAATCCTAGGAAGTTTCTGTCCTTTATGCCGATAGCATATTTATTCACCCCTCCTTTACGACCAAAATCAACAGTGGGCATAAGTGACCAGTTATCCCAGGTCTCTACAGATATCTTGCCTGAGTTAATTAAACGTGTGACTCTAGCGTCCCGAATATATTTCTTGTTTCTTAAGTGGCGTTCAAGTTCCTCAATGTCGTCCTGACTTACATCACATTTTTTGATGAAAAAAGCGACTTCGTTGTATATTGTTTTTTCTTTCGTTTTGATATGAAAAAAATTTGCCCAACGATGCAGGAATAGAGTGTTGGGATCGTCTAAGTCAAAAATATCATTTATTACTAACGCTAAATTATCTTTCTGATCGCAACTTTCACTAGTATTGGCTGACGCAATTGCTTTATTTGATGTGAAAATTGAATAAAAAACAAATATGCTAAATATAAAGTGCGTCTTCATGCAGCCACCTCATCTGAGAATGGCCTTATTCTATTTATGTAAACTTAAGATTCTCTTAGCTAAAACTGATATTGAGCTCAAGTTAGTCTGAACTCATTCATTTTCGCTGGGAGCATTTTGCAGAATATCTCTTTCGCGGTCATAAATTGGAGCGGAGAGACCGAATGCCCCCATTACCGTGTGAAATATATTAAACTGCGAATGTTCAGGTGCTTGAGAAATATCACTTATATTAATCTGTTTGTAGGCTAAAAACGCATCGGAAGCCCATAACAAAAATGGAATGTCTTTTTGATAGTCGGGTGCAAATGCATAGGGGGTACCATGAAGATACAGACCATATTCTCCAAGTGATTCACCATGGTCAGATATATAAATCATTGCTGTAGATGCATCACTCAGACTTTTTAATTCTCCGATAAGTGTTGATAGGAAATGATCTGCATAAAGCAGTGTATTGTCATAAGCATTAATTAGTTCTTCTGGACTGCATTTACTAATCTCTTCATCGCGACAAACCGGTGTGAATTGGTTAAAATCCTGCGTGTATCGAGAGTAATAGCTCGGTCCATGGCTTCCCTTTGTATGTAAAATAACAAATACCTTCTGTTTCTCAGATGAGCGAATTGCATCTATTAAATTTGTTAGAAGGACCTCGTCAAGCTTGCAGCCTTTACCTTCGCAATCCGAACTAAGCTCATTTGCATTAATATATTTGCTCACTTTTATTGGCGGCTCTCCCCAATTATTTGTTCGCCATTGCACATCTACACCGTGTCTTGTTAAATAAGTTGGTAATGATTCTTCATTTACAGACGCTTCATTGGGAGACAATATACACTTTAGAGATCCCGTTGTATAAGTGGTGCAAGATTTTGTGTTTTTCAAAATCAATAAGTTAGATTCTTTCTCTAATTTTGGGTTGGTTAATTTGGAGTACCCATATAATGAGAAATTTGCTGACCTGGCTGTTTCACCGATAACTAATACAACCACCGTTTTATTGTTATCCAGGAAATGGCCATTTGCCAAAGGCTTCTGTCCATTAGTTGTTTTATTAATAGAAGAAAAATGTCGTGCTGTATTAATTATGTATGACCATGGCAATATTTTTCCACCTAACACACTTGCATGCTTATCAATCCACAACCAACTACTTGCGTTAGCATACAAAAATATGACTGAAGATGTAAAAGCAATAAACATATTGCGTATTATTACCCTTCTATCGATCCTGCTGATTTTAAATATTAAAACAATACAGGATACCCCTAAACCAAGTATGAGTATCGTAAATACTAAATCTTTCGAAATTAACTCAATTGATTCAGATTTTTGTGTATTGAGTATATTCCCAATCATAGTCCTATCTAGTACGACTTGATAATTACCCATGAAATGGATTGCTGCAGAATTCAGTATTGTTACAACTATTAAAAATGTTTTTAGTATTACGGGTGAAATCAGTGCTAGAAAAGAAAACGATGTGAATGTGATAATAAACGTGATTACTATTATTGATAGTAATACTCCAATACCACTAGCACTACTGATATCCGTGTTTAGTATCACATACTTAAGTAGCATAACGTTAAAAGCGAACGTCATTAAAACGCTCGCCCAGATAGTGAAACTACTTGCTTTCATTGTTAGCAATTTATAATGGGTTTCTATTTTCATTTAGGAGAATTGATTTTAGTGTGATGTAAGTGCCGGTAGTAGCACCGACCGCGATCGCTAACCAAGTTACAAATAGTGAATGCACTAAGCCATTGACTGAGCAAACAATTAAGATAAAGCTGAACATAAAAATAAAAACACTCAGGTAAACTGGGTAATCATTCATCCAGCTCCACCATTTAATATAGCGCCTTGACAGGTACTCTCCACTCATTCCGGAAATTACGCCAAGTACCGCACCGAAAACTACGTCCGCGGGCCAGTGAGCTCCAACCGCTACTCTGGAAATTCCAACTATTGTCGCAACAGCTAGTATCAAGATAATTCCAAAAGATCTGATTTGAGCATTAGGGCTATTTTTTCTTTTTGCCAATACGACAAATAGGATCGCAGATGCAGCAGCAAAAATAGTTATAGTATGGCCGGATGGGAAGCTCGTAAACGCGGTTAGTCTCTCACCGATGATATGAAATTGCTGACTGTCTAGAACGGCAGCGGGCCTAGGTATCGCAAAGAAGTTCTTTCCTAAATGACTAAGCGAAAAGGCCAATGGAATAGCTCCAAACATGGCAGCCCATATTCTTGTATTTATAATGCTAACAAACGAAATTAGTGGGATTAGAATCAGAGCATCGCCCAAGTAGGTTATATTGAGCCAGACTATATTTGGAATAGTTTGTAGAGCCTTATTAGTAATTAAAAAGATATCTTTTTGGTCGGCTAAGTAGATGTCCTTATCCATTGCCATACTTATCATTGAAATAGTAACTAAACATATGAAACTAATGAGCTTCCAGAGTGGAAGGGTAGATTTCGGATACGTTTGATCAATAATTAATTTTGTGGACATAGAATCACCTCAGTATTGGTGACTCATGCTACAAACCTAAACTTAAGTTTCGCTTAGTAGAAACTTAAACTTCGAATTGACCCTTTTAACGTATGTAGTTGCTAAGAAACGGTTTGATGCTAGAGTTGTTAACTTATATGTCATGGAGTATCTCGATAGCAGATGGAAGTAGATGCATTTTCCTGTCTGACTTTTAGCAAGCATTCCGGATTTCTTGAGACTAACACTGAAGGATGTTAGAAAAAGCGATCGTAAAATCAATTGGTTATTAGATCCTCTTTCTTTTGATAGGGGAGTTGATGTGCTAAAAGTCAGATGATTTGAAGCAGGCAGAACGCAATAATAGAAAGCGTTAGAGTAACGTAATGTTATTTGAATTGAATTATTCTATTGTTGTTGGATTTTAAGTGCTCTCAGCGTAGCTTGAGCTACTTCCTCTACGCTTATTAGATCCATCGCCCTAGGATCGTGAACTCTTTCATGCCATTTTGCTTCTTTAACATTTTTGCCTAAAAACAAGCGAACTGCTTCAGGGTATTTATCCACAGTGTATTGCAAAGATGCAAATGGGCCTGACAGTTCCGGCCTGGCTACCGCGTATAAACCTACAACAGGAATATCCAGCGCTGTTGCTATATGAACGGGCCCACTGTCCGGGCTGATGAGTGCATCGCAGTTTTTCAAAATATCAACCAATTCCAATAGTGATGTTTTTCCTACAAGGCTTTGACAGTTTGATTGATTGACCAGAGATTTGATGGTTCTTTCTTGCTCCCTGTCAAAATCAGTATTTCCACCTACCAGCAATATTCGACCATCATAAAACTGCTCGATTTTGTTCACCAATTTTGCGTAGTTTACGGCAGCCCACGAGCGCTCTTTTTTACTTGCAGCAACGTTTAACACTATGGTTCGCTGCGGATTTCCTTCTGAAGGTGTACTTTTTGATTTCAGTTTACCAATGAACCATCTGAATTTTTTATCATTGACCCCAATATGAGTAGCAAACTTCATGAAGCCCTCGGCCAAGTGTTCATTGTCGTAGCTAATGGATTCGTTAATAAACCAGCTATGAAAATCCTTTGAGCGAATAGCGTCGAAACCGATTTTTCTTTCCGCTTTTATAAATGGATAAACCAAGTTTGCCCTAAAGCTTGCTTGTGCGGCTAGAAGTATGTCGAACTGCTTATCTTCAAATAGTTTTTTTAATCTAAAGTAATCCCGGAATGACGTTGGCTTTTTGATAGCCATAAATTTAGTGTTAGGCATTCCGGATAATAACGTGGCAATGGCTTCGGTAGTTACCCATGTAATCTCAGCATCGGGAAAATGTTTAGTGATTGCGTTTAAAGCAGGTGTTGCCAGTACGCAATCGCCAATAGCAGACAGTCTGAAAAAGCAGATTTTCATGGTGATGACTGGCCTCTTTAGTCGATGTTTTAAGGCATCAAAAAAATATTAATTATAAAAGTATATGTTATTTCTGGAATTCTTTATCGAATTAAACCAATCCTGCTCAGCCTTAAAATCGTGAGGTACCTGGTCCTCTGTTCTGCTACCAGTTAAAGACAGAGATTTAAAGAAATCGAAGCCATAGATGTTTAAACTTGCAAACGAAGTCTTGGATAGCCAGTACAACATCATCAATCCTGTTGATGGAGGTGCGCCTATGCTTTGCTTTATTTCCGCATATAGTTCTTGAGGAAATGAGATTGTAAGATCTTCTGTGTAAGTGGCTGTTTATCATAGTGATACGCGGTCACTGTACATAATCATAAACTGACTCATGGCCGCTTTCCAATCTCT